>ENA-UOXB01000907-UOXB01000907.1-bioreactor-metagenome-genome-assembly--contig:-NODE-907-length-15747-cov-9.809393_pt1 | contig 15747 bp, 15 predicted proteins | sample MGYA00238158_ERZ761615 | MGnify/ENA primary metagenome ERZ761615 (study PRJEB28904, sample SAMN06267902) | bioreactor metagenome | isolation source: Joint BioEnergy Institute, California, USA | place... | reverse complement strand
GAGCGAGCATCGGAGGAGAAGCGAATGAGTTCATCCGTCCAGCATTTGCAAGCGACCGGTTCTGCCCTGCGTGATGCTTTGGCAAAGCAGGACTGGACCGCGATTGGCGAACTCGACCTGCAGTGCCGCATGGCAGTCGAAGCGGCAATGGTCGATAGCGGTGACGAAGAAGACCTGCGCAGCGGCCTGGAAAACCTCCTCTCACTCTACCGTGAGTTAGTCACCGTTTGTCAGGCTGAGCAGCAGCGTCTGGCCAGTGAGCTGGTGCAGCTCAACCAGTCCCACCAGGGCGCTAAGGTCTATCAGCTTTTCGGCTAGTTCTCTGTATCTACCGAGGCTAACCAGCTAGTTAGCCTCGGTTTCCTCTCGCTGTGCTTTCTCCTTTTATCCTTTTTTATCTGTGGCAATTCCCCAGCTATGCGAGCGACTGCTTGGATGCTGGCGCCGATTGGCTAAAAAATTACGCCATAAAATTGACTGGCTTCAATTTTTTGACTTTACTAGTGGCAAGTTGCCGGTGTGCGCCGAAGATCTGGCGTGCAATCCCCCTCACTTCTCGGGTCAGACAAGCACAAGATGTGGCGTGAAACCAAAATCCTGTTGATCGATGACAATGCTACGCGCCGCCACGAGTTGGCGATCATTCTGAGTTTTCTCGGGGAGGAGCATTTGGCCTGCACCAGCCAGGACTGGCGCAGTGCCGTGGCCAATCTAGGTTCCAGTCGGGAGGTCCTCAGCGTTTTGCTTGGCGATGTCGAGGCCAAGGGTGGTGCGCTTGAGTTGACCAAGCAGATCGCTGGCTGGGATGAGTTTCTGCCGCTGTTGACGGTCGGCGAATTCAGCTTCGCCGAGTGGCCGGAGGATTTGCGCCGGCGCGTACTGGCCAGTCTGGAGACCCCGCTCAGCTACAACAAGCTGCTCGACTCTCTTCATCGCGCCCAGGTCTATCGTGAAATGTACGATCAGGCCCGTGATCGTGGGCGACAGCGCGAGCCCAATCTGTTCCGCAGTCTGGTGGGTACCAGTCGCGCCATTCAACAGGTGCGGCAGATGATGCAGCAGGTCGCCGATACTGAGGCCAGCGTGTTGATCCTCGGTGAGTCCGGAACCGGCAAGGAAGTGGTGGCGCGTAACCTGCACTATCACTCCAAGCGTCGTGAGGCGCCGTTCGTGCCGGTCAACTGTGGTGCCATCCCGGCCGAGCTGTTGGAAAGCGAGCTGTTTGGGCATGAAAAAGGTGCTTTCACCGGTGCCATCACCAGCCGGGCGGGGCGCTTCGAGCTTGCCAATGGCGGCACGCTGTTCCTCGACGAGATTGGCGACATGCCATTGCCGATGCAGGTCAAGCTACTGCGTGTGTTGCAGGAGCGCACCTTCGAGCGCGTCGGTAGCAACAAGACGCAGACCGCTGATGTACGCATCATCGCTGCGACGCACAAGAACCTGGAGCGGATGATCGAGGACGGCAGTTTCCGCGAGGATCTGTACTATCGCCTCAATGTCTTCCCCATCGAGATGGCGCCGCTGCGCGAGCGTATCGAAGATATCCCGTTGCTGATGAACGAGCTGATTTCGCGCATGGAGCATGAGAAGCGAGGCTCAATCCGCTTCAACTCCGCAGCGATCATGTCACTGTGCCGTCATGACTGGGCGGGCAACGTGCGTGAGCTGGCTAACCTGGTAGAGCGCATGGCGATCATGCATCCCTACGGTGTGATCGGTGTCGGTGAACTGCCAAAGAAATTCCGCCATGTCGATGACGAAGACGAGCAGCTCGCCGCCAGCCTGCGTGACGAGATGGAAGAGCGCGCGGCGATAATGGCCGGCCTTCCGGGCCTCGATACGCCGGCCATGCTGCCACCCGAAGGTCTGGATCTGAAGGACTACCTCGGTAATCTGGAACAGGGCCTTATTCAGCAGGCGCTGGATGATGCCGGCGGCGTGGTGGCTCGTGCTGCCGAGCGTCTTCGTATACGTCGAACCACGTTGGTGGAGAAGATGCGCAAATACGGGATGAGTCGCCGCGAAGAGGATGGCCAGGACGAGGATTGATTCCTTAGCCTCACAGGCTAATGTCGTAAAGAAAGCCGGAGCTTTGACGCAAGCTCCGGCTTCGTTTTTTCAAGCTATTGAAAAATAAGAACAAAAAAGTAGGCACGGGGATTGCTAAAGCTCTTGTATCCGACCGTCTTCTGACGGTGCGCCGTACGAGAGAAGCAGATGGAAGCCAACCGCCGTCCTACCGAGTCAGCCGAGCCAAGCGTCCCAGCGCCACTTGAGCAAGCCAGCCGTGCGGGACTGGAGCAGGCCTTTGCCCTGTTCAACCAGATGTCCAACCAGCTCAGCGAGTCCTACAGCCTGCTCGAAGCACGAGTCAACGAGCTGAAGGGGCAACTGGCTCTCGTCAGCGCTCAGCGTATGCAGGAGCTGGCAGAGAAGGAACGCCTGGCGCATCGTCTGCAGAGCCTGCTCGACCTGCTGCCTGGTGGGGTGATCGTCATCGACGGACAGGGTGTCGTGCGTGAAGCCAATCCCGTGGCGCGCGCATTGCTTGGCCAGCCGCTGGTGGGCATGCTCTGGCGCCAGGTGATTGCCCGCAACTTCGCTCCGCGCGAAGACGATGGCCACGAGATCTCCATGCGTGACGGTCGTCGCCTATCCATTGCCACCCGTTCCCTGCATGGGGAGCCCGGGCAGCTTGTGCTCCTGACTGACCTGACGGAAACCCGTCGCCTGCAGGATCAGCTATCGCGGCATGAGCGTCTTTCGGCACTGGGGCGTATGGTGGCTTCGCTTGCGCATCAGATCCGCACGCCGCTCTCCGCCGCGCTGCTTTATGCCAGTCATCTGAATGAGCAGGTGCTACCCGCCGAACAGCAGCAACGCTTCGCCGGGCGCTTGAAGGAGCGCCTGCACGAATTGGAGAACCAGGTTCGGGACATGCTGATCTTCGCTCGTGGCGAACTGCCGCTGCCGGATCGCCTGTCGCCATCGACCTTGTTCGATGCGCTGCGCGCGGCCGCTGACGCGCATGTGGGCGATATGGCCGTGCGCTGGCAGTGCGATGTCCGCGATGGCGAACTGCTGTGCAATCGCGACACGCTGGTCGGCACCGTGCTCAACCTGATCGATAACGCGATCCAGGCTGCTGGTCGCGATGCCCGTCTGAAGATTCATCTGTATCGCCGCGATGGCCAGTTACGCCTATGCGTCAGCGATAACGGACCGGGTATGAGCCAGGAAACCCTGGCGCGTCTGGGCGAACCCTTCTTTACCACCAAGACCACTGGCACCGGCCTCGGCCTCGCGGTGGTCAAGGCGGTGGCGCGTGCTCATCAGGGCCAGTTGCTGCTGCAATCACGTGCAGGTCGTGGCACCTGCGCCATCGTTTCTTTGCCGCTGCTTGATGCAGCGCCTCACTCGAATCGGGAGTAATCCATGGCTGCCAAAGTCCTGTTGGTTGAAGACGATCGCGCCCTGCGCGAAGCCCTGGCCGATACCCTGTGCCTGGGCGGTCATGATTATCGTGCGGTCGATTGTGCCGAGGCGGCTCTGGTCGCCTTGACCGAGGAGCCGTTCGGGCTGGTGGTCAGCGATGTCAATATGCCGGGTATGGATGGGCACCAACTGCTGGCGCAGATTCGCGGTCGCTATCCGCAATTGCCGGTGTTGCTGATGACGGCCTTCGGTGCCGTGGAGCGCGCGGTGGATGCCATTCGCCAGGGGGCGGCCGATTATCTCGTCAAGCCGTTCGAACCACGCACGCTGCTGGAACTCGTTGCCAGGCATGCGCTCGGAAAATTGACGGCGGGTGATCGTGATGGGCCGGTCGCGCTCGAGCCCGCCAGCGTGCAGCTGCTGGAGCTGGCATCCCGCGTGGCGCAGAGTGATTCGACGGTGATGATTACCGGTGAGTCCGGTACCGGCAAGGAGGTATTGGCACGCTATATCCATCAGCAGTCGCCACGTGCAGCTGGGCCATTCATCGCCATCAACTGCGCGGCAATTCCCGACAACATGCTCGAGGCCACGTTGTTCGGTCATGAGAAGGGGGCGTTTACGGGGGCGGTCAACGCACAGCCGGGCAAGTTCGAGTTAGCCGATGGCGGCACCATTTTGCTCGACGAAATTTCCGAAATGCCGCTGGGTTTGCAGGCCAAGTTGCTGCGTGTGCTGCAGGAGCGTGAGGTGGAGCGGGTCGGAGCGCGCAAGCCGATCAATCTGGATATTCGCGTGCTGGCCACCAGCAACCGTGACCTTGCCAGCGAAGTCGCAGCGGGACGGTTTCGTGAAGATCTCTACTATCGCCTGTCGGTTTTCCCGCTGGCCTGGCGACCGTTGCGTGAACGACCTGCCGATATCCTGCCGCTAGCTGAGCGGTTGCTGGCCAAGCACGTCAAAAAAATGAATCAGGCACCGGTGCGTCTGTCCGAGTCTGCTGCGCAAAGCCTGGTGCAGCATCAGTGGCCGGGTAACGTGCGCGAGTTGGATAATGCCATCCAGCGCGCATTGATCCTGCAGCAGGGCGGGGTGATCCAGGCGCAGGATCTCTGCCTGCATGCGCCGATCGGCCAAACGGTACAGACTGCTGCGCCGCGTCTGGCGGTCGTGCCGAGCGTTGCGCCACTTGTGCCGCAGCCGGGGGAAGCGACCGGTGCGGCGGATTCCAGCGCCCTGGGTGAGGATCTTCGCCGTCGCGAGTTCCAGGTGATCATCGATACCTTGCGCGCTGAGCGCGGGCGTCGCAAGGAGGCGGCCGAGCGACTGGGCATCAGCCCCCGTACGCTGCGCTACAAGCTGGCGCAGATGCGCGATGCCGGTATGGATGTCGAGGCTTATCTGTACGCCAGTTAAACTGGCCTCGTCCAAATCCTGTCTTCAAGGGAGAACCAGGCGTTTTCTTTAGCGTCTGGTTTGCCTCTTCGCTTTTACCCTTCATTGGCCCGATTCCAGGGTGCTTCCATCTGCCGTCTTGGCCTTGCTATCGCTGGCCGCTCTTTTGGCACCCTTGTTGCAAATACCCTCATATAGCGCCGCTAGTGTCAAAAAGCGGGCAGTGGAGGATGTGATGAGCCAGGGTGTCGAATTCAATCGCTTGATGCTGGAAATGCGTTCCATGCAGGCTGAGGCCATGGCACGTCAGAAGCCTGCTGCGAGCGAGCCAGTGCAGGGTGCGCCGAGTTTCTCGGAAATGCTCGGCCAGGCGGTGAACAAGGTCAACGAGACCCAGCAGGCCTCCAACAAGCTCGCTACCGCCTTCGAGATGGGCCAGAGCGGGGTCGATCTGACCGACGTGATGATCGCCTCGCAGAAAGCCAGCGTATCCTTTCAAGCCATGACCCAGGTGCGCAACAAGCTGGTCCAGGCTTATCAAGACATCATGCAGATGCCGGTCTGAGGGTTGATTCATGGCTGAAGCAGCAGTAGCAAACGTACCGGCCAAGGCCGAAGCGGGTGAGCCGAAGAAGCCCCTGTTGGGCCTTAGCTTCCTGGAAAATCTCGCCGAAATGTCGGTGCTGCGTCAGCTCGGCCTGTTGGTCGGCCTGGCTGCCAGCGTGGCCATCGGTTTTGCCGTTGTGCTCTGGTCGCAGCAGCCGGATTACCGTCCGCTCTACGGCAGCCTCAACGGTATGGATGCTACCCAGGTGGTCGAGACCCTGACAGCTTCCGGTATCGACTACACCATCGAACCCAACTCCGGTGCGCTGCTGGTCAAGGCAGACGATCTGGCGCGTGCACGCATGCGTCTTGCCGCCGCTGGTGTGGCGCCGACCGACACCAGTGTCGGCTTCGAAATCCTCGATCGCGAACAGGGGCTTGGCACCAGCCAGTTCATGGAGGCGACCCGTTATCGCCGTGGCCTCGAAGGTGAATTGGCGCGTACGGTCGCCAGCCTCAATAACGTCAAGGCTGCGCGTGTCCACCTGGCCATGCCGAAGGCATCAGTCTTCGTGCGTGACGAGCGTAAGCCGTCCGCTTCGGTCCTGGTGGAACTCTATCCGGGGCGTGCGCTGGAGCCGAGCCAGGTGATGGCAATCGTCAATCTGGTGGCGACCAGCGTGCCCGAGTTGGACAAGGGGCAGGTCACCGTCGTCGATCAGAAGGGCAATTTGCTCTCCGATCAGCAGGAGCTTTCCGAGCTGACCATGGCTGGCAAGCAGTTCGACTACACCCGGCGCATGGAGGGGCTGTTCACCCAGCGTGTACACAATATCCTGCAGCCAGTGCTGGGTACCGGGCGCTACAAGGCCGAAGTTTCGGCTGACGTGGATTTCAGCTCGGTAGAGTCCACCTCCGAAATGTTCAACCCGGACCAGCCGGCACTGCGTAGCGAACAGCAGGTCAACGAGCAGCGCCAGAGCAGCCTGCCGCCGCAGGGTGTGCCGGGGGCTCTGTCCAACCAACCGCCTGGCCCGGCTGCCGCTCCGCAACAGGCTGCAGGCGCTGCTGCTCCGGCAGGCCCGGTGGCAGCAGGTCAACCGCTGGTCGATGCCAACGGCCAGCAGATCATGGACCCGGCTACCGGCCAGCCGATGCTGGCGCCGTATCCGGCGGACAAGCGTGAGCAGTCAACCCGCAACTTCGAGCTGGATCGCTCCATCAGTTACACCCGCCAGCAGCAAGGGCGCTTGCGTCGTTTGTCGGTCGCCGTGGTGGTGGACGATCAAGTCCGGGTCGACCCGGCTACCGGTGAGACCAGCCGAGTGCCGTGGACGGCCGATGACCTGGCACGTTTCACTCGCCTGGTTCAGGACTCGGTGGGCTTCGATGCCAGTCGCGGTGACAGCGTCAGCGTGATCAACACTGCCTTCACAGCATCGCTGGGCGAGGAGATTCCCGATATTCCGTTCTACACCCAGCCCTGGTTCTGGGACATCGTCAAACAGGTGCTCGGCGTATTGTTCATCCTGGTGTTGGTGTTCGGTGTGCTGCGTCCGGTGCTCAACAACATCACTGGTGGCGGCAGGGGCAAGGACCTGGCTGGTTCCGGCGATGTCGAACTTGGTGAGATGGCCGGCCTGGATGGTGAGCTGTCCGATGATCGCGTCAGCCTTGGTGGGCCGCAGAGCATAATGCTGCCTAGCCCCAGTGAGGGGTATGATGCGCAACTGAACGCCATCAAGAGTCTGGTGGCGGAAGATCCTGGCCGTGTAGCCCAGGTCGTCAAAGAGTGGATCAACTCCGATGAGTGATAATCGTACCGCTACCAAGCTGACCAAGGTCGACAAGGCCGCGATCCTGCTACTTTCGCTGGGCGAGACCGATGCCGCGCAGGTGCTGCGCCATCTCGGGCCCAAGGAAGTGCAGCGCGTTGGTGTCGCCATGGCCGGGATGCGCAACATCCATCGCGAGCAGGTCGAGCAGGTGATGAGCGAGTTCGTCGAGATCGTCGGCGACCAAACCAGCCTGGGCGTCGGTTCCGATGGCTACATCCGCAAGATGCTCACCGCAGCACTGGGTGAGGACAAGGCCGGCAACCTTATCGATCGCATTCTCCTGGGCGGCAGTACCAGCGGCCTGGATAGCCTGAAGTGGATGGAGCCGCGCGCCGTTGCCGACGTGATTCGCTACGAGCACCCGCAGATCCAGGCCATCGTCGTCGCTTACCTCGACCCCGATCAGGCCGGTGAGGTGCTCAGCCATTTTGACCACAAGGTGCGTCTGGACATCATTCTGCGCGTGTCTTCGCTCAACACCGTGCAGCCGTCCGCGCTCAAGGAACTCAATCAGATTCTCGAGAAGCAGTTCTCCGGCAGCGCCAACACCACACGTGCCACCATGGGCGGCGTCAAGCGTGCGGCGGACATCATGAACTTCCTCGACAGTTCGGTGGAAGGTCAGCTGATGGACTCGATCCGCGAGGTGGACGAAGACCTGTCGACGCAGATCGAGGACCTCATGTTCGTCTTCGACAACCTGGCCGATGTCGACGACCGCGGTATCCAGGCGCTGATGCGCGAAGTCTCGTCCGAAGTGCTGGTGCTGGCGCTCAAGGGCGCCGACGATGCGATCAAGGACAAGGTGTTCAAGAACATGTCCAAACGCGCTGCCGAGCTGTTGCGCGATGATCTGGAAGCCAAGGGGCCGGTGCGCGTCAGCGACGTCGAAACCGCGCAGAAGGAAATTCTCACCATTGCCCGCCGCATGGCCGAGGCCGGAGAGATCGTACTTGGCGGCAAGGGTGGCGAGGAGATGGTTTAAACCATGGCAGCCAAGGAGCCTGAGAGCGAGCTGATTCGTGCCAAGGATCTGGGGGCCGTCGACCGCTGGGCGTTGCCCAGCTTCGACGCGCCGGGTGAAGAATCGGCCGACACAGGCGTCACCGCTGACGAACCTGCACCTTCTCCCGTTGAAGCCGAAGCTCAGGATACCGGGCAGGTAGAAGAGGTCGCTATCGAGGATGTCAAACCGCTGACGCTCGATGAGCTCGAAGCCATCCGCCAGGATGCCTACAACGAAGGCTTCGCCACCGGCGAGAAGGATGGTTTTCATGCCGGCCAGATCAAGGCCAAGCAGGAAGCTGATGCCGCCTTGGCGCTGAAGATTGGTAGCCTGGAAAAACTCATGAGCCAACTGCTCGAGCCGATTGCCGAGCAGGACCAGCAGATGGAAGTGGCCATGGTGCGCCTGGTCAGCCATATGGTGCGCGAAGTGATTCAGCGCGAGCTGAGCACCGACTCCAACCAGATACGCCAGGTTCTGCGCGAGGCACTCAAGCTGTTGCCGATGGGTGCGGACAACGTACGCATCCAGGTCAATCCGCAGGACTTCGAGACGATCAAGGCGCTGCGCGAGCGCCATGAAGAGAGCTGGCGCATTCTTGAAGACGACAGCCTGTTGCCTGGCGGTTGCCGCATCGAGTCGGAGCACAGTCAGATCGACGCCAGCGTCGAGACGCGCATGGCGCAGGCCCTCAAGCAACTGTTCGAGCAACAGCGCGCGCAGAGCACCCAGCCGCCGGATGCGGATATCAACCTGGATCTGGATAGCGACGATGCGTCTTGACCGCGTGAGCTTCGCCCGGCGTCTGGAGGGCTACAGCGATGCGATCAGCCTGCCCAGCCAGCCCATACTCGAAGGTCGTCTGCTGCGCATGGTCGGCCTTACCCTAGAGGCCGAAGGTCTGCGTGCTGCTGTTGGCAGTCGCTGTCTGGTGATCAACGACGACAGCTACCACCCGGTCCAGGTCGAGGCCGAGGTGATGGGGTTTTCCGCGGGCAAGATCTATCTCATGCCGGTGGGCAGTCTCGCCGGCATTGCACCCGGCGCGCGCGTGGTACCGCTGCCTGATGCCGGTCGTCTGCCCATGGGCATGACCATGCTTGGCCGTGTGCTCGATGGTGCCGGCCGCGCGCTGGATGGCAAGGGCGGGATGAAAGCCGAGGATTGGGTGCCGATGGATGGCCCGAGCATCAACCCCCTCAATCGCGATCCCATCAGCCAGCCACTGGACGTCGGCATTCGCTCGATCAACGGTCTGCTCACCGTTGGGCGTGGCCAGCGCCTGGGCCTGTTCGCCGGTACCGGTGTCGGCAAGTCGGTGTTGCTGGGCATGATGACGCGTTTTACCGAGGCCGAGATCATCGTCGTCGGCCTGATCGGTGAGCGTGGGCGGGAGGTCAAGGAGTTCATTGACGAGATCCTCGGTGAAGAGGGACTCAAGCGCTCCGTCGTTGTGGCCTCGCCGGCCGACGACGCACCTTTGATGCGACTGCGCGCTGCGCAGTACTGCACGCGCATCGCCGAATATTTCCGCGACAAGGGCAAGAATGTTCTGTTGCTGATGGATTCGCTGACGCGTTACGCCCAGGCACAGCGTGAAATCGCCCTGGCCATCGGTGAACCACCAGCCACCAAGGGCTATCCTCCCTCGGTGTTCGCCAAATTGCCCAAGTTGGTCGAACGTGCCGGTAATGCCGAGGCCGGTGGTGGTTCGATCACCGCGTTCTATACCGTACTGAGCGAGGGCGATGATCAGCAAGACCCCATTGCCGACGCCGCGCGCGGCGTGCTCGATGGCCACTTCGTCCTGTCCCGCCGTCTGGCTGAGGAGGGGCACTATCCGGCGGTCGATATCGAGTCCTCGATCAGTCGGGTCATGCCGCAGGTGGTGCCGCCGGAGCAACTCAAGCAGGCGCAGCGTTTCAAGCAGCTTTGGTCGCGCTACCAGCAGAGTCGCGATCTGATCAGCGTCGGCGCCTATGTTCCAGGCGGCGATGCGGACACCGACCTGGCCATCGCACGTCAGCCGATCATGGCTCAGTACCTGCGTCAGGGTTTGGACGAAAGCGTCGGCATGCCGCAGAGCCGGGAGCAACTGGCTGCCGTTCTGGGGCAATGATGAGGCTGGTTAGTTATCTTTTCGCGGCAATCGAGGCCGTGACGCAATGAGCCTCAGTCGTGCCAAGCGCCTGCAGCCGGTTGTCGAGATGGCAGAAAAAGCCGAGCGCGAGGCAGCTCGCCAGCTTGGGCATTGCCAGGGGCTGGTCGGCCAGGCCGAGGCCAAGCTGGGCGAGCTGGAGCGTTTTCGTGGCGACTACCAACAGCAGTGGATCAGCGAGGGCAGCAAGGGCGTTTCCGGCCAGTGGCTAATGAATTACCAGCGCTTTCTGTCGCAGCTAGAAACTGCGGTTGGCCAGCAGCAGCAAAGTCTGGAGTGGCACCGCGCCAACCTGGAAAAGGTGCGTGCAGTATGGCAGCAACGCTATGCCCGTCTCGAAGGGCTGCGCAAGCTGGTGCAGCGTTACATCGACGAAGCCCGTCTGGCTGAAGACAAGCGCGAGCAGAAACTGCTCGATGAGCTGGCGCAGCGGCTGGTCGACCGGGGCGAACCCTGAATAGAAGTTGTTTCGTTGCCTGGCAGATGCTACACCTTCAATCGTGAACGCCCTATCCGGCAAAGTCTCGACAAAGGAGTAGACATGGCCATCACCTCGCAGCCGTCGGCGGACGGGCAAGAGCTGACCATCGTGATTAGAGGACGCTTCGACTTCGCCTCCCACCAGGAATTTCGTGACGCCTACGAGCGCGTCAACGTGACGCCCAAGCGCTATCAGGTCGACCTGCGTGACACCAGTTACCTCGATAGTTCGGCGCTGGGCATGCTGCTGCTTTTGCGTGATCACGCAGGCGGCGATTCGGCGCAGATTCGTCTGCTCAACTGCAGCAGTGACGTGCGTAAGATCCTCGCCATTTCCAACTTCGAGCAGCTGTTTCAGATCAGCTGATGCCTGATCGTCTCGCGATCCTGATTGCCGAGGACAACGCTGCTGATCGCATGCTGTTGTCCACTATCGTCAGTCGCCAGGGACATCGTGTGCTCACGGCCAGCAACGGCCTGGAGGCGGTCGCGCTATTCGAGCAGGAGCGCCCGCACCTGGTGCTGATGGATGCGCTGATGCCAGTGATGGACGGCTTCGAAGCGGCGCGCCGGATCAAGGAGCAGGCCGGCGAAGCGCTGGTGCCGATCATCTTCCTCACCTCGCTGACCGAGGGCGAGGCGCTGGTGCAGTGTCTGGAGGCTGGTGGCGACGACTTTCTCGCCAAGCCCTATAACCGAGTGATACTCGAAGCCAAGATCGGCGCGATGGATCGACTGCGTCGTCTGCATGACACGGTATTGCAACAGCGTGACCTGATCGCCCGCCACAATGAGCACCTGCTGCGTGAGCAACGCGTGGCCAAGGCGGTGTTCGACAAGGTGGCGCATTCGGGGTGCCTGGACGCCCCGAATATCCGCTACATGCAGTCCCCCTATGCGCTGTTCAACGGCGACCTGCTGCTGGCGGCCTACAAGCCCTCTGGCGGCATGCACGTGATGCTTGGCGACTTCACCGGCCATGGCTTGCCTGCGGCGATTGGCGCCATGCCGCTGGCCGAAGTGTTCTACGGCATGACAGCCAAGGGGCACGCGCTGTCCGAGATCCTTCGTGAGATCAACGCCAAGCTAAAGCGCATCCTGCCGGTTGGCGTTTTCTGCTGCGCCACCTTGCTCAACATCAGCAGCAAGCGAGGGTTGCTCGAGGTGTGGAATGGCGGGCTGCCGGATGGTTACCTGCTGCATGCCGATGGCCGCCCACGTCAGCCTCTGGTATCCCGCCATCTGCCGCTGGGGATTCTGGAGCCTGCAGCGTTCAGTGATCGTTGCGAGGTCTATCCGCTGGCTCCGGGGGATCGCATCTTTCTGCTTAGCGACGGGGTGCTCGAGGCCAGCGACCAGCATGGTCAGCTGTTTGGCGAGGAACGTCTGCTCCGGTTGCTGGAGGCCAATCGACAGCCTCAGGCCTTGTTCGAGGAAATCCAGCAGGCACTGGTGGCGTTCCGTGGTGAGCAACAGGACGATGTCAGCATGGTCCAGGTCGGGCTCGCCGAAGACGATGAGCGCCCCCGGCCGCTGGCTTTTGCCGACAGTGGCCAGAGCAGCGTGATGGACTGGTCGGCCAGTTTCGAGTTTCGTGCGCAGAGCCTGCGTCATTTCAATCCGCTGCCATTCCTGTTGCAGTTGCTGCTGGACGTGCAGGCGCTGCGTCCGCGTGGCGGTGAGCTGTATACGGTACTAGCCGAGCTTTATTCCAATGCGCTGGAACATGGCGTGATGGGCCTCGATTCCTCGCTCAAGCAGGATGCCAGTGGTTTTGCCGAGTACTACCGGGAGCGGCGTCTGCGTCTTGCGTCATTGCGTGATGGCTATGTGCGCTTTCACCTGCAGATGCTCCCGGAGGGAAATGGCGGCCGCCTTATCGTCGGGATAGAGGACAGCGGGCCTGGTTTCGATCCAGCCAGGCTCATGGCGATGCGGGATGATGCGCTCTGCGGGCGCGGCCTGGCGCTGGTCCGTGAGCTGAGTGACGGCTTTGGCTGCGGCCCCGACGGACGGGGCGTCAGCGTGGAGTTTTGTTGGTCTGCTGAGGCATAATCCGGGCCTTGATGTTCAGGGAGTGACCCGGTGTCCGATATCCATCTCGACGATGCCGTTCTGGCGGCGCTGCAGGACGTCATGGAAGACGAGTACCCGATTCTGCTCGATACCTTCGTTGCCGATTCCGAGGAACGTTTGCGTCTGTTGCATCAGGCGCAGGCCGAGGGCGATGCGCAGGGGCTGCGATTGGCAGCGCATAGCTTCAAGGGCAGTTGCAGCAACATGGGCGCGGTACTGTTGGCCAGCCTGTGCAAGGAACTCGAGGATGCCGGTCGGCGTGAGGCGCTGGGGCTGGCTCCGGCGCTGATCGAGCAGATCGAGCGCGAGTTCGCCATCGTACGCATCCTGTTCAAGTCCGAGCGTCAACGCTATCGCGTCTGACCGCTTTTCAGAAGTTGGCCCGCCCTTTGCTCTGATCTCGTCACGACCCATCAGACGGAGAGCGTCCATGTCCGCGTTGCCCGATATTCGCCTGCAGGCTACGCCTGAGGTGAAGAGCAAAGCGAAGCAGCCGGCCAAAGCGCCGGAGCCCAGCAAAAACGGTGCTTCCAGCTTTGCCGAGGTGTATGCCAAGGAGCGCCAGGCTAAGCCTGGTGAGCGCGCAGGCAGTGCCGATAAATCCAGCCAGGAGCAGAGTTCTGCGCCTACCGCTGGGGAGCCCGATACCGCTTCGACTGCCGCCGAGCAGTCTGCGGTTGCCGCCTCCGGCAATTCCTTGCCGACCCAGGAGGGCACCGAAGAAGAGCTCGATCCGCTCCTGGCGATGGCGTTGGGCGGTATTCAGGCCCAGGTGGCGGAGGCTCCGGTCGTCGAGGAGTCTTCGGATGTGCCGGCCCTGGTGATTACCGGTGCTACCACTGGTGCCACTGAGCAGGCCGAGCCGGTACTGGAGGACGACGCACTCGACTCGCTGGCGTTGCTGAAGCAGCCAGCGGAAGAGGCAGGCAAGGGCCAGGCCCCGCAGGATGCTGCGACCAAAAGTACCAAGGTCGCCACCAGTACCGATTTCGCCGCCGCCATGGCAGCGATGGGCAAGGGCGAGGAGTCCCTCGAAAGCAGCGAAGAGTCGACGCTCGACCTGCCACTGGAAAACCTGGCCAAGGATGCTCTGGAGAGCCTCAAGGACAGTGTTCAACCCAATCGGCCGGATCAATTTGTCAGCAAGCTCAGCGCGCTGACCCAGGCACTCAATCATCAGGCCGGTGCCGCTCAACGCCTGCCATTGGTACCGGGACAACCGGTAGCGATGCAGCAGGGCGGCTGGAGCGAGGCGGTGGTCGACCGCGTCATGTGGCTGTCCAGTCAGAACCTCAAGTCGGCGGAAATTCAGCTCGATCCGGCTGAGTTGGGGCGCCTCGAGGTACGTGTGAACCTATCTCAGGATCAGGCCCAGGTGACTTTCGCCAGCCCCAACGCGGGCGTGCGTGAGGCGCTGGAGGGGCAGATGCACCGGCTGCGTGAACTGTTTGCCCAGCAAGGCATGAACCTGGCCGATGCCAACGTTTCCGATCAGTCCCTCAGTCGCGGTTGGCAGGGGCAGGGGCAAGGCGAAGGTGGTCGCGGCGGTTCAGGTTCGCGTGATGGCCTGCTCGCAGGGGAAGAGCTGCAACCAGGCGTTCATCAGGAGGTGCGTAGCGAGCGCTTGACTTCCGGTCGTGGTCTGGTCGACTACTACGCCTGAAAGATGCCTTGCCGAGTTTACCTGGAGGCGCGCTGAAGTAACGGACAGCGTTGCATCGTACTAGGCAATACCCGGTGATCGGTATTCCTCCGCTAGACTTGCATTCGCCCGAGTTGCCGAAAGGTGCTCGGGCGAATGCATTTTGGGTGACAGCAAGCAGCTGGCGCTGTTAAATCCGCAGCCCAGAGTTAGACAAGCTTGCTTATATGCTGGCATAACACTTGCTCTTAACCCTTTGAATGCGGAAAGAACCTAGGCACTGACGGATTATTGGCATGGCTAAGAAAGAAGCGGCACCGGCTGCCGATGGACAACCCGCCGGCAAGAGCAAACTCAAACTCATCATGCTGATCGTGGTGGGTCTGCTCCTGGCCGTCGGCCTTTCCATTGGCGGCACCTGGTTCATTCTGAGCAAGGGCGACAAGCACGAGGAGGCCAAGCCAGAAGAGGCTGCCGCTGCCGCTCCTGTTCGTCAGCCGGCCATTTACCAGGACTTGATGCCGGCCTTCGTGGTCAACTTCAATTACCAGAACCGTACCCGCTACCTGCAGGTGAGCATGGCCCTGATGAGCCGCGATGCCGCGGGGATGGAGAAGCTCAAGGTGCATATGCCGGTGCTGCGCAATCGTCTGGTGATGTTGCTTTCCGGTCAGGATTTCGCCGCGCTGCAAACGCCGCTGGGCAAGGAGATGCTCCTGCAGCAGGCGCTGGCCAGCGTGCAGGAACTGGCGCAGAAGGAAACCGGCAGCACTGTGGTCGAGCAGGTGCTGTTCACCAATTTCGTGTTGCAGTAGCGGGAGCCGAAGATGGCCGTGCAAGACCTGCTTTCCCAGGACGAGATCGATGCGCTGCTGCATGGTGTCGATGACGGCCTGGTAGAAACCGAGGACGCCGCGGAACCGGGTAGCGTCAAACAATATGACCTGACCAGTCAGGATCGTATCGTCCGCGGGCGCATGCCCACCCTGGAGATGATCAACGAGCGTTTCGCTCGTTACACGCGCATCAGCATGTTCAACCTGCTGCGCCGCTCGGCCGACGTCGCCGTCGGTGGCGTGCAGGTGATGAAATTCGGCGAATACGTGCATTCGTTGTACGTGCCGACCAGCCTCAACCTGGTGAAGATGAAGCCGTTGCGCGGCACTGG
>ENA-UOXB01000906-UOXB01000906.1-bioreactor-metagenome-genome-assembly--contig:-NODE-906-length-15754-cov-8.818651_pt1 | contig 15754 bp, 14 predicted proteins | sample MGYA00238158_ERZ761615 | MGnify/ENA primary metagenome ERZ761615 (study PRJEB28904, sample SAMN06267902) | bioreactor metagenome | isolation source: Joint BioEnergy Institute, California, USA | place... | reverse complement strand
AGCGGGTGTTCGCCAAGGCGCGCAGCGAAGGCCTGCACGCGGTGGCGCATGCCGGCGAGGAAGGCCCGCCCGAGTACATCTGGGAAGCGCTGGATCTGCTCAAGATCAAGCGCATTGACCATGGCGTGCGCGCCATCGAGGACGAGCGCCTGATGCAGCGCATCATCGACGAGCAGATCCCGCTGACCGTCTGCCCGCTGTCCAACATCAAGCTCTGCGTGTTCGAGCACATGGGCCAGCACAACATCCTCGAGATGCTCGAGCGCGGCGTGAAGGTCACGGTGAACTCGGACGATCCGGCCTACTTCGGCGGCTACGTCGGCGAGAACTTCGCCGCCCTGCACGAACACCTGGGCATGACCGAGGCACAGGCCAAACGCCTGGCGCAGAACAGCCTGGACGCGCGCCTGGCCTGAGCAAGGCCATCGCGGCTGAAGCCCCTCCCACGGGGCGTGCGAACTGTGGGAGAGGCTTCAGCCGCGACTTGAGTATCAGTGTTCCGAGAGCTTGCGCCGCTTGCCAGTCACCATCGACAGCGGCAGGTTCTCGCGCAGCCGGTAGCTCTCGAACAAGGCGGCGGCGATATGCAGGCCCACCAGTGCCATCAGCGCATTGGCACAGAACTCGTGGATCTCTAGTGGCAGATCCGCGCCCCAGAAATAATCGACCTCCTCCATCAGAAAGCCGGTCACGCCCAAACCGAGCATCAGCGTCATCATCAGGATCATCACCAGCGCGCCCAGCGGCGAGTGCCCGAGACGGTGATACGGCTGCCCGGCAATCAACGCACGCAGATGCGCACCGAGGCGTGCCGGGGTCGGCCAGAAATCGGCCCAGCGCGCCGCTGGCGTGCCGACGAAACCCCAGACCAGGCGAATCGCCAGCCAGGCCACCGCGTAGTAACCGAACCAGCGATGCCAGTCCTCGCCCTCTTCGGTCAGGAAGTAGTTGGCCAGAAAAGCGCCGGCCAGGGACCAGTGGAACAGGCGCACCACTGGGTCCCACAGGCGTACGGTCGCGGCGCCCATCAGTTTTCCACGTTGCTCTTGACGGCATCACCACTGACCGGGTCGAAGTAGATCTCGACCTTCTTGCCGTCCTTGTTGAAGCCGTAGATTTCGTAGCAGTTGCCTTTGGTGACCTTGAACTTGTTGATCTCGTAGCCCTGGGCCTTGAGGCCGGCCTGGAACTTGTCCTGGTCCTGCCACTGCGACGTGTCGGCAGTGGTGCATTGCGTGGCAGCGAAGGTCAACGGGCTGGCCAGAGCCAGAGAAAGCAGAAGCAATTTGCGCATGATCGAATCCTCTTCGGTGCAGGGGAAAGTAGGTCTGCGGGGACCACTCTCGCGCCTGAACCTTAAGGCTCTATTAGCGCGCACGAATCGGTAGCCCGGATTGCATCCGGGCTACGCATCCAATAACTGCGGGGAAGAGCTGCAGCCTTGTCAGTCGCGGCTGAAGCCCTCCCACAAACACTTCAGAAGTCGAAATCGACCTTGGCCCAGAGCGTGCGGCCCGGCTCGTCGATGCGGCTTTCGGCCGGGAAGCCGAAGCCGGCGTCGCCCGCCAGGTTGAGGTGCTCGGCGTAGCGCTTGTCGAGCAGGTTATCCACCCCGGCGCTGAGCTTGACCTGCGCGCTGAGGCGGTAGGCACCGTTGAGCGAGAGCACGCCGAAGCCGGCGCTGTCGCCAAAGTCCTGCCCGACCACGTTGCCGCGCCCGTCGGCGGTGCGACCCTGGCCATCGACCACACGCCAGAGCGCGCCGACGCTCCAATCATCGCGCTGGTAGCTCAGGCCCAGGCGCGCTTCCAGCGGCGGCATCTGCGGCAGCGCTTCGCCGTCCGAGCTGTTCTTGCCCCAGGCATAGGCCAGGGTCGCATCGGCCTTCCAGTTGGAGGCGAAGGCGTAGGCCACGCCCAGCTCACCGCCCATGATGCGCGCATCGACGTTGTCGGCCTGGGTGCCCATGCCGCGATAGTCGAACAGGATGTAGTCGCGGATCTGCCCGACATAGGCCGAAGCCCAGGCCTGCAGCTTGTCGTCCTGGTACTGGATGCCGATATCGAGCTGGGTGGTCTTCTCCGGCTCGATGCCGTCGAACGCATTGCGCGAACCGGCCGGGCCGTTCAGCCCTGCGGAGAACAGCTCCCAGTAATCGGGGAAACGCTGCACATGGCCGAGGCCGGCATAGAGGGTGGTCGGCGAACCGGTCAGGTCATGCTCGTAGCGCACGAAACCGCTGGGCAGGGTTTCGGCGCGCGTTTCGCCCGCCGTCGGGTTGGGCCGCGCCATGCCCATCATGCTGCGAAAACTCTGCCGGTAATCCTTGGCCGAGGCTCGATCCACCCGCGCCCCGGAAACCAGCCGATCACGCTCGGCCAGGCTCCAGGTGGCCTCGGCGAATGCGCCGTAGTTGTGCATCAGCGCGTCCTTGCTCCAGGGGAAGCGGTCGGCGTCCGTGTAGCCCGTCATCATGCTGTAGGTGGAACGACGGCCACGGTGCTCGCTGCGCTGCGCATCGATGCCGGTGATCAGCTCGAGGTCGTCCCACTCCCAGGTCGCCGCCAACCGGGCACCGAGGGTGCGCCGGTCGACCTGCGAGGCCATCGGCATGGCCATCATGCTGGCCGGGTTCGGCACGCGCAGGCGGAAGTTGTCCATGATGTGGTCGGCGTAGTTGTAGTAGACCTTGGCCTCGACCTTATCCAGCGCACCGCCGAAGTTGCTGCGCTCGATGCGCAAGCCCAGGCTTTCGCGCTTGAACTGGGTGCCATCCATGCCTCGCCCGGCGTAGCGCGCCTCGCCATCGCCACGACCCGCGCTGAGTTCGATCAGGGTGTCGGCATCCGGCGTCCAGCCCAGCGCCACGTCGGTATTCCATTTGTCCCAGCGCGAGCCGATGGTGTCGCCGTCACCATTGTCGTAGTCATCCGAATGCGAGCGGTTGGCCATCACCCGCAGGTAGCCCTGCTCACCGCCTACGGCGCCGTCGAGCAGGCGGTCGAAGCGGCCGTTGGAACCAGCCAGCACGCTGGCATGCAAGCGCGCGCCCAGCTCGCCGAAACGCTCCGGCTCACGCTCGAAGCGCACCACGCCGGCCGAGGCACCGGGGCCCCAGATCACCGTTTGCGGGCCTTTGGTGACGGTCAGCAGGTCATAGGTTTCCGGAGCGATATAGGAGCTTGGGGCATCCATCCGACCGGGACAGGCGCCGAGCATCTGGCCGCCGTCGGTAAGCAGCAGCAGGCGCGAGCCGAACATCCCACGCAACACAGGGTCGCTGTTGCTGCCGCCGCTGCGAATCGCCGAGAAACCGGGAATGGTCTTGAGGTAATCGGCGGCATCACTGGCCGGCACGGGCTGGCGCGGGTCCTTGGGGTCGGCCACCACGGTCAGCAGCGAGCTTTGCTGGATCGCTGTGATCACCGTGGGCGGCAGTTCGTGAACATGCTCCTCGGCATGCAGCGAAGTGATGGAGCACAGGCCACAGGCAATGGCCAGGGCAGACAGGGGAAAACGAGCGCGCACGGAGGCGCTGCCCGGTACGAAGGAAACGGACATGCGGATACCTGAATGGTCGATTTGCAAAAAGGGCCGGCTAGCCCTCGCTGAAGATGAATTCAGGCGCGCGTGGGCGGTGCGCGTGACAGCGCACGGGGGAAGTGAGGCTCAGTACGAGGCACCAGCGGCAGCGCTGCGCCAGTTTCATGAGCGGGGGGCAGCCGCCCAGCTAACGGCCAACGGCTGTCTGCCGCCGCGGGGCAATGGGAAAACAACGAGCAGTAGCCACAGGCATCCACCTGCAGCACCGGCCTGCCGCCAGCGCTGGCAACCGGCTCAGGGTCGCCGCCTTCATGGCAGGCCAGTTCGTTCAGCCAGCGCCAGTCGGCCGGCTCGGCGCGCAGTTGCGACGCCAGAGGCGCCAGCATCGCGAGGACGAACGCCAGCAGCCCGAGATGGGCGGCGAAAGTCCGTCTGCGCGCCATGTTCATCATCAGTGCTGGTGCTTGCCTGCGTCGTGGCCGGCCGCATGGTCGTGGCCGGCCGGAGCCTCTTGCTGCACGGCCACCTCCACCTCGACGCTGCCGGCCTTCTCGAAGGTCAGGGTCAGCGGGAAACGTTCACCGTCCTTGGCCTGCTGCTTCAGGTTGAACAGCATGACGTGGTAGCCCATGGGCTCGAACTTCACCTCGCCACCCGCGGGGATGGCAACGTCCTGAACCTGCTGCATCTTCATCACGCCATCGGCGTGTACGTGCTCGTGCAGTTCGGCCTTGCCGGCCACCGGGCTACTGACGGTAAGCAGACGATCGGCCTCGCTGCCCTTGTTGTGCACAACGAAATAGGCCGCCGCGGTTGGCGCCACTGGCGGCATCTCGCGCGACCAGGGGTGATCGATATGCAGTTGGCCGACTTCGTACTCGTGGGCCTGGGCCAGCATCGTGGGCAGGATCAGAGCGAGGCCCAGCAGGGTTTTGCGCAGGTTCATATGAGTTGTCTCCGGGTTGGTATCGTTGAAAATCATGGCACGTCTTCAGTTGGCGAGTCGGGGTCTGGGCAGCAAACCCAGGGAGCGGTCGAGCGCCCACATCAGCAATAGCGAGACGCCCACCAGCGGAAAGACCATGCCCAGCACGATCATCACGCCGATGGCGGTCTTCCAGCGCGGCAGGTCATGGCGCAGTGGCGGTACACCGAGGCGGCCAGCCGGGCGGCGTTTCCACCAGATCACCAGGCCGCTGAGCGCGCTGAAGAGGATCAGCAGGCAGACCAGCGCCATCAGGATCTGGTTGGCCAGGCCGAACATCTTGCCCTCGTGCAGCTTCACCCCGCTCTCCACCGCCCGCGCCACCATGCCGTAGTCCGCCCAGCGCACATCGGCCAGCACCTCGCCGCTGTACTGGTCCAGATGCAGGGTGGCGTCGTTGCGAGGGTCATCGGCGAACAATGCGACGCTGTAAACGCCGCTGGCGCCCTGCGGGAAGCTGATGCTGTAGCCGCGCTGCACGCCACGCGCATCGGCGCTGTCGACCACCTGCTGCAGGCTGATGCGTGGCGCCGCCGGACCCTGGTCGTGACCGACATGGCCGCGATGCGCGGCATGCGCATCGGATGCCGGCAGCGGCGTGACCTCCGCCGCCCAGGAAACGGTCTGCTCGCGGCTGCTGTTGAGGCTGCCGGCAAGCTGCCCGGACTTCGGCACGTCATCCCACATCGCTGCCGGGAACTGATTCCAGGCACCGGCGAACTGGGCGCCCCAGAAGCCTGTCCAGGTCATCCCGGTGAGCAGCATGAACAACAGCAGCAGGGAGCCCCAGAACCCGGTCACTGCATGCAGGTCGCGCCACAGCAGGCGCCCTCGGGCATGCAGGCGCGGCCAGAGTACGCCGGCCGGGTTGTTGCCGCGCGGCCACCACAGATACAGGCCGGACACCACCAACACGATGCCCCAGCCGGCAGCCAGCTCGATCAGCCGGTCGCCCAGAGTGCCGATCATCAGGTCGCCGTGCAGGGTGCGCGCCACGGCCTGTAGGTTCCATTGCCCGTCCTGCTCGCCGAGCAGGGTGCCGCGGTAGGGATCGACGAACAGGTTGAGCAGGCGGCCATCATGCTCGATGACGAACTGCGCGCTGCGCCCCTCGCCGACCGGGGGCAGGTACTTGCTCACCGCGGCACCGGGATACAACTGCTCGACCAAGGCCAGCTGCTGGTCGGCGCTGACGCGCTGCTCGGCCGCCGGCGCCAGCATCAGATGCGGGTACAGCCAGGTATCGAGCTGCGGTTTGAACAGATAGATCATCCCGGTGATCGACAACAGGATCATGAACGGGATGACGAACAACCCGGCATAGAAATGCCAGCGCCAGGCCAGGTTATAGAAAGACGGGGCCGCACGAGCAGGCGCGGTGCAATCGGGGGAAGACGCCATGAAGCTTTCTCCAGCCCACCGCGGTCGTCGACGCGCGGTCAGGCATTCGCATGATAGGGACGCCCGGAACGGGCGGACGGATCAGGCGAACAAAGGAGAAGCGCGGGGATTGGCCGGAGGCCAACGATAACGGGTGATGCGCGGCAGATGCAGCGCGGATGCCGACCAACTGCGCTCGGCAGCCAGCAACCCGAGCAGGCCGAAGAAAGCCGCAAGAATGATGGCGCTGAACAGGCTGGCCAGGGCGCAGTTGGAGCCTGTGGCCGGGTTCGGCGCGACGATGCCGGAGCCGTCGAGGTCGGCTCCTGCGCCGAAGTTGCCTTCGAACGAACAGTACTGTCCGTCCAGACCGCTGAGCTGCATGCCGGCCATCTGGCCGTGGCTGATGGCGCAGACGAACGCACTGAACAGAATGCTGAAGTACAGCACCCAGGCGGTCAGTGAGCGGTCTTTGCGGGCCAGTTTCATGGAGCGTGACTCTAAACAGAGGATGGCAGCGCGACACTGCGGTACGTTGCCGCAGAGGCCTGGTACGGGAGTCTAGCAGGCGCCCGGCACTTTATCGTCATCGCCAGGGTGCCGCTGCCAGCAACGTCTCGCAGCGCACCTGGAGGAACTCGCGCAGCAAATGCACCGCCTTGCTCAGTTGAGCCCGGTGCGCGCAGACCAGATACAGCGGCGTCGGCTCGCCCAACCAGCCGGGCAACAGCACCTGCAGGCGCCCTTCACGGACATCGTCGGCCACGTCCAGCCAGGACTTGTAGACCACGCCCTGTCCGGCCACAGCCCAGCGCCGGGTGACATCGGCATCGTCGCACACCCGATTGCCGGCAACGCTCATGACCATCTCGCGCTTGCCGTCCTGAAAACGCCAGCGGTCATGTACGCGGCCGTGCAGCATGTACAACAGACAGTTGTGCTGGCGCAGCGCCTCCACCGTCTGCGGCGCCCCCTGCCGCGCAAGATAGGCCGGCGAGGCGCAGAGCACGCGGCGATTGTCCGGCGCTACCGGCAAGGCCACCAGGCTGGAGTCTTCCGGCGCGCCATAGCGCAGGGCGATGTCCACCGGCTCGCGGAACAGATCGGCGACCCGGTCGGCCAGCAGCAGGCGCAGCTGCAGTTGCGGATGCTCGCCCTGGAACTCGTCCAGCCAGGACAGCAGGGTGTTGCGGCCGAAGTCCGAGGGCGCCGACAGCTGCAACACTCCACGAATGCCTTCCTGGCTGCCGGCCAGTTGCTGGCGCCCCTCTTCCAGGCTCTGCAAGGCCAGGCGCGCGTGCACCAGATACAGCTCGCCCTCGGGCGTCAGGCGCAGGCTGCGCGTCGAGCGCGCCAGCAGACGCACCTGCAGTTGCTGTTCCAGGCGCTTGAGCGCGGCGCTGGCTACCGCCGGTGATACGTCGAGTAGCCGCGCCGCGGCCGACAGGCTGCCGGTTTCAGCGGTACGCACGAAGAGTTGCAGGTCATCGAAACGCAGCATGATGGCTAATTTTCAAAATTATGATGAAAGAGACTCTATAACCATCATCTTTTTCTCGCCATACAAATAAACGAGCATGACGCCACCCCAACATCGGAGCCTGCCATGACCGCTGAAATCACGCTCATCGCCACCATCAACGCTTTGCCGGCGCATACCGAGGCAGTCGCCGCTGGCCTGCAGGAACTGGTCACCGCCAGCCGCGCCGAACCCGGCTGCCTGCAGTACGACCTGCATCGCCATCAAACGCGCGCCGAGCAGTTCGTGATGATCGAACGATGGCGCGACGCCGAGGCGCTGGATCAGCACCGCGCAACGCGCCACTTCCAGCATTTCACCCACACGTTCGGCGAGCGGCTGGTCGGTATCGATCTGCTCCCGCTGCAACGCATCGCCTGAACACACAGAGGACTCACCCTATGAAAGCCATCGCCTACTACCAATCTTTGCCGGCCGACCATCCCGAAGCGTTGCTGGACGTGCAACTGGACGCACCCTCACCCGGCCCGCACGATCTGCTGGTGGAGGTCCGGGCCATTTCCGTCAATCCGGTCGATACCAAGATTCGTCTGAACGTCGCGCCTGAGCACGGTGCCGCCAAGGTGCTGGGCTGGGACGCTGCCGGCGTGGTCAAGGCGGTGGGCAGCGAAGTGACCCTGTTCCAACCTGGCGACCAGGTGTTCTACGCCGGCGCCATCGACCGTGCCGGCGCCAACAGTGAGCTGCACCTGGTCGATGAGCGCATCGCCGGCCCCATGCCCACCAGCCTGTCGTTCGCCGAAGCAGCGGCGCTGCCGCTGACGGCCATCACCGCCTGGGAGCTGCTGTTCGAGCGCCTGCAGATTGCCGAAGGGTCGGCCGATCAGGGCCAGAGCCTGCTGATCGTCGGCGCCGCTGGAGGTGTCGGTTCGATCCTCACACAGCTGGCGCGGCGCCTGACCGGGCTGACCGTGATCGGCACCGCCTCGCGCCCGCAAACCCAGGCCTGGGTCCGCGAGCTGGGCGCGCATCACGTGATCGACCACAGCAAGCCACTGAGCCAGGAGCTGGCGCGTATCGGTGTTGGCCAGGTTACCCATGTCGCCAGCCTGACCCAAACCGATCAGCACTACGCGCAACTGATCGAGTGCCTGCAGCCGCAGGGCCGCCTGGCATTGATCGATGACCCGCTGCAACCGCTGGACGTGATGCAGCTCAAGCGCAAGAGCCTGTCACTGCACTGGGAACTGATGTTCACCCGCTCGCTGTACCAGACCAACGACATGATCGAACAGCATCGCCTGCTGCAGCGGGTGTCCGGGCTGGTCGACAGCGGCGTGATCAGGACCACGCTCGGTGAGCATTTCGGCCGCATCGACGCCGCCAACCTGCGCCGTGCCCACGCGCTGCTGGAAAGCGGCAAAGCGAAAGGCAAGATCGTCCTCGAAGGATTCTGAGCCCCCAGCCGCAAGCGTCTCGCGGTGCCGTTCATCGCGAGGCGCGCCTGGCCTGACCAGGCGTTTGATCCACGTCAGAAAAAGGTCACGCAGGCGCACTATCCTGACCCTCCCCAACCAGCGCGACCGCAGGTCGCCGCTCAAGGAGGTGATCAACATGAAGATTGTCGTCCAAGCGCAGGATCAAGGCGGCAAACGCCGGTGGCAGGTTCGTCTGGATCAGCACTGCGTTAATTTTCGCAGCGAGGAAGAAGCGCACCAGTTCGTCGCCAGGCTGCAAGCGCGACTAAGCGCGCCACACGCCCTGCCCGACTGGCCCGAGCAACGTAAGGCGGGCTGAGGCTCGGCCCAGTGCCTCGTAGGAGCGGATTTATCCACGATATCCGCGATGCAATCCGAATGAATTCGCGCCTACACCGGCATCAGGCGTAGCGCCGGGCTGCGCAGCATATCCAACACGGTATCGACCAGCGCAGGCGCCTGTTGCGCCAGGTCGAAATTGGGCACCAACAGCCAGTTGGCCTCGATGCCTTCCATATAGGCATGCAGGCACACGGCCGCTCGCACGCAATCCAGATCCTCGGGCAACTGGCCCTTGTTGACTGCATTGCCCAATGCCTTGGCGATACGCTGATCGCACTCCAGGCTCAGCGCCTGCATACGCTCGCGCAGGCCGAGCAGCTCACCGGTGTATTCGCATTTGTAACGCAGAATGTCATGGGTGCGATGCGTCTGCGGTTCGCAGGCCAGGCGCGTCAGTGCCTTGATCAGCAACTCGCGCATGCAGCCCAACGGGTCGGGCTCGTCCTCGCTCTCACTGGCACGCGCCAGCTCTTCAAGGGGTAGACGCAGGCGTTCGAGCATGGCCTGGAACAGGTCTATCTTGTTCTCGAAGTGCCAGTAGATGGCGCCGCGGCTGACGCCGGCCTCCTTCGCCACTTCTGCCAGAGACGCACGGGAAACGCCCTGGGCATGAAACACCCGCTCGGCAGCATCGAGTATTTGCACCCGCGTTGCCTGCGCTTCCTCTTTGGTTCGTCTGGCCATCTGTCTACCTGATCTCGCCCTTTTGTAAAGCTCCGGTAAAGGAGGACGGGCGAGAGTATGCAGGCAGCTTTAGGCATTTACAAACATTCACGTACGTAAGTATATTCCTGCATCGATTTTTCCCCTGCCTTCGTCCCCTTCGCCCTTTGGGCCATGATTCGATAAAAACGAGGTTCTCAGATGCACTCGAAGCCAGCCTTCGCTGTCTTGGTTTCCGCCATCGCCGTGGCAATGCTCGGTCTCACCGGTTGCCAGGAATCCAGCGCTCCAGAAACCCAGCAAACGCCCCAGGTCGGAGTGGTCACGCTCGAAGCCAAACCCTTTGCCCTGACCAGCGAAGTGCCGGGCCGCACCAGCGCCTATCGCATCGCCGAGGTACGCCCTCAGGTCAATGGCATCATCCAGAAACGCCTGTTTACCGAGGGCAGCGAGGTCAAGGCCGGTCAGCAGCTGTACCAGATCGACCCGGCCACCTACGAAGCCGCCTACAAGAGCGCCCAGGCCACGCAGTTGTCTGCCAAGTCCCTGGCTGATCGCTACAAGCTGCTGGTCAGCGACAAGGCTGTCAGCCAGCAGGCGTACGACGAAGCCCGCGCCGCCAGCCTGCAGGCCGACGCTGCACTGGAGCAGGCACGCATCGACCTGCGCTACACCAAGGTGATGGCGCCGATCAGCGGCCGCATCGGCCGTTCCGCCGTGACCGAAGGCGCACTGGTCAGCAACGGTCAAGCCAACGCCATGGCCACCATTCAGCAGCTCGATCCGATCTATGTCGACGTAACCCAATCGAGCAAGGAACTGCTGCGCCTGCGCCGCGACCTGGCCGAAGGCCGCCTGCAGAAGGCCAGCGAGAGCGCGGCCAAGGTCGCCCTGAAACTGGAAGACGGCAGCCGTTACGCCCATGAAGGCACCCTGGAATTCTCCGAAGTCGCGGTGGACGAAAGCACCGGTTCGGTGACCCTGCGCGCGGTATTCCCCAATCCCGATCACCTGCTGCTGCCGGGCATGTTCGTGCATGCCGAGCTGCTTTCCGGGGTCAAGCAAAACGCCATCCTCGCCCCGCAGCAGGGTGTGACCCGTAACCAGCGCGGCGAGCCGACCGCGATGGTGGTCAACGCCGAGAACAAGGTGGAGCAGCGTGTGCTCAAGGCCGATCGCACCGCCGGCAGCGCCTGGCTGGTCGAGGATGGCCTGAAGGAAGGCGACCGCCTGATCACCGAAGGCCTGCAGTTCGTGCAGCCTGGCGCCGAGGTGAAGGCCGTGCCGGCGACGAACGTCAAGACCGAACAGCCTGCCCAAGACGCCGAACAAGCCAACGGCCAGGACTAACGGAGAAGTACTGAATGTCCAGATTCTTTATCGACCGGCCGATCTTCGCCTGGGTGATCGCCTTGGTGATCATGCTGGCGGGTGGCCTGTCCATCCTCAAGCTGCCGATCAACCAGTATCCAAGCATCGCGCCGCCCGCCGTTTCCATCCAGGTCAGCTACCCGGGCGCCTCCGCGCAGACGGTGCAGGACACCGTGGTACAGGTGATCGAACAGCAGCTCAATGGTATCGACGGGCTGCGCTATGTCAGCTCGGCCAGCAACTCCGACGGCAGCATGGAAATCGTCGTGACCTTCGAACAGGGGGTCAACCCGGACATCGCTCAGGTCCAGGTGCAGAACAAACTGCAGCTCGCCACCCCATTGTTGCCGCAGGAAGTACAGCAACAGGGCATCCGCGTGACCAAGTCGGTGAAGAACTTCCTCATGGTCATCGGCGTGGTGTCGAAAGACGGCAGCATGACCCGTGAGGACCTCTCCGACTACATCGTTTCCAACCTGCAGGACCCGATCTCGCGGACCAAGGGCGTCGGTGACTTCCAGGTGTTCGGCGCGCAGTACGCCATGCGCATCTGGCTCGATCCGGCCAAGCTCAACAGTTTCCAGCTGACTCCGGTCGATGTGCGCAGCGCCATCCAGGCGCAGAACGTGCAGATTTCCTCGGGCCAGTTCGGCGGCCTGCCCGCCTCGCCGGGCAACCAGCTCAACGCCACCATCATCGGCAAGACCCGCCTGCAGACCCCGGAAGAGTTCCGCAAGATCCTCCTCAAGGTGCAGGCCGACGGTTCCCAGGTGCGCCTCGGTGACATCGCCAAGGTCGAGCTCGGCGGCGAAAACTACGCGATCAACGCGCAGTTCAACGGCCTGCCGGCTTCCGGCCTGGCGATTCGCCTGGCCACCGGTGCCAACGCCCTGGACACCGCCAAGGCGGTGCGGGAGACCATCGCCAATCTCGAGCCGTTCTTCCCGGCCGGCATGGAAGTGGTCTTCCCCTACGACACCACGCCGGTGATCTCGGCCTCCATCGAAGGGGTGGTACACACCCTGTTCGAGGCCATCGTGCTGGTGTTCCTGGTGATGTTCCTGTTCCTGCAGAACCTGCGCGCCACCATCATCCCGACCATGGCGGTGCCGGTGGTACTGCTCGGCACCTTCGGCGTGCTCGCCGCGTTCGGCTTCTCCATCAACACCCTGACCATGTTCGCCATGGTACTGGCGATCGGCCTGCTGGTGGACGACGCCATCGTGGTGGTAGAGAACGTCGAACGGGTGATGCGTGAGGAAGGCCTGTCGCCCAAGGAGGCAACCAAGAAATCCATGGGCCAGATCCAGGGCGCGCTGGTCGGTATCGCCCTGGTGTTGTCGGCGGTGTTCCTGCCGATGGCATTCTTCGGCGGCTCCACCGGGGTGATCTACCGGCAGTTCTCCATCACCATCGTCTCGGCCATGTCGCTGTCGGTGCTGGTGGCACTGGTCTTCACCCCGGCGCTGTGCGCCACCCTGCTCAAGCCCATCGATAGTGACCACCACGAAGCCAAACGCGGCTTCTTCGGCTGGTTCAACCGCACCTTCGAGCGCGGCAGCATTGCCTATCAGCGCGGCGTTGCGGGCATGATCAAACGCAAGGCGCCGTACCTGATCCTGTATCTGGTCATCGTCGCCATCATGGCCTGGATGTTCACCCGCATCCCCACCGCGTTCCTCCCCGAGGAAGACCAGGGCGTATTGTTCGCCCAGGTGCAGACGCCGTCCGGCTCCAGCGCCGAGCGTACCCAGGTGGTGGTCGACGAGATGCGTGAATACCTGCTCAACGACGAGGCCAGCACGGTCAAATCGGTGTTCACCGTCACCGGCTTCAACTTCGCCGGCCGCGGCCAGAGCTCCGGTATGGCCTTCATCATGCTCAAGCCCTGGGGCGAACGTCCGGGTGAGGAGAATGGCGTAGCCGCACTGGCGCAACGGGCGCAGATGCACTTCTTCAGCTTCCGTGATGCGATGGTGTTCGCCTTCGCCCCGCCGGCGGTGATGGAGATGGGTAACGCCACCGGTTTCAACTTCTTCCTGCAGGACCAGGCCGGCGTCGGTCACCAGGTGATGAACGAAGCACGCGACAAGTTCCTGCAACTGGCCAACCAGCATCCGGTGCTCGACAGCGTGCGCGCCAACGGCCTGCGCGACGAGGCGCAGTACCAGCTGCTGATCGACGACGAACGCGCCCGCGCCCTCGGCCTGTCGCTGTCGGACATCAACAGCACCCTGTCGATCGCCTGGGGTGCCAGTTACGTCAACGACTTCATCGACCGTGGACGGGTGAAGAAGGTCTACCTGCAGGGTGTGTCCGAAGCCCGCATGGCGCCGGAAGACCTGAACAAGTGGTACGTGCGCAACGACCAGGGCCGGATGGTGCCGTTCAGCGCCTTCGCCAGTGGCGAGTGGACCTACGGCCCGCCCAAGCTGGCACGCTACAACGGCGTATCGGCGGTGGAAATCCTCGGTGCGCCGGCGCCCGGCTACAGTACCGGTGATGCCATGGCCGCCGTCGAGGAGATCGCGTCGCAGTTGCCACAGGGTGTCGGCTACTCCTGGACCGGCCTGTCCTACGAGGAACGCCTGGCCGGCTCGCAGACGCTTGCACTGTTCGTGATCTCCGCCATCGTCGTGTTCCTCTGCCTGGCAGCCCTGTACGAGAGCTGGTCGATCCCGTTCTCGGTGATGCTGGTGGTGCCGCTGGGGATCATCGGCGCGCTGTTGTTCACCGAGCTGCGCGGGCTGTCCAACGACGTGTTCTTCAAGGTCGGCCTGCTCACCACCATTGGTCTGTCGGCGCGTAACGCGATCCTCATCGTCGAATTCGCCAAGGCGCAATACGAACAGGGCATGACCTTCGCCGAAGCGGCCATCGAAGCCTGCCGCATGCGTCTGCGCCCGATCATCATGACCTCGCTGGCATTTATCCTCGGCTGCCTGCCGCTGGCCATCGCCAGCGGTGCCGGTGCCGGCAGCAAGCACGCCATCGGCACCGGGGTGATCGGCGGCATGCTCAGCGCGATGGTTCTGGCGATCTTCTGGATTCCGCTGTTCTACGTAGTGGTCTGCTCGATATTCGAGAAAAAGCGCCCCGAGCCGACCAGTGAAAACGAGAAGGAGGTACTGCAATGAGGCAGTCCCTGTTGTCCCTGGCCGTGGCCGCCGCTCTGCTCAGCGGCTGCAGCCTGATTCCCGACTATCAGCGCCCCGAAGCCCCGGTGGCCGCCGACTGGCCGCAAGGCCAGGCCTATGGCAGCGCCGCCAGCGAGGGCAGCCGCGCGGCGGCCGACCTGCAATGGCGCGAGTTCTTCCGTGACCCGGCGCTGCAGCAGCTGGTGCAGGTAGCGCTGGAGAACAACCGCGACCTGCGCGTCGCCGCGCTGAATGTCGAAGCCTACCGCGCGCTGTACCGCATCCAGCGCGCCGACCTGCTGCCCTCGGTTTCCGCCGATGGCGCCGGCACCCGCCAGCGCCTGCCGGCCGATCTGAACCAGACCGGCGAAGCCCGCACCAGCGGCCAGTACAGCGCGACCCTAGGCGTCAACGCCTGGGAGCTGGACTTTTTTGGCCGTATCCGCAGCCTCAGCGAGCAGGCCCTGCAGCAGTACCTGGCTACCGAACAGGCGCAGCGCAGCACGCAGATCAGCCTGGTGGCCAGCGTCGCCAACGCCTACCTGCAATGGCAGGCAGATCAGGCGCTGCTGCAGCTGACCCAGGACACCCTGAAGACCTTTGAAGAAAGCTACCAGCTGACCCAACGCAGCTTCGACGTGGGCGTCGCCGACGCCCTGGCCCTGAGCCAGGCGCGCAGCTCGGTGGACAGCGCCCGCGTCAGCCTGGCCCAGTACCAGCGCCTGGTCGCCCAGGATCGCAACGCCCTGACCCAACTGCTCGGCACCGGCCTGCCGGCCGACCTGCCGCAGGGCCTGGCGCTCAATGCCGAACTGCTGGAACAGGTTCCGGCCGGCCTGCCCGCCGACCTGCTGCAGCGGCGCCCTGACCTGCTGCAAGCCGAGTACCAGCTCAAGGCGGCCAACGCCAATATCGGCGCAGCGCGCGCGGCGTTCTTCCCCAGCATCAGCCTGACCGCCAATGCCGGCACCGCCAGCAGCCAACTGTCCGGCCTGTTCGACAGCGGCTCGGGCACCTGGCTGTTCCAGCCGCAGATCAGCCTGCCGATCTTCAACGCCGGCCGCCTGCGCGCTAACCTCGACTATGCCGAGCTGCAAAGCGATATCCGCGTCGCCGAGTATGAGAAAGCCATCCAGGTGGCCTTCCAGGAAGTCGCTGACCGCCTCGCCGCACGCACCACCTATCGCCAACAGCTGGACGCCCAACGCGCCCTGCTGGAGACCACCGAGACCTACTACGACCTGGCCGAGCGCCGCTACCGCACGGGTGTGGACAGCTATCTGACCCTGCTCGATGCCCAGCGCCAGCTGTTCAGCGTGCGCCAGCAGCTGATCACCGACCGCCTGGCCCAGCTCAGCAGCGAAGTCGAGCTGTA
>ENA-UOXB01000904-UOXB01000904.1-bioreactor-metagenome-genome-assembly--contig:-NODE-904-length-15760-cov-9.624897_pt1 | contig 15760 bp, 15 predicted proteins | sample MGYA00238158_ERZ761615 | MGnify/ENA primary metagenome ERZ761615 (study PRJEB28904, sample SAMN06267902) | bioreactor metagenome | isolation source: Joint BioEnergy Institute, California, USA | place... | reverse complement strand
AGCAGGTTGATCGGATTGACGTCGGCGGCGCGGTTGATGTTGACGTTGATCTTCTCGGCGATGACGTCGACGGTGCGCGACAGCCACTCGGGCCGTTCGCTGTCGGCGACGGCGTTGCCGTCCCAGCCGGTCGCGTGCTCGAGCAGCACGTCGGCCAGCGCGATCGGCTCGCCGAAGTTCACCACCACCTGGCCGTAGTTCGAGCGCAGCACCTGCGGAATGCCCCACAGCAGCTGCCAGATCGATTCCTTCTTCTTGGCCTTGCCCGAGAGTTCGTCGAGGTAGCTGTTGCCTTCCATCAGCTTCTCGTAGCCGACGTAGATCGGCTGGAACAGCACCGGACGCGTGGGCTGGCGCAGGAAGGCGCGCACCGTCATCGAGACCATGCCGCCCTTGGGCGAGAGCAGACGGCCGGTGCGCGAGCGGCCACCCTCGACGAAGTACTCGATCGAATAGCCGCCGGCGACCAGCTGGGCGACGTACTCGGCCAGCACCGTCGAATACAGCGCGTTGCCGCGGATCGAGCGGCGGATGAAGAACGCGCCGCCCTTGCGCAGCAGCGTGCCGATCACCGGCAGGTTGAGATTGATGCCGGCGACGATGTGCGGCGGCACGATGCCGCGGTTGTAGAGCAGGTAGCTCAACAACAGGTAGTCCATGTGGCTGCGGTGGCTGGGCACGTAGACGATCTCGTGTCCCGGCGCGGCGGCCTTCAGCGTGTCGATGTGGTGCACCAGCACGCCGCGGAAGATCCGGTTCCAGACCGTCGTCAGCAGGTAGCTCGCCGAGCGCACGACGGGATGCGAGTAGTCGGCGGCGATCTCGTAGGCGTAGGCGTGGGCCTTCTTCCACGCGTCCTCGGGCTTGCTGTTGTCGCGGCGCGCCTGGTCGGCGATCGCGTCCTTGACCGCGGTCGAGGCCAGCACCTTGTCGACCAGCAGGCGACGGGTCGACAGGTCCGGCCCGATGATCGCCTCGCGCACGCGGTTGAAATGCGTGCGCAGCACGCGCGAGAGCTTGCGCACCGTGCGTTCGGGGTCGAGGCCTTCGGCGATCAGCGGGCGCACGTCGACCGGCTCGGCGAAGCGCACCAGGGTGTCGCGACCATTGAGCAGGATCGCCAGCAGGCGGCGGAAGCGGCCGACGATGGTCCAGTTCTCCGAGAACAGCACCGCGAACCAGCCGTTGTTCTTGTCGGGTGAGCGCCCGACGAAGATCGAGACCGGCACGACCTGCACATCCAGGGCCGGGTCGCGGCGATGGGCTTCGAGCAGCCGCGCCAGCGATTCGGAATGCGTGGCCTTGGACTGCGGCTGGCCGGTCGCCATCGCCAGCGCGCCGCCGGCGTTGCGGCGCGACAACGCGACGTAGGCGCGCTTGCGGCCCAGCGGGTCGCCGGGCAGCGGCTGCAGCGGCGAGGGCAGGCCGGCTTCCCGGCAGGCGCGCTCGAGGATCAGCGCGTTCGACAGGCCGTAGTCCTCGAGCACGTAGCAGACCGGTCGCGGGTCGACCAGCGCCTCGGGTACCTGCGGCTCGACCTTCAGCCCGATCCACGGCCGCATCACGCGGCCGAGCAGGCCCATCCACCATGGGCGACGCACGGCGCGCCGCGGCGCGGCCAACGGCGCCGGCACGGCCCGGACCGCGGGCGCCGCCGCATCGGCCGCAGCCGGCCGGACGGGCGCCTCGCCGGGCGTGCGCGGGTCGGCGTCGCGCTGCGGCGCGCCGTCGGGAAACTGGAGGGTCGGTTGATCAGGCATCGGCGGCATTATGCCCAAGCGCTCTCGACCATCCGCGGTGCCGGCGCACTCAGGCCTCACCCGGCGCAGCGGCGGCCCCACCGGCCGGACCGGCCGCAGGCGGCATTGTCGCCGCCTGTCTGGCGTGGCGCAGGAAATCGCTGACGTACCAGCGGCCGTCGTGGCGCTCGACGTCGATGCGGGCATCGATGTCCCGGCCGGCCAGGGTGTAGCGCAGCCGCACCTGCGCGGCGTCGCCGGTCTGGCGCTCGAGCGTCACGGCGACGCTGTCGAAGGTCGCATCCAGGTCGAGTCCGTAGGCCGCCAGCCGTGCCTTGCCGGCGACGAACAGGGGCGACAGCCTGGCGAGACCTGCCTGCATGCCGGCCTCGCCGAGGGCCTGGTCGCTGGTCGCGCCCCCTTCGCGCGCCGCGGCCACCAGCGCCGCGATCGTCTCCCGCGCGCGGGCGCGGTCGGCCAATGGTGCCGATCCGGCCCAGTCGCTCGCGGCGGCGACCAGCTGGGTGTAATGCGCACGCTCGTCGTCGCTGAAGTCGCCGCCCTGCTCGAGGTACTGGATCGCGAAGGCGCCGAGCGAGGCGGCGGCCGAGCGCAACTCGCGCTCCGCGCCGGCGAACTCGCGGTTGAAGGTCTGCAGCAGGACCCGCTCGGCCTGCGGGGCGTCGAGCGCCGCCAGCACCGAAGGCAATTGCGCGGCAAGGGGCAGTTCCGTCAGCGGCCAGCGCGATCGGCCCTCGCGCCAGGCCGCATCCAGGGCCGGCGCCAGATCCGGCGTGCTGGCATCGGCGGCGAATGCCGCCAGATCGCCGTTGCGCAGGTGGGCGGTCAACTCGGCCACCGCCTCGACCGGGGTCGCGGCGCCGGGCGCCTGCACCGGCGCGACGGGGGCATCGCGCTGGCACGCGGCCAGGCACAGCACCAGGGGGAGCAGCCAGCCGGCGAGGCGCACATGGTCGCGGCGCTTGCCGGAGGGGCGACGGACGGAACGGGGCATGGCGGGCTTCCTGCGGGGCCGGACAGCGCATCTTGCTGGGCGCTCGATGACCGGACAAGCACGGGTGCCTGCGAATGCGGGCGTGTTCAGAGGTCGCGCAGGACCCAACCGTGTGGCGTGTCGGCGCCGCTGGCATCGAGCGCGGCCTGGGCGATCTCGTCCGGGGTGCGGCCGGCCTTCCAGGCCGCCGCGATCGCCGCCAGCCGTTCCCGGGTGGCGCGGGTGTACGCGCCCTCGAGTTCGTTCTGCGCATCCACCGCCAGCTTCTGCGGGTAGAGCGTGCGCGCGTCTTCGGACTGGTTGAGCAGCGCGATCAGGCGCGACAGGCTGGTGCGGAACGTCGTGGCCGACAGCGCGGTGCGCTGCGTGCGCTGGAGATGCCAGACGGTGAGGTACTCGACCGGCCCGAGCAGCCGTCGCGGGGTGCCGCCGAAAAACTGGCCGGAGAATGCGCTGGCCGACACCGGGGCGGTGCTGTCGGGCAGTCGCGTCGCACCCCATGAACTCAGCGCACCACCCGGCAGGTCCATCCGGCGCAGCGCGGTGCCGATCGTGTCGGCCAGCAGGCGCTGTGCGCGCGTGTCGTCGCTCTCGGCCACCACGCCGAGCAGGCGCAGGAACACCGGGTACCGGTCCTCGCCCAGCCGGCGGACCAGACGCTTGAGCACCGTCAGCCGGTACTCGGGGTCGGCATGGGCGGCGAGCGTCGAGACCAGGCGGTCGGCGGCCTCGCGCAGCGACTGCGCGGACGGAACGGCGTTCATGGGGTCAGGCGCGGCGATCAGGAGGGCCGGGCGACTTTAACCCGGCGCGGCCTGTTCCAGGCCGGCAAGAAGGACTCAGCCCAGTGCGTCGAGGATCGCGTCGGCGCCCTGGTCCGCCGCCTGCGAGAGGTCCACTGCGGCCAGGCGTGCCTCGAAGGCGACGTCGCCGGACAGGTAGCGATCGCCTGCCGGCACGCCGTCCCATGCAGCGGCGTTGAGGATGTCTTCCCCTGGGTCGGATACCGGCCCCCGCGCGCTGTCCGCCAGGCCGCCGTCCGCCGGCGCGAGCGCGACACCGTCCTGGCGCAGGTCGTCGAATGCGACCTGTCCACCCAGCCGGTCGAGGCTGGCGGTGTTGAAACTGGCGTCGGAAGGAATGCTGCTCATCGGAATTCAGGTGGCCTGGTGTTGTCCTGACGGGAGTGGGGCGCGCCGGTCCTGCGGCGATGGGCGGACTGTAACGCCGCTGCCATGGAGCGCCTATCTCGGGCTTCCCCTAGGGGGCGCGACCGCGCCGCCCGACGCGCCGCCTGAAGCTGAACCGGCCATGGCCGCGGGCCGCGGACCGGCGGCGCGTCGCGCGCCGCGCGGCGAACGGCCGCCTCACGATCACATGCTAGCCTCGGCCCTCCACGCGCGACACGGGTGCGTGCCCTGCCCGGAGGGCCAATGGCCGAAGAAAACGAAGGCGCGGACAAGACCGAAAAACCGACCAGCAAGAAGCTCAAGGACGCCCGCAAGGACGGCAACGTCGCCAAGAGCCGGGAATTGACCAGTACGGTCCTGGTCATGGGTTGGCTGGCCGGCGGCTGGTTGCTGATGGGCTACATGTTCCGTCGCATCAGCGGTCTGTTCGATTCGGCGCTGCTGGTGATGAACCAGCCGTTCGACGCGGCGTTGCGCACGATCGCGCCGCTGGCGGTGCAGACCTTGCTGGCGATGACGTTGCCGTTGCTGCTGCTGGCGGTACTGCTGGCGTTGGTGGTGGAGTTCCTGCAGGTCGGGCCGGTGGCGACGATGAAGAAGGTCACGCCGGACCTGTCCAAGCTCAATCCGGTCAGCGGCGTGAAGAAGATGTTCTCGATGGACAACCTCGTCGAACTGGTCAAGAGCGCGCTCAAGAGCATCGCGCTGATCGGCATCGGCACCGCCGTGCTGTGGGGCATGCTGCCGCCGCTACTGCAGCTGCCCTTCGCCCAGCCGCAGGCGATCGGGAGCGCGATCTGGCATGCGCTCAAGTGGATCGGCATCTGGACGATCTTCGTGTTCTTCTTCGTCTCCGCGCTCGATGCCTCGTACCAGAAGTACAGCTACATCAAGAAGCTGCGCATGAGCCGGCGCGACATCAAGCAGGAGGTCAAGGAGAACGAGGGCGACCCCTACGTCAAGCAGCGCCGCAAGCAGCTGCACCAGGAATGGTCGCAGCAGAACATGCTCAATGCCGTCAGAGGATCGAACGTCGTCGTGACCAATCCCACCCACATCGCCGTCGCGTTGCAGTACGAACAGGGCAACGACGACCTGCCGCTGGTCGTCGCCAAGGGCGAGGGCCATGTCGCCGAAGAGATCAAGCGCGTCGCAGAGGAAGCCGGCGTGCCGATCCTCGAGAACGTTCCGCTGGCGCGTGGCCTCAACGCGCGCGTCGAGATCGACGACTACATCAGCGATGACTTCTTCGAGGCGGTCGCGCAGGTGCTGTACTGGGCCGAAGGCGTGCGCATCGGCGAACACCGGCCCGAACCGCCGGAGTTCGATCCGCCGCCGGCGATGCGCGAGGAAATCGGCCTGGCCGATCCCGATGCCCCGCCGCCGCCGCTCGCCGAAGATCCGACGGTCGTGGCCCGGTTCGAGGATCCGCGCGATCCGATGCGGTAGTTCGGCGCGCGGCCCTCGCGGGGCTGCGTCGATGCAGGCGTGCGAGGGCTTCGCCACGGGTGCCGATGCGCGGGCCGGGCGTGACAGGCTCGGGCGCATGCCCGCTCGCCAGGATTCGCGCTGCAGTGCGCTCCGGCATCGACAGCGCCAGCCGCCTGCGGGCGGCACAGCGCCCGGACCTGCCTAGCTCGCGTTGAACGCGTGCTTCAACGCCTCGATCAGCCCGCTGTTGTCGACCAGCCGGGTCATGACGATCTCCACGAACACGCCGATCATCAGCAGGATGATCGCCGTCGCCAGCCACGCCTTGATCGGCATCGTCAGCGCGAAGACGTTGAGTTGCGGCGCATAGCGGTTGACCAGGCCGAACGACAGGTCGATGACCAGCAGGATCACCATGGCCGGGGCCGCGATCAGCAGCATCGCGGTCATCAGGTAGCCGAACTGCCCGACGAACAGGGCCATGCCGCTGAGCCGCAGGTCGGGGAAGAAGCTCATCACCGGCCAGATGGTGTAGCTCGTCATCAGCAGGTCCAGGAACACCAGGAACGCCCCGCTGGCCATGAACAGGAACGTGGCGAACTGCGACAGGAACTCGCCGTGCAGCGAGGTCTGGTGGCCCTGGATGGGGTCGAAGATCTGCGCCATCGACATGCCGACCTGGGTGTCGATGACCACGCCGGCCGAGCTGATCGCCCAGAACACGATGCCGTAGCAGAACCCGATCGAGATGCCGATGAAGGTTTCCTTGAGCACGATCGCCGACCAGTGCGCGGTGCCGGCGGCCTCGATCAGCGGCGCGCCGGCGAGCGCGATCGGAATCGCGACGATCGCCAGGCTCACCATGAAGCTGTTGCGCACCATCGCCGGCACCGTTTCGGTGGTCAGCAGCGGCAGCATCAGGAAGGCGCCGGCGATGCGCGGCAACGTCAGCGCCAGCGCCAGCATCGGATTGGTGCCGAAATCCATGGCTCAGACGAGGCCCGGGAAGTCGATGAAGATGCGGTTGGCGAACACGTACAGCGTGCCACCCATCAGCGAGGCGGTGACGAAGATCGTGACCACGATGGCGACGAACTTCAGCGCATAGGGAAACGTCTGCTCCTGCAGCTGCGTCGCGGCCTGGAGGAAGGCCACGACCAGGCCGACGATCGCGGCCGCCGCGACCGGTGGGCCCGACAGCAGCAGCACCAGCCAGAGCGCTTCCTTGGTGAATTCCAGGACGTCGTTCATCCGGGTGCTCCGTAGGTCAGCACGAGGCCGTGGACGAGCTTGGCCCACCCGTCGATCAGCACGAACAGCAGCAGCTTGAACGGCAGCGACACCGTGGTCGGCGAGAGCATCATCATGCCCAGCGCGAGCAGGATGTTGGCCACCACCAGGTCGATGATCAGGAACGGCAGGAAGATCAGGAAGCCGATCTGGAACGCGGCGGTGAGCTCGCTGACGGTGAAGGCCGGCACGATGACGATGAAGTCGTCGGGCGTCATGCCGCCGCGGCGCTCGGGGGGGAGCATGCGCTGCACGCTGCGCAGGAAGAACGCGCGCTCGCTGTCGCTCGAGTGCTGGATCAGGAACGTGCGCAGAGGCTCCTTGCCGGCATCGATCATCAGCAGCATGCGGTTGGTGTCGAAACCGCCCGACGCCGCGGCGGGCGCCGCCCCGGTGGCGCCCGGCGTGACCTGTTCGGCGAGACCCTGCGGCGCCGGCTCGCGCGACTCGCGCGGGTCGTTGCTCGAGCCGCCGCGCACGCTGGCGAAGGCCGGATCGACCGCCGCTGCCGGGTTGCCCTGCGCCTGCGCCTCGGCGGCCAGGGCATCGGCGGCGGCCGGGCTGGTCGGCGCTGGCGCGTCCGCGGGCGCTGGCGGCGCCTCGCTCGGCCGCACCTCGATCGGTCGACCTTCGCGGATCGCCTGCTGCTCGGCGCGTGCGTCGATCTGGCGCTGCACCGAAGCCGGCGGCGGCCGGCCTTCGAGGCGCGCCTGCACCGCGGCATTGACGTCGAGGATGACCGGATACATCACATAGATCGACAGCACGATCGCCAGGCCGTTGATGACCACGTTCGGCGGCACCTGCTGCAGGCCGAGTGCGTTGCGCAGCAGGCTCAGCACCACGACGATCTTGGTGAACGAGGTGACCATGACCGCCACGAACGGGGCCAGCGCGAGGCTGACCACCGTCACCAGGACGAGGGCGGGCGAGAACGTGCTGAAATCCATGCTCAGCTCCAGGACAGCAGGCGGACGCCCAGCGTATCGCCAACCGCGACCAGTTCACCCTGGCCGGCGACGCGGCCATTGGCGCGGATGGTGACGTTGGCGCCTTCCAGGTGCACCGGCAGGGCGAACACGTAGCCCGGCTGCAGGGCGGCGATCTCGCCGAGCCTGAGCTCGAGCTTGCCCACTTCGAACTCCACTTCCACCGGCAGGCGACCGGCCGGATCCTCGGCAGCGGCGTTGGCGTCGTCGTTCTGTGGGGTGTCGTTCGGGTCGGTGTCGCTCATGCGGGGCATCTCCTGGTGGCGGGGGCGGGGGGTGGGCGGACCGTCGATGCGCCAGCCGTCGGGCCCGGTGCGGACCGGCCAGCGCAGGCCCGCGGCACTGGCGTGCAAGGGCGGAAGGCGGACGTTGCCGACGACGACGACGTCGCCGGCACGCAGGCTGCGCACGTCGCCCAGCGTCAGCGGCGGCGCGGGAACCGCGATCGTGACCATGACCGGCAACTGGCGCCAGTGGCCCGGATCGACGGCTGCCCGCGGCGCGGCGTCGGCCTGCGCGAGCAGCGCCTGCACCCAGCTTGCCGGTGCGCGCAGCGTGCCGTGCACGGACGCGCCTTCGCCCGGCGCGAACTCGAGGTCGAGCCACAGCGTATCGGCAGCCGGCGCCTCCACCGGCGCATCGGGCAGTGGCAGCAACGAGGTGCCAAGTGCCTCGCTCAACTGCACCAGCGTGCGCTCGTGCGCCAGGCTCCAGGCCAGCACGCGGGCACGGCCGCGGCGATCCTGCCAGCGCAGGGCGTCGTCGTCATCGTCGGCATCGGCGCGGGTGAGCCGCAGGCCCAGCCGCACGCCGTCGGCGTCGAGTTCGAACAGGCCGCCATCGCCCTGCGCCGCAGCCGGCGCGCGCCCACCGCGCAGGCGCAGGGTGCCGCCGGCCGCGGGCCACTGGCGCGGTCGCGCGTGCAGGCTGCGCAGCGTGTCGGCCTGGGCGGCCGAGAGTGTGGGCAGGCGTTCGCGCAACGACGCGCGCAGCGGCGTACCGGTCGCGTCAGCCATGGCCCAGGGCCACCTTCATCAGTTCGGGGAGGGAACGCACTCCGAGTTTGCTCATCATGTTGGCCCGATGCAGTTCGACGGTCTTGATGCTGATGCCGAGGATGTCGGCGATGATCTTGTTGGGCTTGCTGGCGACGACGAGGTCGAGCACCTGGCGCTCGCGCGGACTCAGCTTGGCCAGCGCCGCGCTCTGCGGTGAACCGGCCTGCACGCGCTCGCGGCTGAGCGCGGTGCGGATCGCGTCGATCAGGGCGTCGTCGCTGAAGGGCTTTTCCAGGAAGTTCGACGCGCCCTTGCGCATCGCCTCCACCGCCAGCGGCACGTCGCCGTGCGCGGTCACGAACACCAGCGGCAGCGTGGAGCCACGTCGCAGCAGTTCGTCCTGCAGCTGCAGGCCGCTCATTTCCGGCATGCGGATGTCCGACACCAGGCACTCGCCGTCGCCGTGGCGGGTGTTGTCGAACACGGTGAGGAACGCGGCGCCGGACGCGAACGCCCGGACCTCGAAGCCGGCCGTCTCGAGCAGCCACGCGGTCGAATCGCGGAAGCCGTCGTTGTCGTCGACGAGGTACACGCAGGTCTGGGTCATGGGTCAGAGCCTCCTGTCCGGGGTCGGGAGCGTGAATCCGAACACGCTGCCGCCGCCTTCCCTGGCTTCGAAGAACAGTCGGCCCTCGTGGTACTCGATGATCGAACGGCAGATCGCCAGGCCGATCCCCAGCCCGTCCGACTTGGTGGTGTAGAAGGGCGAGAACAGCTGCTCGCTCTCGGCCTGGCTCAGGCCGGGGCCCCGGTCGCAGACCCGCACCTCGACATAGCCGTCGAGATTGACGCGCGCCTCGATGCGCAGGCCACGCTGCGCGGCGGGGACCTCACGCATGGCCTCGATCGCGTTCTTGACCAGGTTCAGCAGCACCTGCTCGACCATGACCCGGTCGGCATACACCGGCGGCAGTCCCGGCGCGAGCGCCAGTTCGATGCGCAGCTGCTGGCGTTCGGCCTCCAGGCGCAGCAGTTCGAGCACGGTGTCGACGATCAGCGGCAGTTCCTGGGCGTCGCGACGCGGCTCGCGCGCGCGGACGAACTCGCGCACCCGGGCGATCACCGCGCTGGCGTGCTCGGCCTGCGTGCGCGCGGCCTGCAAGGCGCGCTCGACCTGCACCGGTCCGCCCGCCTGGTCGACCAGCCGCAGGCTGCCGTTGAGGTAGTTCACGATCGCCGCGAGCGGCTGGTTGAGTTCATGGGCAAGCGTGGCGGCCATTTCGCCGACCGACATCATCCGCGAGGTGAACAGCAGCTTTTCCTGCTGGGACTTGTGCGAATCGAGCGTTTCGATGCGCTCGCTGATGTCGACCGCGGTCAGCAGCGACAGGGGCCGCTGGCCGCAATCGAGATTGCGCCAGTGCAGGGCATACCAGCGGCCGCTGCCGGGCGCGCGCACTTCCTCGCCACGCGCATCGCCCGTCAGGTCGCCGTAGAGCGTCGCCAGCAGCGCGTCGCGCTGGCCGTAGCCGGGCAGCGTGCCCAGGTCGCCCTCGAAACGGCTGTTGCCGGCGACGAGCGCCCCGGTCGCGCGATCGAACGCGGCGCAGGCGAACGGCACCGCTTCGAGCACCTGGCCGAGTGCGGCAGCGCCCGGCTCCACGGTCGGCGGTTGTGGACGCGCCGCTGCGGCGCGGGGACTTCCGGCGCGCGGCGTCATGCGTCCGGCGACACCGTGCGACTGCTAACGTGGCCGCGCACCATCCCGGTGCCCGTCCCGCGAGACCCCATGATCCGCGCCATTGCTCCACTCCGCATCCGATCCGCCGCGCTGTTCGCCCTTTTGGCGACGGCGTCCACGCAGGCGGCGCCGCCTGCGCGCGCCACCCCGGGCGAGTCGTTCGTCGGCGAGATGCTCGCCATCGTCATTCCACTGGTCCTGATCATCGCGGGCCTGCTGTTCCTGCTCCGGCTGGTACGGCGGCGTTACGGATTGTCGGGCGGCGACGCCCCCCTGTCGGTCCTGCAGATCCTGCCCCTGGGCCCGCGCGAGCGACTTGTACTGGTCAAGTCACGCGCGGGCCGGGTGTTCGCGGTCGGCGTGGGGGCCCAATCTGTGACCTTCGTTACAGATCTGAGCAACGAAGATCTGGAATCCCCCAACCCGGCGGCCTCCCTGGCCGCGCCGCATTCACGTCTCAATATCGACGACCACCGTTAAGTGGCGGTGACGCCTGGGTTTTTATCCTGCGACAAGGCGGATACAAACGGTTTCACACGGATTCCACACTTTCGCTGGAACCTCCTTGCAACATCCGGTTGACCTGTCCATAACATCGCTCGACTATCGTACAGGGGCACAATGTGACGCACGAGGTCAGGGGCACGATGCGCCGAATGGATACCCGAGGGTGTGGCACCGCCGTCCGCGTTGCGGATGTCCACGCTCGCGTGGGCGTTGTGGCGTCGGCGTCGCCCGTGTACGAGGGGGTGATCCGGTGAAGGCCCTGTTCGCCCAGTTGACCGGCGCGCCGGCGGGCGCTGCGCCCCGTCCCAGGCTCGGCTACAGCGATGTGATCCTGGCCTTCGCGGCCGTCACGATCATCAGCGTGATGATCCTGCCGCTGCCGCTGGTGGTGATCGACACGCTGGTCGCGGTCAACATCTCCATCGGCTTCGGCCTGCTGCTGCTGGGCATCTATATCCCGACTGCCGTCGCATTCTCGAGCTTTCCGAGCGTGCTGCTGCTGACCACGCTGTTCCGGCTGTCGATCTCGATCGCGATCACGCGCTCGATCCTGCTCCATGCCGAGGGTGGCCACATCGTCGAGACCTTCGGCACGCTGGTCGCCGGTGGCAACCTGATCGTCGGCATGGTGGTGTTCCTGATCATCACCGTCGTGCAGTTCATCGTCATCGCCAAGGGCGCCGAGCGCGTGGCCGAGGTCGCGGCGCGGTTCACCCTCGACGCGATGCCGGGCAAGCAGCTGTCCATCGACTCCGACCTGCGCGCGGGGCTGATCGACAAGGACGAAGCGCGTCGCAAGCGGCGCCTGCTGGAAACCGAAAGCCAGCTGCACGGCTCGCTCGACGGTGCGATGAAGTTCGTCAAGGGCGACGCCATCGCCGGCATCGTCATCATCCTGATCAACCTGCTCGGCGGCCTCGCCATCGGCGTGCTCCAGCGCGGCATGCCGCTGGGCGAGGCGACGCGCGTCTACAGCATCCTGACGATCGGCGATGGCCTGGTGTCGCAGATTCCGGCCATCCTCTCCACGATCGCGGCCGGCCTGATCGTCACCCGCACCACGGGCGAGATCGACGATCGCCACCTCGGCGACGCGATCACGCGCCAGGTGTCCGGCCAGCCGCGCGTGATCATGATCACCGGGCTGCTCGCGCTGCTGATGACGCTGGTGCCCGGCTTCCCGTGGCCGGTCTTCCTGCTGCTCGGGCTTGGATTGCTCGGCTTCAGCGCGTGGAGCTACCGCTACAAGTTCGAAGGGCTGCGCCGCCTGTTCCGCATCAGCGAGGAAGAGGTCGTCGCCGACGCCCAGCAGTCGGTGAAGCAGGACGATCTCGCTCCGCCCGCGCCGCTGCAGCTGCAGGTCTCGCCGTTGCTGGCGCAGAACCTCGGCGCGCACAACCTCGAAGCGCGCCTGGTCGACACCGCGCAGCGGTTGCGCGAGGAGTACGGCGTGCCCGTGCCGGCACCCTCGCTGCGCATCGTGCCCACGTTCGCCGAAGACGAATACCGCCTGACCGCCTTCGGCGCGCGCATCGCGACCGGGCGCCTGCGCAGCGACGCGCTGTTGCAGCCCCAGCCTGCGACGTCCGCGACGGCGCAGAAGCTGCCCGGTTTCTACCCGGCCGTCGTGGCCGGAGAGTGGGTGCAGACGCCGGGCGAGGGCACGCAGGCCCCGATCGATGTGCTCGGCGCGCATGCGTCGGCCGCGATCCGCCGCCGGATGGGCGGGTTCCTGGGAATCCAGGAGACCTCGAATCTATTCGCGAAGATGCAGCGCGATTACCCCGACCTGGTCAAGGAGATGCTGCGCGTCGTCGCACCGCAGCGCGTGGCCGACGTGCTGCGGCGTCTGTCGGAAGAGGGCGTGCCGATCCGCAACCTGCGCGACGCGTTCGAAGCGATCACCGATGTGGGCGGCCGCGAGAAGGATGTCGTCCTGCTGACCGAATACGTGCGTGTCGCGCTCAAGCGCGAGATCGCGGATCGCTATTCAGACGATGAGCGGACGCTGCATGTACTGTTGATCCATCCCGAGCTCGAGGACAAGCTGCGGCAATCGGTCCGCGTGGCGGGCGGTGCCAGCCAGCTTGCGATCTCGCCCGAGCTGGCCGGTCGTCTCGGCAACGAGGTGCGTGCGCATCTGGGCCGCCAGGCGCCGGGGGTCAAGCCGGTCCTGCTGTGCTCGCTGGACGTGCGCAGGCATCTGCGCAAGCTCATGGAGGTTGATTTCTTCGATCTGCCGGTGCTTTCGTACCAGGAGCTGGCGCCGGACCTGCGCATCGTCCAGGCGGGGCAGATCAATGCATGAGCATCCTGTAGTCGCTTCATTCCGGGGCATGCGCCCGACGGTCGCCGCGTTCGACGCGAATCGCCGGCGCAGGCAATGAGAGGACTGAGATGAACGAATCCAACCAGACCCGTACCCACAACGTGCTGCGCATCGTCGACGGCCTGCATGCAGGTGCCAGCCGCGTGCTCGCGGACGAGGAGATGATCCTCGTCGGCAGTGGAGAGGACTGCGACATCGTGCTCGCTGATGACGGCGTTGCCGCGCACCATGCCTTGGTCAGCCTCGTCGGCGGCCGCTTCCTGGTGCGCGCGCTCGACGCGCCGGTCAAGGTGGGCGCCGAGGACATCCACCCGGGTGACCCGGTGGAACTGTCGGCCGTGCAGCAGGTCCGCATCGGCGAGGCGGTGATCGCATTCGGCCGCGAGGACGATCCGGCCTGGGACGAATTCGTCACGGTGTTCGCGCCGAACGACGAGGCCGCCACGCCGCGGTCGGGATTCGTGCGCAAACTGCCGTGGATCGCGGGCATCGCGGCGCTGTCGCTGGCTTCGCTGGCGATCTTCGCTGCCGTGCTGCCGGCGCCCGAGCAGGGGCCTGACCAGCGCGAGCGCCTGGGTGCGCTGCTCGAGGAGTACCGCGTCGCGAACGTCCGCATCACCGACGGCGCGGGTGGCGAACCCACGGTCACCGGTGCCGTCGACGACAGCGCGACGCTCGAGCGGCTGCGCGCGCAGGTCCGTGCCGAGAACATCGAGGCCAACCTGCAGCTGCGCACCGGCGAGCACATCGCCAACGACGTGTCCGAAATGTTCCGCGCGCAGTCGATCCCGGTGAAGGCACGGTATGTCGGCAACGGCGACGTGGAAGTCATTGGCGAGTTCAAGGACGGCGCGGAGATCGAACGGCTGGCGCGGTCGCGTGCAATCGCCGACATTCCCGGTGTGCAGCGCATCCTGCCGCGGTCGCCCAACGGCGCGCTCGCGCAGGGCGAAGTGGAGCAGCCGCAGGCGCCGCCCGAGACCCACATCGTGCGCATCGTGCGTGGCGACGATCCGCACCTGCTTGCATCCGACGGCCGCCGTTTCGTCGTCGGCGAGACGATTCCCGGCAAGGGCAATCTGGTGGCGATCGGCGAATTTGCCCACGTCATCGGTCCGGACGGGGCGACGATCAAGATCATTCCCGGCCCGGTGCCGTCGCCCGAGGAGCAGGCCCAGGCCGCGCAGGCCCAGGCGCATGCAGCCGCCGGCGGCGATCCGCGTTTTGCAACCGTGGTGGCCAGCGTGCGCAAGGGCGCGATTGCGACCGTAGGCAGCGGCGCGGCCGGCGAATCGAGGCAGTGACTTTCACCGCGGCGCCGCGGCGTCGCACCAGACATCCGTCATTCCAGGCGTTCCAAAGAGGAGTACACCGCATGACCACCATCACCAACGATCAGATCGGCAGCTTCATCGGCCGCGCTTCGATGAACAACGACAACGGCGTGCGCAAGGCCAGTGGCGGCGCCAGCGCCTCGAGCTGGTACGAGGCCATGTCACGCGCGTGGGGCCAGACGCTCGACCAGCAGGCCACGCGCATCACCAATCTGTCCGAAGTGATCGGGCAGGGTGGCGACCAGCCGTCCAACGTGGTCAAGCTGACCGCCGAGAGCCTGCGCATGCAGTTCCTGTCCAACAACGCCTCGACCTCGCAGAACAGCGTCGGCCAGGCACTCGAGACGCTGGGTCGCAAGCAGTAAGCGTCCGCAGCTTCCACTCAAGCGAGGAGAACGACATGGTCGACGCGATCCAGGCCGCGGGGCTCGAAGCCGCGGCACAGGGGGCAACCGGCGCCGGCGGCAACCAGCCGGTTGCCGCCGCGTACGAAGTGGGGCAGTTCGCACAGGCGATGGATCGTGCGGGCGCGAGCTCCGCCGCATCCGCCAACGCCACGCAGCAGGTGGCCGCGACCGGCGCATCCGAGCCGTCGGAAGGCATCCGCATGCTGATGTCGGCAATGGACAACCTCAACGGCGGGGCCTCGAGCATCCAGGACCTCGCCAAGACGATGACCCAGAGTGCCGGTGACCTGTCACCGGGCCAGGTCATCGAAATGACGATGAAGTCCCATCACTTCCTGTTCCAGTGCGAGATGACCTCCAACGTGGCCAACCGGACGTCGGACGGCATCCAGCAGCTGTTCCGCCAGCAGTCCTGATAGCGAGGTGACCGGCATGCGCGACTCCGACAAACGCATTTCCGACCGGCGCGCGCCCGCGCGGTGGGCAGGCTGGATGGCGATGCTGCTCGCCTGCCTGCTGCTCGCCGGCTGCGGCGGGACCGCGCTGTACAGCTCGGTGGACGAGCGTCAGGCCAACGAGATGATGGGCGCCCTGATCGGGTCGGGCGTGCAGGCGCAGAAGAAGCCGTCGGCATCGAAGGTCGGCTGGGATGTCTTCGTCGCCGAGAGCGACATCCCGCAGGCGATGTCGATCCTCAGCGCCCGTGGCCTGCCGCGGCAGAACTACCAGAACCTTGGCGACATCTTCAAGAAGGAAGGCTTCGCGTCGTCGGCAACCGACGAGCGCGGGC
>ENA-UOXB01000903-UOXB01000903.1-bioreactor-metagenome-genome-assembly--contig:-NODE-903-length-15767-cov-9.079239_pt1 | contig 15767 bp, 18 predicted proteins | sample MGYA00238158_ERZ761615 | MGnify/ENA primary metagenome ERZ761615 (study PRJEB28904, sample SAMN06267902) | bioreactor metagenome | isolation source: Joint BioEnergy Institute, California, USA | place... | reverse complement strand
TACCACACAGAGTATTTATAGTTCAGTTTGTTTGATTAAAATTATGTAAAACTATAAATGAGCAGTAAAGAATTTTATGTCGTTCGTTACACTTCGACCGACTTTTGTTACTATAGCCCGCCTTAGTTACACTTCCTACGACTTTTGTTACTATGGAAGCCCTTAGTTACACTTCCTACGACTTTTGTTGCTATAGACCTCCTTATTTACACTTCCACAGACTTTTGTTACTATGGACCTCCTTATTTACACTTTGTACGACTTTTGTTACTAAATCCACCATACTTTACAACTCAAAAAAATAACGGCTATGACAAACTATAATGTCCTAGCCGTTTTATATGTGTATCAACTCATTCATGTAGCAAGTTGTATATTTCTATCACAATATTTCATAACTTCCTCGTCATGCGTAACAATTAATATAGTAGATTTACCTTTAAATTCTGATAAAAGTTCAAGTATTTTATATTTATTATCGTTGTCTAAAGCACCTGTTGGTTCGTCTGCAAAAATTATTAGAGGTTCTTTTAATAGTAACCTAGCAATTGCAACTCTTTGTTGTTCTCCTCCACTTAATGTATAAATTTTAGTATTAAGTGGTTTATTTAATCCTACTTTTTTCATGACATCATTTTTCAATACTTTTTTCTGTGATTTACTCAATTTTTTATAAGTTAGTACGATGTCCAAATTATATTCAATCGTTTCATGTGTGATAAGTGCGTAGTTTTGAAACAAATAGCCTAACTTATTTCGATATAAAAGCATCTTATGTTTACGTTTCATCTTAGTTATGTCATCACCATCAATATAAATAGTACCACCATCAATTTTTTCTAAGCCACACATACAACCCAATAAAGTAGATTTTCCCGAACCACTTCTCCCAGTTATGGCGACCATTTCACCTTTGTTAATATTCAAACTCAAATCACTAAATAAATTAACACCATTAAATTGTTTTCTTAAATTATTTAAACGGATCATTGTTTAATCATCTTCTCATACTCAGATTTACTAATATATTCTATAAAATAAACCCATTTACCTTTGTGATCGATTTTGACATATTGTTCAGAAGGACTATGACCTTTAAAGTCCAATAAGTAGTTATTTTTATGACCATTTTCATCATAAGATTCAATATCTTTATAATCTTGGATATTTATAATTTCTTGCTTACTTAAATGTTCAGCATCGCTACTATATGGAACCTTAGCATAACTCCAACCTCTTTTAACAAAGGGATTTACTACATCCAATTTTTCATCAATATTTTTCATCGTAAATAAAATTATACAAATTATCATAATGCTTGCTATTAATGTATAAATTAACTTTTTCATTATTGAGTCTCACCTCTTCTTGCATCTTTCAACAAATGATATTCATATCGATTAATAAAAATCATGACAGTAAGTAATTCGAATAGAATAATTGAAATCATTAATTTGAATGAAATTTCTACAATATCAAAAAAATTCACAATAAATAATGCTATAAAAGTAGAAACTAAACTATTTATCACAAAACTTATATGCTTTTTAAAAAAAGAATCTCCATGAATAGTTCTTACAAATATCACTTTTTTCTCTCTATCACAATAAATATTAATAATAAATAGATATACTGAAATTAATATTATGATTCCTAGTATAGAGGTAGTAACAGAAACAAATAGATTACGTTTTATTTTATTATATTCAGTCAATACACTACTATAAGCATTAGTCAAACCTTGAATTTCTGTATCAAACTTATTATGATCTAGTTTACTTTTAATTAGATCATAATCATTAAAGAGCAATAACCCTTGTGATGTAGCAGAACTATAGAAAGAAATTGGATAATAACCTTTAGGTAATATTATTATTACTGGATTATAAGATATAACCTCTTTACTATATACACCTGTACTATAGTTAAATAAATTATAATTATTTTTTATTTTATGAACTTTGATATCTAGATACCTTTGTTTATTAGGAACTTTCTCAATTTCATCATAAAATTCAATCTCTTCTTGTAAATCTTTTTTAATTTTATTTATATTCTCTTTGGAAAATCCTTTATCAGGAATTAGTGCTGTAATTTTTGAAAAATCTACTGATTCTTTGTTTTCTATACTAATTTTATTTCTATCAATAAAAGTCTTATTTACATAGATAGCATTATCTAAATCATATTTCTCCCCAGATTTTTTCCAATTATAATGTCTATGAAATGTAAGCATCCAATTCTTTTCAGGAATTTTGTTTAATAAATTTATCACTTCTTGATCTGAATATTTAAACTGTTTCTTACTTGTTTCTATTTCATTTGTTGTCAATTCAGCAATATATAAATCTTTATTCTTAAACCAATGCTTTTCACTGTTCACAATGTCAAACGCTTCTATGTAGTTATGTATTGAAATCGATATAACATTGAGTAAAGTTAAAGTTACTATTAACTTAATTATATTTGGCAAGTATTGAAACCTATTGCCGACACCTTCAAATTTTATATATTTTTGAATATTAAAAGTTTGTTTAGATACTAGCCAGTAAGACATTAGCGATACCATAATCAAAATAATATAAAAAATTACTACACAAATTAAATATGACCAAAAAATATATCTAATTTGTGCCAATTGATTATATAAATATAATCCAATAGTTACTATTAAAGTTATTATTATGAAATGTGAAACAAAGATTTTTGTAATTTTTAATAATTGTAAAGCTATAATTTTTGCCGATGTGAATCCATGTATTCGTTTAATAGACATTTCTTTCACTGAAGCAAGTTGATCATATAAAATAGCTATGAAAATTATTACTAATAAAATTATGAAAGTAGAAGGTAATTGATGGGTACTTATATATTCCAATATTATTAAATGTAATGGAAATTCATAATCTTTAGTAGTTAAACCTTTTTCTTCTAATGTTTCATAAAAATCACTCTTGGGATTCTCTTTTATAAAAAAAGTTGTTCCAACCAAATTTAATTTACCCAAAATTTTATTATCTGGTTTTATAATTTGATATTTCTTGTTACGATTAAATGCTTTTTCATTAAAATTAAGTTTCTCGTTCAAATTATATTGAGATAAATATTTAGTTTTACCATTATCATCATAATTCCCATTTACTCGAATCATCGAAATATTATGTTCAGTAGAAAGCTTAACTAATAACCTATTTATTTCTTCTTTATTATGTTTCTTGTCCCACTTTTCTATGACTAATGCCTTGTTGTATCCTGGCAATTTAATATCATCTATATAATTATAAAAATTTAAGAATATAAAAGTTATAATACAGAATATAAGAAATATAGTTATCTTTGTAATTTTCTTCATTTAATAGCCTCATTAATAAAATTCATTAATAGAAGCCGTAATATGCTTTATTTACTTTCCAAATTTGCCAACCTGGTCGTTTTTGAGCCGATACCTTAGACCATCTTCCTTTAGGTGTATAACCTGAAGTAGCCCAATAACGCCCTCTTACACTCGTATAATGTGTTTTCTTTCCATGGTAATAATTAGACCATACATATTGACTTGAAACACCATAATTCCATGTACCACCATCAACATTAACTTGGTATGCTTTAACAATCCCTGCACCAGAAGCAATTATAATTGTTAATAATAATGTTATAAAAAATTTTTTCATTAATAAACACTCCCATTTTTCAAAATTCAAGACGTCTTAAGAATAATATATTTAATTCATAATATTCTGTCAATTACTTTTTATACAATTTTTTACATTTAAAACCCTCGCTATTTGTTTGTTGATAGCGAGGGTTTTGTGTTATATTTAATTTATTCGGATACCTTACATAATTTTATTTAATGATGGCCGTCATTGTATAAATTTTATGGTTAAGGTATTTTTTTCTGCTTTTTTATTCATCGTTTTGTCTCCTATTTTAACTTCAATACTTGTCCGATTTGTATGACATCTGATGTTAATCCGTTCAATTTCTTTAATGTTGCTACGGTAACGCCTGTTTTTTGACTGATACTCCATAGTGTATCTCCGGCTACGACTGTATAGGTTGTTGGATTCGTATTGATGGCTCCTCCATTGATGGCTTCTGCTAGTGATTTTGTATATGCATTTAAATTATTTTTAATGTAATTCATATCTTTTGTTGAGGTAATAAATCCTAACTCTACTAATCGATAATTGATATATTCTGCTTTAGCTACGTTGCAATGTAATAGGTCACTTCTTTCTGTAATGCCTCTAATAGTACCTACATGTTTTTTCACGGCTGCTTGTAATGCTTTATCAATACTGTCTGCTGCTAATCCACTTGGAATAATAACATGACCTCCTGTAGCTGATGCGGCTGCTGAATCTAAATGAAATTCTACTACAATTTCATAACCTTGTGATTTAACCCAGTATAATCCGTAATCTTTTTTATTTCCGACCTGATCACCGTATGCTGTATCTTGATACATATCTTGGTCTTTGCCGTATACTGCAACTTTATGGCCTGCTTGTTTTAAATAATTTGCTACTCTGTCTACGATATTCGTTCTAATAAAATCTCTTTCATTTGTTCCATTTCCTACTGCGCCTGGATCATTATACCCGTGCCCTGCTACAATCATAATTTTTCTACTCATTTTAACGGCTCCTTTATTGTTAGATTGATCTAATTTTTGATTGAGTTTGGATATGTCATAATTTTCAATTGGCATACCACTACACACTCTTGTTACTTCTTTAGAAATGTCTTCACCTTTTTGACGTAATTGGATATGCAAATGTTCACTCATCGGATTATTGTCATAATTACTATTGCCTTGTAATCCAATAATGTCACCTTGAATGACTTTATCACCTTTAGAAAATTGCAATGAATCTCTTTGCATATGTCCATAAATCCAATCATTGCCATTATTATCTCTAATTTCAATTGTGCCTCCGAAATTACCAAATGGTTCACTTAATATAACTGTTCCACTAGTAACTGCTGGAATTTGATTCGTTTCATTACTATAGACATCAAATGCTCTATGATAACCACTACAATAGGCATCATAATTTATGCCATCTTCTGTGTAATTTCTATATCCATAGTTTTTCGGATATTGATCGTACGTTCTTGGGTCTGATGAAATTTCCCATCCTTTTTTAGTTAAATATGTTATAGCTGTTAACATTCAATCATCCTTTCTCATTTTTATTTTTTACCAGATTGTTTTAAGAACTTTTCTTGTTCACGTGATTGATTTGTAAAAATGAATGTGTTTTTCCAAATACCATAAAGCACAAATACAATAGGTATCCCTGTGTTTAATACGTTCATCCATGCATTTAACTTTTGAGGGTTCAACCATTCTACCGAAAAACCAGATGCATTCAATGCTAAATATAGTGCACCTAAGAACCCACCTATCATTGCGATAAATTGTTTAACTTTGTCTGGTTCAATTGGGATTCTGTTATCTTCTTCGGAATAATTCAAATTTACTTTATCTGTTTTGAAGTTCATTTTAACCATCTGTATCACCTCCTTGGTTACACTATAATACAACTTTCGGTTGACGTCAATAACTTTTAGTTATATTTTTCTGCAAAATTATTGATAAAATATAACTATAGGTTATAATAATAGTATCAATCATATAAGGAGCGGGAAACTTATGGTGTCTCAAAATAAACTCTCTGAACAAATAAGTTTATTAAGAACGAAAAATGGATGGACGCAACAAAAATTAGCAGATGCGTTACAAGTTTCAAAACAATCCATTTCATATTGGGAAACAGGAAGAAAAGCACCAAAGATGAAGAAAATAGAAGAAATGGCAAAGTTATTTGATGTAAGTGTCAGTTATATTTTAGACGGGGAAGCTAAACAAACTTATAACTCTACTGCAGAAACGATTGCCGCACATTTAGATGGAGAATTAACAGAAGAAGAATTGAAGAAAGTATTAGAATATGTTGATTTTCTAAAGCATCAAAACAAATGATTTATTAAACGGAAAATATGGTGGGGATAATTTGAATAGATATGAAAAAACACTTATCAATAATGAACACATCGTGATTAAAGAAACAAGTAACCTTCCGAATCAACTGAAAGGTTTATATGTAGATGGATTAATTTTATTGAAAGATGATTTATCTAACAAAGAAAAGTTAGAAGTGCTAGGAGAAGAGTTAGCCCATCATGATATATCTTATGGAGATATTCTCGATACAAGTGAATTATGGAAATGGAAATTTGAGCATAAAGCAAGAAGATTAGGATTTGAAAAAATTATACCTCTAAAAAGTATTGTGCAAGCGTACCAATCAGGCGTCCATAATAAATTTGAACTGAGTAATTATTTAGACGTATCTGAAGGGTATATAGATGAAGCTTTAGAACATTACAAACAAAAATATGGATTAAGCACATGGTATGATCATTATTTAATAAAGTTCAATCCACTTCAAGTTTATGAATATAGAGAAATCAATTAAAGGCTGAGACGTCATTGTCTCAGCCTTTAATCATGTTATGAACAAACGTTATATTTACCATTCTGCAATGCTTCCATCTTTATGTCTCCAAATTGGGTTATGCCAATCATGCCCGACTTCCGCCATTTTTCTAACATGTGCTTCATCAATTTCTACACCAAGGCCAGGCTTTTTAGGAATATCTACATATCCATCTTTAAACTCAAATACTTCTTTGTTCGTAATATAATCTAAAATATCACTGTCTTTATTATAATGAATGCCTAAGCTTTGTTCTTGTATAAAAGCATTGTGACAAGTTGCATCCACTTGTAAACATGATGCTAAAGCAATAGGTCCAAGTGGACAATGAGGTGCAGCACCTACATCATAAGCTTCTCCCATAGAAATAATTTTTTTACATTCCGTTATACCACCAGCATGTGATAAATCAGGTTGAATGATATCGACAAATCCACTTTCTAAAATAGGTTTGAAATCCCATCTAGAAAATAGCCTTTCACCAAGCGCTATTGGAATAGTTGTCGTTTGACTAATTTCTCTAACCGCTTCTATATTTTCACTTAATACAGGTTCTTCTATAAACATTGGATTGTATGGCTCTAATTCTTTAGCTAATACTTTAGCCATTGGTTTATGAACACGCCCGTGAAAATCAATTCCAATACCTAACTGATTGCCAACCGCTTCTCTAATACCAGCAACACGTTGAACAACACTTTCTATCTTGTCATAACTATCTATATACTGTAATTCTTCAGTTGCATTCATTTTGATTGCTTCAAAACCATTTTCAAAAGCTTTTTTAGCAGCGTTTGCAGTATCTTGAGGTCTATCACCACCAACCCATGAATATACTTTCATAGATTCTCTACATGCCCCACCTAATAATTCATGAACAGGCGCGTTATAATATTTACCTTTAATATCCCACAATGCTTGGTCTATACCTGAAATGGCACTCATTAAAATTGGACCACCTCTATAAAAGCTACTTCTATACATCATGTTCCAATGATCTTCAATATTTAAAGGATTTTTGCCAATCAACTGTTGCATAAATTCATCAACCGCTGCACCAACAGTCTGAGCTTTACCTTCAATTACTGGTTCACCCCATCCGACGATACCTTCGTCTGTCGTAATTTTTAGAAACAACCAACGCGGTGGTACTTGAAACAACTCATAGTCTACAATCTTCATGTTAGCACTCCTCTTTAATGTACTTTGTTATAAAATGCTTGTGCTTTTTGTTCTAGTTCTTCAAAATACGCTTTATTCGTTTCTACTTTCGTATTTACTAAAGCACTTCCTAAACCGACGCCAACAGCTCCCGCTTTAATAAAGTCTGTAACATTGTCTATACTCACACCACCTGTTGGTAAAAGTGGGATATGTGGTAATGGACCTTGTAAATCTTTAATATATTCAGGACCTAAACTTGTTGTTGGAAAGACTTTAATAATATCTCCACCGTATTCATAAGCTTCTAAAATTTCTGTTGGTGTCATAGCACCTGGTATACTTACGGTACCATATTTTTTACTCATGCGAATCGTATCTTTATCTACCGTTGGCGACAGTATAAACGTTGCACCACTTAAAATAGCTAACCTTGCCGATTCCGCATCTAAGACTGTACCTGCTCCGACTACAACTTTTCCCTTCATTTCATTAGAGATCAGTTCAATAGATTCTAACGCTTTAGGTGAATTCATCGTAACCTCAATCGCACGAATACCTGCTTTATATAACGTTTCTACGATTGGTAAAATATCATTGGGTTTTGCATTTCGTAAAATTGCGATTAATTTAGTTTCTTGGATTGTTTGTAATGTATCTATTTTAGACGCCTCCTTATCTAATTACATCATCTACATGACCTGTATGTTTCATTTGTTCAATTTCTTCTTTAGTTGGTAATCCTTCAACATCACCTTTAACCGTTGTCACGAGTGCACCTGCATTACAAGCCTGTTCAGTCGCTTCATGAATGGACAATCCTTCGATAATACCTGCGATTAAACCTGCCGCAAAGCCATCTCCAGCACCAACAGGATCAACGACTTCTATTTCTTTTGAAGCTTTTGCATAACCTGAAATATCTTCATGTACATAGTAAGCACCTTTACTTCCTAATTTAACAACTACTGTTGATGCACCTAAATTTATAATCTTTTGAGCGATTTCTTCTTCAGATTGTGTATTGAATAAAAATGCCCCTTCACTCGTTCCTGGCAACACAATATCACTTAAAGCGATTAATTGTTTTAATGTCTCTTTCGCTTCATCTTCAGACCATAATTTGAGTCTTAAGTTTGGATCGAAAACAATTTGTAATCCTAATGATTTTGCTGTCGAAATGAGTTTAAATATTGTTTGTTTACAAGATGCACTTAAAGCAGGCGTAATACCTGTTACATATAAATATTTAAATTGAGCGACATAACTTTCATCTATATTTGCTTCAGACATTAGACTAGCTGCTGAACCTTTTCTATAATAATGAACGCGTGTTTGATCTTGTCGAAATTTCTCTTTAAGAAAAATGCCAGTTGGCGCCTCAGATATTAATTTTACAGAATCTACATTAATACCTTCACCACGAACAAAATTTAAAATCTTCTGCCCTAATTCATCATTTCCTAATTGACTGATCCAGCCAGTTTTAACACCAAGCTTTTCTAATCCAATAAGCGTATTTGTTTCAGCCCCAGCTATATGCGTTGAAAAGTCTTGAGCATAACGCATTGGTCCTACTTCTTTAGGTGCAAACACAACCATCGTTTCTCCAATAGACAATACATCCATCTTCATGACCCTCCTTATAACTTAATAGCCGTTTGCGTTGTATAAACGTGCAGATAAACCACCATCAATGACTAAGTGTTCACCAGTCATCATTTCAGAATCATCAGATGCTAAATATTGCGCTAATTTACCAATATCTTCTGGTTCATTAATTCTTGATGTCGCGTGTAAATCTAAGACGCCTTGTCTCACTTCATCTTCGTTTTCCATTGAATCAAACCAATTTTTCAAATGTGATGTGTTCGTAAATCCAGGACATATCGCATTTACACGAATATTGTATTTACCTAAACTTAACGCCATACCTCTTGTCATCGCATTAACGCCACCTTTAGCAGCAGCATACATATCAGTATCTGGTAAAGTCGCGATTGAATGGTTTGAAGAAATATTGATAATTGAACCGCCACCTTGTTTCTTCATTTCAGGGATGACATGTTTCGAACATAAGAATGTGCCTCTTAAATCAATATTGATAATAGAATCCCAATCTTCAACTGTTGCTTCTTCAATTGATTTAAACACTGTGATACCTGCATTATTAACGAGTGTGTTGATTTTTCCATAATGATTTACTGTTTCATTAACCATATTAATAATACTTTCTTCTTTAGATACATCTGTTTCAACAAAGTATGCGTCGCCACCGTTATCGATTATTTCTGCTACTGTTTCTTTACCAAACTCTGGATCAATTGTAGCAACGACAATCTTTGCTCCTTTACTGCCAAGTTGTTTTGCAATACCTTTACCGATTCCTTTTCCTGCGCCAGTTACAATAATGACTTGTTCATTTAATTCACTCATTTATAATTCCTCCTTATATTCATTTATTTGGTTTTGGTAGTGAGAATATTTCTTCTACTATTAAAGATGCTGCGCCAATCGTATATAAATCGTCCCCTAAAGCAGAAGTTACGATTGGAGTCTCTTTCGCATCTTCACCCATTACTTTTAACCGAATGATTGCTTTAATTTCTGTTAGTAAGAGATGACTAATTTTTGTTAAACTACCACCTAATACAATAAATTTTGGTCCAAATAAATTTATTAATATTGCAAAGCCTAAACCAAGGTTCCTACCAACTTCTTTAGCAATTTGGACACATAATTCATCGCCTTGATTCACTGCCTCATAAAAATCTTCAATACTTAATTCATCAATTTCAGACTGCATATTTAATATTTGACTTTTACGACCAATTTTTAATTGACGCTTAATCATTTTTAAAATTGCTATTTCTGAAGTCAACGTTTCTAAACAGCCATAGTTACCACAAGAACATAATGGACCGTCTGGATCTATCGTGACATGTCCAATTTGACCTGTAATGTGGTGATTGCCTTTTAAAATCGATCCATTATTGATAATACTTGCACCTACACCATAGTCCACGATGACCGATATAAAGTTTGTTTCTTCTTTACCTTGGCCAAACCACATTTCCGCAAGTGCTGCACTATTACAATCATTATCAATTACGACCATCAAGTCTGTTTCAGATTCTAATATCGATTTAATTTCGATATTTCTCCATCCTAAGTTTGGCGCAAAGATATTTGTACCATTTTGAGTATCGACCAATCCGTGCATACCTACTCCAATACCAAGTACTTCAATTTGTTGTGCTGAATATTCTTCTGCAATTAAACGAATTTCTTGTCCTAAATAAACAATCATGTCATTCGGACCTTTTTGTAAATCCATTTCTATTTGTTTCTCAAATAAGATTTCTGCTCTCAAATTGCTGACAATTATACTCGTTCTATATGCACCAATTTCTAAACCAATCATCACTTTTTTCTCTTTATTAATATCAAGTGGTATAGGTTGTCTGCCTCTAACTTTTCTTTCCATTGCCTTCTCTTCTATCCATTGTTCATCAATTAATATTGAAACAATTTCTGAAACTGAAGGTCTTGATAAATCAATTCTATTCGCAATTTCTACTCTAGAGATTGGTCCATACTTTTGAATCGTCCTTAAAACAAGTTGCTTATTATAATCTTTCATTAAATTAATATTGATCCGAGATGATTGCTTCACGACAACCCTCCTTAACTTTAAGTAATTTATAATAACTAAAATAAATATTTTTATTCGTATTTTACTTGATTTTCTATTTGAAAAGGCTTACATTAATAATTAAATCAGATTCAAAGAGTAATTACAACTTTTTTAGTTATCTTAAATAATTAAATATCATCAACGAACCTCAAAATTTTATTTTAACTAAAGTTTCTGATGGCGTTATTAAAATTACATGGGGGTAATAAAATGGAAGCAAGCAATTATAGAACGAAGTTAATTTTCTTCCTAGGTGCTTTAGGTGGATTGCTTTACGGATATGACACGGGTGTTATATCTGGCGCGCTGCTTTTTATAAAAAATGATATACCACTCACAAGTTTCACTGAAGGTTTAGTCGTGAGTTCAATGTTAGTCGGTGCAATATTTGGCTCTGGATTCAGTGGACCACTATCGGATAAACTCGGTCGAAGAAAGCTCGTATTTGTTATTGCGATTGTCTTTATCGTCGGTGCATTAATTCTATCATTAGCACAATCAATGGTTATCTTAGTCATAGGTAGATTTATAATCGGATTAGCAGTCGGAGGCTCTACAGCAATCGTGCCAGTCTATTTATCAGAAATGGCACCAACTGACACGAGAGGTTCTTTAAGTTCATTAAACCAACTGATGATTACTATCGGGATTCTCGCTTCATATTTAGTTAACTATGCTTTCGCAGATATGGAGGCTTGGAGATGGATGGTTGGATTAGCAGTTGTCCCTTCTGTCATCTTAATGATCGGTGTTTACTTTATGCCAGAGAGCCCTAGATGGTTACTTGAACATAAAAGTGAAAAAGCCGCTAGAAAAGTTATGGCAATTACAAGAAAACAATCAGAAATTGATAAAGAAATTGACGAAATGAAAGAAATCATTCATATATCAGAAAGTACATGGACAGTCTTAAAATCTGTTTGGCTAAGACCCGTACTTGTTATAGGCTGTATATTTGCACTACTCCAACAAATCATCGGTATTAATGCCATCATTTACTATGCACCAACAATCTTTAGTAAAGCAGGTTTAGGAGATGCAACAGCTATTCTTGGAACAGTCGGCATCGGATCAGTCAATGTAATTGTAACGATATTTGCAATATATATAATGGATAAAATTGACCGTAAAAAACTACTTATTACAGGTAATATCGGCATGGTTTGCTCATTACTTATTATGGCAACACTCGTATGGACAATCGGATTACACTCAACAGTCGGTGCATGGATTATTGTCGCATGTTTAACATTATTCATTGTCTTCTTCGCATTCACTTGGGGACCAATCTTATGGATCATGTTACCAGAACTATTCCCAATGAGAGCAAGAGGCGCAGCAACAGGTATCGCGACATTATCCTTATCAATAGGCAGTTTATTAGTTGCACAATTCTTCCCACTACTCACATCAGTGATGGGAATCGAACAAGTATTTCTAATCTTTGCAGTCATCGGTATACTCGCAATGATATTTGTCATCAAATACTTACCAGAAACAAGAGGTAGAAGCCTTGAAGAAATCGAAGTAGACTTAAGAAATAGAACATCATCCGTTACATTATCTAAAATAGATTAAGGAATAGGAAAACCCCGTAGAAATTCTACGGGGCTTTCTTTATCTGCTAGTATTATAAATCCAAAATTCACTTCTTTTCTATTATCATAAATAAGACATAAAACAATAAGAGAACTGAAAAACCTAATATAATAAAAAAGATTGATAATATAAAATTAAAATCATAAACTAAATCTCCAGCAACAATCAATACTGTTCCCAAAAATAAACAAGTAGCAAATATGTAAGAAATTTTAGCTATATTTTCTGGATTTACTTTATCATATTCTATAGAAGCAATAATATTTATATTTTTAGATATTGCAACGTATATAGAAATGGTTAAAGAAACTACTAATATACATATATCTAGTACAATATTAAACACTGTCTACCTCCAAGCATTAATTATTATTGATTACTTTTTGAAATAAAGACACCTTATTATATGATAAATTAAATTTCATCATTATCAATATCCAATATTAAATGACTATACTTCTTAGAATATAGTAGATAATCTTCACTTTTATAAAAAGCTACCCAAAGACCTCTATCATCATATAAATGATATATTAAGTTTTTAGTATTATTGATTATATATATTTCTGAATAATTATAGTCCTGATTAATATTTGGAACTAATCCTTTAAAATCTTGATTGGAAATAGCCTTTAATAGCTTTTTATATTTTATATCTTTCCTTGAACAATTATATGAAAACTCTTCACACATAATATTATCATCATTCGTTTTTATGTATTCTTTAAAATAAGACAATTCATCTATAGTTAACGAAGTGAATTTCTTTATAATATTCGTTTTTTTGTAAGGCTTATTATAAACATATACAACATGAACTAAATTTATAGAATCTGAAGGTGAAAATAATTCTTCAAAAATGTTTATTGCATTTTTATATACAGTTAAAAAATAATCATTGTTAATAGTGACGCCATCTTCTAAAAGTTGATACTTATCATCACTTAAATTTAAATGAATAGCCTTTTGTAAATCTCTAAAATTCAATAATTTAATGTCCACGCTATCTGCATCAAAATACATAATATTCAGCACCTAATTTCCTATAACTTTTTTAATAAATATCCAATTATTAAGGAATTACTACTCAATAAACAAATATAAATACCTTTAATAATCGAATATTACTAATTCATATCATTCATTAAATTACAAATAATGTCAATATTCGCTTTGCATTTTTTAATATGAACAAATAGGCTATGATATAATAATAAATTATAAAACGAATATAGAATTTCTGTTTGGGTGTGAGATCATATGAAGAAAGTTGTTATACTTGGTTCAAGTGGTTCCGGAAAATCATATCTATCTAAAAAACTATCTAGAGAATTAAGTATCGAAGTGTATCATTTAGATAATTTAATGAGAAAATCAGACTGGAAACCTGTTAGTTATAAACAAAAGTGTGATATACAAAAGAAAATACTTAGTAATGACACTTGGATCATAGAAGGTAATTACACTAACATTCTAGATGAAAGATTATTAGAAGCTGATACTATCATCTTTTTAAATATTAATAAGTATAAATGTATTTTTAATGTAATTAAAAGAACATTTATCTATAGAAATAAAGATAGACCAGATAAGCCATACAATGCAATTGATAAATTAAACTTACATCTATTGATATGGACGTGGAATTTTGATAAAAATGAAAAACCTGTAATTATAAAAAAAGTAAATAAGTTTAGTAAAACAAAACGCATAATCATATTAAATACTATTAAAAACATTAATAATTACTTTAATAATGTTACAAAATAGATAAACAGCTATAAGATTTGATTTAATAATAATTTCAAAAAACTCTCATTCAAATGAGAGTTTTTTTAATTTCTTTCTTTTACTGATGTTAGAGTTACTCCAATAATAGTTATAATACCGCCAATTATAGCTAATTGTGATGGTATCTCTTGTAGTATCAAATAAGATAATATTAATGAAATAACTGGTGTTAAATAAAGAGATATTGTGGCTTCAGATGTACCAATTTTCTGTATTGTATAAGCTAAAGCAATATATGGAATCACACTAGGAAATATACCTAGATATATGACAGCTAAAACAGAAATATTACTTGCTGATTGTAATTCATTAATTGCATCAGGTAAAAATATAATTGTAAATATCGTACCAGAGATAATCGTATAAATTGTAAAAGGAATAAAACCATATTTATTCAAAAACTTATTTTGAAAAACGAAGTAAATGCTCTCACCTAACGAGGCAATCAAAACTAAAATAACCCCAAACCCCATTACTTTATTATTGCCACTACTTAAGCTTAATAATCCAACTCCCAAAAAAGCAATACATGAACCATACCATGATTTTTTTGTAAATCTTTCTTTTAAAAAATACTTTGCAAGTATAGCTGAGAAAATTGGAGTAGTTGAAACCAATAAACTTGCTACGCCAGCACTAATATAATATTCACCAAAACTTAATGCCACATGATAGATAGTAAATCCACTAAATCCAAGCAACATTATTAATGGGATATCATTTTTTTCAGGAAGTGGGTATTTTTTTATAACTGCCAGCACTATTAACACTATTGAGGCAATAAATAATCTTATCGCAGATAAATTCTCAGCTTTAAAATCTGCTAGAGCAATTTTAATCATTGGAAATGCAGATGCCCATAAAATAATGGTTAATGAAAAAGCGAATAATATGTACTGATTAGTTTTAAATTTATACATCGGTATTTGCAACAACTGTTTGTTGGAAATCAATAAGTATTACAGATCTGACAGCCTCATCATCGCCATTATTTTTTTCAACTGAACTAA
>ENA-UOXB01000899-UOXB01000899.1-bioreactor-metagenome-genome-assembly--contig:-NODE-899-length-15815-cov-9.631662_pt1 | contig 15815 bp, 18 predicted proteins | sample MGYA00238158_ERZ761615 | MGnify/ENA primary metagenome ERZ761615 (study PRJEB28904, sample SAMN06267902) | bioreactor metagenome | isolation source: Joint BioEnergy Institute, California, USA | place... | reverse complement strand
GTTATGGCGAACTGTCCAATTTCATCCATGCATTCAAACGCTGGAAAGGCACGACACCGGGGCGCTATCAGCGTCAGCGGAACGGCTGAAACCTGCTACCACTTGCGCCGCCCAGTCGCTTCCAGCGCCAGCAGGCGCATATCGGCCTCGGCCAGCAGGGCCAGGCGTTCGCCTTTGTCCAGGCGCTTCCAGCCTTTGATCTCCTCACGGCTACGACCACAGCCGAGGCAGATGTCTTTTTCGAATTCACACACCTTGATACACGGGCTCTTGCTCATCGGTTCTCCTAGAACGACAAGAATCGGACGAGCCCCAGAATAAAGGCCAGGTAACAGGCGGTGAGATTGAAGTATTCGATGAGCGACTTAAACGCCGTCAATGCAGCGGCTGATCGCCGTCCAGCTCGACCGAGTCATTTTCGGCCGCTTCATCCGCTTCATCCGCTTCTTCCTCTGCCAGGCGCAGGTCGTCGAAGTCGGTCTTGAGCCCTTGTTCCATGTCGTCCAGCTCGGCCAAAAGGCTGCGAAAACTGGTTTCCTCGCGCGGCTCAGTAGCTTCGCCTTCCGCCTGCAAAGCCAGGTCGGCGCGCGCCTGCAAACCTGCCGGCACTTCGGCGTCTTCATCCAGCGCCAACTCCGGTTCGGGCTCCAGTTCGCGCAGGGCGGCGAGCGGCGGCAGTTCGTCGAGACTCTTCAGGTTGAAATGATCGAGAAAGCCCTTGGTGGTGGCGAACATCGCCGGGCGCCCGGGCACATCGCGATAGCCCACCACGCGAATCCACTCGCGCTCCAGCAAGGTCTTGGTGATGTTGCTGTTGACTGCCACACCGCGCACGTCTTCGATTTCACCGCGTGTAATAGGTTGCCGGTAGGCGATCAGCGCCAGAGTCTCCAGCAACGCACGGGAATACCGCTGCGGCCGCTCCTCCCAGAGCCGGCCGACCCAGGGTGCGAAGCGCTCGCGCACCTGCAGGCGATAGCCCGAGGCCACTTCCTTCAGCTCGAAGGCACGGCCTTCGCAGGACTGCCGCAGGACCTCCAAAGCGGCCTTGAATTGCTCAGGCTCGGGCCGCTCGCCCTCCTCGAACAGCTCGAAGAGGCGCTCGAGCGACTGCGCCTTGCCGGAAGCCAGCAGAAAGGCTTCGAGCAACTGGGCCAGGTCTTTGGGATCGTTCAGGTTCATTCGGCACGGGCTCGGACGTGGATGGCGGCAAAGGGCTCATTCTGCACCAGCTCCACCAAAGATTCCTTGATCAACTCAAGGACTGCCATGAAGGTCACCACCACGCCAAGCCGGCCCTCCTCGGCAGCGAAGAGTTCGACGAAAGGCACGAAAGCTCCGCCCTTGAGACGCTCCAGCACTTCGCTCATGCGCTCACGAGTAGACAATGCCTCGCGGGTGACTTGGTGGCTTTCGAACATGTCGGCGCGGCGCAGCACCTCGGCCATCGACAGCAGCACCTCCTCCAGGCTGACGTCCGGCAGTAGCTTGCGTGCCCGGGCTTCTGGAGCGTCCAACTTCGGCACCGTCACGTCGCGGCCTACGCGCGGCAGCTCATCGACATTTTCGGCCGCAGCCTTGAAGCGCTCGTACTCCTGCAGACGGCGAATCAGCTCGGCGCGCGGGTCGTCCTCCTCCTCCTCGGTCTCGGCCGAGCGCGGCAGGAGCATGCGCGACTTGATCTCGGCGAGCATGGCCGCCATGACCAGGTATTCCGCGGCCAACTCCAGACGCACCGACTTCATCAGTTCGACATAGCCCATGTACTGCTTGGTGATTTCGGCCACCGGTATATCGAGGATGTCGATGTTCTGCTTGCGAATCAGGTAGAGCAGCAGGTCGAGCGGCCCTTCGAAAGCTTCGAGGAAGACTTCCAGGGCATCCGGAGGGATGTACAGGTCCAGCGGCAGCTCGGTGACCGCCTCGCCATAGACCAGGGCGAACGGCAGCTCCTGCTGCGCGCCGGCCTGACTGTCCGCGACTGGCGTGACGGTTTCACTCATTGACTGGCGCTCCTTCAACGATGATTCAGGCCCATGGCCATGCGCACCTCGGCCAGGGTTTCACGGGCTTGGTCACGTGCGCGTTCGGCGCCTTCGGCGAGGATGCTGCGCACTAGGTCCGGGCTGTCCTCGTAATCGATAGCGCGTTGCTGCAGCGGCGCCAGCTCGGTCTGCAGGGCCGAGCACAGCGCGTTCTTGCAATCGAGGCAGCCAATCGAGGCGCTGCGACAACCGTCGATGACCCAATGCAATTGCTCGTCAGTGGAATACAACTGGTGCAGCGACCAGACCGGACAACGCTGCGGCTCACCCGGGTCGTCACGGTGCACACGCGCAGGATCGGTCGGCATGCGCCGCAGCTTTTCCTCAATCTCGACATCGCTGTCGCGCAGGAATATCGCATTGCTACTGGACTTGGCCATCTTCTGCCCATCCAGCCCGGGAACCCTTGAGAACTCGGTGAGAAGTGGCTGCGGCTCGCTCAGGATTACCTTGCCGCCACCCTCCAGATAGCCGTACAGGCGCTCCTGATCACCCAGGGTAATGCTGGTCTGCTCCTTGAGCAGGGCCCGCGCCGTCTCCAGTGCCTGGGTATCGCCCTGTTCCTGATAAGCCTTACGCAGGTTGCTGTAGAGCTTGCCGACTTTCTTGCCGAGCTTGCCAATGGCAGCCTCCGCCTTGAGCTCGAAATCCGGCTCGCTGCCATACAGATGGTTGAAGCGGCGGGCCACTTCGCGGGCAAATTCGATGTGGGGGAGCTGGTCCGCTCCGACCGGCACCTGACCGGCGCGATACAGCAGGATGTCCGCCGTCTGCAGCAGTGGATAGCCGAGAAAGCCATAGGTGGAGAGGTCCTTGCCGCTCTGGCGCTCCTGCTGCTCCTTGTAGGAGGGCACGCGCTCGAGCCAACTGAGCGGGCAGATCATCGACAGCAACAGGTGCAGCTCGGCATGCTCCGGCACTTGCGACTGCACGAACAGTGTTGCGGAGCTGGGGCTGACACCGGCAGCCAGCCAATCCACCGCCATGTCCATGACATGCTGGGAAAGCCGGCCGGCATCGGCGTATTCGGTGGTCAGCGCATGCCAGTCGACGATGCAGAAGAAGCAGTCGTACTCGTGCTGCAACCTGACCCAGTTCTTCAGTACACCGTGATAGTGCCCGAGGTGCAAACGACCGCTCGGACGCATTCCTGACAGCACCCGACGTTCGGAGTCGTTAAGGCTCAAACCGTTCTATCCAAAATCCAGACAAGACCACGGATTATAGGGTAGCTGCGCCCACAACGGAAAAGCCGGCGTCAGAGATCGTTGAAGGGCGTCGGGTCACCACATCCGACGCGCAGCACTTGCGGGCTTTCGTCGGCGAGGTTGACCACGGTGGACGCCTCCAGCCCACCAAAACCGCCGTCGATGATCAGGTCGACATGGTGCTCGAGAATCTGGCGCATTTCGTAAGGGTCGGACATCGGCAACTCATCGCCCGGCATGATCAGGCTGACGCTCATCAGCGGCTCACCCAACTGCTCCAGCAACGCCAGGGCGATGGGATGGCTGGGCACGCGGATACCGATGGTGCGGCGCTTGGGATGCAGCAGCATGCGCGGCACTTCGCGGGTCGCATTGAGGATGAAGGTATAGGGCCCTGGTGTGTGGTTTTTCAGCAGGCGGAATGCAGCGGTGTCGACCTTGGCGAACAGGCCGATCTGCGACAGGTCGCGGCAGACCAGGGTGAAGTTGTGCTTGTCGTCGAGTTGTCGCAGGCGACGAATGCGCTCTACCGCGTTCTTGTCGCCGATGGCGCAGCCCAGTGCGTAAGAGGAGTCGGTGGGATAAACGACCACCCCGCCGCCACGAATGATTTCCACGGCCTGTTTTATCAGGCGTGCCTGGGGGTTTTCCGGGTGAACCTGGAAAAATTGACTCACGCTTGCTCCCTGCTCATGAAGTGACAGCGGATGGCTGTGCATGTTCGAAGCGCTCCCAGAGCGCAGTCAGGTCATCGGGCAACGGGCGGTACATGCCCAACTCGGACCAGTCGCCCGGCGCGTGGAAATCGCTGCCGACACTGGCCATCAAGCCAAACTCGCGCGCCAGAATCGCAAGGCCACCGACTTGTTCGGCTGGCTGCATGCCATTGACCACTTCCAGGGCATGACCACCCGCCGCGGCGAAGTCGGCAACCAGACGTCGGCGCTTACTGCGAGTAAAGTCGTATTGCCACGGATGCGCCAGGCTGATCCAGGCTCTGGCCGAACGCAAGGTAGCAATAGTTTCTTCCAGCATAGGCCAATGCTGCTTGACGTCGCCCAACTTGCCCGAGCCCAGCCATTTGCGAAACGCCTCGGCGCGATCCCGCACGTGGCCAGCTCGCACCAAAAACTCGGCGAAATGTGGACGCGCCGGCGCGTTGCCACTATCGCCCAATTCCTGTTGGACAGCACGTGCGCCTTCAAGTGCACCGGGCATGCCCTTGGCCGCCAGGCGTCGGTCGATTTCCTCGGCACGCTGCCAGCGCCCATGATGCAGAGCGTCTATGGCAGCCCGCAGCGCGGGAGCCTCTCGCTCGAAGGCATACCCCAGCACATGGATGGTCGCCCCGCCCCAGGTGCAGGAGAGTTCGATGCCGTTGACCAGTTTCATGTCCAAGGCAGTCGCAGCGCGACATGCCTCGTCGAGCCCTTCGAGGGTGTCATGGTCGGTCAGTGCCAGCAGCCGCACACCGCGCTCATGCGCCCGGGCCACCAGTACGGCGGGCGACAGGGCGCCATCGGAGGCGGTGCTGTGGCAGTGCAGATCGACAATCATGGCGGCGCTTTCGTTGAGATTGATGTTTGTTATTATGCCCCACATCCGCCGCAAGCAGGCCTTTGTCGTGTGGCGCAAACGCTTCCCCCTCTCCCTCTTCGACCCCAAATAAGGATTGAGATGCTCTACGCCATCATCGCCACCGACGTCGAAAATTCCCTGGAAACTCGTCTGGCCACGCGCCCCGCTCACCTCGCCCGCCTGGACCAGCTGAAGCAGGAGGGTCGCCTGCTGCTGGCCGGCCCGCATCCGGCCATCGACAGCAATGACCCAGGCCCGGCGGGCTTTAGCGGCAGCCTGGTGGTTGCCGAGTTCGACTCCCTTGAAGCCGCGCAGAAATGGGCCGACGCCGACCCGTACCGCACGGCAGGCGTGTATGCCAGCGTTGTAGTCAAACCCTTCAAGAAAGTGCTGCCCTGACGCGGTACCACCCACGCGGCTTTCGCATACAAGGAATCGCGATGCGTACGATCCCGCTGTCCCTGCTGGTCACCCTGTTGCTGACCTGCGCGTCGCTGCAGGCAGAAGAAGTCGCTCCACCACCTACTCAGGTGGCAAGCGTGGACACCCTGAACCAGGAACTGGAGCAGCGCCTGGCGCAGAGCGAGCAACTGCGCAACGAGCAGCAATCCAGCAGCGCTGTGCAACTGCAACGCCTGCGCCAGGAAAACCAGCGCCTGCGCATGCAGCTCAAGGAAAGCCAGGCACAGAGCCAGCCGCGCCTGCTCAGTGAAGAGCAGACCTGGTTCGCCCTGGGCGCCGCTCTGAGTCTGGTTTCGATGTTGTTCGGCACCCTGCTCCGAGGCTCGCGCAAGACTCGCCGCGAATGGATCAACTGACGCCATGAGCCGACTGCTGCTGATCGATGACGACCAGGAACTCTGCGAGCTGCTCGCCAGCTGGCTGACCCAGGAAGGCTTCCAGGTCACCGCCTGCCATGAGGCGGGCGGTGCGCGCCAGGCCCTTGCTGCACAGGCGCCTGACGCCGTGGTGCTCGATGTGATGCTGCCGGACGGTAGCGGCCTGGAACTGCTCAAGCAGTTGCGTGGCGAGCATCCGGAGCTGCCGGTGCTGATGCTCTCCGCCCGCGGCGAGCCGCTGGATCGCATCCTTGGCCTGGAACTGGGCGCCGATGACTACCTGGCCAAGCCGTGCGACCCTCGCGAGCTGACCGCACGCCTGCGTGCCGTACTTCGGCGGACCGCCCCCGCGCCGGCCAGCAGCCAATTGGAACTGGGTGATCTCAGTTTCAGCCCCAACCGCGGCGTAGCCAGTATCGGCGAGCATGACGTTCCGCTGACGCTTTCCGAAAGCCGCCTGCTGGAGGCGTTGCTGCGCCAACCTGGCGAACCGGTGGACAAACAGGAACTGGCACAACTGGCGCTGGGCCGCAAACTGACCCTGTATGACCGCAGCCTGGACATGCACGTCAGTAACCTGCGCAAGAAACTAGGCCCGCACCCGGATGGCCGCCCACGCATTCTCGCCCTGCGTAGCCGCGGCTATTACTACGCGTCGTGATCGTTTGCCGCCTGTACGTAAACGACCTGCAACATCGCCTTTACCCAAGCTTTACCTACGCCTGACTGCCCTTGACCTTGACCGCCGCATACTGAGCCCATCCGGTCGTTACCGGTTTCGAGACAAGGAGATTCACCATGCGCAAGACCCTCACCGCTCTGCTGCTCGCTGCCACTCTGCCGACCCTGGCCTTCGCCATGCCGGACGGCGGCCCACGTCACCATGACCGCGACCACGGCATGTTCAAGGAGCTGAACCTGAGCAAGGAACAGCGCCAGGAGTTCCGCAAACTGATGGGCGAGCAGATGAAGACCCATCGCGACATCACCAAGCGCTACCTGGACAAGCTGCCGGAAGCCGAGAAACAGGCCATGAAGAAGGAACTCGACCAGGCCCGTGCCAATCAGCACAAGGCTCTGCGTGACCTGCTCAACCCCGAGCAGCAGAAAGCCTTCGACGAGCATCAGAAGAAAATGGAAGCTCGCCGCGCTGAAATGGCCGAATTCAAGGCCTGGAAGGCCGAGAAGGACAGCAAGACCAACTGATCCGTCGCCCCTGACCCGCCGCCGCGCTCTCCGAGCCCGGCGGCTTTTGCATGAGGATTCACCGTGCGTTCATTGTTCTGGCGCATCCTGGCGAGCTTCTGGCTGGCCATCGCCCTGGTGGCAGGCCTGTCGCTGCTGCTCGGCCGCGCACTCAATCAGGACGCCTGGATTCTCAGCCTGCATCCGGGTTTGGATGACCTCGACAGCCAGTGGGTCAAACGCTACGAACAGCAGGGACCGGCCGCCGCCCAGGACTTTCTCGAACAGCGTAAGCGCGAGTACCGCATCGACACCCAGGTGCTTGGCGAGAGCGGTCAGCAACTGGTCAAAGGCACCTTCCCATCGCGCGCAGCCGCTTTCGAGGCGCGTCACGGTGATGACCGCCGCCTCCCCTGGCGCCGCCTGACCGCGGAATACACCAGCCCGGAAAGCGGCGAGAGCTATCTGTTCATCTACCGTATACCGCATCCCGAACTGGCGGCATGGCACCGCGGCAGCCTGTTCTGGCCGCTTAGCGCCCTGGGCATCGCCCTGGTGGTGCTGACGCTGTTCAGCCTGATGCTGACGCTGTCGATCACCCGCCCGCTGGATCGCCTGCGCGGCGCCGTGCACGACCTGGGTCAAACCGCCTATCAGCAAAACAGCCTGGCACGCCTGGCCACCCGCCGTGACGAACTGGGCCTGCTGGCCAAGGATTTCAACCGCATGGGCGAGCGCCTGCAGGGGTTGATCGGTAGCCAGCGCCAGTTGCTACGCGATGTCTCTCACGAGTTGCGCTCGCCCCTGGCGCGCCTGCGCATCGCCCTGGCCCTCGCGGAGCGAGCAGACACCGCCGAACGGGAAAAACTCTGGCCACGACTCAGTCAGGAATGCGATCGGCTGGAAGCGCTGATCAGCGAAATCCTCACCCTCGCCCGCCTCGACGCCGACCCTGGCGCTGCCCAGCCCGTAGATCTGAGCGCCCTGCTCGGCAAGTTGCAGGAAGACGCGCACCTGACCACCCCGCAGCAACTGCTGCAGATCGATCTCGATCAGGGGGCTCAGCTGGAAGGCTGGCCGGACATGCTGGAGCGCGCGCTCGACAACCTGCTGCGCAATGCACTGCGTTTCAGCCCGCAGGACAAACCCGTGATCATCGCCGCGCAGCGCCACGGGCAAGACGTTGTGCTCAGCGTGCGAGACCACGGCCCCGGAGTGGCCGGCGAGCACCTGCAGCAGTTGGGTAAGCCGTTCTTCCGCGCGCCAGGCCAGAGCGGTTCCGGCCATGGACTTGGGCTGGCCATCGCGCGTCGGGCAGCGCAGCGTCATGGTGGCGAGCTGCTGCTGAGCAACCATCCCCAGGGCGGTTTCGTCGCGACGCTCAGGCTACCGGCCAAGCAGCAGACAGCCTGAGCGCGCTCAGCCCTGCCAGGCGCTGACGAAATCCTCGACCTTGGCTTCCGGCGCGCGACGCAGCTCGCGCTCCGGCGTACCAAGGTAGAGATAGGCAATGATCTGCTCGTCCGCGGCTAGTCCCAGGCCTTTGGCCACATGCGCGTTATAGGCCATGTCACCGGTACGCCAGACCGCGCCGATTCCCTGCGCATGCGCAGCCAGCAGCATGCCATGGGCAGCACAACCGGCTGCGATTACCTGCTCGGATGCAGGCACCTTGGGATGAGCCTGAACACGGGCGATCACCACCACCAGCAACGGCGCGCGCAACGGCATGCCACGCGCCTTGTTCAGGGCCTCAGGCGCAGCCTGCGCATCGGCGATCTGCAAGGCCTCGGCGAACAGCTCACCCATGCGCTCACGCGCCTGCCCCTCGACCGTCAGAAAGCGCCACGGGCGAAGCTGGCCATGATCGGGGGCGCGCAACGCCGCGCGAAACAGCAGCTCACGCTGGGCCGCATCCGGAGCCGGGTCCACCAGGCGGGGAACGGAAACACGATTGAGCAGAGCCTCGAGAGCCTCCATTGGCCACCTCCAAAAAACCAAAGATGGCGCATTCTAACAGGCTCTTGCCAGCTAACCGGCTGACGGTCCTTTCTTGCAGATTGACGCTCAGGCGGCAGCCAGCTCAGGCGACGCGGTCGGGCGATATCACCGGCTGCACTGGTGGTGTCAGCGGCGGCAGGCCATGGGCCTTGCGCGCATCGTCACAACGCGGGTTATGCACGCCGTTTTCCCAGGATGCCTCGAATTCGCGGCAACTGCTCGAGCGGTGCTCGTACATGGTGCAGCGTACGCCACAACCGACGTCGCCCAGCAGCTGGGTACAGCGCGCCGGCTTGCTCTCGGTGCCACGCATGGCCACGTAGTGAGGGCTGATCTGGATGACCTGTTCGTCCGGAACGCTACCGCCCGCGGATCGACACTCGCCCCAGAAGAAGGACACACGAAAAAACGCGCAGCAGGCGCCGCACGTGAGACAGGGATTAGCTTCGGACATTTGAGGAGGACTCGGAAACCGGCGGACGCCGGCAACTGGCGGCTATTCTATTCTTGGCCATACGCTTGTAAAGCCCCTTCACCGGGCACGTGTGAAAGCTACTGCGCTCGGCCAGGCTGCGTTAAAAACAGGCTCAAATTGCTCATTTACAGCTCGTACACTGCGCTTTCTCGCCTGTTTTTGCCTTGCCTGACCTTCGCTCGCTACGTTTTCACACAGCCCGGATGCGCCGGTTTACAGCAGCCCGTCCACGGGTAGAATGGCGCACTTTTACCACCCGCCAGAGCCCTCTACATGGCCTTGCCGACGCTGCGCATAATCGGTTTCATCATCGGCATATTCCTGATTACCCTGGCGGTGAGCATGGCCATTCCCATGCTGACCCTGCTGATCTTCGAACACCCGGAAGATCTCAATGCGTTTCTCTGGTCCAGCCTGATCACCCTGGTCGCCGGCCTCGCGCTGGTGATTCCTGGCCGCCCGGAGAACGCTCAGCTACGCCCACGTGACATGTATCTGCTGACGACGGGCAGTTGGACCCTGGTTTGCGGCTTCGCCGCCCTGCCGCTGATGCTGATCGCCCATATCAGCTACACGGACGCCATGTTCGAGACCATGTCCGGCATTACCACCACCGGCTCGACCGTGCTGACCGGCCTGGACACCATGTCCCCGGGGATCCTGATCTGGCGCTCGATGCTGCATTGGCTGGGCGGTATCGGCTTCATCGGCATGGCGGTGGCGATTCTGCCGTTGCTGCGCGTCGGTGGCATGCGCCTGTTCCAGACCGAATCCTCGGACTGGGGCGAGAAGGTCATGCCGCGCTCGCACATGGCCGCCAAGTACCTGTTGCTGATCTACGTCGCCCTGACTCTGCTCGGCTTCCTGGCGTTCTGGGCCTCGGGCATGAGCCCTTTCGATGCCATCAACCATTCCATGGCATCGATTTCCACCGGCGGCTTCTCCACCTCCGACGCGTCCCTGGCGCACTGGCCACAACCGGCCGTGCACTGGACGGCCGTGGTGCTGATGCTGCTCGGTGGCATGCCGTTCATGCTCTATGTCGCCTTCGTCCGCGGCAATCGCCAGGCGCTGTTCAAGGATCATCAGGTCCGCGGCTTCATCGGCTTTCTGCTGCTGACCTGGCTGGTGTTCGGTACCTGGCTGTGGATCAACTCGGACTACACCTGGCTCGACGCCTTTCGCATCGTGGCGGTGAACGTCACCTCGGTGGTCACCACCACCGGCTTCGCCCTGGGCGACTACACCACCTGGGGTAGCTTCGCCGTGCTGCTGTTCTTCTACCTGACCTTTGTCGGCGGCTGCTCCGGCTCCACCGCTGGCGGCTTGAAGATATTCCGTTTCCAGGTCGCTTACGTACTGCTCAAGGCCAACCTGATGCAGCTGGTGCACCCACGCGCGGTGATCAAGCAGCAGTACAACAACCACAACCTGGACGAAGAGATCGTCCGCTCGATGATCACCTTCTCCTTCTTCTTCACCATCACCATCGGTGTGCTGGCCCTGGCCCTGACGTTGGTCGGCCTGGACTGGGTCACCGCACTGACCGGCGCTGCCACCGCAGTGTGCAACGTCGGCCCGGGCCTGGGTCCGATCATCGGCCCGGCAGGCAACTTCGCCAGCCTGCCGGACTCGGCCAAGTGGTTACTCAGCGCCGGCATGCTGCTCGGCCGCCTGGAAATTCTGACCGTGCTGGTGCTGGTCACCCGCAGCTTCTGGAAACACTGACCGATGCCCATCGCCAGCCTGCGCATCCTCGCCTTCATCAACGGCATCTTCCTCGTCACCCTGGCACTGAGCATGCTCGTGCCAGTGATCACCCTGCTGATCTTCGAGCAGCCGCAGAAGATCAATGCCTTTCTCTGGTCCAGCCTGATCACCGCGCTCGTCGGCCTCACCATGATCGCTCAGGGCAGGCCGCAGCAAACGCAACTGCGCCCGCGCGACATGTACATGCTGACCGTGTCGAGCTGGGTGATGGTGTCGGTCTTCGCAGCCTTGCCGTTCATATTCGCCGAACGCGCCAGCATCACCGATGCCTACTTCGAGAGCATGTCCGGCATCACCGCTACCGGCGCCACGGTGTTCAGCGGCCTCGACGACATGTCGCCCGGCACCCTGATCTGGCGTTCGCTGCTGCACTGGCTGGGAGGCATCGGCTTCATAGGCATGGCCGTGGCGATCCTGCCGATCCTGCGCATCGGCGGCATGCGCCTGTTCCAGACCGAGTCCTCGGACCGCTCGGAGAAGGTCATGCCGCGCTCGCACATGGTCGCCAAGTACATGGTGCTGGCCTATCTCGGCCTCAGCAGCCTCGCCGTACTGGCCTTCTGGCTGGCGGGGATGGGGCTGTTCGACTCGATAAACCACGCCATGTCGGCCATCGCTACCGGTGGTTTCTCCACGTCGGACGCCTCATTGGGCAAATGGCAGGCACCGGCCATTCACTGGGTCGCCATCGTGGTGATGGTGCTCGGCAGCCTGCCCTTCGTGCTTTACGTCAGCGCCCTGCGCGGCAATTACCGGGCGCTGCTGCGCGACGCTCAGGTGCAGGGGTTTCTGCTGTTGCTGGTAAGCAGCTGGTTCGTGCTGGCCGGCTGGAAATGGCTGACCACCGACCTCTATTGGCTCGATGCACTGCGCCTGGTCGCGGTAAACATCACCTCGATCATGACCACCACAGGCTTCGCCGTGGGCGACTACCACCTGTGGGGCCCGTTCGCCAGCATGATGTTCTTCTACCTGGGCTTCGTCGGCGGCTGCTCCGGCTCCACTGCCGGGGGCCTGAAAATTTTCCGTTTTCAGGTCGCCTACATCCTGCTCAAGGCCAACCTCAAGCAGCTCATCCACCCGCGTGCGGTCATCAAGCAGCAGTACAATCGCCACCGGCTGGATGAGGATATCGTTCGCTCGATCCTCGCCTTCGCCTTCTTCTACACCATCACCATCGCCGCACTGGCGCTGGGTGTCGCCATGTGCGGGGTGGACTGGATCACCGCACTGACCGGCGCAGCGGCCATGGTGTCCGGCGTTGGCCCGGGGATGGGCGAGATGGTCGGCCCGGCCGGTAATTACGCCACCATCCCCGACCTGGCCAAGTGGCTACTGAGCTTCGGCATGCTGCTCGGGCGCCTGGAGATCCTCACCGTTCTGGTGCTGCTGTTCCCGGCCTTCTGGCGCCACTGAGCACCCGCGCTACGCAAGGCCGCGACGGCTGCGATATTCGCCGGGTGTTTCGCCGAACCAGCGGCGAAAGGCTCGGAAGAAGTTGCTCGGATCGGCAAACCCCAGCAAGTAGGCGACCTCCAGCAGGGTCAGGTCGACCTGCCCAAGGTACTGCTCGGCCAGCTCCCGACGGGTATCGTCGAGCAGTTGCTGATAGCTGGTGCCCTCTTCCTGCAAGCGCCGTTGCAGTGTGCGTTGGGACAAATGCAGCGTCTGCGCCACCACCTCGCGCCGCGGCTCGCCTTGTGGCAACAGGCGGCACAGCACCTGGCGCGCCTGATGGGTGACACGACTGCTGCAGAAACGCGCCAGGTACTCGCCGGCGAAACGATCATGCAGTTGCGCCAGCGCCTCATTGGCACTGGGCAATGGAGCCTCGAGGTCGGCGCGCTCGAAGATCAGCCCATAGTGCTCGGCATTGAACTTCAGCGGCGCCTGGAACACCTGCTGATAAGGCGCCAGATCAGCGGGTGCCGGACCTTGCAGGCGAATCTCGCGCGGACGCATGGGTTTGCCGGTCATCCAGCGGCAGAACGCCAGACAATAGGCCAGCGACGCTTCGGCACTCTGCCGAGCCGGCGGCAGGCGGTCACCATGAATGGCCAGGGTCAGGGCATAGCCGTCGGGCTGTGCCAGGAAATTCAGATCTGCGCCCTCACCGATAATGCGCTGGTAGCGCACCAGACGAGTGAAGCCGTCACGCAGATTGCGACTGGACATCAGCGCGTAACCCACCACATGGAAGGACGCCGGGCGCACCACCTGCGCCATGTTCAGGCCGATCGCCGGGTTGCCCGACAGCGCCACCGCGCGCTGCCAAAGGCGAGTCATGCCATCCTGCGGGAAGCGCGCGTCGGGATCGTTCAGTGCGGCGTAATCCATCTCCAGTTCGGCGAACAGGCTGGCGCAGTCTACGCCGCCCAGCTCCAGCGCCTGCACGATGGCCAATGCCCAGTTGGAAGAGGTGGTTCTTTCACTCATCGTCTTGTTCTTATGATCAATCAGCAAGGCCATGGTTGGCGGCGCAAGGATACTAGACTGGCACCTTAAGTCAGTGGCCTACGGAGACAGCGCATTTACACTGACAGTGACAATAACAGGAGGTGCGCCATGACCGCCCAGACCACCGAACGCTACCAGAGCTTTGCCGAGTTCTACCCCTACTACCTGCAGGAGCACAGCAATCCGGTATGCCGCCGCCTGCACTACGTTGGCAGCCTGCTGGTGCTGGCGATCCTCGCCTATGCCCTGCTTACCCAACAATGGCTGTGGCTGCTGGCGATGCCGTTGGCTGGCTACGGCTTCGCCTGGGTCGGCCACTTCATGTTCGAGAAGAACCGCCCCGCCACCTTCGACTACCCGCTGTACAGCCTGATGGGCGACTGGGTGATGCTCAAGGATGCCTTTACCGGCCGTATCCGTTTCTAAGAACCTCGCTGCTCACGCTGAAAACAAGAACGAGAACAACCATGAATAGCCGAGCCCGCTTCACCCATATGCAGGATGGCCAGGCCGAAGACTGGGCCATCATCGCCCAGGACTTCGCCGCCTATGCCGCCCAGCTACCCGCACGTATCCTCGACCACCTGCGTCTGCTCGATGGCGACTTCGGCGGCTTTCCGGTCGACCGTCTTACCCACTCACTGCAAACGGCTACCCGCGCTCATCGCGACGGTCAAGACGAGGAATACGTGATCTGCGCGCTGCTGCACGACATCGGCGACACCCTCGGCAGTTACAACCACCCGGACATCGCGGCAGCCATCCTCAAGCCCTTCGTCAGCGCCGAGAACCTCTGGATGGTGGAGAAACACGGCATTTTCCAGGGCTATTACTTTTTCCATCACCTGGGCATGGATCGTCACCTGCGCGAGCAGTTCAAGGATCACCCGCAATACCAGGCGACCATCGACTTCTGCGCCAAGTATGACGCTGCGGCCTTCGACCCGGATTACCAAAGCCTGCCGCTGAGTTTTTTCGAGCCCATGCTGCAGCGCGTCTTCGCCCGACCGAAGAATTCCATCTACCTGGCTGCCATGGACAGCGCCTGACCGCTGGCCACTGTTACGCCACCGTTCGGCGGCCGTGCTTGGCTGGCCGCCACCCCTTGGTTATGATCCCCGCCCAACGAGCCTCTGGCTCAGGTCTTGCAGACCAGTCAGGCGTCCAGCAGAGACGCCAGAAATCCAGCAGGGACAGTTCCAGCAGATGAAGCCAGCAACCACCAGTCGCGCCAACGGGCTGCCGACGCCGCCGTTGCGTGAATACTATTCGCGCGTGCTGGCCTATATCGCCACGGCCGCCAGCATCGCCGCCGGCACCTACGTGGGCTTCTTCGCCTACGACATCCTGTGGATGGTGCCCTACGCCCTGCTCTATCCCCATCTGGCGCACAATCTCAGCCGCCGTTTCAAACGCGACTATCCGCAGCAGACCGACCTGGCCCTGCTATTCGTCGACGCCCTGCACGCAGGCGCGTCCTGCGTGCTGCTGAGCTTCTCCGTCGTACCCAGCCTGATGTTCCTGCTGATCCTGTGTTTCAGCGCCCTGGTCATCGGTGGGCTGCGTTATCTGGGCCTGTCACTGCTGGTGGCCGGCAGCGGCACGGCACTGTGCGCTGCGCTGGTGAATGTGCAACCCAATCCGCAAACCCCGACACTGGTAGCGCTGGTCAGCATCCTCTTTACCACCCTGTACATCTGCATCACCGCGTACTTCGTCAACCAGCAGGGCCTGCGCCTGGCGCAGGTGCGCAGCGAGATCAAGCGCGAGCAGGAAAAGGCCGCGCGCCTGGCGCGCAACCTGGCCAAATACCTGTCCCCGCAGGTGTGGGAGTCGATCTTCACCGGCAAGAAGAGCGTGCGTCTGGAGACTCAGCGCAAGAAGCTCACGGTGTTCTTCTCCGATATCAAGGGCTTCACCGAGCTGTCGGAAGAGCTGGAGGCTGAAGCGCTGACCGACCTGCTCAACACCTACCTCAACGAAATGTCGAAGATCTGCCTGAAATACGGAGGCACCATCGACAAGTTCATCGGCGACTCGGTGATGGTGTTCTTCGGCGACCCCAGCAGCAACGGCGCTAGAAAAGACGCGGTCGCGGCGGTTTCCATGGCCATCGCCATGCGCAAGCACATGAAGGTGCTGCGCCAGCAGTGGCGCGCCCAGGGCATCACCAAGCCGCTGGAAATCCGCATGGGCCTCAACACCGGCTACTGCACGGTGGGCAACTTCGGCGCCGACACGCGCATGGACTACACCA
>ENA-UOXB01000897-UOXB01000897.1-bioreactor-metagenome-genome-assembly--contig:-NODE-897-length-15838-cov-9.476335_pt1 | contig 15838 bp, 20 predicted proteins | sample MGYA00238158_ERZ761615 | MGnify/ENA primary metagenome ERZ761615 (study PRJEB28904, sample SAMN06267902) | bioreactor metagenome | isolation source: Joint BioEnergy Institute, California, USA | place... | reverse complement strand
AGTTGTTCGTAGTCGAGAACCTTCACGTCACCCGCGCTGTTGCGGTAGGTCATCTGCGCTGTCACCACTTCGCACTGCGGGCTATTGGGCACGTCGATGGAAATCACCTTGGCGATATCCAGGTTCTGGCCGTAGCGGTAGGGCGTGGCCTCGGCGCTGTGGGCGAGGGTGGTGAGCGATGCGCTGAGAGCGATGGCGGTCAGTGCGGTGGCGAACAGGGTGCGGGTTTTCATGGTGGTTCTCCTCTTGGCGCCGCGCTCGGGCTCTGGCCGCGAGCGCTGGCTGCTGTCTGTCAGACGATGGTCAAAGTGACGTCGATGTTTCCGCGGGTGGCATTGGAGTACGGGCAAACGATGTGCGCGCGATCCACCAGGGTTTGTGCGGCTTCCGGGGCCAGGCCGGGCAGGCTGATGCGCAGTTCCACTTCGATGCCGAAGCCGGTGGGGATGGCGCCGATGCCGACGGTGCCCTCGATGAAGGTGTCAGCCGGGATGCTCAGCTTGTCGCGGGCGGCGACGAATTTCAGGGCGCCGAGGAAGCAGGCGGAATAACCGGCCGCGAACAGCTGCTCCGGGTTGGTGCCGTTACCGCCGGCGCCGCCGAGTTCTTTCGGGGTGGTCAGGGCGATATCGAGGATGCCGTCGGAGGAAACGGCGCGGCCTTCGCGGCCACCAAAGGCTTCAGCGGTTGCACGGTAGAGAACGTTTTCGATAGTCATGGCGGTGATCCTTGTCGGTGAGTTGGGATGGATTGGTTCGCTAATCATTTGTTCGCAAACCGTTTCCATGGGGTGAACTGTATTGCGATAAACATTAGTGCGCAAGATAAATATATGGAAGATTTAGTTATAGGGATTTGCTTTTCAGGAATAAGCACGGCTGGCAAGGGATGTATCCATGCCTTGCGGACGACACTAGGGGGGATTTGCCCGATTCAGATGCTGTGGCAGCTCAGCATGAGTTGGGCTGGAGTGGGCGCGGTACTCAGTGAGATCGCTGGATACGATGCACGCGGCGTTTCGCCCAAAGAGGGGAGGGCTAGGGTTTTGCGGGAGCAGGCGATGACTGGCATCGCCAGGTATCAGAGGGCGTCTTGCAGGTGGCCGCGCAGTTCGATCAGGTCATCACGCAGCTTGCTCAACTGCTCCACACTCAACGCTGAAGCCTTGAGGATGCAGGCAGGCAATGCTTTGGCTTGTTCGTGCAGAGCGCGACCTTTGTCGGTCAGGTACAGCTGCACTACACGTTCATCCTGACTGCTGCGCTGGCGTTGCAACAGGCCTTCGCTTTCCAGGCGCTTGAGCAGAGGTGTCAGCGAACCCGGGTCGGTCAGCATGCGCGCGCTGATTTCGCTGACGGTGATCCCCTCGTTTTCCCATAGCACCAGCATGGCCAGGTACTGCGGATAGGTGAGACCGAGCGCCTGCAACAGCGGCTTGTAGGTCTTGGTCATCATCAGTGAGGTGGAATAGAGGGCGAAGCACAGCTGGTTATCCAGCATCAGCTCGGCGCAGGGCTCCACTTGGGTGGTCATGGCGTTGGCCTATGCGAGGGTGGTGGACGTTGTCGGCAAGTGGTGCGGGCAACCCGCACCTGGTGGCATCAACCGCAGGATACGCGGGTGATCACTCGCTGATCATCGACGTTGAGGTTAAGGCGCTGACCATTGTATTCCAAGGTCACCACGCTGTTGGGTGTCAGAATGCGTGCCGTGCTGGCGCCCGCCTGCTGGCGTGCCTGTTCGAGCAGCTCCGGGGTTGCGGTCTTGCCCTTGAGGTTTTCGACTGCAGAGGAGGTGCAGCCCTGGTTGGCGTCGGCAGGCGTGGCCGCCGGTTCGGATTTTTCCGCCGTGTTGCTGCAGCCGGCTGCGAACAGGGCAGCGGCGAGAATCAGGCTGAAACGAGTCTTGAGGTTCAACGCTGTGGGCTCCTTTTCCATAGGTGTAGCGGTCATTGCGCGCCCTCCAGGCGGGCCAGGCGCTCTTCGAGCGCTGCGATGCGCGCTTCCAGTTCGACCAGGCGATCTTCGTTAGGTGCCGCAGCCTCCCCGCGAGCAGCCGGACGGTTGGCCAACAGAGCCTCCAGATCGGCCTGTTCGCCCAGCAGATGCATGTAGCGATCCTCGCGCTGGCCACTCTGGCGTGGCAGCAGCACGACCAGGCCGCGAGCGATCAGACGCTCCAGCTGATGCTGCACTTCGGCTACGTCGTCGAAGTCATGCATGCGGTTGCTGCGGGTGAGCAATTCGTTGAGGGTCTGTGGGCCGCGCAACAGCAGCAGACCGAGCAGCACCGTCTGCGGCTTGACCAGCTCCAGTTGCTTGTCGCAGCGCTGCTCCCAGCGGTCGGCTCGGCTGCCCATGACCAGGTGCACCAGGCCACGGCCTTCCAGGGTGCGCAGATAACGCCCGACTTCGCCGGTTTCCAGGTTCATCAGCGGTTCACGGCTGGTCTTCTGGTTGCAGGCCAGTTGCACCGCATTGAGCGTAAGCGGATAGGTTTCCGGTGTAGTCAGCTGCTTTTCGATCAGGCAGCCGAGGATGCGCACTTCGACGGCGTGCAATGGGTTTTCACCAACCAGCGGGGAGGGGGTGTGCGACATGGATCGATCCTGGCAGAAAGAACTTGCGTAGGTTAACGGCATCCGTGCTCAGCCGACAGGCTGCAATGTGTGTTCGAGCATGTCCAGGCTGGCGCTGAGCACCTGCTGGCGAGCTTCCTGGCTGACCATCATGCGTGCCAGCAGCAGGCTGCCCAGGCACTGCGCAAGGATGCTCCAGGCCAATTGCGGATCGCCGATGATCTCGGCCCAGGTTTGCTGCAGTTGCACGATCTGCTGCTCGGTACGCTGCCTCACGCTGTCGTCGGCGCGCGCAATTTCAGCGCCCAGTGTGGGCAATGCGCAGCCTCTGTCTGGCTGCTCGACATGCGCCAGGCTGAGATAGGCTGCCAGGCAGCGCTGGAGTTTATCGCGCCCGGCGTCACCCGGCTCAGCGCCCAGTCGGTTCAGGCTGTTACGCAGCTCCCGTTCGACCAGTTCGGCGAACAGCGCATCCTTGCTTGGAAAATGACTGTAAAACGCCGCACCTGACAGGCCTATGGTCTTCATCAGGGCATCCACGCCGGTCACGGCAAAACCCTGCTGCTTGGCAAGGGCGGCGCTGCTGGCGAGCAGGCGCTCGCGGGTTTCGGCTTTGTGCTCGGCGGAATAGCGCATGAGATACCGTTGTGTGCTGGCTTGACCCGCCCGCAAGCGTAGCATAACGTTCGTTAGGCTAACGATCGTTAGTCAATGGAGAGGCCCATGAACGAGAACAAGAAGGTCGCCTTGATCATCGGAGCAGGTGATGCCACCGGTGGTGCGATTGCCCGGCGTTTCGCCCGTGAGGGTTATGTCGCCTGCGTCACCCGGCGCAGCCTGGACAAACTGCAGCCACTGCTGGAGGGCATCCGTCACGAAGGTGGCGAGGCCCATGGTTTCGCCTCCGATGCGCGGCGCGAGGAGCAGGTGGCCGAGCTGGTCGAGGCCATCGAGCGTGATATCGGTCCGATCGAGGTGATGGTGTTCAACATCGGCGCCAACGTGCCGTGCAGCATCCTCGACGAAACCGCGCGCAAGTATTTCAAAATCTGGGAGATGGCCTGCTTTGCCGGCTTCCTGACCAGCCAGGCTGTGGCCAAGCGCATGGTCACGCGCGGGCGCGGCACCATTCTGTTTACCGGTGCAACCGCTGGCCTGCGTGGCGCCGCTGGATTCGCCGCCTTTGCTGGCGCCAAGCACGGCATCCGCGCGCTGGCGCAGAGCATGGCACGTGAGCTGGGGCCGCTGAATATCCATGTCGCCCATGTGGTGGTGGACGGTGCCATCGATACTGCCTTCATCCGCGACAAATTTCCCGAGCTATATGCCAGGAAGGACCAGGATGGCATTCTCGATCCTGAGCATATCGCCGACAGCTACTGGTTCCTCCATGCCCAGCCGCGTGATGCCTGGACCTTCGAGCTGGACCTTCGTCCGTGGATGGAGCGCTGGTAAGCCGCACCAAGTCGATAAGCACTACAACGAGCGAGTGAAGCTGATGAGCAAGACGCTGGAGTTCTTCTTCGACCTGGGCAGCCCGGCATCCTACCTGGCCTATACCCAGTTACCGGCGCTGTGCCGCGAGTGCGGCGCCGAGCTGGTCTACCGGCCGATGCTGCTGGGAGGTGTATTTCAGGCCACCGGCAATGCTTCGCCGGCGATGATCCCGAGCAAGGGACGCTACATGATTCGTGATCTGGCGCGCTTTGCTGAGCGTTACGACGTACCGATGCGCTTCAATCCGCATTTCCCGATCAACACCCTGACGCTGATGCGCCTGCTGGTGGCGGTGCAGCTGCATCAGCCCGCGCGTTTCGGTGCTGCCTTGCAGGCGCTGTTCCAGGCCATCTGGGTGGATGAGGTGAATATGAGCGACCCAGCCAGGGTGGCTGAAGTATTGGCCGCGGCGGGCTTCGATGCGGTCGCCTTGCAGGCGCAAATTGCCGAACCAGCGGTGAAGGACGCACTCAAGGGGAGTACCGAAGAGGCGGTGAAGCGTGGTGTATTCGGTGCGCCGACCTGCTTCGTCGGCGAGGCAATGTTCTTTGGCCAGGATCGGCTGGATTTCGTTCGTGAGGCGCTGATCCAGTGATGTCAGGCACAATGACCGGACTGTTTTCCGGCAACCCGAGTGACCGATGAACCCCGAAGCGCTGAAACTCCTGGTGACCCGCCGCATGCCTTACGGCAAATACAAGGATCGGCTGATTGCCGATCTGCCGGGGCATTACCTCAACTGGTTTGCCCGCGAGGGCTTTCCCAAGGGGGAGTTGGGCCAATTGCTGGCTCTGATGCAGGAGATCGACCATAACGGCCTCAAGCCATTGCTCGATCCGTTGCGCAAAGGTGCTTAAGTTCGTGGCCCGGAGGGAGTCCGGGGTCGATTTCCAATCTCTCCCATCCGGGCTACGTCTGAGTTGCCCTTAGCGCCAGTTACGGCCGTGATCCAGCTTCTGATCCACCAGCCATTTACCATGGGCGATGGAGGCGTGCTGGGCCTTGCTCAGGTCATCCATGAAAGCGTAATCCAGCGGTAGCGTCTGACGTTTACTGGTGTTTCCGCTGGGGTCGGTAATCTGGCAACCCCCGGCCCAGGGTGTTGGCAGGCCTGGATGTTCCATGACGCTGGCGTGAATGACGTGATCGCGATGGGTGCAGGTAAGCGCGCTCATGAGGCCACCTCGTAGACCAAGGCGCCGCCCTCGATGTCGACGCTACACCGAGGTTCCAGCCGGGAGCCGGGAGCGGCGCCGCGTGGATGAGTGGTGCGTCTGTTCCCTTACCTTAGTTCATCTGTCGCGGCTGCGAGCGTTGCCCGACAAACGCACCGGACCGGCAATGGCCAGCCCGGTGCCTGCTACCGAGGAATCTCTACTCGGCCGCCTCGCGGACCTTGTTCACGCTTCTAGGCTTTGGCGCAAAGCGTGCTGCCAGGCGCATCGAGACGGTCACCAGGCGCTGGTACAGCGACGGCATGCTGCGCTGCATCCAGTCCAGGGCATGGGCATCGGCACCGATCAGAATGCGCCGCTTGTTGGCCAGCACTCCATTTATGATGACCTTGGCCGCCTGTTCCGGGGTGGTACGCAGCAACTGGTCGTTGAACTGCTGGCGCGCCTGCTCGGCGTCCTGGCCAGTGACCTTGGCCAGGCTGTCGTTCATCCGTGCGGTCTTGGCGATGTTGGTGCGAATGCCGCCCGGGTGCACGCAGCTGGCGGAAACCCCGCAGGCGGCCATGTCCAGCTCCTGGCGCAGTGACTCGGTAAAGCCGCGCACGGCGAACTTGCTGGCGTTGTAGGCGCTCATGCCGGGCTGGGAGAACAGGCCGAATACGCTGGATACGTTGATCACATGACCGCTGCCGCTGGCCTTGATATGCGGCAGGAAGGCCTTGGTGCCGTTGACCACGCCCCAGAAGTTGATGTTCATGATCCATTCGTAATCGGCATGGTCGTTGCCCTCCACGGTACCGCCCTGGGCCACGCCGGCATTGTTGAAGATGGCATTGACCCGACCGAACTCGCTGACGACCTGCTCGGCCCAGGCTTCGACGGCGGCGCGGTCGGCGACGTCGACGCGCTGTTCGCTGACCGTGACGCCAAGCTTGCGCGCCTGCTCGGCGGTCTCCCTGAGCCCCTCGACATTGACGTCGGAGAGCGCCAGGTGACAGCCCTGGCGTGCCAGGTGATAGGCGAGCGCGCGGCCGATACCGGAGCCGGCGCCGGTGATGGCGGCTACCTTGTTCTCGAAGGATTTCATGCGCTGACCTCCTGCACGTCGAGGGTGATGGCGTTGCTCTGCGCTGGATGAGCGGCGTTTTGACGGCTGAAGTGATAAGCGTGCGGATCGAAATTACGAGTCAGCATGCGAAAGCGCCAGGTGAAGCCCGGCCATACCGTACAGTTGCGCCCGCTGACCGGGTGCAGGTACCAGCTCATGCAGCCGCCGGCGTTCCATACGGTGTTGCCGAGGGTGCCCTGGATCTTGCGGTTGAAGGCGTCCTGCGCCTCGCGCCTGGGCTCCAGGCTCTGCAGCCGGCCCTCTTCGAGCTGCTTGAGGGCACCGAGTACATAGGTGATCTGCGACTCGATCATGTAGACCATGGAGTTGTGGCCCAGGCCGGTGTTCGGCCCCATGAGGAAGAACAGGTTGGGGAAGCCGGCGGTCATCGTGCCCTTGTAGGCTTCCGGTCCCTGCGGCCAGGTGTCGAGCAGATCGACACCTGCACGACCGAACACCGTGCCGCGCGGCAGCGGGTCGCTGGGGGTGAAGCCGGTGCCGAAGATGATGGCGTCCACTTCGCGCTCCTGTCCGTCGGCGGTGCGAACGCCGTTTGGGAGTATTTCGGCGATGCCGTCGGTGATCACCTCGACATTGGCCTGGGTCAGTGCCGGGTAGTAGTCATTGGAGATCAGCACGCGCTTGCAGCCCATGGTGTAGTCCGGGGTCACCTTGGCGCGCAGTACCGGGTCCTTGATCTGCTTCTTGATGTACAGCTTGGCGATACCCTGGGCCATGCGCAGCAGCCGCGGGGCGAAGGCGAAGGCGATCACCCGGCTTTCGAGGATGCCATACAGCGCGCCACGCCAGAGCTTCTGCGCCAGCGGGAAGCGCTGGAAGCGTGCGCGCTCGCCATCCTGGATGGCGCGGTCTGGCTTGGGCATGATCCACGGCGCGGTGCGCTGGTATAGATCGAGCTGCGCAACCTGCTTCTGGATCTGTGGCACGAACTGGATGGCCGATGCACCGGTACCGATCACCGCGACGCGTTTGCCGTTCAGGTCGTAGTCATGGTTCCACTGTTGCGAGTGGAAGACCTCACCGGTGAAGTTCTCCAGGCCCTTGAGTTTGGGGATCGACGGCGTCGACAGTGCGCCCATGCCGGATACCACGAATTGCGCGCTGTACTGGTTGCCGGCGCGATCCTGCAGGTGCCACAGCTCGGCATGTTCATCCCAGCGCATCTGCACGACCTCGGTGCCCAGCAGGGTCTTGTCCTGCAGTCGGTATTTCTCCCAGCAACCTTCCAGGTACGCCTTGATTTCCGGCTGCCTGGCAAACATCCGTGTCCAGTTCGGGTTGGGTTCGAAGGAGAAGGAATACAGGTGCGATTGCACGTCGCAGCCGCAGCCCGGGTAGTTGTTCACCCGCCAGGTGCCGCCGACACCGGCTTCCTTCTCGAATAGCAGGAAGTCCTGCTCACCCTGCTGCTTGAGACGAATGGCCATGCCGAGGCCGGAGAAACCGCTGCCAAGAATGGCGATCTTGCAATGACGGGCAGCGGTAGGGGGTGACACGGACGCATTCATGGCCGAACTCCTGCTTGTCGTTCTTGTTGGTGTATACATCTGTATACCAAGGTAGACATGTGTATACTTTGCGGCAAGTGGTCGAATCGACAAACCAACTTTAGGTAGGGATGGGATGCACAACGACGATGCTCAGGTGCGCGACAAGGGCAGCGAAGCGCCTGGCAAGCGCCTGCTGATGGACGCTGCGTTACGTCTTACCTCAACCAGTCGCAGCCTCAGCAGCCTCGGATTGCGAGAGCTGGCGCGCGAGGCGGGGCTCAACCCCAACACCTTCTATCGGCATTTTCGCGATGTCGACGACCTTGGCCTGACCGTGATCGGCGAGATCACCCGATTACTGCGTCAGCCGCTACGGGATTTGCGCCGCGAGGCTGCACAGCGTGCGGTCAGGGATGACGGGCCGACAGTGCCCAAACTGCTGGGGATCGACCTTGGGCGTGGGCGGCGGGTCTGTCACGAGACGGTGCAGTTGTTCTTCGACTTCGTCGCTGAGCACCCGGAGGCCTTCATTATCGGGGTACGTGAACTGCATGGCGCCTCGCCCGTGTTGCGCGAAGCGCTGCGCCAGGTGATGGATGACTTTGCCGAGGACATGGCCGAAGACATCATCGAGTTCAAGCTGCTGCCGGGGATCGTCAGCGCGGCGGCGGTGCGCCAGGTGTCCGGGATCATCAGCCGCAGCCTGTTCGAGCAGTCGCTGGACTACATCGGCCAACCCCAGCGGCGTGACGCGATCCGTGCTCTGGCCGAGGAGCAGATCGTCATGCTGTTCACTGGTGCTAGCGTGCTGCGGAGCATGGGACAGCTGCGGCTGGGCTGACATAGGGCGTCGTGCTCAAGCGGTGCAGCGAAGGTGGGGCGCATGGCGCACTCCATCTGGTTGGGCATGAAAAAGGGCGGCCAGAGCCGCCCTTGGGACATCAGTTACTGAAGCCGAGGCGCTCGCGCCAGCGGTTTTCCAGTGCTTCGGTATCGTGATCCTTGGGATGGAAACCCGGGCGGTAGTAGTCGAGGTAGGGACCAATCAGCTTGGTGAAGAAGCCGTTGCGCGGGCCAAACAGCTTCTTCAGGCCAAAGCCCCAACTGCGCCAGTTGAACAACTGACCGTCCTTGCGCAACAGGTGAATCTGGAACCAGCCGATCACGCCGAGAAACATCACGGTGGTCAGCAGCATCACCAGTGTACGGGTGAAATAGCCGCCATAGACTTTCTGGTACACGTCATAGCACACCGCCTTGTGCTCGTTCTCCTCAATGGCATGCCACATCCACAGCTGGTACAGCTTCGGATCGTTCATCTGCGTGGTGAGGTCTTCACGTTTGAGCAGTTGCTCGGCCATGGTCGCGGTGAAGTGCTCCAGAGCGCAGGTAGCCGCGAGGCGCTGCTTCTTGGTGCTGAAGCGGGTTACCCACTCCAGCAGCACCTTGATGCGCAGCTCCAGGCGCTCCAGGTCGATGTCGTGTTGATTGGCGTAATCGTTATAGGCCGCATGTTCCTTGGAATGCATGGCTTCCTGGCCGATGAAGGCGCTGATGTCCTTCTTCAACTGCGGTTCGCTGACCTGATCACGCACCGCACGCACGCTGTCGACGAAGAACTTCTCGCCGTAGGGGAACAGCGATGACAAGTTGTTCATGAACTGGCTCATGAAGGGGTCATCATAGAACCAGTATTTTGGGGTTTCGCTGAAGCTGAAGTCCATGCGGCGCACCGGAAAGCTGGATTTCGGCTGGGGCAGGGTGGCACTGGCGCTCATCGTTCGAGTCCTCTTATGGGGAGTTGGCGCTCCCGATTGTTGTGCGGCTTCGGGTGACAGCATTCGGGTAGAGGTCGAGGACCTCGACAGGCCAACTGTGTCATTGAACGATGTAACTATCGGACGTGCAGGCGCGATGCGCCGCCAACTTAAGGCGGGTCTGACGGGCGGGTCTCAACAGAAGATCATGCTCACCGCCCCAGGCGCGACGGTGAGCACGGATGGTATGGCCTAGTGGGCGTTACGGCGCAGTTCGGCCACTTCGCTGCGCAGTGCGCGCAATTCGTCGAGAATTGCCTGTTCCCGGGCTGCTGCGGCCTGTTCCTCGGCGTTGGGCTCGTGGGTGCTTTGCATGGCGTTGACGATCACGGCAATGAACAGGTTGAGCATCATGAAGGTGGCGATGAGGATGTAGGGCACGAAGAACAGCCATGCCAGTGGATGCTGTTCCATCACCGGGCGGACGATGCCCATCGACCAGCTTTCCAGGGTCATCACCTGGAACAGGGTATAGAGGCTGGCGCCAATGTTACCGAACCACTCAGGGAAGCTCTGGCCGAACAACTGGGTAGCCATCACCGCGGCGACGTAGAACACCAGCCCCATCAGCATGACGATGCTGCCCATGCCGGGTAGCGAGGCGAGCAGGGCCTGCACCACCTTGCGCATGCTCGGGTTGATCGACACCAGGCGCAGGACTCGCAGTACGCGCAAGGCGCGCAGCACGGCGAACGGGCCGCTGGCCGGCACCAGCGCGATGCCGACCACTAGGCAGTCGAATACGGCCCAAGGGTCGCGCAGCAAGCCAATGCCGCGTGCGAGAAAACGCAGAGCCAGTTCGATGACGAAGCAGGCGAGGATCAAGGTATCGAGAATCAGCAGCGGCGTACCCCAGTCCGCCATGATCGACGGTGAGGTCTGCAGGCCGAGAATGGCGGCATTGACGATGATCAGCAGGGTGATCAGGCGTTGTACGGACGTGCCGTCCATGAAATCGCCCAGGCGCTGGCGCCAATCACTGGATGGATTCAGTTCGAGTTCGTGCATGGGAATCTGGCTATGACTGTGGTGATGCCGGGCAGCGCCCTGCTGATACGGGAGCCCGCCTTCGGTTGCTCGAGCGGCGGGCGAGGCTGCTTAGCGATCGTCGAGCGCGAAGGCCGTCAGGGTGAAGGTGGGAATGCCGGCATCCTGCAGCTTCTGCGAGCCGCCCAGTTCCGGCAGGTCGATGATGGCCGCGGCCTCGAAGACGCTGGCACGCATGCGCCGCACCAGGTTTGCGGCGGCGATCAGGGTGCCGCCGGTAGCAATCAGATCATCGAAGATCAATACCGAATCGCCTTCGCAAAGGCTGTCAGTGTGGACTTCGAGAAAAGCCTGGCCATATTCCGTCTGATAACCTTCGCTGAGTACGTCCGCCGGCAGTTTGCCCTGCTTGCGAAACAGCACCAGCGGTTTGTTCAGTTCGTAGGCGATGATCGAGCCGATCAGGAAGCCACGGGCATCCATGGCCCCGATATGGCTGAACTCAGCCTCGACGTAGCGCTGGATGAAGCTGTCGGCAACCATGCGCAGGGCACGTGGCGACTGGAACAGCGGGGTGATGTCGCGAAAGATCACGCCCGGTTTGGGAAAGTCCGGTACCGGGCGGATCAGGGTCTTGATACTGAATTCGTCAAAGATCATCGTCGGGTCCTAATGCGTTGAGCCCGCGAACACCTTGCGAACTCAAACGTCGAGATTACCACCGGCCAGGGCGCACAGTTCGATTGGGTCGAGAATGTGCACTTCCTTGCCTTCGGCTTCGAGCAGCTTGTTCTGTTGGAAGCGGGTAAATACGCGAGACACGGTCTCTACCGCAAGGCCCAAATAGTTACCAATTTCGTTGCGCGACATGGCCAGGCGGAACTGATTGGCGGAAAACCCGCGGGCGCGGAAGCGCGCCGAAAGGTTGACCAGGAAGGTGGCGATGCGCTCGTCGGCAGTCTTCTTCGACAGCAACAGCATCATCTGCTGATCGTCGCGGATCTCACGACTCATAATGCGCATCAACTGGCGGCGCAGTTGCGGCAGTTGCAGGGCCAGGTCATCGAGGCGCTCGAAGGGAATTTCACAGACCGAGGTGGTTTCCAGTGCCTGCGCCGAAACCGGGTAGCGTTCGCCGTCGACACCGGACAGGCCGACCAGCTCGCTGGGCAGATGGAAACCGGTGATCTGTTCCTCGCCGCCATCGCTGAGGCTGAAGGTCTTCAATGCACCGGAGCGCACGGCGAATACGGAGCCGAAGGTATCGCCCTGGCGGAACAGGAACTCGCCTTTCTTCAACGGGCGGCCGCGCTTGACGATATCGTCGAGCGCGTCCATGTCCTCCATGTTCAGAGAGATGGGCAGGCACAAGGCAGCCAGGCTGCAATCCTTGCAATGGGCTTGGTGCTGCGAACGCAGCTTGATGCTCTCGGACATCGTTCGGCTTCCCGTATATACACGCAATGAGTGTAAGGGTACCCCAGGGTTCGTACCGCGGCCAGCCATATGCTGATTTGACCAGGCGCTCAAGTTTGGCGCTCTGATGCCGATATGACTGGTAGAACCATAGTCCAAGGCAGGGAGCACCGTGATGCGTATCCAATCCAGCGGCCCGCTGAGCAATCTCGCTCAAAGCGTACAGCGACAATACACCGCAGCCGAGAGCAGTCCGGAGGAAGTGCGTGAAGGCTTGCGTGTGAGTCTTTCGCAACTGGGCAAAAGCATGTCGGCCAAGTCCGAGGAAAACGAGGATATCGACAAAAGCGATTTGCCTCAGGCGATCAAGGATCTGCTCAAGATGATTCGCGAGCTACGGGCTCAGATCGTCGAGAAGCAGGCGCAGATCGAAGCGATCATGAGTGACCAGAGCCTGGATGCAGAGGCCAAGCGCCAAAAGCTCGAGGGGCTGCAGAGCGAACTCGCTTCGCTCAACAGTGCGCTGACGTCGGCCAACGCCAACCTGATCAAGCTGATGCGTGACAACAATCTCACGGATACCCAGAAGCAAACGGCATCGACGCTGGCAATGGGATAAAGACAGTGCCCGTGACGGAGTGAATCCGTCACGGGCACTGATCGGTTTGCTCAGATCACCCGCGAGAAGCGCTGGCGCACCTGATCATTGAGGTAGCGATCAAACAGCATGCACAGCGAGCGCACCAGCAGACGCCCTGCCGGGCGAACCTCGATACCTTCCGCACTCAGCTCGATCAGGCCATCGCGATGGAGCTGCTCCAACTCCGGCCAGAGCGCCGCGAAGTAATCGCGGAATACCACACCGTAGGCCTGCTCGATACCGCCGAAGTGCAGTTCGAAATGACAGATCAGTTGCTGGATCACGGCGCGGCGCAGGCGGTCGTCTGCATTGCAGTGCAGGCCGCGACGGGTCGCCAGCTGGCCGTTGCCCAGGGTCTGCTGGTAGACATTGATATCACTGTCGTTCTGGCTGTACAGGTCGCCGATCTGGCTGATGGCTGAAACGCCCAGGCCGATCAGGTCGCAATGGCCATGAGTGGTGTAGCCCTGGAAGTTGCGTTGCAGGGTGCCTTCTTCCTGGGCGATTGCCAGCTCGTCGTCAGGCAGGGCGAAGTGGTCCATGCCGATGTAGCGATAACCGGCGCGTGTCAGTTGTTCGATGCTGTTCTGCAGCATGGCCAGCTTGTCGGCCGGACTGGGCAGGTCGTCGGCGCTGATGCGTCTTTGCGGCATGAAACGCTCGGGCAGGTGCGCGTAGTTGAACAGCGACAGCCGATCCGGCTGCAGGGCTATGACTTCGGCAACGGTACGGGCGAAGCGCTCCGGTGTCTGCTTGGGCAGGCCGTAGATCAGATCGATGTTCACCGAGCGGAACTGCAGGGTGCGCGCCGCCTCGACGATGGCGCGGGTTTCCTCCAGGGTTTGCAGGCGATTGACCGCACGCTGTACCTCGGGGTCGAGATCCTGGACGCCGAGGCTGACGCGGTTGAAACCCAGTTCGCGTAGCAGGCCCATGGTCGACCAGTCGGCCTCGCGTGGATCGATCTCGATGCTGTAGTCGCCGGAGTCGTCATCCAGCAGGTTGAAGTGCTGGCGCAGGTGCTGCATCAGCCGGCGCAGTTCGTCGTGGCTGAGAAAGGTCGGCGTGCCGCCACCGAAATGCAGTTGCTCGATCGGCTGGCTCTTGTCGATGTAGCGACTGACGATCTCGATTTCCCGCTCGAGCTTTTCCAGATAGGGCAGGGCGCGACCGCGATCCTTGGTGATGACCTTGTTGCAGGCGCAGTAATAGCAGATGTGGGCGCAGAACGGGATGTGCACGTACAGCGACAGCGGGCGTCCGGCCTTGCGACTGTCGCGCAGCGCGTGCAATAGGTCGAACGGGCCGATGGCGTCGTGGAACTGTACGGCGGTCGGGTAAGAGGTGTAGCGCGGGCCGGCGAGATCGTAGCGGCGGATCAGGTCGGCATCCCACTGGATGGCGTCTTGCATGGGAAATAATCCTGGACAGGCTGTGTGGCCAGTCTAGGGATGCTGGGACGCAACGACCTTGACCTGTATCAAGGGCGCGTAGGGGCACGTTACGGTGGCCTAGCGCTTCGGCTTGCAGCTTGAGGCTTGCTGCGCTCAGTGCCCCATCAGCCAATGTTGATGAGGGCCGGGCAGGGTCCAGATGCCGAACAGGATGACCAACAGGCCGCCAGCCATGCGTACGCCGCGTTTGCGCAGCAGAGCGGTAATGCGCTCTGCCGCCAACCCGGTGGCCAGTAGAACCGGCCAGGTACCCAGGCCGAAGGCCAGCATCAGCAGGGCGCTGTCCACGGCGCTGCCCTGACTGGAAGCCCACAGCAGCGTGCTGTACACCAGGCCGCACGGCAGCCAGCCCCAGAGCCCGCCTAGCACCACCGCCTTCGGGATGCTCGTGACCGGCATGAAGCGCCGCGTCAGCGGCTGGATATGCCGCCACAAGCCGCGTCCCAGCGCTTCGATACGGGTCAGGCCACTCCACCAGCCAGCCAGATACAGCCCCATGGCGATCAGTAGCAGTGCAGCCACTGTGCGCATGACCACCTCGGCCTTGCTGCCGGCAATGGCCCAACCCGCCAGGCCGAGAAGCAGGCCGGCAAGGCTGTAGCTGAGAATGCGCCCGAGGTTGTAGGCCAATAACAGCTGCAGGCGTCTGCCGCGCTGATCGGGTGGAATCGCCAGGGTCAGCGCCCCCATCAGGCCGCCGCACATGCCCAGGCAATGCCCTCCGCCGAGCAGGCCGAGGATCAACGCCGACACCAGCAGAGGTGCCAGTTCAAGCATCGGGCTTGTCCTGCTTGCTCTGTTCCTCGGCCTGCTCGATGCCGGCCTTGTGCAGGGGATCTTCGTCGTCGAACAGAATGCTGTGTGCCGGCCCGTCCAGATCATCGTACTGGCCGCTGTCCACTGCCCAGAAGAACAGCCAGATGGCGAAGCCGACCAGGCCAATGGCGACGGGGATCAGGATATAAAGGGCGGACATGCGGTCTCCATGGAGGCGTCTGAGTAGGAGCGAGGCTCGCGAACCGCCTCCGCGAGGGAACCCGCTCCTACATGTTCGGGGTGCGACTCAGGCGCAGCGCGTTGAGTACCACCAGCAGCGAGCTGAGCGACATGCCCACGGCTGCCCAGATCGGCGTGATCCAGCCCAGGGCGGCGAAGGGCAATACGAGACCATTGTACAGGGTGGCCCAGGTCAGGTTTTCGATGATGATACGTCGGGTGCGTTTGGCCAGTCGCAGGCCGTCGACCAGGCTGCCCAGCCGGTTCGATAGCAGCACCGCGTCTGCGCTGGTTTTCGCCAGGTCGGACGCCGAGCCCATGGCTACGCTGATGTCTGCAGCGGCCAGCACCGGTACGTCGTTGACGCCATCACCGAGCATCAGCACGCGACGGCCTTCGCCATGTAACTGCTTGAGCACCGCCAGCTTCGCGTCCGGGGTCAGGCCGCCACGGGCATCGTCGATGCCGAGTTGACTGGCGACTTCGCCGACCATCGGCGAGCTGTCGCCTGAAAGCAGATGGATGTGCCAGCCGCGGGCGCGGGCGGCGGCGATCAGGTCGGGGGCATCCTCGCGCAGGCGGTCGTCGAGGACGAACCAGGCCAGCGGCCCCTGTTCATCGCCCAGTAGCAGCCATTGGCCGTGCTCGCTGGCAATCGT
>ENA-UOXB01000896-UOXB01000896.1-bioreactor-metagenome-genome-assembly--contig:-NODE-896-length-15866-cov-26.275441_pt1 | contig 15866 bp, 15 predicted proteins | sample MGYA00238158_ERZ761615 | MGnify/ENA primary metagenome ERZ761615 (study PRJEB28904, sample SAMN06267902) | bioreactor metagenome | isolation source: Joint BioEnergy Institute, California, USA... | reverse complement strand
TCAGCAAGACCGAGTGCTTCTGCTTCACCGCGCAGACGCTGCAGGCCGGCGAGAAACGCGACATGCCGGTGCGCTTCATCGTGGACCCGGATCTGCCGGCGGACATCCGCACCATCACCCTGTCCTACACCTTCTTCAAGAACGACGCGCTGTCTTCGCAGCTGCCGCCGGCCAGCCTGTCGGCCGGCGCCCACGCCGCACCCTGACCCAGGACACCGAACCATGGCCCAGCACTCTTCCGACGCCAACGTGTATTACGTGCCCACCCAGAGCCGCTGGCCGTTCATCGGCTCCATCGCGATGATGGTGACGATGGTCGGGGTGGCCAGCTGGCTCAACGATGCCAGCTGGGGGCGCTGGACCTTCCTGGCCGGCCTGGCGATGCTCGTGCTGACCCTGTTCTGGTGGTTCAGCGACGTGGTGCGCGAATCGCAGGCCGGCAGCTACAACCGCCAGGTGGACGGTTCGTTCCGGATGGGCATGGTGTGGTTCATCTTCTCCGAAGTGATGTTCTTCGGTGCCTTCTTCGGCGCCCTGTTCTATACCCGCGCGCTGGGGCTGCCCTGGCTGGGCGGCGAGGGCGACGGGGTGATGACCAACGAACTGCTGTGGCAGGGCTACTCGGCCGGGTGGCCAAGCAACGGGCCGGCCGCGGTGGGGGGCAGCTTCCAGACCATTCCGGCCTGGGGCCTGCCGTTGATCAACACGCTGATCCTGCTCAGCTCCGGCGTCACCCTCACCCTGGCCCACCATGCCCTGAAAGCCGGGCAGCGCCGGCCGCTGCTGGTGTGGCTGGGGCTGACCGTGGTGCTGGGCCTGGTGTTCCTGACCCTGCAGGCCGAGGAATACCTGCACGCCTACCGCGAACTGAACCTCACGCTCGGCTCGGGCATCTACGGGTCCACCTTCTTCATGCTCACCGGCTTCCATGGCGCCCACGTGCTGCTGGGCACGATCATGCTGGCGGTGATGTGGCTGCGTTCGGCCAAGGGCCACTTCACCCGCGACAACCACTTCGGCTTCGAAGCCGCCGCGTGGTACTGGCACTTCGTCGATGTGGTGTGGCTGATGCTGTTCCTGTTCGTCTATGTGCTGTGAGGCGCCCCTCAGCCGCCCACGCCATGCGGGCGGATCCAGCCGCCGTAGATGCCGATGACCACCAGCACGATCAGCGCCACCGACACCGCGATGCGGCGGGTGAGGGCGTTGACGGTACGCGTGGTCTGTCCCCGGTCCACCAGCAGGTAATACAGCCCTGCGCCCAGGTTCCAGACGATGACGATCAGAAAGGCGATCACCAGCAGGGTCTTCAGCGAATCACTCATGGGTGGCTCGAAGGGGAGGCGGGTGCTGCTATCTGACCGCGTTTGCGACCGCTTGTCATGATGCGCCAGCACACGCGGCGTCTCGGCTGGGCGGCGGCGCTGCTGGCCGCCGGGCTGTTCGTGCTGTTGGGGCAGTGGCAGCTGCAGCGCATGCACGGCAAGCAGGCCCTGCTGGATGCGCAGGCCGCTGCGGCTGGACAGACCCGGACGCTGGCCCAGGCGCTGGCCCGCACCACGCCCGTCCAGGGCATCGCCGACCACGGCCGGTTCCTGCCGGGCTGGGTGCTGCTGGACAACCAGATCCGCCAGGGCCGTGCCGGGGTGAAGGTGTACCGCCCGTTCCGCAGCGACAGCGGTGCGCAGCTGCTGGTGGACCTGGGCTGGCGCGCGCTGCCCGCCGACCGCACCCTGCCGGTGTTCACGGAACCGCCCTCGCCGGTGGCCGTGCGTGGCCTGCTGGCCCCGCCGCCCGCGCCCGGTCTGGCGCTGGGGCCCACCGCAGTACCGGCCGGCCCCTCGCGCTGGCTGGCCAGCCGCCTCCAGGCCGCCGAGCTGGCGCCGCTGCTGGGCCTGACCGACCTGCCGCAGCGCGTACTGCGGCTGGACCCGGCGCTGCCGTTCGGCGAGGCGCGTGATCTGGACCTGTTGCCGAACACGCTGCCGCCGCAACGTCATCTGGGGTACGCCGTGCAGTGGTTCGCGCTGGCGCTGGCCGTGCTCATCGTGGCGCTGGTCCTGGAGCTGCGCCGCGCGCGTTCCCGGCGCGCCGCGCCCCGCCCGGGACGCCCCCCGGAGACGCCGCAACCGTGAGAGACTGCCCCGCATGAATGCCGCCCCGTCTTCGCCTTCCACCGCACGCGGTACCGGTCGCCGTACCCTGGTGCTGCTGTTCGCGGTGTTCTTCGGTGCCATGGCGCTGGCCGGTGCGCTGCGCTTTTCCGGCTGGCAGCCGGTGGCCCACCGCAACGCCGGGCAGATGCTGCAGCCCCCGGTGGATCTGACCGCGCAGACGCCACGGCTGGCCGACGGCACCGCGCACCCGTGGCGCAGCGGGGAGCAGAAGCGCTGGCGCATTCTGGTGGCGCCGCCGGCAGGGTGCGCTGCGCAGTGCGTCACTTTGTCGCAGGGCCTGCTCAAGGTGTGGCAGCTGTTCGGCCATAGGGCCGATAATGTGGAGATCCTGTGGCTGGGAACGCCGCCGGCGCCGCTGGCCGGGTCGCCTGCAGTCCGTGAACTGGCGCCCGCGCCGGCCTGGCGCGCGTCCCTGCCCGGTGTCGACGATCCGGCCGGCGTGCCGGTCTATGTGGTCGATCCGTACGGCTTCGTGATCATGCGGCATGCCCCCGGCAGTGACCTGGGCGGCCTGCGCAAGGACCTGGCCACACTGCTGAAACTGAAGTGAGTTGCTTCCCATGAGCCAGTCCGCGCGCCCGGCGCTGCACCGCAATTTCCATCGCCTGGCGTGGTTCGTGATGATCATGACCGCCAGCACGATCCTGTTCGGGGCGTTCGTGCGCCTGTCCGATGCCGGGCTGAGCTGCCCGGACTGGCCCACCTGCTATGGCCGTGCCACCTGGCCGCAGCACGTGGCGGACACCGTGGGCCACCCGGCGGCGGAGATCCGCCCGCTGGAAACCCACAAGGCCTGGCGCGAACAGGTGCACCGTTTCCTGGCGGCCGCGCTGGGCATTGAAATCCTGACCCTGGCGCTGCTGGCCACGCGCCGCCGCCGCTTCGGTGCGGTAGCGGTGGTGTCCGCGTGTGCGCTGGTGGGCATCGGCATCCCGCTGTACATGCTGGGCTGGCATGTGGCCGCCAGCGTGCTGGCGATCACCGGCGAAGCGATCCTGCTGGTGGCCGCACTGCGCTGGAGCAACATCGACCTGGCCCGCGCCGCGGTGCTCACCCTGGCCGTGGTGATCTTCCAGGCCCTGCTGGGCATGTGGACGGTGACGTGGCTGCTCAAACCCATCGTGGTGATGGCCCACCTGCTGGGCGGCATGCTGATGTTCTCCATGCTGATCTGGATGGCCTGGCGCGCCACCCATCTGCCGATCACCCTGGCCGAGGCGCCGCGCCTGCGGGTGTGGCTGCGCGTGGGCATCGCGGTGCTGGCGGTGCAGATCGCCCTGGGCGGCTGGGTCAGCGCCAACTACGCCGCGCTGGCCTGCGGCGGCGGCAGCCTGTCGCTGGACAACTTCCCGCGCTGCGCCAACCAGTGGTGGCCGCAGCAGAACTTCAGCGAAGGCTTCACCCTGTGGCGGGGCGTCGGCGTGGATTACGAAGGCGGCGTGCTCGATGGCGCCTCGCGCATCGCCATCCAGATGGCCCACCGCCTGTTCGCGGTGGTGGCGGCCGCCTACCTGCTGTGGCTGGGGCTGCGCCTGTTCCGCATGCCGAGCATGCGCGTGTGGGCCAGCGTGCTGATCGGCCTGGTGCTGGTGCAGGTGACCCTGGGCATCCTCAACGTGAAGCTGGCGCTGCCGCTTGCGGTGGCGGTGCTGCACAACGGCGGCGCGGTGGCGCTGCTCTTCGTACTGGTCAGCCTGCTGGCCCGCCTGCGCGCGCCGGACTGAGCCGATGTTCTCCAATACCCGCCAATACTGGGACCTGACCAAGCCCAGGGTCGTCGCCCTGATCGTGTTCACCGCGCTGGTGGGCATGGTGCTGGCCATTCCCGGCGTGCCCAGCTGGGCGCAGGTCCGCGCCGGCGTGCTGGGCTTCCTGGGCATCTGGCTGGCGGCCTCCGCCGCGGCGGCCATCAACCAGCTGCTCGATGCGCACATCGATGCGCAGATGGCGCGTACGTCCTGGCGCCCGCTGGTGGTCGGCAAGGTCAAACCCTGGCAGGTGCTGACCTTCGCCGGCGTGCTGATCGTGCTGTCGATGCTGATCCTGGTGCTGTGGGTGAATGTGATCACCGCCGTGCTGACCTTCGCCTCGCTGATCGGCTATGCGGTCATCTACACCGTGTACCTGAAGCGGGCCACCTCGCAGAACATCGTCATCGGCGGATTGGCCGGGGCCACCCCGCCGATGCTCGGCTGGGCCGCGGTCACCGGCATGCAGACCCCCGCCGACTGGTGGTACTCGGCGTTGCTGGTGCTGATCATCTTCATCTGGACCCCGCCGCACTTCTGGGCGCTGGCGATCTTCCGCCGCGAGGACTACGCCAAGGCGAAGATTCCGATGCTGCCGGTCACCCATGGCGTGGTGTATACCCGCCGCTCGATCCTGGTGTACTCGGTGATCCTGGCCCTGGTCTGCGTGCTGCCCTACGTGGTGGGCATGAGCGGCCTGTTCTATCTGGGCGGCGCGCTGGTGCTGAACAGCGTGTTCGTCTGGTACGCCTGGCGCATGCAGAACCCACCGGACGAACTGTTCTCCATGAAGATGTTCAACTGGTCGGTGGTGTATCTGATGGGGCTGTTCGCGTTCCTGCTGGTGGACCACTGGATCCTGCCCTGGGTCTGAGCCCGGTGGGCACGCTCGCAGATCGCGGCGAGGCGTGTTCGATCTTCGCTTCACAACACCCATAGCAGCGTTCGCGCCCAGGTCGGTGGACGACAGGTGCATAGCCGCATGGCGCCACGTGACGTCGACAAAAGTGCACCCACTTCGGTGGGCGACCGCCGAGTACTAGTAGAAACATGCGAAGGCGTACGTCCGCCGGGCGATCATCAAGGACATCGAGCAACGCCGCACGTATTTCGGTGTTGAAGACGCTTGGCAGGTTCCTGTATCGAGAATACGATTTTTCCAGAATGGCGGTGGCGCTCTGTGACCAATCGTAAACATTTCCTTCGTGAATCGATTAGCTACAACGAACAGCCTTGGTGCATCTCGCGTCTCCAGCGAGCAGGTGCTGTAAAACAGCACGGTGCACGTCCGAGTCGACTCTTCATATTTGCACCCCATAACCGGGCGGTTCCTGTAGTTCGTACAGTGCTGTGTAGGTAAAACACCCTTCGCGATGCGGCTTTCCCGCCGACCGTTGGATAAGGTGACTGTTTGCGCAAATTCTTGCGCACAACGGGGATAGAAGTAGCTTGCAATATTCCTCGCGCCTAGTGGGATAGTCTCATGAAGTCACCACGAATCCTGGTTCTTGGAGCCGCAGTTGCTCTTTCACCGGTTATGGCAACCGCACAAAGCTGGGGCGGAGGAGTAAAAGTTCTCAGTCGCGCCAACTGCCTCGGCTTCATAAATGAATCTATTACTTATGACAGACCGCAGTTCCGCAATGTACAGGGCTCCGCTGCAAGTACGCATCTTCCTATGGGCAACATAAATCCAAAGCACACCCTTGGTGCACCTAACAACGGAATGTTTTCGTGGCGGTTCCGCGCCGGAGATCAGTCTGACCCGGAAAAGATGAAGGTGACCGGGTTCCACACATGGGTGTTGAATGGTGGAGTTTACAGAGCGTCTACCGCTGCCGTCGATTGCAATCTCACGGAATGGTGATTCCCATGAAAAATCCTCTCGCTGTTCTCATTTTCGCAACTGTCGCGCTGACACCCTCTTCCCGAGCGGATGTTGAACCCGCCACCTCCGACGCCGTGGGAACGTGGTTGCACGAGATCACGATGCGTGCGGCTGCCAACGGCCAGGAGCGCGCAGGGGCGGCTTCGCGGGGCCACGGCCGCTACCGGATCCTGTCCATCGACGATCTGGAGGCGCCCGAGGCGGTCAAGGCGCATTTCAGACAGCAGTTCCGGGACCGCGCGCCCGGTGTGACACGTGTATCCCCGGAGGCGATCCCGTCCCGCCGGGAGCTGGCGACGTCCCTGCCGCGGACGCATTGGTCGAACGAGGTGCTCAGACACCGCCTGCCGGCCCCGCCGACCGTCCTGGCCGGTACGCTGCTCGAGGGCGCGCAGGTGATCGGCATGGCGCCAAGCGGTGTCATGGAGGGAAACAGTGCCTCGGGTCTCACCCGTTGGTTTCACGTCCCGCATCTTGGCACCGTGGCCCTCACCGAGGAGAACTTCCGGGCATCCGGCATGGAGATCGATGTCCTTGCCGAATCCCTCAATGCGGTGGTCAACGGCAGGCCCGCCAGGCTGGAGCTGCAGGAGGATGGCCGCGGGCGTGCGCAGGCAAGCCTGGCATGGGCATCCCAGGACAAGGCGTTCAGCCTGTCCGCCGTAGGGGAGGGCGATGCGGCCACGCTTGGACGGGCGCTGCAGGCCATCGCGACCGCGCTCATCGACGGATGAGCGCTGGCGCAGCACCGTCGATGTGCAGCGCGCCGGGCAAGGCGCCGTTACTCCACCCGCCGCGCGTAGCGCTGGGCGATGATGCCGCACACGATCAGCTGGATCTGGTGGTACACCATCACCGGCAGCACGATGGCGCCCAGGCTGCCGCCGGCGAACAGCACCTTGGCGATGGGCACGCCGGTGGCCAGGCTCTTCTTCGAACCGCAGAACACGATGGCGATCTCGTCTTCGCGGTTGAAGCCCATCCGGCGCGCGAGGAAGGTGATCAGCGGCATCGCGATGCCCAGCAGCACCGCCGCCACCAGCGCCACCATCAGCAGCGAGATCACCGGCGTCTTGCTCCACAGCCCTTCGCTGACCGCTTCGCCGAACGCCGAATAGACCACCAGCAGGATCGTGGCCTGGTCGGTGTAGCGCAGCAGGCCGCGGCGGCGTTCCACCCAGCCGGCGATCCACGGCCGCAGCAGGTGGCCGGCAACGAACGGCACCAGCAGCTGCAGCATGATCCCGCCGATGGCCTGCAGCGGGTTGTGGATGCCACCGGAGGTGCCGGCCAGCACCGTCATCAGCAGGGGGGTCAGGAACACGCCCAGAATGCTGGACAGCGAGGCGCTGCACACCGCCGCCGGCACGTTGCCGCGGGCGATGGAAGTGAAGGCGATGGAGGACTGCACCGTGGACGGCAGCGTGCACAGGAACAGCACGCCCAGGAACAGCTCCGGGGTCAGCAGTCCGCCCGCCAGCGGGGTGAATGCCAGGCCCAGCAGCGGGAACAGCACGAAGGTGCAGCCCAGGATGACCAGGTGCAGCCGCCAGTGCAGCATGCCGGCCACGATGGATTCGCGTGACAGCCGCGCACCGTGCAGGAAGAACAGGGCGGCGATGGCCACGTTGGTGACATCGTCGAGCACCATCGCGGCCGCGCCGGTCATCGGCAGCAGCGAGGCCAGCAGGACGGTACCCAGCAGGGCCAGCGTGAAGTTGTCCGGTCGCAGGCGCGACATCCAGCGGGTCATGGTGGGGCGGTTTCCTTGCAGCGGGGGATCAGAGCTTGATGGCCGCGCGGGCCTTGAGCAGTTCGCGCAGTTCGTACTTGTCGGTGTCGTCCAGGCCCTGCTGGCGCGCCTTGGCGGTCAGGTCGTCCAGCCGCTGGAACAGCAGCTGCTTCTCCAGCTGCGCCACCGCGTCGTGCAGTTCCTCGGTCCATTTGGCTTCATCGCCGGCCAGCACCTGCGCGGCCAGCGTGTGCAGCGAGGCCTGCTCCTCGCGGCCGTCGAAGTGCTGCAGCAGCGCACCGGTACTGATGTCCGGCCGCTGTTCCACCAGCGCCAGCAGTTCCAGCAGCAGATCCACGCCGGCCAGGCGCAGGCCCTGGAAGTGATGGCGGCCGCCCAGGGTGAGCGCCAGCGAGGGTTGCTGCAGCAGCACGGTGATGGCCGCACGGACCAGGCTGCGCTTGGCCACCGGCGCCACCGCGCGCTGCACGGTGCGCGCCGCCTGCGGCGTGCGCGGGGCGCCGGCGCCACCCAGCCCGGTCAGCTGGGACAGCTGCTGCTTCATCAGGTCGCCGAAGGCGCCGTCGGGAATCTGCGCCAGCATCGGCTTGGCCCGCTCGGCCAGCCTCGCCTTGCCATCCAGCGTGCCCAGGTTGATGTCGCGGGTCAGTTCGTCGAAGAAGAACTGCGACAGCGGCGTGGCCTGCCGCAGCCGCTCATCGAAGGCCGCCGCGCCTTCCTTGCGCACGATGGTGTCCGGGTCCTCGCCATCGGGCAGGAACAGGAAGAACGCCTGGCGGCCATCCTTCATGCGCGGCAGCACCGATTCCAGCGCCTTCCAGCCGGCACGGCGCCCGGCCGCATCGCCGTCGAAGCAGAAGAACACGTCCGGCGCGTTGCGGAACAGCAGCTCGGCATGGTCCGGCGTGGTCGCCGTGCCCAGCGTGGCCACCGCCTGGGTGACCCCGAACTGGAACAGCGACACCACGTCCATGTAGCCTTCCACCACGATCAGCCGCTCGATCTTCTGGTTGGCCTGGCGCACCTGCCACAGGCCGTACAGTTCGCGGCCCTTGTGGAACAGCGCGGTTTCCGGCGAGTTGAGGTACTTGGGGCCGTCGTCCTTCTCGAACACGCGGCCGCCGAAGGCGATCACCCGGCCGCGGCGGTCGAAGATCGGGAACATCACCCGGTCGCGGAACTTGTCGTACACATGACCGCGGTCGTTCTTGGAAAACAGCCCGGCACGGTCGAGCAGCTTCATCCGCCGCTCGTCCTTGCCCAGCGCATCGCGCAGGCCGCTGTAACCATCCGGTGCATAGCCGATGTTGAAGCGTGCGCGGTTCTCCGCGTCCACGCCGCGTCCATCCAGGTAGCTGCGCGCCTTCTCGCTTCCCTCCAGCTGCTTCTGGAAGAACTTCATCGCCGCGTCCAGCGCCGCATACAGTTCGCGGCTGTCGTCCTGCTGCTGGGGGCTGCGGGGATTCTCGCTGCGCGGCACCTCCATGCCCACGCGCTTGGCCAGCTCGTCGACCGCATCGAGGAATTCGAGGCGGTCATAGTTCATCAGGAAGCTGATCGCGGTGCCGTGCGCGCCGCAGCCGAAGCAGTGGTAGAACTGCTTGGTGGGCGAGACCGTGAACGAGGCCGAGCGCTCGTCATGGAACGGGCAGCGCGCGGCATATTCCTTGCCTTGGCGCTTGAGCGGCACGCGCGTGCCCACCACCTCGACGATGTCGGTGCGGGCCAGCAGGTCATCGATGAAAGCGTCTGGAATGCGGGCCATGGCAGCAGCAGGCGCGCCCGTTCGTGCAGGCGCAGGGTAGGTGCGGTGCGCTAGTTTACCTGCTGCGGCGGCGCCACCGGTTCGATGCCTGCCGCGGCCAGCCGGGCGCGTGCCCGCAGGCGTTCATCGATCACCGCGGTCATCAGCGCGCCGGTGAAGAACACCACGGTGGCGTAGTAGATCCACACCAGCGAGATCACCAGCGCGCCCATCGAGCCATAGGCACTACCGGGCGCCACCTGGGCGATGTACACCCCGATGCCATAGCGGCCCAGCGCGAACAGTGCCGAGGTGATGGCTCCGCCGATGAACGCCTGCCGCCATTCCACGCGCCGGTCGGGCAGGAAGTGGTACATGAAGGCGAAGCCCACCGCGTACACCACCAGCGTGGTCAGGTAGCCCAGCGCGGGCAGCACCGAGGGCAGCTGCGAGAAGGCCACCTGCAGCATGGTGGTGGCGGTCATCGACAGGATCAGCAGGAAGCCCAGCGCCAGCACCACGCCGAAGGAGAACACGCGCTTGCGCAGCCATGCCTTCAGTCCTTCCAGGCGCTCGCCGCTGGTGCGGAAGATCAGGTTGAGTGCGTTCTGCAGCTGGGCGAACACCGCCGTGGCGCCCACGAACAGCAGCAGGGTGCTCCACAGCCCGGCCAGCGAGCCGATGTCGGGCTGGTTGTCGGCATTGCGCAGCACGGTCTCGGCCACGGTGGCCGCACTGCTGCCCGCGGCCGCCTCGATCTGCTGCACCAGCGCCTGCTGCGCCGGCGGGTACAGCGAGGCGGTCAGCCACAGCAGCAGCACCAGCAGGGGGGCCATCGACAGCAGCGCATAGAAGGACAGGGACGCGGCCTGGGTCAGCACGTCCACATCGACGAAGCGTTTGCCCACGGCCACCGGGAAACTGCGCTGCAGGCGCACGGCGTACTTGCGCAGGGGCGCGGGAACGCCGGCCAGGGTGGCGTCGGCGGCAGGGGACGAAGAAGAATCAAGCATGGCCGAGGTTTAGCAGGCCCCGCTACAAGGGGCGGTGAAACAAGGCGGCCCGCCGCCGCGCAGGGCGCGGTGGCAGGCGGCCGCGGCGCAGGCTCAGCCGAGCTGCTGCTTGACCAGCTTGGACACCAGGCCCATGTCAGCCTGGCCGGCCAGCCTGGGCTTGAGCGCGCCCATCAGCTTGCCCATGTCGGAGGCGCTGCTGGCGCCGGTTTCGGCGATGGCGGCGGTGATGGCGGCGGTGATCTCCGCTTCGCCCATCTTGGCCGGCAGGTAGGTCTCGATCACGGCCATCTCGGCGCGTTCGATCGCGGCCAGGTCTTCGCGGTTGGCCGCTTCATACTGGCTGATGGAGTCCTTGCGCTGCTTGACCATCTTGTCCAGCACGGCGATCACGGCGGTGTCGTCCAGCTCCACGCGCTCGTCCACCTCGCGCTGCTTGATGGCCGCGTTGATCAGGCGGATCACGCCCAGCTTGGTCTTCTCGCCGGCCTTCATGGCCGCCTTCATGTCGTCGGTGAGCTGCTGCTTCATGCTCATGGAAAGCCTCGTATGTCGGGGTTCAGGGGAAACGGGCAGGGTGCCGATGCCGGGGACCGGAAACGCAGAAAGCCGGCCACGCTCGCGCGTGCCGGCTTTCACCTCGAAACAGCAGGCCAGGCCTGCTGCAGGGAGGGCGTCCGATCAGTACAGGCGCTGACGCTTGGTGACGTCGCGCGACGAACGGCGCAGCTGACGCTTCACTGCAGCAGCAGCCTTGCGCTTACGTTCCTGGGTCGGCTTTTCGTAGAACTCGCGCTTACGGGTTTCGGCCAGCACACCGGCCTTTTCGCAAGTGCGCTTGAAGCGGCGAAGAGCAAACTCGAAGGGCTCGTTCTCGCGGACTTTGACGCTGGGCATGAAATCTCCGGGACACAGTATTGACCGGGTCACGCCCGGTGAGCCGCACATTATAGCGGCGGATTGACAAACTGCAAGCGGCACTTCCTGAATAGGGAAGACGGACGGCGCGGCCTGTCGTCGAAACCCGTCCACACAGGACAGGCAGGGGGCGCATAATACCGGATATGCGAGTCCTTGGCATTGAATCTTCCTGCGATGAGACCGGCGTGGCGGTGTATGACACCGCCCTTGCCGGCCCTGCGGCGCTGCGCGCGCACGCCGTTTACAGCCAGATCGCGCTGCACGCCGAGTACGGCGGGGTGGTGCCGGAACTGGCCAGCCGCGATCACGTGCGCAAGCTGGTGCCGCTGGTGCGGCAGACGCTGGCCGAGGCCGGGCTGTCCGTTTCCGACATTGACGGGGTGGCCTACACCGCCGGCCCGGGCCTGGTGGGGGCGCTGCTGGTCGGCGCGGGCGTGGCCCGCTCGCTGGCCTGGGCGCTGGAGGTCCCGGCGGTGGGCGTGCACCATATGGAAGGCCACCTGCTGGCCCCGCTGATGGAAGACGACCCGCCCAGCGCTCCGTTCGTGGCGCTGCTGGTCTCCGGCGGGCATACCCAGCTGGTCGCCGTGGACGCCATCGGCCAGTACCGCCTGCTGGGCGAGACCCTGGACGATGCCGCCGGCGAGGCGTTCGACAAGACCGCCAAGATGATGGGGCTGCCGTACCCGGGTGGCCCGCAACTGGCGGCGCTGGCCGAGCAGGGCACGCCCGGCGTGTACCGGTTCGCGCGGCCGATGACCGACCGGCCGGGGCTGGACTTCAGTTTCTCCGGCTTGAAGACCCAGGTGCTGCTGGCCTGGCGTGACAGCGACCAGAGCGCACAGACCCGCGCCGACATCGCCCGTGGCTTTGAAGATGCGGTGGTGGACACGCTGGCGATCAAGTGCGAGCGCGCCCTGGAGGCCGCCGGCACCCGGGTGATCGTGGTCGCCGGCGGGGTGGGTGCCAACACGCGCCTGCGCGCGCGCCTGCGGCAGATGGCAGAACGCCGCGGCGGGCGTGCCTGTTTCCCGCGCCCGGCCCTGTGCACGGACAACGGCGCGATGATCGCCTTCGCCGGTGCGCTGCGGCTGCAGGCCGGCCAGCAGTCACCGCCCCGGGTGGACGTGACACCGCGCTGGGACATGGCCACGCTGCCGCCGGTCTGAGTGAGCGCCGCGCCGCCCGGCGGCGCGTTTTCATGCGTCGGCAGACGCCTGCCGTTACCATGGCCGCCTGATTCAACGGGCAGGCAACATGGACAAGGTGTTCATTGAAGGGCTTCAGATCGAGGCCCTGATCGGAATCTACGACTGGGAGCGGCGCATCCGCCAGACCCTGGTGTTCGACCTGGAAATGGGCTTCGACAACCGTCGCCCCGCCGCGACCGACGACATTGCCGACACCTTGAACTACAAGGCGGTCAGCAAGCGGCTGGAGCAGTTTGTCGGCGACTCCGATTTCGGCCTGGTGGAAACGCTGGCCGAGCGCTGTGCACAGATCGTGCTGGACGAATTCCAGGTGCGTTGGCTGCGGCTGAAGCTGAGCAAGCCCGGTGCGGTGCGCGGGGCGCGCGCCGTGGGCGTGATCATCGAGCGCAGCCGCGACTGACCTGCAGGACCCCCGCGCACGCCGGCAACGCGGTGTGCGCTTCCCAAGACTGAAACAGGAGAAGTGAACACGATGCTGGATGTGGTGGCAGTACAGTGGCTGGACCAGTTGCAGGAACGACTCATCGCCTGGCCGGGCGCGTATGCGGCGCTGGTGCTGGCCGCGCTGGTGGTTGCAGCGATGCTGGCCAACTGGGTGACCAAACGGATTCTGCTGCGGGGCCTGCGCCGTCTGCTCAGCCGCCTGCCGGGCGCCGACAGCGGCCGTGGCAGCCACCTGATGCGGGTGGTGTCGCGCCTGTCCAACGTGGTGCCCAGCCAGGTCATCGCCTGGGGCATCGTGCTGGTGCCGGACCTGCCGCCCGGACTGGTGGCCTTCGTCGTGGGCGCGTGCCGGGCGTGGGCGGTACTGACCGTGGCGATGGCGATCGGGCACGCGCTGGATGCGGCCAATGCGCTGTATGAGCGCAAGCCCGACGCCCGCAACAAGCCGATCAAGGGCTACCTGCAGGTGGTCAAGATCGTGGTGTACGTGGCCGCCGGCCTGTCCATCATCGCCACCCTGCTGGGCGTGGAGCTGGGGCCGCTGATCACCGGCCTGGGCGCAGCCACCGCGGTACTGATGCTGATCTTCCAGGACACCATTCTGTCGCTGGTGGCCAGCGTGCAGATCAGCGGCGACGGCCGTGTGCGCCTGGGCGACTGGATCGAGATGCCCAGCCAGAATGCCGACGGCGATGTCATCGATATCGCCCTGCACACCATCACCGTGCAGAACTTCGACAAGACCATCACCACCATCCCGACCAAGAAGCTGGTCACCGAATCGTTCAAGAACTGGCGCGGCATGCAGGAATCCGGCGGCCGCCGGATCAAGCGCGCGCTGTACCTGGACCAGCACAGTGTCCGCTTCCTTGGCCCGGACGAGCGCGCCCAGCTGGGGCAGTTCGCGGTGCTGGGTGACTACCTGCGCGACAAGGACACCGAGCTGACGGCCTGGAACCAGGCGCTGCAGGAACAGGGCGCCTCGGAACTGAACAGCCGCCGGGTGACCAACCTGGGGACGTTCCGTGCCTATGTGGAGCGCTACCTGGGCAGCCATCCGGCCATCCACACGGACATGACCCTGCTGGTGCGGCAGCTGCAGCCCACCACCGAGGGCCTGCCGCTGGAGCTCTACTGCTTTACCCGCAGCACCGACTGGGGCGTGTACGAAGGGGTGCAGTCGGACATCTTCGACCACCTGCTGGCGATCCTGCCGGCGTTCGGGTTGCGGGTGTTCCAGGCCTCCAGCGATGCCATGCTGATGGAGGCGGGGCGCCGCGGGCCGGGCTGAGCCGGCCCCCCGCACGTTGTACATGAACGGGGAAGTTGCGCACTTTTGTGCCCGGCACCGCTAGAATGCCGGGCTTGTAAACGTTTTCATAAAGGACTGCCGGTGGCCTCCGAACGCATCGAATCTCTCATTGCCCAGATGACCGTGGAAGAAAAGGTCGGCCAGCTGGGTGTCTTCGCCGACATGGTCCGTCCGTTCGCGCCCGACGTGAACCCGGAAAACAACGTGCGCAACGCCGACCAGGTGCTGCAGCAGGTGCGCGAGGGCAAGGTCGGCTCGCTGTTCAACGGCGTGGGGGCCGAGCTGGGCCGGCAGATCCAGAAGGTGGCCGTGGAGGAAAGCCGGCTGGGCATTCCGGTGGTGCTGGCGGCCGATGTCATCCACGGCATGCGCACCGTGTTCCCGATCCCGCTGGGTGAAGCGGCCAGCTTCGAGCCGGAGCTGGCCCGGCGCACCGCACGCGCCACCGCCATCGAAGCGACCGCGGCCGGCCTGCACTGGACCTACGCACCGGCCGTGGACATCGCCCGCGACCAGCGCTGGGGCCGGGGTGCGGAAGGCGCCGGCGAAGACGTGGTGCTGGGCTGCGCCTTTGCCGCCGCCCGTGTGCGCGGCTTCCAGGGCGATGACCTGCGTGCCGCCGACGCGCTGCTGGCCACGCCCAAGCACTTCGCCGCCTACGGCGCGGTGATGGCCGGCATGGAATACAACATGGTGGACATCTCGCCGCAGACCCTGCGCGATGTGCACCTGCCGCCGTTCAAGGCCGCTTTCGAGGCCGGCGCGATCACCGTGATGTCGTCCTTCAACGACATCAACGGCGTACCGGCCAGCGCCAATGCCGAACTGCTCACCGACATCCTGCGCGGTGAATGGGGCTTCCCCGGCGTGGTCGTGTCCGACTACACCGCCGACATGGAACTGGTGGCGCACGGCTACGCCGCCGACGACCGCGATGCCACCGCCAAGGCCTTCACCGCCGGGCTGGACCTGAGCATGCAGAGCGGCTTCTATGCCGAACACCTGCCGGGCCTGGTGGAGAGCGGCGAAGTGCCGATGCACGTGCTCGACGAGGGCGTGCGCCGCATGCTGTGGCTGAAGGAACAGATCGGCCTGCTCGACGACCCGTACCGTTCGCTGGATCCGGAACGCGAGGCGGATACCTCGTTCCTGGCCGAGCACGACGCCCTGTCGCGTGATGCAGCGCGCCGTTCGATCGTGCTGCTGCACAACCGCGATGCCGTGCTGCCGCTGCGCAGGCAGGGGCAGAAGATCGCGCTGATCGGTCCGTTCGTACAGGACCGCGACAACATCGAGGGCTGCTGGACGCTGTTCGGCGACAAGCAGCGCTATGTGGACCTGGAAACCGGGGTGCGCGCGGCCATCGGCGATGAAGCGCTGCTGGAAATCGTGCCGGGCTGCGAGCTGGAGGCGCCGCTGGCCGGTGGCGTCGACGCCGCCGTGGCGGCCGCGCAGCGCGCCGACGTGGTGGTGCTGGCGCTGGGCGAACCGCAGCGTTACAGCGGCGAGGCCCAGTCGCGCGTGGAGATCACCCTGCCGCCGGCGCAGCAGGCGCTGGCCGAGGCCGTGGCCGCGACCGGCACGCCGCTGGTGGTGCTGTTGCGCAACGGCCGTGCGCTGGCCCTGCAGGGTGCGGTGCGCGACGCCCAGGCCGT
>ENA-UOXB01000892-UOXB01000892.1-bioreactor-metagenome-genome-assembly--contig:-NODE-892-length-15893-cov-8.540851_pt1 | contig 15893 bp, 6 predicted proteins | sample MGYA00238158_ERZ761615 | MGnify/ENA primary metagenome ERZ761615 (study PRJEB28904, sample SAMN06267902) | bioreactor metagenome | isolation source: Joint BioEnergy Institute, California, USA | place... | reverse complement strand
CCACCGAAGGCAACCTGATCATCCGCGATTCGTGGCCGGGCCAGATGCGCACCGTCTATGGCGACGACCAGCGTTTCATCGACACCTATTTCCGCACCTATCCGGGCGCCTACTTCACCGGCGACGGCTGCCGCCGCGACGACGATGGCTACTACTGGATCACCGGTCGCGTGGACGATGTGATCAACGTCTCCGGCCATCGCATCGGCACCGCCGAGGTGGAAAGCGCGCTGGTTTCGCACCCGAAGGTGGCCGAGGCCGCCGTGGTGGGCTTCCCGCACGACGTGAAGGGCCAGGGCATCTACGCCTATGTCACCCTGGTTGCCGAAGAAGCGCCCAGCGACGAACTGCACAAGGAGCTGATCGCCTGGGTGCGCAAGGAAATCGGCCCGATCGCCACCCCCGACCACCTGCAGTGGGCGCCGGGCCTGCCCAAGACGCGCTCGGGCAAGATCATGCGCCGCATCCTGCGCAAGATCGCCGAGAACGCGCCTGACCAGCTCGGCGATACCTCGACCCTGGCCGACCCGTCGGTGGTGGCTTCGCTGGTGGACGAGCGCAAGGTCAAGTAACGCCGCACGGCGGTGACGCAGCGATGCGGCCTGCAGGCACCCGGAGTGGGAGGGCTCCGGTTACCGGCACCGCATCGCGCGCACCGCCCTGCCTCCTGTTCCCCCGTATGCTGAACATCATGCCCACCCTCCTGATTGCCGACGACCATCCGCTGTTTCGCGAAGCTCTGCGCGGCGCCGTGCAGCGTGTCATTCCCGGTGTCCAGCTGTTCGAAGCCGACAGCGTCGAAGCGCTGTATGCGCTGGCCGACCAGCACAACGACGCCGACCTGGTCCTGATGGACCTCAACATGCCCGGCGCGCAGGGTTTCAACGCGCTGGTGCACATGCGCTCGCTGCACCCGCACCTGCCGGTGGTGGTCGTGTCGGCCCGCGAAGAACCCACGGTGATGCGCCGCGCACTGGACCACGGTGCGTTCGGTTTCATTCCCAAGTCTGCCGACTCCGACACGATCGGCCAGGCACTTGGTGCCGTGCTTGACGGTGAAACCTGGGCGCCGCCAGAGGCGCACAACGTGCCGCCCACCGGGCGTGAGGAGCGCGAGGTCGGCCAGCGTCTGCGCGAGCTGACCCCGCAGCAGTTCCGCGTGCTGCAGATGCTCGGTGCCGGCCGCTTGAACAAGCAGATCGCCTACGACCTCACTGTCTCCGAGGCGACCATCAAGGCGCACGTCACCGCCATCCTGCGCAAGCTGGGTGTCACCAATCGCACCCAGGCAGTGCTGATGGCGGGCAAGCTGGCCATCGATGACGACGCGATCGTACTGCCGCCGGAAGAAGAGTGAGGTCGCGGTGCCGGGCAGCCTTGCACCACCGGGCGCTGGTATAGCCTTGGCTATGAAAACCAGCCTTCCCTGCGCATTCATACGGAGACGGTGACAACGCGCGCAGCGGTGCTAAGCTTCGCGTCCCCTTGGGGAGTAGCCGGATTCCTTCGCAGGAATCGTCCACGTCAACATACTCGGCCAGTGCGCCGTGGCGTGGACAACCATGATGGTTGGCGAGACCAGCGGTCTGCGTGCGCAACATGAGGTTGGGCGCGAACGCAGACCGTGCGTCCGTCTTCGCCCGACCTTCCGCTGCCGCCATGTCTCCTGTTTCCATGCTTCTCATCGGCTTTGCCATGTCCACCGATGCCTTCGCCGCCGCGATCGGCAAGGGCGCGGCGATGCGCAGGCCGGTATTCCGCGATGCGCTGCGCGCCGGCCTGATCTTCGGCGTCATCGAGGCGATCACCCCGGTGATCGGCTGGCTGCTCGGCCGCGCCGCTCTGCAGTACGTGGAAGCCTACGACCACTGGATCGCCTTTGGCCTGCTCGGCGTGCTGGGTCTGCACATGATCTACAACGGGCTGCAGCCGGAAGAAGCAGAAAGTGAAGAAGAGGCCGCCCGCCACCATGGTTTCTGGCGGCTGGCGCTGACCGGCTTCGCCACCAGTATCGACGCACTCGCCGTGGGTATCGGCCTGGCGTTTCTCGACGTGCACATCGGCGTGATGGCACTGGTGATCGGCCTGTGCACCCTGACCATGGTGACCGCCGGCATCATGCTCGGCCGCGCGCTCGGCAGCCTCGTCGGCAAGCGCGCCGAGCTCGTCGGCGGCGTGATCCTGCTGCTGATCGGCGGCACCATCCTGTACGAACACCTCAGCGGCGCCGCCTGAGCCGTCGACCGGCTTCCGTAAAGCCGCTCCCCGCTCGACTGCTCTCCGTACAGAGCGCGATCACCCCAACGCGCTGCGCGCGTGAGCCGACCATCGGGTCGGCTCTACCGCTGCCATCGGCACCATGCGAATGGATACTCGCCGGTCACCTGGGTCAGCCCCGCTCTGATCGGGTTGTCGATGATGTACCGGGCATGCTTGCGCAGGTCTTCACCGTTGCGAAGCGCGTGATCGTAATAGCCAGCCTGCCAGATGCGCCCGTGGCCGACACTGCGACGCATGCTGCGCGAACTGCGGGACTTCAGTATCTGCATTGCACCTGCAAGCGAGCCAGCCCGCAGTTGCATCAGCCAGTGCAGGTGGTCAGGCATGATCACCCAGGCAAGCGAGCAGGTCCGTCCAGCGCGCTCCACGGTACGCAGCGCTTCGATCACCGCAGAAGCCTGGTCGGGCGAGGTGAACCATCGCGCGCGGTGCTGTGTCACCGTGGTGAGCGCGTAGACCGTGCCAACCTGGCACACCCGCCCTTTTCGAAGTTCTGCACTGGTCATGTGACGCAGCTTGACCGGCACCTGTGATCGAAATCATCAGCGGATTCCCGCTCGTGGGGTCATCCATGAGCAGCGGTGGTAGAGCCGACCCCACGGTCGGCTGCTCTCCGTACAGATCGCGAGAACCCCCGGCGCGCTGCGTCGCCTGCAGCCGCGACACGCCGGTGTCCTGTAGAGCCGACCCCACGGTCGGCTGCTCTCCGTACAGATCACGAGAACCCCCGACGCGCTGCGCGCGTGAGCCGACCGTAGGGTCGGCTCTACCGCTGCTGCGATCACCCCGACGCACCGCGCGCTAGTCTTCGCTGCGGGTCTCGCGCAGGGCGGCCAGGAACGCGCGCAACGATGCGGGTTTGATCGGCTTGGTCAGCACGCGATAACCGCGGTCTCGGGCCATGCGCTTGAGCTCGTCGCGACCGTCGGCGGTCAGCAGGGCTCCGGGCAGGGGCCGCGCTGCCGCCTCGCGCAGCGCGATCAGGGTGTCCAGCCCGTCGAGGCGATCATGCAGGTGGTAATCGACCAGCATCACATCCGGCTGCTCGGCGACCTTCTGCAGGGCCTGGTCCACCGTGCTGGCGGTGATCACCTGCACCTGCCAGCGGCCGAGCAGCGCGCGCATGCCGTCGAGGATCTCCTCGTCGTTGTCCACACACAACACGCGCATCCCCGCCAGCGAATCCGATCGCACCGGCGAGGCGGATGAAGCTGGCACGGCTGCCGCTTCTGCGACCCCCTGTGCCGGTTCCACCCGTGGCAGGATGATCGCGAACATCGATCCCTTGCCGACGTGGCTGCGGGCATTGAGTCGATGATCCAGCAGGCGCGAGATGCGCTGGCAGATCGACAGTCCCAGCCCCAGTCCCTGTTCGCCCCAGTCGAACGGCTGCTGGTACCGGTGGAACTCGTCGAATATCTGCCGCATGTGGTGCTCGGGAATACCCGGGCCGGTATCCCATACCTGCAGCTCCACCTCTGCAGCACGGACGCGCACGGCCAACACGATGCGACCCTGCCGGGTGTAGCGCAGCGCATTGGCGAGGAAATTCTGCAGGACGCGGCGCAGCAGACGACGGTCGCTGCGCACCCAGGCGGGCCGGGCGAATACGTCCAGACGCAGGCCACGCCCGGCGGCCACCGGTGAGTACTGGGCAGCCAGTTCGCGCATCAGCGCGCTGACGTCGAACTCGCCGATCAACGGATGCAGGCCACCGGCATCCAGCCGCGAGACGTCCAGCAGGCCGTCAAGCAGCTCTTCGGCGGCGCGCAGCGAAGCATCGACACGCTCGGCCAGATGGCGCTGTTCTTCGTTGTTGCCATGGCTGTCGCGCAACGCGGAAGCGAACAGCCGCGCTGCGTTCAACGGCTGCAGCACGTCGTGGCTGATGGCGGCCAGGAAGCGGGTTTTCGACTGCTGGGCCACCTCGGCTTCGTGCGAGCGCTCGGCAACGCGCTGCTCCAGCGTTTCGTTGGCTTCAAGCAGCGCCTTTTCCGCATGCTTGTAGTCGGTGATGTCGTTGTAGCTGGTTACATAGCCGCCGCCGGGCAGCGCCTGGCCGCGCATTTCGATCACCTTGCCGTCGCTGCGGGTACGCTCGAAAACGTGCGCCGACCCGGCCCGCATATAGCCGATGCGGCGGTTGATCTGGTCCTCGATGTCACCCTCGCCCAGCTCGCCGCGCTCGGCGTTGTAACGGATGAGATCGGCCACCGGGCGGCCGACATACAGCATGCCGTCGGGATAGCCGAACATGTCCTGGTAGCGCCGGTTCCATGCCGTCAGCCGCATGTCCGGGTCCACCACACTGACCCCGGCACTGATGTTTTCCAGCGTCGTGGACAGAATCTCGCGGTTGAAGCGCAGTTCCTGGCCGGCCTCATCCAGCACCGCCACCACTTCACCCAGGTCCATGCCCGAACCGCGCAGCAGGCTGGTCAGCAGCAGGCGCGCCGAGGCCGCGCCGATCGACGCGGCCAGCAGGCGCTCGGTGAACTGCACCCAGGGCCGGTCCGCCGCTGCCTGGGTCTGCAGGTCCCGCCCCATCGACTGTGCCTGCTCGAAGAACGAACGGCGTGCATGACGCTCGCCGACCACGCGCGAGGCCAGCGCGAGCAGGTCGCCGACGTGCACGTGACCCGGCCAGCCTCCGGCTACCGACGGGCGTTGCGCATACGGGTCAAGGAACGGCGCAGCACGCAGCCGCTCATCCACGCCCGGCCGCCAACGCGCCGACACCAGCATCATGGTGGCTGCATTGACCAGCAGCGACCAGAACGTGCCGTGCGTCAGCGGGTCCCAGCCACGCAGGCCGAACAGGGCCTGTGGACGCAGCCAGTCGATACCGAAGGGGCCGTTGTGCACCCAGCCCGCATCCAGCCACCCGGCCAGAGTCAGTGCGGGCAGCAGCAGCGTGTAGATCCAGGTGGCGAAGCCGAAGATGATGCCCAGCTCGACGCCACGCCGGCTGGCACCCCGCCAGTAGAGGCCACCGATCAGGCCCGGCGCGAACTGCGCTACAGCGGCGAACGCCATCAATCCGTACGAGGCCAGCGTGGCGTCGTTGCTGGTGCTGCGGTAGTAGCTGTACGCCATGAAGGCCAGCAGCAGAATCGCCAGCCGACGGATCCACAGCACCCGTGAGGCGACATCCGCCGCTTCCTGGTGGTCGCCACTGCGGCGCAGCAGCACCGGCATCACCAGGTCGTTGCTGACCATGGTCGCCAGCGCGATGGAGGACACGATAACCATGCCGGTGGCTGCGGAGAAGCCGCCAACGTAGGCAACGAGTGCCAGCGCATTGCGCCCTTCGGCCAGCGGAAAAGCGAGCACCATGGCGTCGTCGGCCACGCCGCTGCCCGCCCCGAACAGGGTGACGCCTGCGGTGGCGATCGGGATCACCATCGCCGAGATCACCACCAGGTAGCCGCCAAACATCCAGCGCGCGCGACGTACATCACGCACGTCGCCGCACTCGACCACGGCTACATGGAACTGTCGCGGCAGGCAGATGATGGCCAGGAAGCTGAGCAGTGTCTGCGAGACGAAACCCACCGGTGGCAGCGAGGTGAACAGCGTATGGGCCGACTCGACCACCGCATCGGTGCGGTCGTTGAGCCAGACATAGGCGAACACGCCCACCGCTACCATGGCCAGCAGCTTGACCACCGACTCGAAGGCAATGGCCAGCATCATGCCGTGATGATGCTCGGTGGCGTCGACCTGACGGGTACCGAAGAGCGTGGCAAACAGCGCCATCAGCAGCGCCACATACAGTGCCGGGTCGCTGAAGTAACCGGTGGGTCCGTGGTTGCCCGTCAGCACCTCCAGGCTCATCGCCACCGCTTTGTACTGCAGGGCCAGGTACGGGACGATGCCAACCAGCGCGATCACCGCCACCAGCGCGGCCAGCCGCCGTGAGCGGCCGAAGCGCGAGGAAATGAAGTCGGCGATGGACACCACGTTCTGGCTGCGTGCCACCAGTGCCAGGCGCTCGATCAGCCGCCAGCCGAACACCATCATCAACAACGGACCGATGTAGATCGGCAGGTAGCCAAAGCCACTGCGCACTGCGGTGCCCACCGCGCCGTAGAAGGTCCAGGACGAGCAGTACACCGCCAGCGCCAGGCTGTAGACCACCGGCCGCAGCCACGGCCGGTCGGGGTACATCGGCCGGCGGTCGCCCCACCACGCCACGCCGAACAGAAGCGCAGCATAGGCAATGGAGACCAGCAGAAGGACCCAGTTGGAAACCACGGCAACGCTCCGGGGCAGGCGGTCGCGACAGTTTAGAGCGACCGCCGCCTGCAGACGAGCTATCCGGCTTGCATGGCCGTTGGTTCAAACCGGGGCGGTCAGCACACCGCCAACCGTGGCCTGGCCATTGCGCCTGCCATCAGCGTGTCAAGCCGCGGGTCCTGCCTGCCGAGGCCGCTCGGCGACGTCCGGCCACCTCGGCAACAGCCTCGTTGAGGCGCTGCTGGCGCGCGCTTACGCGCGAAGGCGATGAAACTGCAGCCTGCGTCGCGGGCATTGCGTCCGGCGGGGCGCCCGATTCCCGATACTGCTGCGCCTGGTTCTGCCGGGCGGTCGCCTGCCGGTGCTCGATGGTACGTTGCCTGCTGCCACCTAATGGCGTCCCTGTCGATGTCGCCGACACTCTGGGGGAGACTGCGCGAACGGGCATGGGCGCAGGTGCCCGCTGCGCGGGTCCCAGCGCCTCATAGCGCTCGACATCTGGCCCCGGCACCCAGGGATTGGGCGGCCCCGGAATACGCGTCGGCGGGTTCACGACCTCCAGTGGACCAAAGGGCACGTTCGCGCCCGCGACGCGGATCATCGGCTGCACCAGCTGAACCTCGTTGGCAGCCTGCGCGCGCGCCTGCTCTCGAAGCAGGCCGCCCATGTCACGCAGCCGGCCTGCGCCGCCCGCCGATGGCGGGGCTACCGCCGACATTGCTGCGACAGGTGCCGGCTGAACCTGCTGCGGTGGCCGGTTTCCGGAGTTGCAGGCAGTGGGCGTCTGCACCACGACCGATACCGATTCAGTCGTGCCGTCTGCGCGATAGATCACCTGCTGCTGGACCCGCACGGGCTCGGCGGGGAGCGGCGAAGCCGCATGGGCTGGCAGGGTCATCTGCACCGGCTGACTCACCCCGGTCTCGGGAACCGCCCTCGGCGTGCCGGCGGCGCTGCCTGACGGTGTACCTGGAGATACGTCCTCGTGGCGCCCCCGCGGCAGGCACGCTGGTTGTGCCGGCGGGCGTGACATCGAGCTACGGATGGCCGCCCGTTGCGACTTCCTGAGCTCCGTTCGCTGAAACGAGGCGGCACATGCGGCGATATTGTATGCACTGGTCTGCGCACTCCACCGGGCAGCGGTCGCCCGTCGCTCGGCCTCGCTGCGGTCCCGCTCCTGTGACCGGATCTGGGCCGAGTGTTCCCTGGCATCGGCATACTGCGCCTGCCGAAGCTGTTCATAGCGCAGGTTGGTCGACAGCAAGCTGCCCAGTGCCGCGCCTGATGCAGCTATCGCCCTCTCATGCCGGGCCTTGGACTCGGCTTCACGTCGACGCTGCTGCGCTGCGGCCTCGATGCCCGCTGCATGCGCACGAATGGCATTTTCCTGCTGCGGCGCGACGTTGCGCTGGATCTGCGCGTTCAACGTCTGCAGATCGCGACCCACCGGCATACCTGCCGTATCCCGCAGTGCCTGCGCAGTTCCTGGAGTGCCGACTACCGGAGACTTGGCCAGCAGCTTCTTCAGCGGTGTTTTCCTTGGCGAACCACTGAATACACTTCTCTTCGACTCATCGTGGACATTCAACTCGAGCAGGTCGGGGCAACGCTGCCCGGCAAGCTCGCCGTAGATCAACCGGGTCAACGGCTGCAATGCCTGACATGCGCGTCCAGGCAGCAGTTCCTGCAGCACCGAGGCTGCGCGTGGCTGTAGTGAGGAGGCGTGCGTTGGCATCACCTGCCCGGCGATGGCTGCCCTGACCTCGGCATCCGAGGCATGCGGCAGCGCATCGCGCAGCGAATGCGCCACCATCGCCGGGAGCAGTCCGGCATTGCTGTGCGCACTGCTGCCCGCGGGCGGAAACAGTGCCTCGTTCCTTGCCAGACGAACCAGCCCGAGGGTGACGTCCGGAGCGAGCAGAACACGGGCGCGATCACGCGGCGCTGCTCCAGCCAGATCCGCAAGCTGCTGTGCCACCTCGGCCACCCGTCCTGCATGACGACGCGCGTCGGTGGGCTGGCATAGCCGGATGAGATTCTCCACCACCTGCTCGGGATCGATCTTCTCCGTCGTGGCGGGTGTCCGACCACTGACGTCGAACTGGTGGCGGTAGGTGTCGATGTCATCCAGCATGAAATCGGCCAGGCGATGACGCAGCGCCTGCGCGGGGTCTGCGCCTTCGGCCAGACCAGGCTCAGCATGCAGCAGCGCGTTGATCAGACAATCGCCATCAGCAGGCACGTTCAGGGTGCGCTCGACACGCATCGCAACTGCACCAACCAGAGCCCTGCCCACATCGTAGTGCAGCGCACCCGATCGATCCTCGCTCTGGATCAGCACCACATCGTGGGCCAGATCCAGGGAAGCTGCATCCCGGCTCTCGTTGCCCTGAGCGTCGTAACGCACGAATGAACCGGCACGTTCACTGTAAACAACCAGCCCACGCTGTGCTGGCCACGTGGCCAGTCGTACTACCGTGGCCGGTACCAGATCGCCTGCTTGAATGTTCCAGGCGCGAGGCACCCGCAAGCGATCAATCTCCGCAACTGCTGCTGCGAGCCTGTCAGCATCGTGGGTGCTCGTCTGCTGCAGGAAACGCTGCATGGGATCGCTGTATGCATCCCTCTCTTCCGGCTCTGCAATGGCCGGTACCGTGGGGGCTGCCGCCCACTGCAGCGCAGGATTCTGCCCACCCGCGCGTGCTGCAGCGTAATGTTGGGTAGCAGACCACTGCTGGTAGGCGACGAACGTGTCCAGCGGGACGCCACGCTGCGCGTTGTGCAGGTTCGCACCAACGAGTTCTGCAATGAGCCGTCGGGCTGCCGGGTCGGTTGAATCGAGCAGACCCACGCGGGAGACCGGCACCTGCCCGATGTGGATTTCATCCATGCCATCGAAGTCATAGCGGCCCCCGGACTCCGGAACCGATTCAGCTCCATCGCCATCGACCCAGCCGGCGACATCGATCCCTTGCAGATCCAGGACATACTGGTACAGGCGGCCGTCGTGCTCGCCCGACCAGGTATCAAAGATGGAGTTGCTCGCCCCGACGGTCGCACTGCCCATCAGCGAACCGCGACCACGCATGTCGTCAATCTCGCGAAAGCTGTCGGACGCGGGAAATACCCCCATACGCTGCAGGGCTGCAGGTGTGAATCTTCCGTCCACACGGAAGCCGACTGTGCGCTCCGGGTCTGCTCCTGGCTCCCGTGCGATCTCCTCAAGCATCGCCCGCCGCTCATCCACCGCCTGTCGCAGCGTTTCGACGTGATCGTTGCTGACGGCTTCCGACTCGTCGACCTCCAACATGCTGTAGCCGGCACGGTTGAACGCTGCCTGTATCGAGGCCTGGGTCCGGGCGCGGTAGGCTGGCCGCAGCACCGCAGGTGCTCGGCGCCTGGCGTGCGCGGCATCCCCGTCGACAGGCCGGGCGTTGTTGCTGTCCTGGTTTTTCTTCACGGCATTGCTCTCCTCGATGATGGGTTGTCCCTTGGCGCTTTACCATCGTTACGGCTGCCCACGAGCAGCACGGTCGCGCCCCGGTCATGTCTGCCCGGATGAGCAGGACTGGCACGCTTGCCGGTGGCAGCAGATGACCGATCAGCGCAAGTCGGAAAGAAGACGCTGGTTCTGCGTGGTTGGCGCCAGTGGTCATCTACAGTTCCCGAGAATGTGTGGAGCCGCGCATCACCGCGGTCAGGGTCCAGTTCCAATGGCGACAGCCGCCTCATCGCTCCATGCCCGGTCGTGAGCGCGGTGTGCGATGGCGCTGTTCGAGCGCGTGAGGCTGTTGCCGGTAGTAGATCGTGCCGTTTTCAGAGTGGAACGAGACATTCGTCCCGCGCGGCAGGACCGCGGCAAACGGCTGCTCGGCGCCGCGATTGAACAGGATTCCGACCCCACCCGAGGTGACGCGCACATCACCGGGATGGAACGTTACCGGTGCTGCCCGTTCGGGCTGCGCCGCACGCTGGCCACTGCGCCGGTTGCGTCGCTCCGACGGCGACGCCAACCAGTCCCGCGTTGGCAGCGGCCGGCTCAGCTCGACACGCAGTTGCTGCTGCTCCGTCTGGTGCGGCAGGACCAGCGCCGGTGTTCGTTCCCAGCTGGGCCACGTCGCTTGAAGCGTGCCCGGCTGGTCAAACGCACCACAGCGGGCAGTCACCGGAACGGATACTGTCTGGCCGATCAAGGTCGTACCGGCAGGAACGTGCAGCACGCATGGCACGTTCGTTGTTGCCGGCAGCGCAGCGGGATGTGGCGGGGCTGCGGCTTGGCTGGCTGGTCCAGGCAGTGACGAGATGTCGGCCAGGGGCGTGGCCTGCGCCTGCTCGACAGGCTGCAAGCGTGAGCCCTCCACGGGCCGCGTCGGCGATGGCGCCTGCTGGACCCGGGCATGACGCCGGGCGTCCGCCTGGGCCATCATCTGCATGCTGAAAGCAGTCATTCCGAGGGCGCACTGCGTTCGCAGCCGCTCCCGCTCATGTCGGCGGGCAGCTTCTTTGTAGGCCGCGTCGCGCTCCCACATCTCCCGGACTTCGGCATGTGCCCTCTCGCGGTCCTGATCATGCTGATACTGGTCAACCAGGCGCTTGCTATGGAACGGCTGCATGAACGCATTCCAGCCCTGTTGCTTGAGCGCCCAGCGCGCCTGGGCCGCGACCTCGCTGCCGCGGTGGGTGAGGTCGGCCTGCGCTGATGCTTCAGCAAGGCGGATACCTGCACTGCGCCAGAAGCCAAAGGCCTGCCGCACCTGGCCGATGAGCCCATGCAGATCGGATGACGTGCATCCGCCTGCGTCCTGCGCTGTGAGCGCCGAGGGATCAAGCACCGTCGGAGGGTAGATCCCGATTCGCGGCTGCTCCTGGTCCAGCACCTTTCTGAGCCGGCGGTGGCTGGCCCGGAACCTTCGTGGTTCGGCTGGAACGCGGGTGTCGTCAAGGCCATTCCCGCACAAGGACGGGGCCTTCTGATAAAACAAAGTCGTCAGCGGCTCAAGTGCCGCCATCCCACGCCCAGGCAGCAGGCCTGCCAAAGGTGTGTCGGGAACGAACACGGCCTGGTCCGGGTCGGCCCCCAGGGCGGCGGCGATGGCCGCCCTGCCTTCCGCCGTGACGGACATGTCCTCGAACGTCTGATCCAACGCTTCAGCCAGCAGTGCAGCCACCGGCGCAGCGATCGACAAGCCGGTGCGCAGCACGGCCGCAGGTGGGTAGCATGCGTTGTGTACCAAGGCGTTGACCACGCCGTTCAGGATCTTCTTGTCGAGCAGGATCAGTCGCCGGTCGGCCAGGTCGCGCCCGCTCAGCTCGTACACATGCTCGGCCAGCAGGGTGAGCCGCTCCAACCTGTCCGTTTCCGAGACCGCCGGCATCAGCAGCCGCTGCATCTCCTGTCGCAGCGCCTCTGCGTCGGAGCCGGGCCCGGCAAGAGCGCGCGGCCATTCCGGAGGACCCGGGTCCGGCTCACCGCGCACGGTTGCGCGGGACTTCGCCGAGGCATCCTCACCTGATGCCCAGACTTCGGAGAATGCGCTCATGTACTGCGACACCTGGTCCGGCTGCCCCAGGAATTCACCGAAAAGCGGCAGCGCCGGCTGGCCCGTCCCGGGCAAGGCGCGGGAGGGATAATCGCCAAGCAGCGGCTGTGTATCCGCAAGGACGCTTGACAGCTCGGCGGCGCGCCCGTCAGCTGTTCGCACGATGGACTGCAGGAGTTGCGGTGCCAGGCGGACAGCCTCGTCAAAGATCACCTCGACAAGCGGCTGCAGTGCCTGCATGCCTCGGCCAGGCAGCAGTGCGGATACAGCGCTTAGGGACTCGGCAGCGTCGGGGCCCAACAACCCGACAACCGCCGCGCTGCCGCCGCTGCCAGCTGCGGCATGCAGCCTCGTGCGCAGTGTGTCGGCCAGCAGCATGGCGAACGGGGCTGCCAGCGAAACATTTGCCTTCCAGGCCTCCTCCAGCGGGTAACAGGCGATCTGGGTAGCTGCGCTGACCAGGCTGGCAATTACACCCGCATCGTCAAGTACCTCACTGCGCTGCGCCGGCGGTAGTGCGCGAGCGGCGTGCAGCAGGCTGCACAGCGCTGTCAGTGTATGCAGACGCGAGGATGCTTCCGGACCAACCCCGCACAGGCCCATCAGCAACCGGCGCGTCTGCGCCGGCGTCAGTGCCTGCGAGGGCCAATTCTCGCCCAGGAAAGGTGCGTAGGCATGCATGTGCTGACTCATGTAATCAGCGACATGGCCGCGTAACCTCCGCACATTGCGCGCCACTTCGGCAGCTGGAAGCAGTTCGGGCAGGCCATGTAGAACCGCATGGAACAGGCAATCGCCATCAGCTTGCATCTGTGCGGCAACGCGGAACTCGAGGCTGTCATCCACCTGCTCGACAGCACCTGCGTCGTAATGACCATTGTTGTAGATCAGGATGACATCGTTTTCGACATCAATCCCCTCGTTGCCGTGCACCGGATCCTCTTCCCCGTCGAAACGCACGACGCTGTCCAGCACGACATCGTAGATCACCAGACGCCGACCCCGTGGCCATCCCGGCAGGCGGGTCAACGTTGGCGCCACGAGGTCGGCCGCAGGCGTGTTCCAGACGCCACGGCGACGCAGGGCATTGATCTGGTCGAGAACCGTATCCGGCGCTCGTAGACGGTTCGTAGTGTGGGTTCGTAGCGCCGGTACACGGCGTTTGGTTGGCCTGCTGGAACCTGCTCCCATATGCCGCGCTCCTCGTGTTGTCTGGTTGATGCCGCTGACGTTGCCGCACCTGTCATCGACTCATGCCGCCGCCGGACCTTCCCCGCGTCGGCGGGGTGCCCGGTTGCAGAGCACGTGCGGCGGGTTGCGCCAGGCGACGCACCGCTGCACTGTCCGCGATGGCACCAGGTCGCTGGGAAGCGCGCGGCATGAGGGCAGGCATGGATACGCCCGGCAGAATCCCCGGTGCCGGCCTGCCACTGCCCGTTGGGTGCCGTCCAGCACCCCGCATGGGTGCCACATCGTGCGCTGCCGGACGCACACCGGATGCCATACGCTGCTGCTGGCGCGCGAGGCTGGTCCGCTGCGCGACCTCCTCGGCATGGGTCTCCATCACCTGTCGATGCTCCACGCGGAGACGGGCACGACGTTCATCATGGGCCTGCTGCCCGGACACCCGCAGATTGTCGAAGGTCGCCTGCAGCTGCTGCTCGCGTTGCTGGCGCGATGCCGCCTGCGCCGACCGCTGTGCCTCGCGTATCGCTGATGCAGCCGTCGCCTGTGCAACAGCCGTCGACACCTGCTCCTGCACTACGCCAAGCGTTCGACCGTTCCTGCGTAACATCTCCAGCGCTGTTGGCATCGCCCGCCGGACAGCCGACGACGCGACTGGCAGGGATGAATGGGGCTGCTCTGCGTCGACTGTGGCCTGCGCGCCTGCGCTTCTGCGCGCACCCTGTGCCGTCGGAGTGCTCTCTGCAGATGTCTGGGCTTGCGGGATTCCGGTCGCGGCCCTGTCTGCAGCAGCTTCAGCTGCCAGGCGCCGCCGGTCGGCACGCACTGCCTCTTCCTGCAGCGCCTCGATCTCACGCCTGCATTGTGCTGCAGCCCGCAGTGCGTTCTCGTTGTAGTCCTGGGTCTGCTCGATCTCCGCGTGGTGGTCCGCCGGTGCCTTCCCTTGGAGAAGGGTGGGCGGCGGAAGTTCGCTGATCGCTTCGTCACGCCGTTCAAACGCCGCCGCGATGCGATCCATGAACCCGTCAGGCAGCAGGTCTGCTACGCACCGGTGCTGGTAGATGAAGGTGAGATGATCCCGGGACCCGTGCTCATCAGGCACTTCCCCTATCGCACTCAATGCCCAGAGTTCGGCTTCCTCCAGCCGCTGCCCGGCCCTTGCCAGATTCTGCCCGCCGATGAGCCCGCGTCCGTAGGCGCGCGCGTTACGCCGCGCGTGAAGCACAAGTTGGGCTTCGCTTGCCGTTTCCTGGTAAGCGCACTGCTCACGTGCGCGCTTGTCGAGCATCACACAGTTGAAATCCTGGGTGGCTATCTCCAGCCTTGCGGGAAGATCATGCGCTGAGGCCAAGCGCGTTTGCTGGTCAATCAGCATGCAGACATCGTCGAGCGCCAGCAGCGTGGCGTCCCCTCCCTTTCCGGCCGCGCCCTGCAGGATGGAACGCAGCGGCGCGCGTAATGGCGCTGTGTCACCGTGCATATGATCAAGAAGCCGCGCCGCAGCCTGCATCAGCGCGGTGTAGCTGGGCGCGCCCTCTCCCATCGCGCCGCTGTTGACGAACAAGGTGAGGTCGTCGATGAACTGCCTGGTGGTTTCATCGTCCGCACGCGCTTTCAGCGCATCAACATGGAGCGCTGGCGATCCCCGACGGCTGCCTGCCGCCACGTGCTGTGCCGGCGTCGGCGCCGCCCGCGCTGCGTCACCGGCGCTGGCCAAAGGCTCAGCGTCGGCGGGCCCTGCGTGGTCCTGGCCTGATATTGCGCGCCGCATCACTTCCATTTCATCCATGGCGGCTTCGGGATGCATCGCGCGCCATCGGCGCTGCTCCGCGCCCTGCCTTTGAAGCGAGTCAACCAGCTCATCGGTCGTCCTCCGTAGCGGCTCGTCCCGGTGGGCTTGGCGCTCGTCCGCCGTGATCTGCGCGTGCAGCCGACTCACTCGTTGGGCCGCATCCAGCGCGCTCTGTTCCTGGCCAGGCGCGTGTACCTCGCCGCGCTGCGCGAGAAGATAGCTGTCGAAGTCCTGCTGCAACGTGCTCAGATCGGCCGGGTCAAGTGAATATCTGGTCCCGGGCTGGGGGTAGATGCCGACAGTCGGCTGTTCTCTGGCCAGTACCTGGTGCAATGGCCGGGCATGTGCCCCAAACAGCCGCCGACGCGATGACGACACGCGTGTTTCCAGCACCTCTCGCCCCAGTATCTCCGGCAGGCCCCGATACATCATGTCGACCAGTGGTTGGATCGCCTGCAGGCCGCGCGCGGGGAGCAGGAGCTCCACGGCCGAGTCCGCGCGAGCGCGTTCCCCCGCTCCCCCGTACCCAAGCAGCGCCTGCGCATTTCCGCTTCGAACGCCGCGGGCCATGATTTCGGCCACGCGACCATCAGGTGGAGGCGCGGGAAGCTCGCCAGCGGCTGCCAGCCTCTCAAGCTGGTGTTCGTCAACCACCGCCTCGCTGATGTAGAGGGCGACGGCTTGGGCAAACCCACGCGCTATCGAAACGCCAGGGGCGACCTCGCCGGGGACGCTATGCTGAGCCAGCTGGATCGCCGAGGTAACCAGTCGGCTCATCACTTCCGCGTCGGCAACGTCGCGCCTGGTGCCGAGCAGCGACCACAGGGTCGAAGCGCGGTCAGGACGATGAGCAACGC
>ENA-UOXB01000889-UOXB01000889.1-bioreactor-metagenome-genome-assembly--contig:-NODE-889-length-15923-cov-14.795122_pt1 | contig 15923 bp, 16 predicted proteins | sample MGYA00238158_ERZ761615 | MGnify/ENA primary metagenome ERZ761615 (study PRJEB28904, sample SAMN06267902) | bioreactor metagenome | isolation source: Joint BioEnergy Institute, California, USA... | reverse complement strand
TGAGCCTAAAATGGTCAATTATCAAGAATTCGGGGGTTCGCTTCCTGAGTTTTGGTTTGGTCATTGGTGTGATTCAGGTATTGCTAGCGCTTGGCTTGATTCACCTGTTAATGATGTAAAAAGTAGTAAGATGAAGCCTCAGATTATCTGATTGTTATTCAGATAATTTGGGGTTGTTTTAGTTTATGTGATACATTAAACAATAATCACTTAAAAAGGGGCATATAACATGGCAACTGTTGCAGAAATTCTAGGAACGAAGTATCCGTTGATTCAGGGATCGATGGCACGTATTTCACGGCATGAGTTGGTTATTGCTGTTTCAAATGCTGGTGGATTAGGCGTGTTAACATCTGCCGGCTTTGATAAGGAAGAATTGCGCGCGGAAATTAGGCGCGTTAAGGCCGGCACTGATAAACCATTTGCCGTTAACTTGATGTTAATGATGGATAATATTCCAGATTTGGTTGATGTCATTATTGAAGAACAGGTTCCAGTAGTTACGACCGGGGCTGGTACGCCAAAACCTTATATGCCGGCTTTCAAGGCAGCTGGCGTTAAGGTGATTCCAGTCATTCCGTCTGTCAAGGTAGCGAAGAAAATGGCTGATTTAGGGGCCGTTGCAGTTGTTGCTGAGGGGATGGAATCAGGTGGTCATATCGGTGGGACGACGACAATGGCGTTGGTACCACAAGTAGCCAACGCGATAGATATTCCGGTGATTGCAGCTGGTGGTATCGGTGACGGACGTGGTGTAGTTGCTGCATACGCATTGGGTGCGCAAGGTATTCAAGTGGGGACAATTTTCTTGGCAGCTGATGAAACTCCGGTAGCAGATGCGTTCAAACAAGCGATTTTGGCAGCTGATGACACGGCAACAGCGGTAACAGGACAACGTATCGGCGCACCGGTGCGAACAATTAAGAATGCCATGATTGCCAAGTATCTTGAACTTGAAAACGCAGGCGCTTCATTTGCGGAATTAGAATCGTTGACGATGGCATCACTTTCAAAGGCTGTCTTTGATGGCGATGTTGAAAACGGTTCAGTCATGGCCGGCGAAATTGCGGGTATGGTTAACAGCAAGCGTCCGGTTAAGGACATCATTGAAGGTTTGTTCAATGAAGCCGAAGCCGTTGTTAAGAATTTGAAGATTACGTATTAATAAGACCAATAGGTGCTGTGATAAATAAAATGACCGCCAGGAATTTTAGCCTGGCGGTCATTTTATTTGCGCAAATTAAGCTGGCACAATTTTGATGTGCAACCCGTTTGCATCGATTTTGTGGGTCACTTGGATGCCGTTTGCTGTCGCAACAGCTGGTTCGTCGGGGTTTTCGTGAACGGCCATGTAGGCGTTGAAGAACTCCTGCGATGACCAGCTCATGCCGTGCTCGAAGGCAACGAATGCGCGACCAGCTTCGTCGCTATCAGCATCCTCTGAATCGATGAAAATCATCGTTGCTTGATCATCCTTAACTAAAACCGTGACTTGGACACCCTCAAAAACATCGGTATTACCGTGTTCGTCGAGCTGTAGACCACGGTGGCTTTCCATGTTGAAGTTTCGACGCAACTTATTGTACTTTGCGAGTGATTTCATGGGGAAAATCTCCTGTTCTGTATAATTGACAATCTTAACTTTACGCTGACTTGAAGTAAATGCAAGTGAAGAGTTCGTCGGTGAAGCGTATACTTGAGAGAAACAAACGAGCGGGGAGTATTGTTAATGCTATTTACAGAATTGAAGGATTATGTCGTTTTCGATTTAGAGATGAACGGTAGTAATCAAATTATTGAAATTGGGGCTTTGAAAATTACCACCGGTAAAGATATTGAAAAATTTTCCGTGATTGTTAATAACCCGCCCAAGGGCAGTGGAATGGCGTCATTTAAATTCATTTCACAATCCATGGGTGGGGAACACGGCTGGATTACGTTGGATATGATTCATAACGGTTTGTCGGAAGAACGGGCGTTGAGCCGGTTTATGAAGTTTGTTGGCGAATATCCGGTTGTTGGCCACGCGATTGTTGATGGGGATGTGCAGTTAGTCAAAGAGGGGCTCCGCTATCATGATTTAGGCAAGTGGCACACGAATGGTAAAATTTTTGATACGCAACAGCTCCACGGGGCCTTAAATGGTAATCCTAATGATATTTCATTATCGGGTTTGGCTGCGACGTATGATGTCGAGATCGGTAAGCAGAAGCACCGTGCTTTGGCGGATGCCAAGGCAACTTTGGCTGTCTTCTCAGCAATGCAACGAACATGGCGATAAAAAGGTCCCAAATCTTCCGAACAAAAAATGCGGAGGATTTGGGACCTTTTAGAATCTATTATTAATAAGCTAAATGTCCTTTATCTAAAGGTAAGATATAAGGATTTTGGAAGCCAGTTGTGTCAACGAACTCACCAAACTTCGCCACTCGCTTTGGCTCTTGGAGTACCTTAATGTCAGCTAGTGGGCTAGCATCAAAGACGACGAAATCAGCCATTTTGCCAGGAACTAATTCACCATAATCAGCACTAATTTGCAATAAATCAGCTGCATTCGTGAAGAGTGCCTGCAAGATTTGGGCGTTAGTTGCGCCGGCAATTGACCAAAGTTCAGCCTCAAGGGCAGTGTCGGCATAACCGTTCAATGGTGAACCAGCATCAGTACCCAGTGCCAAATTAACGCCATTCTTTGCCGCTTTACCAAAGGCTGCAAAGTGTGAATCAACCCACTTGTAGGCTTTGTCGACCATCCACTGTGGCAACAAACCATCACCGCGCTTGATGATGACATAAGGAGCCACTAATGTTGGCGTTAAATATGTACCCGTTGATTGGAATAATTCGAGTGCCTCATCGTCAATCACAAAAGCGTGCTCAACCGAATCAACGCCGGCGCGCAAGGCTTCCTTAACAGTTTGCAAAGCTTCCGCGTGCGCCGCAACCTTGATGCCGCGACGGTGTGCCACGTCAACGCCAGCAGCCATTTCAGCTTCCGTCATTTGTGGCATATCAGGTTGCTCGAATTGATCAAACGCAATACCACCTGACGCCATGTACTTAATCGCATGGGCACCTTGTTCAATCCGACGGCGGACACCGGCCCGGAATTCTTCTGGACCAGACAAAGCTTCACCAATCTTGGAAGCGTGGCCACCAATGGTTGAGAAAGCACGACCAGATGCGACAACGCCAGTGCCACGCCATTGACCATTCAGCGTCATTTTTTGCATACCAATATCGAAGCTTTGCGCAGTTGCCAGAACACGGGTGTATGTCACCCCTGAAGCTAACATTTCATTTAAGTTAGCTTGGGCTTGCATTGCAATTTCGAAGGGTTCGCGTGAGGCTTTTGGCCCGTATGGGAAGACTTTATTAATGATGTGAACGTGGGTGTTGATCATACCAGGCGTGATGAACTTGTTATTTAAATCAACAAGTTCTTGAGCATCGGCAGGCGTAGCGCCAGTACCGGTAGCCGTAATACGCCCGGTTGTTAAATCAACTGAGAACCATGAATTAGGAATGAATTTCGCTTGCGCAACATCGTAGACTTGCGCATTATGATATGTGCGGATCGACATGAAACCACCTCAGTTATTTAGAATACTTACTTAACATTATATGCTTTTTCCAACTGTTCGCGCCATTATCCGATTTCTAAGGTGTTCCGAGGCAGTTACAAATAGTCAGTATGAGTATTTACTGAGAAATGGTTGACGAAATTTAATTCCTCACTTATGATTAGGGAGTTAAAACCTAAACAATTAGAAAAGGAAATGAAATTCATGCAAATGCACCTGTCAACAACGCAAGCGTTTTTCAACTTTACGTTTTTCTTCGGTTAGTCATCCGAAACAATCGTAAAGTTATTTTGCGTTGGACACTCGGATGACGGTAAAGTATCCGAGTGTGTGAGACATGCTAACTGCTGCGGGCAGACCATGGAACTCATTTAAACACGTATCGGATACTTTGGTGTTATCCGATACGTGTTTTTTTATTGGTTTCATAGGAGGTAGTAGGATGCAGTTGTGGCAACGGATGTTTAAGAAGGAATCGTTGACGGCGTATTTAAAAAGTGATGAACACTTTGCCAAAACGCTGACCGCGAAAGATTTGATTGGCTTGGGAATTGGTGCGGTCATCGGGACCGGAATCTTTATTTTGCCAGGAACGGTTGCTGCGACAACCGCTGGTCCAGGCGTTGTCTTTAGTTTTATTATTGCCGCAATTGTTTCGGGGTTAGTGGCCATGGCATATTCGGAAACTGCTTCAGCGATGCCGGTTGCGGGCTCAGCATATTCGTATGGTAACGTTATTTTTGGTGAAGTTGTTGGTTGGGTGCTAGGTTGGGCACTAATTTTGGAATATGCATTGGGGGTCGCAGCAGTTTCAACCGGCTGGTCAGCCTATTTTGCCAATTTGATAGCGCCAGTCTTCAAACTACCCACGGCCTTGTCGGGAGCTTACAATCCAGCCCAAGGGACGTACGTGAATCTGGTTGCGGTAATCATTGTGTTGTTGATTGGGTTAATGTTACGTGGTGGTATGAAGGAATCGAAGAGAATTCAAAACGCAATGGTTTTGTTGAAAGTCGCGATTATCATTATTTTTATTGTGGTGGGGTTCTTCTTTATTAAGAGCAGTAATTTGATGCCAATGATTCCAGCGCGGTTGCATGGCGCATTTGGTGTACAAGGTGTCTTGGCCGGCACGTCGATGGTTTTCTTTGCCTTTCTTGGATTTGACGCCTTATCGGCTTCAGCAGCTGAGGTGAAAAATCCGAAGCGCGACATGCCAATTGGAATTATTGGGACGTTGATTATTGCAGCCATATTGTATGGATTAGTCGCGTTCGTGCTGACAGGAATGGTGCACTACACCAAACTAAATGTGGCTGATCCGGCTGCGTTTGCGTTACAACAAGTCGGTCAAAATTGGGCGGCCTTAATTATTACAATTGGTGCATTGATTGGGATGTTCACTATGATGACAACGATGCTTTATGCGTCATCACGATTGATCTATGCTGTTGGCCGTGATGGTCTATTGCCCGGTAATTTAGGGAAGTTAAACCAAAAGGGTGAACCAAACCGCGCGTTGGGAATTGCAACGATTGTGGTAGCATTCTTTGGCGGTATGGTACCGTTGGACAAATTGGTTGATCTGGTTAATATGGGAACGTTACTAGCCTTTATGGTTGTGTCGCTAGGCATTTTGCCATTACGTAAGCGTGCTGATGTGAAACAAGATGGTTATAAGATGCCCGGTTATCCAGTGTTGCCCATTTTGTCGGCCGTATTTACGTTCTTCTTGATTACGCAATTACACGTTGAAACATTAATTGCAGCGGCTATTTGGTTTGTGTTAGGACTGATTTTGTACCTAACGTATGGTATTAAACATTCACGGATGAATTAATAGGATGCGGTTGTTCCACGTGGAACAACCGTTTTTTTATTTACCGCGCTTACTTTTTGTTTGTGCACAGTTTCTCAAAGTTATGTTATAATATATGAATAAAATGACATGTATTATTTTGGGGGAACGGGAAATGATAGCGAAACAAAAATTATTAGCGAGGGGCATTCAGTTGGAAGTGATTTCAATCGCTTGGATGGCACTTGAATTTGTGTTAGGCGTTTCAGCCGGTCTGCAAGCTGGTTCGATTTTGTTGATTGCTTTTGGCTTGGATGCGCTTTTGGAAGTCATCGCGGGGGGCGTGTTGATTTGGCGACTGCGGGCAGAATACGATGGTGCTGATAATGAGCGGGTATTGACTGTTGAACGACGTGCTTCGAAAATTGTGAAGGCAATTTTATTATTATTGGCAACTTACGTTATCGTCACGTCAGTTATCAATTTAGTGCAACATGAAGTGCCGGGTGAAAGTGGTATTGGCTTAGTTGTGGCGATTGCGTCAGTGGTTTTGATGCCAGTTATGACAACGATGAAGCGACGATTAGGTGCCCAAATTGGCTCGGAAGCCCTACGCGAAGATGCGATGTGTAACGTGGCGTGTGCCGTGTTAGCGGCCTTGGTTTTGCTGGGCATGCTGTTAACAGCATTATTTGGTTTGTGGTGGGCTGATGCGGTTGCGGCCATTATCTTTGCGATTTACATTGGTCGTGAAGGCTTGGAATTGTTTGAAAAATAGTTTGAGACAAGTTATGCGGTACTTTTTAGGTGGGTTTTGTTATGATTAGAAGTAAGAACTCCTGGAGGGTAGCCATATGAATCGAAAATTTATCGAGAAGGGTTATGGCATTGTACTAGACGTGGCGATGCTCATTTTGGGCATTGCCATGGTCGGATTCTTTTTTAAGGATCTTTGGAATTTAGGTACGATGGTGTTGCACACCGATTTAGAAGTTGATTTTTACGCAGTGACTGAAACGATTTTGGAAACGTTCTTGTTCTTCGAGTTCGTGGTCTTAACAAAAGAGTATTTTGTGCAAGATCGTATTTCATTACAGAATTTTATGTATATTGGTATTACAGCTTTATTGCGTAATTTATTGGTATATCATGCTGATACGATTGGCGTATTGATTCAAGCCGCGGCCATCGCGTTATTGATTGTTGTGTTGATTGCATATCGCTGGTCACGTCGCCATTTAGCTGATTTAGCGCATGAAGAAGAACGTAAAGAAGTTGAATTTGCTGAAAATCATCCTGATCAAGTGGAAGATTAAACAATATTAAAAAATCCCGGTTCGTGTGTTTGCATGAACCGGGATTTTTTGCGCTTAACAAGCCTAAAAAGCCACCATATCGTCATTTGCTAGCCCACCATAATTGGTCGAGCGGGATATGAGCATTGCCGATAATTACGGCTGACTCAGTGTAACCCGTGACTAAGCCGGTAATGATTTCAGGCACCACACCATCAGTAGCGCTGAAATTTTGTTGCACATGGACAATTTCATGCCGTCCGTACGCATCAAAAAGTAACGCGGTAATGGCTGCTAAATCCATTTCTGGCATTCGTCGTCGGGTGGCCGCCTGCGCCGCGGCCAATTGGTTTTTATGAACATCTTCAGTGTGGTCAGATAGGTAGTAGCCTTGCCATTTCACCATGCCTCTTTCATGATAGTCATGCGCGAAGAAGCGGGCAGCTTGGGCAAAAATATCGATATCATCATCCATAAGCGTTACCGCCATTGTGGCCACCAACTAACCCGATGCGATTTAACATCGTTCCACCAGCGACGCTAGAACTTTTAAAGACAGCGCCGACGCCAAATTTTTGTCGAATCGTATCGATGACGCTGTCAATTTGGCGTTGCTTCATGTTAATCGTCACAGGGGTGAAGAGGTCGATTTGCTCCACGCCATCAGGAGCCAAGCGACCAGCGCTGACGTAAATGTTACGAACAACCTCACCATCGTAGTGGGTGCGAAAAATTTCGCGTAGGGCGTTGGTAATGGGGAGGCTTAGATTGGTGGCGTCAATCGTTACCTGGCCACTAAAACCATGATTCGGGCCGGTCGTACGATAGCCAAAGCCAATGCCTAAACTGATTTGGCTGGCCACGACACGTTTTGCGCGTAACCGACTGGCTACTTGTTCACCGATTTCGCGAATGACAACTTCGATTTCAGCAGGGTTATCGTAATCGCGGGGCAAAACTTGGCCGTTGCTAAAGGAACTTTCTTTGACGTGATATTTATTACTGAGACGACTGCGATCGACACCCCAAGCTAGCGCATATAATTCAATCCCCTTGACCCCGAGCAGTTCCCGGAGCCGATAAGGATTAAAAGCGGCTAAATCACGCATCGATAAAATGCCTAAACGGCGTAAGGTTTTGGCAGTACGGCTACCAATACTCCAAACGTCATCGAGCTTGGTAATCGGCCATAAATGCTCGGGAATTGTTTCGTAGTGCCATTCCCCAATTAAATCCTTGTTATGTTTAGCTGAAATATCGAGGGCCATCTTAGCCATCGCGGGATTATCGCCAATGCCAACCGTCAAATAAATGCCGGTTGCATCGTGAACGGTTTCCTGAATGAGACGGGCCATGTTGCGAAGTGTTAACTTGCGCCCAAATTTTGATTCGATATAGCGCCAACTGTCCGTTAAATCGAGAATGGATTCATCAATTGAATAGATATGTAAATCTTCATCAGCGACAAATTGTCGATAGATGTCGTTGATTTGTTTATTTTTTTGAATGTAGTAATTCATGCGTGGTTGGACGATAGCCAAACGTGGATCACGAGGAACGTCGCGTTGACGCATCACATTGGATACACCAAGGATTTTTTTAGCCTGTGGTGACGCAGCCAGGACGAGACCACCATTTGTGTTTTCTTGCTGGCTCATGACCACTAACAAGGACTTGAGGGGATTTAATCCTAAATCAACACTTTCCACACTGGCGTAAAAACTTTTGGAATCGATTACCATGACAGCACGCCGTGGTTCGTTAGCATACACATTATGACTCATAAGCAAGGCCTCAAAATGATATATTAGGTTTATCCTAACGTTAGGATAAACCTAATATACACCCTTTAGAAAATCTTTGCAATTGTAAGAATGCCTGTATGACAACAAAAACGCCCATTATGGCTGACATTGCTGTCTTAGCCATAATGGGCGTTTTAAAAATTCTTAATTACTTACCGAAAATACGGCGGGCGATGTTTTCAGCATCGCGCAAGTTCTTATCGTTAACCCCTGAACGAGGAGCAAACGTTGTGAACCATGACCAACCTTCCGTTGGGACACCCCAAATGAACAAACCATCAACTTCGTTATCGTTAGCATCGATAACAGTCAAATCTTCCTTATTCATACGGGTACCACCAACAACATAAGTTGAACCGTCAGCCTTTGTGTACTCAGCGGCACTCAACAAACCACGATCACGCAAGTTGGCAACCAAAGGGTTAGTTGATGCAGCTAATGACACAGGGAACAAACGTGCTTCCACCAAGTTGTTGACCGTCCACGTGTTGCCACGGTTATCCGTTGCAACGTAGTGGTCATCACGGACAGAAACTGCCAAGCCAGGGCCAGCAACTTCCAAGACACCAGCTTCAATCAAAGCGCGCATTTGCTCAACACGTAGGACAGGAGGTCCAACGGAAATCAATGAGTTAAATGGGTTGAACTTTGATAGGAACTTGGCATATTCGTCAGATGACAAGTAGCCAGCATCCAAATAGTGACGAATGATACCACGGACGTCACGCAACATATCAAAGGCACCGGCATAAGGTGCATCGTTGTTACCTTGGTTGGCATCGTTAATATCCCAAGTTAGGTAATTCATCATGAAGTCACTGTATTCAACTTCAGCTGGTACATCATCAACGGGGTTCAAAATACGATCCCAATCCATAATGTATTCTTCAGAAATGCCGTACTTACGGGCAGTTTCATTCAAATCATCACTGGCTGCCAAAGCATCCATGAATTCGGCAGCGTTGAATGGCCATGTGACACCAAAGTCGTTAATTGTGTTTTGATAGTGCTTGTATTCCAATTCCTTACGCAACAACGTAAAGAATTCGTCATAGGTAACTTGACCGTTTGACTTTTCAGCCAACTTATCCAAATTCTCTGACGTAAAGAATAGTGGTTGATAACCTTCAGCCGCAACCTTTTGGTTAACACCACGTGCGTGCATAGGCAAGCCCTTGCGAGAACCAGCAATCATGTGAGGTTCCTTACCAGATGGTAGGTAGTACATCACACCGTTGTTATCGCGAGCGAAGCGACCACCACGGCTGATTGTTAACTTAGCAATGTAGTCGAAGAAGCTCAATCCCAAACCACGTAAAACAACTTTTTCACGGGCTGGAACAGCATCGAGGTCGGCTTCTGAAGGGTGCGTTGGGGCAACGTACAACATGTTAGCATTGCCTGCAGCGGCATCAGCGAAAGCTTGCTCTTCATCGTTCAAGCTGTTGTCCACGTGACCCAATGCCATCACCACTTGATCAGCAATGATGGTATCAGTGCCGTCAATCGTGACCGTATATTGATTATCTTGCTTAACAACATCAGTGACACTGCGACGTTCATATGACAATGTCACATTTGCAGGGACGTGAGCACCAAGGTGTTCAAAGAACCATTGGCCATACACACCAAACAAAGCACGTGACGTGAAACGGTTAGGGTTGATACGCGTCAACTCATCCAAGAAGTAAGCTTCATTCTTGAAGTCGTGCATCTTCACGTATTCCTTACCGAACGTGACAGACCATTCATAAAAATTAGGACCATACAACGCGGTAGAAGCGTGGTTAGGTACTGAAGGATCAGTAAATAACGTCAATTGTTGTGTAACAGTGTTCATCAAGAAAGTTGGGTCTTGATCTGGGTTCCAAACACGACCACCGATAGGAAATGGGTCGTATAGGGTGATGTCAACAGGCTCGGTCGTTGACTTGGCGTGCGCCATTAGACGCTCAACCAAAGACAAGTTACGTGGACCAGCCCCGACTAATACGATATTCATTAGTTCTCGCTCTCTTCCTGTTTAAATTCTGCTAATTCTTCCGGTGAATAAATGCCAATGTCTTTCACATAAATATTGCCGGCGCGTTTTAGGCCTTCGTTTTGCAACAACCCTTGCTTAGGATAGGCGAAAGTAACAGTTGCGGTGGCACGAATAGCAGAGCCAAGGATTTCTCCAGTAGTTGCGTGCAAACCAGATGGGACATCAACAGAGACAACCGGAATATTAGCGGCATTTACTCGTTTAATAATATCACCAAGTTTGCTTGGAACGGGCTTAGAAAGGCCTATTCCAAATAGCGCATCCACGATGACCGTGTAATTGCGGAAATCACGGACACGGTTTTGGGTGTGAATACCATAGCCACGGGCAATCTTAAGTTGCGTGGCTGTGTTAGCGGTCGCACGATTTTCATCACCAAGAATCAATAGGTCGACGTTAACGCCTTTTTGAATCAACATGCGTGCAATGGCGACACCGTCACCACCGTTATTACCAAGTCCGGCGATAACAAGCACGTTGGCTAAATCAAAGGTACCAGCTGCCAAAACTTCAATGGTGGCCATTGCGGCGCGTTCCATTAAAACCAAGGCGGGAACACCGATTTCTTCCATTGTATAACGGTCAAATCGTTGCATCTCTTGTGCGGTTACTGCTTCAACCATGAAAAGTAACCTCCTTATAGTAGATTAAATGTTATCGATAACGTTGTTTTGGACATTATCGGGTTATCTGGCAGTGTTAAGCAGGTGCTGCGAATACGTCAGATAACGGTGACTGGGCCTGGTCAGGGGCCTAAAAGCCCTAACATGACCAGTCTGCTTTATTATATCGCAACTCACTGCTAAAATGTGTTTAGTAACGTGTTTAATTCTGAACACAAAGTAAGTCACTGAAAGAAGGAGTAAAGATTATGAACGAGCATTCAATTCCTGAGGATATGACACAGGTTGCGGATCGTGTCGCATTGATGGCCGCACGTGGCTTTCCAGTCAGCGAGGATGATGTCATTAAGGAAGCCTTGAAGCTTGGTTTCCAAGATATTGTTGATGAACGCATGGAAGGTAACTACTATACAGTTCGTTGGGATGAAGAATTTAATGCCTTGCAAGTCTTTGGCATCGAAAATTCATTCGAAGGTGAGGCAAAGCCAGAAGAAGGTAAGCCCTCATTTATTGAACAATTTAAGGCAAACTCAATGAATGCTTGGTTAGCGTTGGATCGTGCAGCCAGCAAGATTATTGGTCGCTAATATTAAAATTACGTTAACGGCGGAACTTTAAAGCTGAATTTAAGTCGGTTTTTGTTATATAGTAGGGTCAGAAATTTTTAATTTTGTACAGTCGTACAAAGTATATCTCGAAGGAGTTTTTAATCATGGAAAACATGCGCAAGTATCTTGCCGAGTTCTTCGGAACTTTGATGTTGGTTGCCATGGGTACTGGAGTTGTTATCTTCGTCGGTACTCAAGCTGGTCCATTGCCAGTTGCTTTGGCATTCGCCATCGCGGTTGCAGCCGGAGCATACGCTTTTGGCCCAATCTCAGGTGGTCACTTTAACCCAGCCGTTTCTTTGGCACAAGCCATCAACGGTCGTATCTCATGGGTTGAATTTATTGGTTACGTCGTTGCCCAAATCATTGGTGCTTTTGCTGGTTCAGCTGTTATCTTTGGCTTCATGAAGGCCTTTGGTGCAACTGCTGCAACAATCAAGCAAGTTGGTTTTGGTCAAACAGACTACAACACACCAGTTTCATTCTTGTCAGCTACGTTGATTGAAGCATTCTTGACGTTTGTCTTTGTTTTGGTAATCTTGATGGTTACGTCAAAGAAGAACGCTGAGAACTCAGCTTTGGCACCAATGATCATTGGTTTGACGTTGGGTGCATTGATCATGCTTGGTTTGCAAGCAACGGGTGGTTCATTGAACCCAGCTCGTTCATTGGCCCCAGCCGCATTCTTTGCAATGTTCGGTTCATCAACTGCATTGACTCACATCGGTGCCTACATCGTAGGTCCTTTGCTTGGTGGTGCGGTTGCAGCCGTAATTGCTAAGTTTGGTCTTGGTTCAGAAGAAGACTAATTATTAAATAATAAACCGCCCATGACGCGTGAACTGGTCATGGGCGGTTTTTGTATACGGTGGCGCTTGATTTAATTAGAAAAAGATTAGAATAAAGTGTTGACACTTATCATAAACTGCGTATACTTAGAAACATCAAGAAAAGGGAGGACGACGTCATGAAGAACGTGTCTGTTGAAAAATTGAATGTTATGACGTTGGTTGCCCCAATTATTATTGCGATTATTATTATTATTTCGCAGTGATGGTTGGCTTTTTGAGATGCTTGCTAGCCATGAAACTGCTACACAGTTAACATGGCTAGCCAAATTTAATTACTTTGTAAACGAGTAACGGCTAGTATTTTGCGCAGAATACTAGCCGTTTTTTTATATATTTTTGAGCTCAAACTATTACTCGTCCCACCCAAATTATAGGAGCGTGTAGGTTATGAATAAGTTTGTTAAGAATTCAGTATTGATGTCAGTTGCTTTGGTTGCAGTTGCAGGTGCTAGCACACAAGTGGCGCATGCGGCCGGTAAGGAATTGAATTGGACGTTGACGGGGGACTTGAAGACAACAGATCCTTCAAACGTAGCGGATATCCCATCACAAAATGCGGTGCAAGCCACTGGTGAAGGATTGTATCGTGTTGGTACAAGTGGACAACCAGAATTGGCGGCCGCACAATCAGTAGATGTCTCAGATGACGGGTTAACGTGGACATTTAAGTTGCGTGACAATTTAAAGTGGTCCGATGGATCACAATTAACGGCGCATGATTTTGTTTATAGTTGGCAACGCACAAACAATCCTAAGACGGCGGCAATCGGATCGATGTTCTTTAGCGGTATCAAGAATGCGGATGCTATCCAATCAGGAAAAGTTACTGATATGAACCAATTGGGAGTGAAGGCCCTTGATGATACAACGTTGCAAGTCACGCTGGATCGGCCGTTGCCACAATTGAAAGCGGAGTTGGCGATGATGTACTTCTTCCCAGAAAAGGAAAGTTTCGTCACAACGACTGGCAAGGCGTTCGGAACGACGGCTAAGGATTCATTATCAAGTGGTCCATATGTCTTGAAGAAGTGGGATGGCTCAAGTTCAACCTACCAATATGTTAAAAATCCTTATTACTGGGATGCCGATGCCGTTAAGACGCCAGCTGTAAATGTCACCACAACGGCGGATGCGACGACAAGTTTCAATTTGTATAATGCCGGTAAAGCTGATTTTGCGCAGTTAAATGCTACCCAAGCACGTAACTCTAAGCACAAGCATGGGTTTACGACAGTCCATACCGCAGCGACAACTTATATGACGATGAACCAAAAGAATCCAGTGTTGAAAAATGTGAAGTTGCGTCAAGCGATGTCTTATGCAGTAAATCGTGAAAAGTTGGCGAAAAACGTGCTAACGGGGGCTGCTGAACCAGCCAAGACCTTTGTGGCAAAGGGATTAACGAAGGATCCAAATACAGGTAAGGATTTTGTCGACACAGCCCACACGAAGTACGTCAGCTATAACAAAGCGGAAGCGGCTAAGTTATGGGCTGCTGGTTTGAAGGAAACGGGTAAGAAGACCGTGAAGTTGACCTTGTTAACAGGTGATACGGATGCGGCTAAGCAAACAGGACAATATCTACAGTCACAATTGGAAACGAATTTGAAGGGTTTGCAAGTGAGTGTGAAGTCAGTGCCCGCTAAGCAGACTAGTGCGTTGACTAAGGCAGGAAAATTCGATCTGGGTCTCTCGACTTGGAACGCGGATTACACGGACCCAGTCGACATGCTACAAACATTGGTTACGGGGGCCTCATGGAATTTGACAGGTTGGTCTGATCCCAAGTATGACGAGCTATATCGCAAGGCGACGGTCACGGATGCTAATGATAAGGCGGCACGTTACAAGGATTTGGTTGCTGCTGAACAATATGCTGAAAAGCAGGGTGCGGTTGCGCCACTGACGTACTCAAAGATCACGGCGTTACAGAATCCAGATGTTAAGGGTGTTTACGTCAATCCAGTCGGGGGAACCTTTGATTGGAAGCACGCTGAAAAGAAATAGGGGGATGATTGGATGACAAAAGATGGCACGCACATTTTATCGCTTGAGAATGGCTATCATTTATGGTCGCGTACAGATGGTACGGGCAAGCCAATTAAATTGCTGACGTTGCACGGTGGACCGGGCGCTGGGCATGAACCATATGAGCGTTTTCCAGAATTTTTAAATCCGGATGGTGTCGAAGTCACACAATATGATCAGCTGGGGGCTTGGTATTCAGACCAACCAGATTTTGATGATCCGGCTAACGTTGAACGATTTTTAAATTATGACTACTATCTAAATGAGGTAGAAGAAGTTAGGCAGCAATTAGGTTATGAAGATGGTGAATTTTATTTAGCGGGTCATTCGTGGGGTGGATTATTAGCGCAGGAATATGCGTTGCGCCACCCGGGCGTCGTCAAAGGACTTATTATTATTTCAATGATTGATAATATTGATGATTATGTAACGAACATCAATGCCATTCGAGAACATGAATTTGATGCTGATGTCGTAGCGTTTATGCGTGAAGTTGAAGAACGGGGTGAATGGGATAATCCAACCTATCAAGCCTACGCCACGCAACTTGATCAGGCATATATCACGCGTCACCCAAATGCACCGCATCATCAGATTAGTACAATGGGGACGGCCGTCTATAATCATTTCCAGGGAAATAATGAATTTGTGATTACTGGCGAATTGGCCCATTGGTCGGTTGCAGAGCGACTACATGAAATCACAGTACCAACGTTACTAACATTTGGTGGTCATGAGTCAATGCCGTTGTCAGTAGCACGGGAGATGCGTGATAAAATGCCGAATGCGCGGTTGCGTGTCACGCCAGATGCTGGACACGTCCATATGGTCGATAATCCAGAAGTATTCTTCTACAATCTGCGACATTTTATTCAAGACGTTGAGACGGGCACTTTCCAACCAGATTAATTGCAGCTAGCCCGTTCGTGAACTTGATTTAACAAACCGGTAAAAAAGGACTACACTATAAGGGTAGACATACACGCCGGGCCAATCACCTGACGCGCAAATTAAAAATGTGCTGGAGGTATGGATTTATGTCACAGAAGAATAAGTTGAAGAAGTTGTTGGAAAAGAAGGGGATTGAGTCAATTAACGTTGACGGAACACCAACACCTGTTCAAAGTGCTAAGGAGCTCGATTTGATCGAAGCTGCCAAGGCAAACGGCATTATGTAATTGATAATTGAACAAAAATAAAGCCAGACACATGTGCCTGGCTTTATTTTTGTTCATTTTTAATCGTGCGCAATCCGGGCTTGGGCGGCTGCGGCAATCGCTGATACGATAT
>ENA-UOXB01000887-UOXB01000887.1-bioreactor-metagenome-genome-assembly--contig:-NODE-887-length-15937-cov-4.796562_pt1 | contig 15937 bp, 13 predicted proteins | sample MGYA00238158_ERZ761615 | MGnify/ENA primary metagenome ERZ761615 (study PRJEB28904, sample SAMN06267902) | bioreactor metagenome | isolation source: Joint BioEnergy Institute, California, USA | place... | reverse complement strand
CACATTACGATCGTTCAGTTGCCCAATTAGCCATCCGTTATGCGTTGGCTAAGGGAACGTTGCCACTACCAAAGGCTAACCACCCAGAGTATGTTGCTCAGAATGCGGATGTTGATTTTGAAATCAGCCCAGCTGATATGCAACGTTTGGATGCAATTAAGATGCCATACTAATATCAAACAAAAAACGCGCTTACCACGATGATGTGATAGGCGCGTTTTGCATTATTCAGTTGTTGATAGATAGAAAGAAGCTGGGGTGATATTAGTGCCTTTGTCCGGTGTGATACCAGCGGCGATAAAATGCAACTTTTGATAGTTGAAATCATTTGAATCGGTTAGCACAATAAAATCACCTGACTTTGACTCACCAGGTTTAAGAATACCGGTGTTGAATTGATCGTACATGTAGTGACCGACTTCCATATCGGAATGCGTAAAGGATTGCCCGTTGCCATCAATTAAAGTCCATCCGGCGGCATTTGTGTTCAACAGGTTAATGGGTTGGGTGCCGTAATTAGTGATGGTGACATCAAGCGTCACGCGATAAAACTCATATGGCAATGACACATGGGCCTTAACAAATTCCTTTTCAGCTGGCGAAAAGAGTGATTCTAGATTCGTTGTGTCCAAAATGTTGATGTGTGAAATGGCGAACTGCAAGTTATTGGCTGTGACGGACATATGCAGGTCTTTATCCAAGAAAGTTGATTGATAATCTTGGTGATTATTCGCAGGAGCACGGGAGTAGTCAATCGATGGCGAACTCGAGGCGCTTGAAGACTGTGAGGCCAGTGGCGCAGATGTGTCATTGAAATCGTGACTGGTATATCTGGTTGCTTTTGGTCCGTAAATAGCGATAACATAGAAGCCAAGTAATAAGCCGCTGAAAATCACGAGTATTAAGATTTGGCGGGTTAATTTGGTCATGGTTCGGCTCCTGTTTTTTTAAACAGTATACACCCAGTGTAAAAGGGACGACTAGTGACGGACGTGGAAAATGAGGGAAAACGGATGTTGTTAAATCTTAGAACGCTAACGGCAGTTGAGTTGCGTCGCAATAAATTGATTGCGGTCTTTTTGATGGGTGCGCTCGGCCTGGAATTGACGACTCTTGATCCACGAGCTAGCGTTGTGATTTTAATCGGCGCTGTTATAGCTGGTGTTTTGCCGAATGATAAGGTCGCGGTGTTGTGGTTGATGCCTGCAACTTTATTAGTGGGTGACTTCTTTCTAACGCAGCCCATTTGGCAAATGAAGCTTGCTTTAGCCATCGCTGTGTTGCTCGTAAGGTTTGGCCTGGTACAAGATAAGCCGATTGTCCAGGAAGCAACGTTGCCGAAAAAGTACACGTATGACCTAACTGGGTTGTCGCGCAAAGACAAGCAAGCTTTCCAAACGGCCTTCGCTACGGGCTATGAAGAGATTCAAGCTATCAATGCGGCAGTTAAAGCTGATGCACAGTTGGAGACGATTGCTGATAAATACCAATTCGAATTATTCACGGATAACATCATGGCAACGTTAGCTGAGAAGCCGGAGCGCCTTGTGCTAGCGGATGAGTTCCTCTATAACCACGTGCCGAATATTTTGAAAATCGTCCGCATGTACATGACTGTGCAAAAGCAGACATCGGTGTCACAAGTCGCTGATGAACAACTAGGTCAGGCGCAAAATACGCTAGTTGCCTTGTTTAAAGAAATAAAAGTGGATTACCACGTCCTGACGCAAGTAGATTCGCAAGCACTTTCAGAGCAAATTGCGATTGCGCAACAAACGATGTATAACCGAAATTAAATAATGATTGTGAGCTGGTTCGCCAGCTCTTTTTTTCTGCAAAAATTCAAATTGACCCGGTATGATAGAGGCGAAGGGGGTGACGGATTTGGATGAAAAAGATAAAGAGCTGGATCGATTGATTTATGATACGTACGGCATCGTTGAGTCGGAACCAGATGAAACCAAGCTGGCACCTCGTAAACCACGCCACCAGCGCAGAATTATTTACACCAGCATTATCTTGCTGCTGGTGTTTGGATCAGTTGGCAGTAGCTTTGAACCGATTATGAGTGCCATTAACTACAGTTCGCAACGGCGCCAATTAAATAATTTGACGATTAAACAGGCTGAGACGGGCAATGAAAAATTACTGCGAAATGGTGGTTTCGGTCCGACACGTGATTCATTGGGAATGTACACTGGTAAAAACGGCGAGTTAACCGTTGCAATTGTGCAATCAGATTTCCAAACGACAACACCGAATGTACAACGTGCCTTAAAAGAGGCGATTAAATTTTGGCAGGAAAAATCACAGGGCAAAATTATTATCAAGGAAGTTCAACAACGTCAAAGTCCGGATGTGCTCGTGCGAGCGGGTACGATGGGGGATGAGGGGACTGACGCAGGGACACATGCCTTGGCCTGGATGAATCCGTCAACCGGTGAGCTGCGTGTTTCTGGGGATGTATTGTCATTGTCGAATCAAAACACGTTAACGAAAACGCTGGCGCACGAACTTGGTCATGCCTTGGGGCTGGGTCATAAAACTGATGGCCACAACATCATGAGTGCGATGCTATCGCCGAAAGCAGATGAGGTTTCAACGAACCAACTAACGCACATTGAGACATTCCAATCTGAACGTTAAAGCAAGGCGAAAACGACAGTGCATGCTAGAATTAATTTATCAATATGAATGAGGTGATAGGTCATGGATGAAGCATTGGCAAATGATGTGCAACGATTTGTTTTGGCACAAGAAAACGCAAACAGCTTTCAAACGGCGGTTGATGAATTAACGGCTGGTAAGAAGGATTCACACTGGATGTGGTGGGTGTTCCCACAGTTGCGTTCACTGGGTTCAAGTGAACGTGCGGTTTATTATGGCGTAGCAGATGCGGATGAAGCCCGTACTTATTTGGCAAATGAGACGCTAGCTGAGCGCTTATTACATGTCACGAAGATTGTTTTGGACTTGAAGGCAGCTAACATTGTTGATGTCTTTGGGGATGTTGATACGCGTAAGTTGCAAGCATCATGGACGCTATTTGAATCAGTCGCAGATAACAAAGTACCATTTGCAGAAGGACTAGATTTCTACTTTAACGGGGAACGTCATTCAGCGACATTGGCCGAATTGTAAAATAGACTGGTAATCAATGATGGGCACTCGAAATTTCGGGTGCCTTTTTTGTGCTCGCAGGAATTCAAAGTGTTAACATTTAGGTGTTGAAAAGAAACGAGGCTTATTAGTGATGAATCAAACAGTATTAAAAGCAGTAGAACGTGTGACTTGGAACACAGAACACCACTTCTTGCATATTAAGAATCAACACGAGTTCAAGCGCCAACTAGCGGTGCAATTCGAAATGGGGTATTCGGATGCCCGTTTCATTCAATTCTTCTTGGAAACGCAAGAAAGTGATGATGACATTTGGCAAACGTTTACGGACGCTTTTGAAAAGGTGACGGCGTTTGAGTACGCGTTTATCGCGGGCGGTTTGGAAGGCTTCAATGAGCAATTTGGGGATCAAATGGCTGCTTATGATGAGGCGCACCAAGAGTTACTAGGTATTTTGGAACAGGTAAAGTTGCTAGCGGCAACGTTTTAGGGGGCTATAACAAGTGTTTGACTACAAGGCATATTTCAAGGAACGTACAATGCGTGATTACACAGTCGCCATGGTTTTGCGCATGATGGCTGATAACGGATACATGGGACAACACGCCGTCGACGTGTTATCTGAGACGAATGCAGAGATTACATCAGAACCATTCCCAGGCGAGGCGGGGCTGCGCCAATTGTATGTTCACATTGATGGACAACAATTTGTCGTTCGCTTCAAGGTGAACCTAGAGACTGGTGATACGACAGTCCGTGATGCTTGGCGTAATGATGAGCAAACGCATGTTGATGAGTTGAATTTCATCGACTATTGGTACCCAACTTACTTCCCCGATGGTCAGGTAGCTGATCGTGTAAAGGACTGGTACGCAGTGGCGGATGCTAAGCTACAATTTAAGGCTTAATGATAGGAGACCTGTAAAATTTGTACAGGTCTTTTTTGTGCCGAAAATTATCAATCCGTGGGACTTTTGGTTTCCGGAGCGTCCAAAATTATGGATGATACATAAAAAGCCCACAAAAAGGACATGAATAAAACAATGAATGCGATTTCAAGGACACGGCTTATTCAAATAATCGCCCAAAATTAGAAGATTATATAGGGTAGACTGTAAATAACTTGGAACGACATTTTGAACTGTGGTGGCTCATGAAAAGTTTTTTCAGGGTATTGGACGGAGAAAGGGCACTTTCTTTTTAGAGGAGTAAAACGATGAAAAAACAATCAGCAATTTTATGTTTTGTCACCTTTATGGCAATGAATGTGGCAACGTTGGGAACAGTAAGCGCAGATGCTGTCCGCCCGGTAGTTGCACAATCATCTTTGATCGAGCAATTTGACGAGATGATTCAAGGTGTTAAAGACAAGCTTAGTGGACACACAGAATCTGACTATAACGAGCCGATTATTGAATCACCAGATGGCGAAATGAAGCCAACACAGGTGACTGATATTTCGGTTTCAGAAAATGCAAAGTCAGAACCCGTTATTGTCGGGGCAGTTGATACGCCAGACTTAGAAAATCGCCGTTGGGCTCGTGATGTGAATGCTGGTCGTACGGAAGAAGGCGTTTGGCCGGTTCGTATGGCAAAGAACCACCCAATTGTCTTTTTGCTAGCGATGCTAGTCGTTGGTAATGCATCAGCCGTGTTTGTTTATCGCGTTAAGCGCCGCCCAGTTACAACAGAAATCTAAAAAACGCCCTCGCACAAAATTAGTGCGGGGGCGTTTTGCTATTTCTGTTGTAGGAAAATAACCAACACAGTGATTGCTTGTAATAGGGAGAAAATACCCATACGGTACTTAGGCTTCAAGTCGAGATTAATTAGAACCATCCACGTAAAGACAATAATGACAATCGCTAATAGTGTCCATAAATTCCATGGCAACGTTAAGACATCTAGCAAAAGGATGATGCCGAATGCCAAAGACGTGGCACGCTTGTTGCGACCAGTTGGTACGAAAATGCTACTCATGTAGTACAGATAACTGAATAGCAAAGGCAACAAGCTTAGAATAAACGGTAGCGTTAGATAAGTGTTTTGTTGATAGAAAATGACAACCGGCATGGCTAGCGTGGCGATGCTGGAATACATAATTAAACCAAGAATGTTTTGCAGGTTTAACCACTTAACGTTAATCAACAATAAGGCGAGGGGTAACAAACCCAGCAAGATAATTTGTTGAATCGTGACTTGCTTATACAGGAAGTATAAGAAGATGATTGGAATCAAGATGACAGCGAAATTCAACCAACGTGAGAAGCCACGGTTAAAGGTTAAGAAGATTGCTAGTGCCAATATAAGGCTGTAGGTCATCAAAAGCGGATTGTGTTGCCATTGCCCACTGGTTAAGTTTTTTGAATAAATCAGCGGGTAAATCCACCAAATGGCCAATTGTGACGTGACGGCAAACAAAATTGAGAACCACTGAATTTGTTGCCACTGTGGTCGGTTGTCGATGCGTTGTTGTCGACGCCGAGGTCCACGATGAAGTGGTTCGGTCGATGAAGCCGTTGCTTGGGGACCATCTAATTGGTTGAGCCGATTTAAGCTGGCTTGATAATCGTCATTCATGGATAGCCTCCTTTTTAATGATATTTTTCATTTACATGTAATTAACTAAACTAACCTTATAATTGTAGCAAATTCGGCGCAGTCTCGGACAGTTTGTTATAATGACTTTTAGGTAAAAGAGTGAATTAATTGTGAAAGGGAAGCAGAACAATGACGATTAAGTTAATTGCAACCGATATGGACGGTACATTGCTACGTGATGATCGCACATTTGACTATGCACGAATGGAGGCATTGTTAGATCAAATGGACGAACGTGGTATCCGCTTTGTCGCAGCGAGTGGTAACCAATATAAGCAACTGCGTTCTTATTTTGAACCGGTTAACCCTGACCGCATTACATATGTGTCAGATAATGGTGCATTGATTACCCATGAGAATACGGTGTTGGCTGAATCCGCATTGTCACCTGATCAAATTGCACGCGTATTGCAATGGAATGCTGAGACACATGCACACATGGATAATTTGATTATTTTGTCAGGAACGAACGGAGCGTATGTTTCAAATCATGCGACACCTGAAATGATTGCGGCCGTAAAAACGTTCTATCCAACGGTTCACCAAGTTGAAAAGTTTATGGATGTCGAAGATAGCATTTTCCGTTTTTCATTAGTTTGGGACCAAGATGTTGATGTGCATCATCACGTGCAACAATTGCGCGATGTCTTCGGTGAGGAATTGCACACTACGGGTTCAGGATTCGGATCCGTTGATATTTTGGCACCGGGGGTCAACAAGCGCACTGGTCTGGAACAACTTGCTGCTAAGTGGGACATTAAGCCCGAAGAAATGGCAGCGTTTGGTGATAACGGTAATGACTTGGAAATGCTTCGCTACGTGAAGTACCCATTTGTGATGCCAAATGCCGAGGATTTTATGAAGGTCCGTATTAATAATTTGGCCGTTAATGATAATAACCACAACGGGGTTTTGGATACAATTGAAGCTCTGCTGGGCGGTGCGTTTGACGATGACGATGAGTCAGTTTTTACTAAGTAAGCGTTATCGTTGAACTAAAAGCCTATACGCGGTGTGAGAAACTGCTATAATGGGTAAGATTGACATGCGTAACTATTGGTTGCGCATTTTAGATTTATAGAGGCGGAGGAAACGTTGTGTTTTTCAAAAAGCGACGAGTCATCGATTCAGAAACAACGACACAATTAGATAAGACGCGCATTCCTAACCATATTGCAGTTATTATGGATGGAAACGGGCGCTGGGCTAAGCGACAAAACTTACCCCGTGTGGCCGGACACCAACGTGGTATGGAAGTGGTTAAGGATATTACCAAGGCAGCTAGTGATTTAGGTGTTAAGGTGCTAACATTGTACGCATTTTCAACTGAAAATTGGAAGCGTCCTGAGACTGAAGTCGGGTTCTTGATGAAGTTGCCTGGTAAGTTTTTTGATACCTTCGTACCTGAGTTGATTGAAAATAATGTTCGCGTCAACGTGATGGGATATGTTGATCAACTGCCCGCTGATACGCAACGTGCCGTCAATGATGCGATTGCGCAAACTGCTAATAATACGGGGATGGTTTTGAACTTTGCCTTGAATTATGGTGGGCGCGCTGAAATCGTAACAGGTGTACAAACGTTAGCGCAACAAGTTGCGGCTGGCGAGCTTAAGCCTGAAGAAATCGATGAAGCGACAATTAGTGGCGCTATGATGACAGCGCCACTTGGTGAATATGCAGATCCTGATTTGCTAATTCGTACCAGTGGTGAAATGCGTTTGTCTAATTTCTTGTTGTGGCAATTGGCATACGCAGAATTCGTCTTTGTCGACGAACACTGGCCTGAGATGACACAATCTGTTTTCGAAGGGGCCATTGCAACTTACCAAGCACGTGATCGTCGTTTTGGTGGGATTGCAGAAAATAAGAGTGATAAAAAATAGAGGAAGTTTAGGACTATGAAGACACGTGTCATTACGGCCATTGTCGCATTGGCAATTTTCTTGCCAATCTTGTACGCTGGCGGTATTTGGATTCAAGTGGCAGCATCAGTACTCGCAGTAATTGCGGCTGCCGAAGTCGTCTTGATGCGCAAGACGTTGTTGGTTGATTTTGGAGCGATTTTGACGATGGTTGGTGCTTTGGTGATGACGTTGCCTGCCAATTTGTGGGACAACATTCAAACACCAGTTGTCTTGCACCGCTCATCATTGTTGTACATTTTTGTTATCTTGATGTTGTTGCACACGGTAATTGCTAAGAATAAGTTTAGCTTTGAGGATGCCGGTGTATTCACGTTGACGATGATGTACGTTGGAATGGGATTCGGCATGATGGTTGCCGCACGTAACACTGGGTTGGATACGTTGATGTTTGCCTTCTTGATTGTTTGGTTGACTGATTCAGGCGCTTACATGATTGGTCGAAAGATTGGTAAGCACAAGTTGACGAAGATTTCACCAAACAAGACTTGGGAAGGTTCGATAGGTGGAACGGTTGTTGCAGTGATTGCGGCAGCGGTCTACACATATTTCTTCCCACAAACGTACAGCTGGCCAGTGATGATCATTATTAGTATCGTGCTTTCAGTAGCCGGTCAATTTGGTGATTTGATTGAATCTGGTTTGAAGCGTTTTTACAAGGTGAAGGATTCAGGAAATGTTTTGCCTGGTCACGGTGGTATCTTGGATCGTTTCGACTCAATGTTGATTGTTTTGCCATTGATGTACTTGATTGGTTTGTTCCACTAAACTAAAAGATTTTTAAGCCTGAAGGATATTAACGTTTCCTTCAGGCTTTTGTTGTATACTAGGGCCTAGTATATTGGGAGCACGTGGAGAATTTAACTAATGACAACGATTATTACGTTTATTTTGGTGTTCGGCCTGTTGGTGGTCGTACACGAATTTGGACATTTTTACTTTGCAAAGAAGTCCGGTGTTCGTGTCCGTGAGTTTGCGATTGGGATGGGGCCTAAGTTGCTACAGACACGACGAAACGGCACGACTTACACGATTCGCATTTTGCCGGTTGGCGGTTATGTGCGTATGGCAGGACGCGCGGAGGCAGAAGAAGAAAGCATTCGCCCTGGTATGACGGTCGTCGTCGTTGAGACGGATGGTGTTGTGACGCGTTTGAATCTGTCAGAGCAAACTGAGTTGGTAGGTGGCCGTGCTTTAACGGTTAATCGTATTGACTTGGTTGATGACATGTTCATTGAAGGTTACTGGGATGGAGACGAGTCAACGCTGGTTAAGCTCGCTGTTGATCATGATGCGTCAGTGATTGAAGCTGATGGTACCGAAGTCTTAGTTGCACCACGTGACACACACATTGAATCAGCTAAATTGTGGCAACGCGCCTTGATTAACTTCGCTGGTCCGATGAATAATTTCATTTTGACGTTGGTGTTGTTCCTTGGCTTGGCATTTGCAATGCCTGGGGTGACAACGACAACGTTGCAATCAATTGCACAAGATTCTCCAGCAGCGAGCGCTGGATTGAAGAAGGGCGATACGATTGAAAAAATCGACGGCGTTAAAATGACATCTTGGCAAAAGATGCAAGATACGATTCAAACGTTGCCTGGCAAGAAGACGACGGTGGTGTACGAACGTGATGGTAAGCAATTAACCACTAAGGTGACGCCTAAGTCGGTTAAGAATGGTGGCATGACGATTGGACAAATTGGGGTGACACCAACGACAACGAAGGCAGCCGGCCCACGTGTGGCGTATGCTTTCCGTGCTACGGGGCAAGCGATGACACAGATTTTCCGCGCGATTCAAAATTTGGTCCAAGGCTTCTCACTTAATAAGTTAGGTGGACCAGTTGCTATTTACAAGAATACGGAACAAGTTAGTTCGTATGGCTTCTTGGCGATTGTGTCATTTGCAGCATGGTTGTCAGTTAACTTGGGTATGATGAACTTGTTACCAATCCCTGGTTTGGATGGTGGTAAGTTGTTGCTGAATGCAGTTGAAGCAGTCATTCGTCGTCCGGTACCTGAAAAGATTGAAACAACGGTCACGTTGGCTGGTGTTTTGTTCTTGGTACTGCTGATGGTGGCGGTTACCGGAAATGATATTTTGCGTTATTTTTTTAAGTAAGTGAGGAAGGGATGCCGATTCGGCATCCCTTTTTGTATACTTTGTGCGAATGAGTAGGGTAGTTCTTGGTTAACTGTGGTAAACTAGAAAAAGAATTTTTAGTGACGTTATGTCGTCAAGATTAGGGATGAGGGAAGTTTTCCATGAAACAATCAAAGGTTTTTATTCCAACTTTGCGTGAAACTCCAGCCGATGCTGAAGTTATCTCGCACCAAATGATGTTGCGTGCCGGTTACATGCGTCCGGTTTCAGCCGGTGTTTACGCCTACTTGCCATTGGCACAACGCGTTTTGAACAAGATCAACACGATTATTCGTGAAGAGATGGAGAAGATTGACGCGATTGAAATGTCAGCACCAATGCTTTTGCCAGCTGAAATGTGGCAAGAGTCAGGTCGTTATGACACGTATGGTCCCAACTTGTTTAAGTTGAAGAACCGTCACGACCGCGACATGATTTTGGGACCTACTCACGAAGAAACGATGACGACGTTGATTCGCGATGACATTAAGTCATACAAGCGTTTGCCATTGACGGTATACCAAATCCAAACAAAGTTCCGTGATGAAAACCGTCCACGCTTCGGTGTTTTGCGTGGTCGCGAATTCATTATGAAGGACGCCTACTCATTCTCAGTTGACCAAGAAGGTTTGGATGAGTCATACAAGAACATGGAATCAGCCTACATCAACATTTTTGATCGTATTGGCTTGGACTACCGTGTCATCGTTGGTGACGCTGGTGCCATGGGTGGTTCAGACTCAAAGGAGTTCTCAGCTCCTGCTGAAGCTGGTGAAGATATCATCGCTTACTCAGATGAGTCAGACTACGCAGCTAACTTGGAAATGGCGAAGGATTTGTACACGCCTAACAAGTCACACGCGCAAATGGCTGATTTGGAAAAGATTGCTACGCCTGAAGTTAAGACGATTGAAGAATTGGCTGAATACTTGCAAACAACACCTGACCAATTGGTTAAGACGTTGTTCATGTACGCTGATGACCAACCTGTTTTGGTTTTGGTTCGTGGTGACTTCGAAGTGAACGAAGTGAAGGTTCAAAACTTCTTGCACGCTGACGAGTTGCGTATGGCAACTGAAGAGGAAGCACAAGAAATCTTGGGCGCACCATTTGGTTCATTGGGACCAGTTGGTGTTGGTGAAGACGTTAAGATTATCGCCGATGAATGGGTAACTGACATGGTTAACGTGACGGTTGGTGGTAACGAAGCTGGCTTCCACTACTTGAACGCTAACGTTGATCGCGACTTCCGTATCGACGAAGTGGCTGATGTTCGTACGGCTCGTGAAGGTGATTTGGCAATTGACGGTAAGGGTCACTTGCAATTTACTAAGGGTATCGAAATCGGTCACATCTTCAAGTTGGGTACGCGTTACTCAAAGACGATGGGCGCACAAGTTTTGGATGCTAACGGTCGCCAAGCTGATGTCATCATGGGTTCATACGGTATCGGTGTGTCACGTTTGTTGGCAGCGATTGCTGAGCAAAACGCTGACGAAAATGGTTTGGCATGGCCAACATCAGTTGCGCCTTGGGACGTTCACTTGGTACCAATGAAGTACTCAGATGAAACGCAAAAGGCATTGACTGATGACTTGAACGATACGTTGGTTGCAGCTGGTTACGAAGTTTTGGTTGATGACCGAAACGAACGTGCTGGTGTTAAGTTTAATGATTCAGACTTGATTGGTTTGCCAGTCCGTGTCACGGTTGGTAAGAAGGCCGGAGAAGGTATCGTTGAAGTTAAGTTGCGTAAGGCTGACGAAGCGATCGAAGTCCGTGCTGAAGAATTGGTTGCAACGCTACAAATCTTGTTGCACCCTGAAGTTGATGCACAAGCTTAATTAAAGATAACTAGAAAGCTACCTGGTTTTATGCCAGGTGGCTTTTTTATTGGTTGTGATTGATAACGCTTTCATAAAATGGACACATTTTTGTGCAATACTAGTAAGTATCAAAGATAAGTGAAGGAGGGCGACCGTATGCGCAAGTTCTTGTGGGCCGTCATTGCTGTGCTAACTGTACTGGCATTTACGCATTTTTAATGGGTATTTATTGTTAGTTTAAGTTTGCGTGCGTAATATTAAGGATGTTGATAAGGAATACAGAGATATTCATTCAACAACCCATAAATACTACTCATAACCTACAGGTCTAACCAACCTGAAACCTACTCCTTAAAATTTATGATGTGCTGAGACATGTCATAAGAATAGATCGCCGAATTGCCCGTTCGGCTTGATCCGCTAAACGCTATCCATTAAGTTGGATGGCGTTTTTTGTTTGTATGTTAATTCGATACGTCGTTGTAACTAGAACAAGGTATAATTAAACGCATATTGAAAAATGAGAGAAGGGAGCCCTTAACATGGCGTTGACCGCACAAGAACAATTCCAAACACTATTGCAACAATTGCAATATGAGGAAGTCCCTGCTAGTTTGCAACAAACGGCGTTGACTAAGCTAGCTGTGCACAAACAGTCTAAGGTCTGGCAATTCCACCTAGAAATGCCTGCGCTACCACCAGTGCAAGATATGGCCGCTTTGGTAGCACGCATGCAAACGGCTTTTGCCAATATTGCGCAAACCACTTACCAATTGCATTTGACAACGCAGCCAGATGCCCAACAAATTGTTGATTATTGGACGTGGGTACTGCAACAACATCAAAATGAACCAGGTGCCTTCCGTCAGGCGTTTGCCCATGTGTTGCCACAAATTGCTGACAACCAATTGCGTTTGACGTTTGATACAGCAGTTTGGGCGAACTATGCCCGTCAAACTGGGTTGCCAATTATTGAAAACACTTATAAGAAACTCGGTGTTGGATATCAACTGCCATTTAACATCCAAGTTGATGAACAATTGGCTGCTGAATCACACGCGCAAGTCATGGCGCAACGTGCTGCGCAGGACCAACAATTAGCTGAAATGGCCAAGGTGCAAATCGAACAAGCAGCCAAGCAACGTCAATCTGCGCCACGTAATGGTGGTGGTGGAAATGGTGCACCAGATACGCTTGGTCGCAAGATTGCTGCTGATGCTGAAATCACCAAGATGGCTGATATTGAGACTGAAGAACGTTCTGTTATCGTCGAAGGGTATGTCTTTGATGCTGAAGTCCGTGTTTTGAAGTCTGAACGTCAATTGTTGACGATGAAGGTGACGGACTACACGAGTTCATTTATCTTGAAGAAGTTCTCACGCGATGAAAACGATGAAGCATTCTTTGCTGATTTAAAGCCAGGTACATGGATTCGTGCTCGCGGTCCAATTCAACAAGACGACTTTGTGCGTGATTTGACGATGACGGCCTACGATATCGAAGTGATTAAGCACGCGCCACGTATTGATCCTTATGAAGGCGAGAAGAAGCGCATTGAATTGCACACGCACTCTGTTATGTCGACGATGGATGCGACTAACGGTATTGGTGACTACGTAAAGCAAGCTGCCAAGTGGGGCATGGATGCAATTGCCGTTACGGATACGGCTGGTGCCCAAGGTTTCCCTGAAGCAGCGTCATCAGCTGCTAAGAATGATATCAAGATGATTTACGGTGTTGAGGTTAACTTGGTTGAAGATGGTGAGCCGATTATCTTCCATCCGGATCACACCAAGCTTGATGAAGCTGAATTTGTGGTATTCGACGTCGAGACGACTGGTCTTTCAGCTGCCTATGATCGGGTAATTGAATTGTCAGCCGTCCGCATGGTTAAGGGGAATGTGGTTGCTGAATTCTCAGAATTTATCGACCCTGGCTTCCCGCTAAGTCAAACCACGGTTGATTTGACATCAATCACGGATGACATGGTGCGTGGTTCTAAATCAGAAAAGCAGGTCTTTGAAGAATTCCGTGAGTTCTACGGCGATGCCATTCTAGTTGGACACAACGTGACATTTGACATGGGGTTCATGCAAGAAGGCTATGCCCGTCACGGATTAGACCCAATCTCGAACCCAGTTATCGATACGTTGATTTTGGCCCGCTTCCTATACCCAAACATGCGTTCATACCGTTTGAACACGTTGGCTAAGCATTTTGGTATTGTGTTGGAGCAACACCACCGTGCCATCTTTGACTCTGAGACGACTGGTCATTTGAACCGTGTGTTCTTGGAGCAAGCGCGTGAAGAGTATGGTATCGAGTATGCTGACCAATTGAATGACCACATGATGGACAACGATGCATGGAAGCACGGACGTCCTAATCACGCGGTTGTGTTGGTGCAAAAGCAAGAAGGTGTTAAGAACCTTTATAAGATGATTTCTGAGTCAAACACGAAGTACTTGCAGCGTGTACCACGTGTACCGCGTTCTTTGTTGAATAAGTACCGTGAAGGATTGCTACTTGGAACCGGTGATAGTACTGGTGAATTCTGGGAAGCATTGATGCAAAAGGGATATGCTGCAGCTAAGGCTAAGGCAGAATACTACGATTACATCGAAATTCAACCTTCAGCCAATTACGTGCCAGCTTTGGAAGGTGAATTGATTCAAGACGAAGCTCGTTTGCGTGATTTGATGATGCAAGCGGTGAAGATTGGTGATGAATTGGGTAAGCCAGTTGTTGTCACTGGGGATGTGCACTATCTCAACCCTGAGGATGCTATCTATCGTAAGATTTTGATCAGCTCACAAGGTGGTGCTAATCCGTTGAACCGCTATAGTTTGCCGGATATGCATTTCCGTACGACGCAAGAATTGTTGGACGACTTTGCTTGGATGGGGGAAGACCTAGCTAAGAAGTTGGTCATTGATAATACGCACGTTGTTGCTGACATGATTGATGAAGTTGAGGCAATTAAGGGTGGAAACTATCCACCTAACATGCCAACTGCCGACGATGAAATTCGTGAGAAGTCATATGCAACGGCTTATCGTATGTATGGTAATCCACTACCTGAAATTATTGAGGCACGTATTGAGCAGGAGCTACGTTCAATCATTTCCAATGGATTCTCGGTTATTTACTTGGTTGCCCAACGTTTGGTGGCGAAGTCTAATAAGGATGGGTACTTGGTTGGATCACGTGGTTCTGTTGGATCATCATTGATTGCCCTGCTTGCGGGTATTACGGAAGTTAACGCGTTACCACCGCACTATCGTAGTGAGAGTGGTGACTATGTTGAATTCGTTGACCCACGTGAATATGAATCTGGTTATGACTTGCCTGAAAAGCTCAGCCCAATTGATGGGACGAAGTTGATTGGGGATGGCCACAACATTCCGTTTGAGACTTTCTTGGGATTTAAGGGAAACAAGGTTCCCGATATCGATTTGAATTTCTCAGGTGACTATCAGCCATTTGCCCACAACTACATGAAGTCGCTGTTTGGTGAGAACAATGTGTTCCGTGCTGGAACGATTGCCACCGTTGCCGATAAGACAGCGTTTGGGTATGTGAAAGCATATGAGCGTGACCACGACATTAGTTTCCGTGGTGCGGAGGTTGAACGTTTGGCGATGGGTGCAACCGGGGTTAAGCGTACAACTGGTCAGCACCCTGCTGGTATCTTGATTGTGCCGGATGACATGGAAATTTATGACTTTACGCCAATTCAGTTCCCAGCTGATGATTTGTCGGCTACTTGGCGTACGACCCACTTCGATTTCCACTCAATCCACGATAATATCCTGAAGATGGATATTCTGGGACACGATGATCCCACGATGATTCGTGCCCTACAGGATATGTCAGGTATTGATCCACAGACGATTCCGATGAATGACCCAGGCGTGATGAGCTTGTTCTCATCACCAGAGTCATTGGGTGTTGAAGAAGAACAAATCTTCTCTAAGACGGGAACGCTGGGTGTGCCGGAATTTGGTACGGCCTTCGTTCGCGGTATGTTGGAAGAGACGCACCCAAAGAATTACTCAGAACTGCTACAGATTTCTGGTCTGTCTCACGGTACTGACGTGTGGCGTGGTAACGCTGATGAGTTGATTCAACGTGGTGTGGCGACAATCGGTACTGTTATTGGAACGCGTGACAAGATCATGACCGACTTGATTAACTATGGGGTACAACCCGAATCATCATTCCAAATCATGGAAAAGGTGCGTAAGGGTAAGGGTATCTCAGATGAGTACCAAGCCGAAATGCGTGCCGCGGGTGTGCCGGAGTGGTATATCGAAT
>ENA-UOXB01000885-UOXB01000885.1-bioreactor-metagenome-genome-assembly--contig:-NODE-885-length-15975-cov-24.736558_pt1 | contig 15975 bp, 11 predicted proteins | sample MGYA00238158_ERZ761615 | MGnify/ENA primary metagenome ERZ761615 (study PRJEB28904, sample SAMN06267902) | bioreactor metagenome | isolation source: Joint BioEnergy Institute, California, USA... | reverse complement strand
CATGCCGGTGGACCCCATCATCGCGATGCGCCGCCGCCGGGCTGGCAGAAGAAGGCATGGCGGCGCGGCGAGCGCCTGTCCTGGAACGAAGTGGATCGGCGTTACTGGGTGGATGACTACGCACAGTACCGTCTGCGTGCGCCGGCACGCGGCGAGCGCTGGGTCCGCCAGTCCGATACCGAGTATCTGCTGGTCGACATCGCCACCGGCATGATTCTCGACGCGCTGCGCCGCTGAGCCTCAGCGCAGCGGCCGTATCGACAGTGACGCCGGGAATCCCCCGGCGTCACCTCACGCTCAGTCCTGCAGTTCGGCAGCCAGGCGCTTCACCCGCGCCAGATCACCGCCGGCCACCTTGGCCACGCCGGTGCCGTACTCGGCATCGGCCTTGTACAGGAACGACAGGATGATGTGCTTGCTCTCATCGTCCGCACTGGCCAGTGAGCCGCCGAAGCTGTTCACCAGGTCCGTACGGTCCTTGCGGCTGTAGGACCGGTACAGCTCGCCGGCCTGCTTGAAGTTCTGCTGGCGGGCGATCGGCGCCTGCTGGGTGGTGCCGGCCAGCGGCAGGGCGCTGTAACGGCCATGCGCGGCCTGCGGGCGCGGCTGCAGGCGGCTCGGCTCGTAGTTCACGCCGCTGGTGGTGGTGCCGCTGTTCATGGCGCCGTCCTGGTTGCCATTGTTCACCGCCACGCGCGGGCGGTTCACCGGCAGCGACAGGCCGTTGGCGCCCACGCGGTACATCTGCGTGTCGGCATAGGAGAACAGGCGCCCCTGCAGCAGGCGGTCTTCAGACGGTTCGATGCCCGGCACCAGGTTGGACGGGGCCATGGCCACCTGCTCGGTTTCCTGGAAGAAGTTGTCCACGTTCTGGTCCAGCACCATCTGCCCGATCTTCTGCTCCGGCACGTCCGGCCAGATCTTGGTGGCATCGAGCGGATCGAAATCGAACTGCGCCAGCTGCTCCGGGCGCAGCACCTGGATGTACAGGTCCCAGCGCGGGTGCTCGCCGCGGGCGATCGCATCCACCAGGTCCTGGGTCATGTGGCTGTAGTCGCGGCCCTGCACCTGTTCCACCTGCTTCGGATCCAGGTTCTTCACCCCCTGCAGGGTTTTCCAGGCGAACTTCACGTAGTGCACCTGGCCCTGCGCGTTCACCAGCTTGTAGGCATGCACGCTGCTGCCGTCCATGAAGCGGTAGCCGGCCGGCGTGCCTTCATTGGAGTACAGCAGGGTCAGGGTGCGCGTGGCTTCCGGCACGTGCGAGAAGAAATCGAAGCGGCGCGCATCGTTGTCCAGGTTGCTGCGCGGGTCCGGCTTGAACGCGTGCACCATGTCCGGGAACTTGATCGCATCGCGGATGAAGAAGGTGGGGAAGTTGTTGCCCACCAGGTCCCAGTTGCCTTCGCGGGTGTAGAACTTGGTGGCGAAGCCGCGCGGGTCACGCAGGGTTTCCGGCGAATGCAGGCCATGCACCACCGAAGAGAAACGCACGAATACCGGGGTTTTCTCGCCCGGGGTGAACACCTGCGCACGGGTCAGCGCGGAAATGTCGGCCGTGGCGGTGAAGGTGCCGCGGGCACCGGTGCCACGCGCGTGCACCACGCGCTCGGGAATGCGCTCGCGGTCGAAGCGCTGCAGCTTCTGGATCAGCTGCACGTCCTGCAGCAGGGTCGGGCCATGCTCGCCGGCGGTCTGCGAGTTCTGGTTGTCGCCCACCGGCGCGCCGTTGTCGCGGGTGAGGGCCGAGTGCGCGGATGCGAGAAATGGCGATGCCGTCATGACGGCAAGCAGCAGTAAAGCGGTGCGTTTCATTGAGAGCCTCCGGAAGGGGAGGCCCGATGATCCATGGCGCTCTATCGATGCGGAACACGCTTCGGCCTATGCAATTGATGCGTGCGATTGATGATGCGGAGCACATGCCTGTAGTGGAAGGATTTTCCTACCTTCGCGTCAGCGATACGCCCGCGATCGGCGTGTCGGCATCGGCACGGTGCCGCTCCGGTCAGGCAGGCGGATACGACAGCCGCGCCAGACGCACGCCGCATGCAGGGCCGCGGCCGTTCATCCCCGGTCGCGGGCCACCGCCATCCTGAACCACCCGGGTGTCGCAATCCGACCGACGAGGGTGTACAAATGTACACCATGGACCCTCATGACCTTCCCCCGCAACGTGCCGCCGTGCTGGCCTGGCTGCGCCAGGCCCTGCTGGCCGGGCAGTCGCCCAGCCTGGCCGAGATCGCCCACGCGTTCGGCTTCACCTCGCGCAATGCCGCGCAGAAGCATGTGCAGGCGCTGGTGGCGGCCGGGCTGCTGCAGCAGGAAGCCGGCCGCAAGCGTGGCCTGCGCCTGCCCGGCGGCAGTGCCGAGCTGCTGCCGCTGGCGGTGCTGGGGCGGGTGGCCGCCGGCCAGCCGATCGGCGCCGATATCGGCCTGGACCAGCAGCTGTGGCTGGACCGGCGCATGTTCTCGCCGCGCCCGGATTACCTGCTGAAGGTGCAGGGCGATTCGATGATCGACGATGGCATCCTGGATGGCGATCTGGTCGGCGTGCACCGCACGTCCGCCGCGCGCGATGGCCAGACCGTGGTGGCGCGGGTGGATGGCGAGCTGACCATCAAGCGCCTGCAGCAGCAGGCCGGCACCCTGCGCCTGCTGCCGCGCAACCCCGCGCATGCGCCCATCGAGATCCAGCCCGGACAGGATTTTGCCGTGGAAGGGGTCTACTGCGGCCTGGTCAGGCAGGGCTGAGATGCACGCCGCCCCGGACCTGCAGCACCTGCTGGCCACGCGCACGCTGTGGCATGCCGGGCGCAGCCCTGCCGCCCACGCGGTGGAGGGCGAGCCGACCGGGCATGCCGCGCTGGATGCCCTGCTGCCGCAACAGGGCTGGCCGCGCCGGGCGCTGACCGAGCTGCTGCTGCCGGCTGATGGCGTGGGCGAACTGGCGCTGCTGCTGCCCACCCTGGCGCGGCTGAGCCAGCAGGGTGCGGTAGTGGCAGTGATCGCGCCGCCCTTCCTGCCCTATGCGCCGGCCTGGCAGGCTGCCGGGGTGGCACTGGACCAGCTGCAGGTGGTGGAGGCCAGCGCCCGCGATGCGCTGTGGGCATTCGAGCAGTGCCTGCGCAGTGGCGCCTGTGCGGCGGTGCTGGGCTGGCCACGGCAGGCCGATGCGGCGGCGCTGCGGCGGCTGCAGGTGGCCGCCGACAGTGGCCACTGCCTGGGCTTTGCCGTGCGCGAACGCCGCCACGCCGCCAATCCTTCGCCGGCGGCGCTGCGCCTGGAAGCGGTGCAGCAGGGGCAGGCCACCCAGTGGCAGGTGCGCAAGTGCCGCGGTGGCCCGGCGCCGGCCCAGCCGTTCGCGCTGGCGGCCGGGTGAGGCACGGCCATGCTCTGGGCCTGTGTACTGCTGCCGCAGCTGGCGCTGGACGCCGTCCTTCGGCGCCACCCTGACCCGCAGGCGCCGCTGGCGCTGGTGGGGGGCAGCGCGCAGCTGCCCACGCTGGAGGCGGTGAACGCTGCCGCCGCCGCGGCCGGGCTGCAGCCGGGCATGCGGCTGCAGGCCGCCCATGCGCTGCTGCCGGAGTTCCACCGGGTGGAGCACGATCCCCAGGCCGCAGCGCGCTGGCAGCGCTTTCTGGCGGCCTGGGCCTACCGCCACAGTTCGCTGGTGAGCGCCCAGTGGCCGGGCTGCATCGTGCTGGAAGTCCGCGCCAGTTTCCGCCTGCTCGGCCCATGGCCGGTGCTGCAGGCGCGCCTGCGCGATGAGCTGCAGGCGCTGGGCTTCCAGCACCGGATCGCGCTGGCGCCCACCGCACGGGCCGCGCATGTCTTCGCCGGCCTGCGCGATGGGCTGGCCATCGGCACGCCGGAGCGGCTGCAGCAGGCGCTGGACCAGGTGCCGGTGCGCCATGCACGGTTGCCCGACGATGCAGGCCAGCGCCTGCAGCGGATGGGCATTGCCCACCTGGCCGGGCTGCGTGCGCTGCCGCGCGATGCGCTGCGCCGGCGCTTCGGTCTGCCGCTGCTGGAGCACCTGGACCGGCTCTATGGCGAGGCGGACGAAGCCCTGGCCTGGTATGCGCCCCCGGACCACTTCGACAGCCGCGTGGAGCTGGGCCATGAAGTGGAGAGCCATACCGCGCTGCTGTTCCCGCTGCGCCGCCTGCTGGGCGATCTGTGCACCTTCCTGTCCATCCGCGATGGCGGCGTGCAGCGCTTCGTGCTGCGGCTGGAACATGAAAGCGGGCATACCGATGTGGAGGTGGGCCTGCTGGCCGCCGAGCGCGAGCCGGCGCTGCTGTTCGAGCTGACCCGCAACCGGCTTGAGCGCACCCCGGTGCCGCGGCCGGTGGTGGCGGTGCGCCTGCTGGCCCGCCAGCTGCCGGCCTTCGTGCCGGCCAGCCGCGATCTGTTCGATACCCGCAACCAGCAGCAGCTGCCATGGCCGCACCTGCGCGAACGGCTGCGCGCGCGGCTGGGCGATGCCGCGGTGTACCGGGTCGTGCCGGCCGGCGATCCGCGCCCGGAACGTGCCTGGCGGCGGGTGGAGCACGACAGCGTGGCGGCCACGCAGGCACCGCCGCGGCCGCCACGTCCGGCCTGGCTGCTGTCGCAGCCGATTCCGCTGCACGAGGCGCCGCTGCGCATCGTCTCCGGGCCGGAGCGGCTGGAAAGCGGCTGGTGGGATGGCGATGAAGCACGCCGTGATTACTACGTGCTGGAAACCGCGCACGGGCAGCATGCGTGGGCGTTTGCCAGCCCCGGCCGGCAGGATGGCTGGATGCTGCACGGCTGGTTCGCATGAGCCGGGAACGCGAACGCGATGACAGCCCGGGCGGGCGCATGCCACGTGCCTGGGAAGCGGCCCAGCAGCTGCGGGCGGCCAATGACGAGCGGGCGCAGGCGCAGACCGCGCCGGCCTATGCCGAGCTGCACTGCCTGTCCGATTTTTCATTCCTGCGCGGTGCCGCCAGTGCCAACGAGCTGTTCGCCCGCGCCCGTGAATGTGGCTATGAAGCACTCGCCATCACCGATGAGTGTTCCCTGGCCGGCATCGTGCGCGGGCTGGAAGCCTCCCGGGCCAGCGGGGTGCCACTGGTGGTGGGCAGCGAGTTCACCCTGGTCTGTGGCCTGAAACTGGTACTGCTGGTGCAGAACGCGGCCGGCTACGTGCACCTGTGCGAGCTGATCACCTGCGGCCGGCGGGCGGCGGCCAAGGGCAGCTACCGGTTGTCACGCGAGGATGTGCAGCGGGTGCTGGGCACCCGGCAGGACGAGGCGCTGGGGCTGTTCGCGCTGTGGGTACCTGCCCAGCAGCCGTGCCAAGCGCAGGCGCAGTGGTTGCAGCAGCGCTTTCCCGGGCGGGTGTGGCTGGCGGTGCACCTGCACCGCGAGCAGGATGACCAGGCCCGCCTGCAGCAGCTGCTGGCGCTGGCCACGCGCGTGGGCATGCCCGCGCTGGCCTGCGGCGATGCGCACATGGATGTGCGGCGCCGGCGCGTGCTGCAGGACACGATGACCGCCATCCGCCACCGCCTGCCGCTGGCCGAATGCGGGGCGCTGCTGTTCCGCAATGGCGAACGCCACCTGCGTACGCGGCGCGCACTGGGCAACATCCATCCCCCGGCGCTGCTGCAGGCCGCCGTGCAGCTGGCACGACGCTGCACGTTCGATCTGGGCACGGTGGGCTACACCTACCCCAAAGAACTGGTGCCCCCCGGCCACACCCCGGCCAGCTGGCTGCGCGAGCTCACCCTGCAGGGCCTGCGGCAGCGCTGGCCCCAAGGCGTACCGGCGGCGATCGGCGTGCAGGTGGACGAGGAACTGGCACTCATCGCCGACCTGCAGTACGAGGCCTTCTTTCTCACCGTGGAGGACATCGTACGGTTCGCCCGTTCGCGCGGCATCCTGTGCCAGGGGCGCGGGTCCTCGGCGAACTCGGCGGTGTGCTTCGCGCTGGGCATCACCGTGGTCAACCCGGAGGAAAGCCGCCTGCTGCTGTCGCGCTTCCTGTCGCGCGAGCGCAAGGAACCGCCGGACATCGATGTGGATTTCGAGCACGAACGGCGCGAGGAAGTGCTGCAGTATGTGTACGGCAAGTACGGCCGCGAGCGGGCCGCGCTGGCCGCCACGGTCATCCGGTACCGTGGCAGGAGCGCGGTGCGCGATGTGGCCACTGCCTTCGGCCTGCCGCCGGACCAGGTGGCACTGCTGGCCGAGTGCTTCGGCTGGGGCAACGGCGAGGCGCCGATGGAACAGCGCCTGGCCGAGGCCGGCTTCGACCCGCACAACCCGCTGCTGCAGCAGGTGCTGGCCGTCAGTGAACAGCTGCGCGACCACCCGCGGCATCTGTCCCAGCATGTCGGCGGGTTCGTCATCAGCGATGCGGCGCTGAGCAGCCTGGTGCCGGTGGAGAACGCCGCCATGGCCGACCGCACCATCATCCAGTGGGACAAGGATGATCTGGAAACGATGAAGATGCTCAAGGTCGATTGCCTGGCGCTGGGCATGCTCACCTGCATCCGCAAGGCGGTGGCGCTGGTGGCCCGGCACCGGGGCCGCCAGGTCGATCTGGCCCGCCTGCCCGACCGCGACGGCGCCACCTTCGACATGATCTGCGCGGCCGATACCGTCGGTGTGTTCCAGATCGAGTCGCGCGCGCAGATGAGCATGCTGCCGCGGCTGCAACCGCGCTGCTTCCAGGACCTGGTGGTGCAGGTGGCGATCGTGCGCCCCGGCCCGATCCAGGGCGGCATGGTCCACCCCTACCTGCGCCGGCGGCAGAACAAGGAGCCGGTGAGCTATCCCTCCGAAGGCATCGAGAAGATCCTCGGCAGCACGCTGGGCATTCCGCTGTTCCAGGAACAGGTGATGGAACTGGTGATCCATGCCGGTTATGAGCCGCATGAAGCCGACCAGCTGCGCCGCTCGATGGCGGCCTGGCGGCAGGGCGGGGACATGGATGCGCATCGTGAACGCATCCGCGGCCTGATGCGCGACAAGAGCTACTCCGATGCGTTCATCGAACAGATCTTCGAGCAGATCAAGGGCTTCGGTTCCTACGGGTTTCCGCAGAGCCACGCCGCCTCGTTCGCGCGCCTGGTGTACATCAGCTGCTGGTTGAAACGGCATGAGCCTGCGGCGTTTGCGTGCGCGCTGCTCAATGCGCAGCCGATGGGCTTCTATTCGCCCAGCCAGATCGTGCAGGACGCTCGCCGCGGCCATGGCGCACGACAGGGCGTGCAGGTGCTGCCGGTGGATGTGACCGCCAGTGACTGGGACAACACCCTGGTCGGCGGCAGCCCGGTGAACGGGCACGATGAGGGACAGCAGCCGGCCATCCGGCTGGGCCTGCGCCAGCTGGCCGGCTGCGCCGAGGCGGCCGCGCAGGCCATCATGCAGGCGCGCGCGCAGCAGCCGTTCACCGACATCGCCGATCTGTGCCGGCGCGCGCGGCTGGATGCGCGCACCCGCCAGGTGCTGGCCGATGGCGGTGCCCTGGCGGCTCTGGCCGGCAACCGCAATGCCGCCCGCTGGGCGGTGGCCGGGATTGAGAAGGCCATGCCGCTGCTTCCCGGCAGCGTGGCGGAAACCGCGATCGCGCTGCCGGCCCCGGATACCGTGCAGGACATGCTGTCCGATTACCGCGCCAGCGGGCTCACCCTGGGCGCGCACCCGCTGGCGCTGCTGCGGCCCCGGCTGCAGGCCGAGCGCGCGCTGGATTCGCGGCAGCTGCGCGCCCTGCCGCATGGGCGCGGCGTGCATGCCATCGGCCTGGTCACCCAGCGCCAGCGCCCGGGTACGGCCAGCGGCACGGTGTTCGTCACCCTGGAAGACGAACACGGCATGGTCAACGTGGTGGTCTGGCCGCACCTGGCCCTGCGGCGGCGCAAGGCCCTGCTGGGCGCCCGGCTGCTGGGCGTGCGCGGCCGCTGGGAATGCGTGGACGGGGTGCGCCACCTGATTGCCGGTGACCTGCGTGACTACAGCGCGCTGCTGGCCGGGCTGCAGACGGTCTCGCGCGATTTCCGCTGAAGGCCGGGCGCGCCGGCCGGCGCGGCAAAGCTGACCCGGTTCAGCGCCGTGGGCCGGCGCCGCCTCAACTCCCCCGCCATCGGGCCGCTATCCCGGATAGCCCCCGTGGTGGGCGCCCGGCGCAGGGACGCTGCCGCCCATTGCAACGCGTCGTGCACGGTGCCTGCGGGCACCGCATCACCGCCCTACCGGAACTCGCCCATGTCGCCTACTCGTTCGCCTGCTTTCCGCCGTCCCGGCAGTGTTGCCCGCAAAGTGCTGCTGGGAACCTCGCTGCTGGCCCTGTTCTGCTTCGGCGTGACCGCCGCGCTGATCTACCGCCAGGCCAGTGTGTCGCTGGTGAACACCTCGCGCGAGACCATGACCAGCGAAGCCCGTTCCGAGGCGCGCCAGGTCGCGGCCGATCTGGGCAGTGCGTTCGCCGCCAGCCAGGCGGTGGCCAGCAGCCTGGAGGTGCAGCGCAGCCAGGGCGGGCTGCAGCGCGCGACGGTAGCCAGCGTGCTGCAGGGCACGTTGGCGGCGCACCCGGATTGGGTGGGTCTGGGCACGCTGTGGGAACCGGACGCCTTCGATGGCCGCGATGCGGAGTTCATCGGCAGCGAGGCGCACGATGACAGCGGGCGTTTCATGAGCTACTGGGCCTGGCAGGACGGCACCTTGGCGCAGTCGGCGCTGGTGGACTACGAGAAGCCCGGTGACGGTGACTGGTACCTGCGCCCGCGCACGCTGAAGGCGCCCACGGTGGCAGAGCCGTACTACTACGAGATCGGCGGCAAGAAGGTGCTGATGACCACGCTGTCCACGCCGGTGCTGGAGCAGGGCCGTTTCCTCGGCGTGTTCACCGTGGACATCGCCCTGTCGGCCCTGCAGGCGCGGCTCTCGGCACTCAAGCCGATGGGCGAGGGCGCGGTGGAACTGCTGTCACCGTCGGGCGTGGTGCTGGCCTCGGCGGATGCGGCCGAGATCGGCAAGCGTCGCGAAGGCGCCGCCACCGCCGCGCTGCTGGCCGACATCGCCGCCAACCGTGTCCATGACGTGTTCGAGCCGGATGCCGCAGGCAACGTGAAGGTCTACGTGCCGCTGCAGATCGGCAGCGCCAAGGACCACTTCGCCCTGGGCGTGGTGGTGCCGCATGCGCTGATCGTGGCCAAGGCCCGCGCGCTGCTGTGGATCACCGTGGCGGTGGGGCTGTGCGCGGCGCTGGTGCTGGGCCTGGGCGTCTTCGTGCTGCTGCGCCGCCTGGTGGTCGCGCCGCTGGCCCAGGCCGTGCGCGTGGCCGATGATGTCGCCCAGGGCCGCCTGGATACCGCCATGCCGGTGCCGGGCAACGATGAAGTGGGCCGGCTGCTGCTGGCCATGCAGGGCATGCGCGGGCAGCTGCAGGCGGTGATGGCCGCACAGGCGGAAATGGCGCGCCGGCATGATGCCGGTGAGCTGGCCTACCGCATGGACGCTGCGGCGTTCCCCGGCCAGTACGGCACCATGGTGGCCGACAGCAACCAGCTCATCGCCGACAGCCATGCGATCACCTGGCGCCTGGTCGAGGTGATGCAGCGGTATGCCGTGGGTGACCTCAGCCCGGACATGGACGCACTGCCCGGCGAGAAGGCGGCGTTCACGGCGGCCATGGCCACCACCAAGGCCAATCTGGCCGCGATCAACACGCAGATCCAGCACCTGGCGGCCGCAGCGGCGGCCGGTGACTTCTCCGCCCGCGGCGACGTGGACCGGTTCGACCACGCCTTTGCCGAAATGCTGCGCACGCTCAACACCATGATGGATGTCAGCGACCACAACCTGGCGCAGATCTCCGCGCTGCTGCAGGCCATCGCCGATGGCGACCTGGGCGCACGCATGCAGGGCGATTTCCATGGGGTGTTCGCCCGCATGCGCGATGATGCCAACCGCACCGTGCAGCAGCTCACTGGCATCGTCGGCCAGATCCAGCAGTCCGCCGGCAGCATCCGCCTGGCTGCCGGTGAAATCGCCGCCGGCAATACCGACCTGTCGCGGCGCACCGAACAGCAGGCCGCCAGCCTGGAAGAAACCGCGGCCTCGATGGAAGAGCTGACCTCCACCGTGCGGCAGAACACCGACCACGCCCTGCAGGCCAACCAGCTGGCGGCCAGCGCGGTGGCCGTGGCCACCGAAGGCGGCGCGGTCGTGGCGCAGGTGGTGGACACCATGGGCGCGATTGAACAGTCCTCGCACCGCATCGCCGACATCATCTCGGTCATCGACGGCATCGCGTTCCAGACCAACATCCTGGCCCTGAACGCGGCCGTGGAAGCGGCGCGTGCCGGTGAGCAGGGCCGTGGCTTTGCCGTGGTGGCCAGTGAAGTGCGCGCGCTGGCGCAGCGCTCGGCCGGCGCGGCCAAGGAGATCAAGGGGCTCATCGACGAATCGGTGCAGCAGGTGGGCGCAGGCGCGCGGCTGGTGCACGGTGCCGGCCAGACCATGCGCGACATCGTCGGCAGCGTGGCCCGGGTCAACGACATCATGGCCGAGATTTCGGCCGCCTCGAAGGAGCAGTCCGCCGGTATCGAACAGGTCAACCAGACCGTCATGCAGATGGACGAAACCACCCAGCAGAACGCCGCGCTGGTGGAAGAAGCCAGTGCGGCCGCGCGTGCCATGGAAGAGCAGGCCGAGCAGCTGGCGGTGGCTGTGGCCCGCTTCCGCCTGGCCGCCGCGCCTGCCGCGCTGCGGTCGGTGCCGGCGCCGTCCGGGCTGGCCCGCGCGGGGTAACACGGTCTTCACGGAATTAGGGTAGGGTGCGCACTCCGCCGGGGCTCCGGCCACGGCGGATTGTCCAGGGAGAGTACATGAGCACGTCCGCTGTAATGGAAATGACCCCGGGCCCGCTGTTGCTGCCTACCCCCGAAGTGGTCCAGGCACAGCAGCTGCTGGCCCAGCAACAACTGATCGTGGCCATGAGCCGGGCCCAGGCCGAAGCCGTGCGCGACGCCGTGTTCGGCGAGCCCCGCGACCGCCGCTGAAGATCCTCGCCTGCCCTTCCGGCAGGCCCTTGGCATCCCCCGTACGCCGCGCGCTGCGTGGCGGGGGTGCCCGTGCGCCAGAATCGTAGCTGAATAGGCGGCAGCGCCGGGGCGATGTTTCTCACCCGGCTTACACGTCGCGCCCTAGACTGCCGCTGGTTTCACCATTCCCCCTGTCGGTTGGAGCGTTCGTGGTTGGCACTCACACACAACGGCGGCGTGCCCGGGTCAGCCCGGTCCGTCCAGTTCATGCAGGCGCACCCGCACTGCCGGTGTCCGGCCTGCAGGTGCCGCGCGTGGCCACGGGATCCTTCTGCCGGTGCGGTCGGGAGTGAGCCATGACTGACGCCCCTACCGACGCCCGCCTGGATGCCGGGCTGGCGGTGCTGCCGGCTGCCAATCCGCTGCCCATGCCCGGCCAGAGCCTGTCCCAGGGCACGCTGAAGGTACGGCGCCACCGCACCTCACCGCGCCTGATCAGCCTGCGCCGTGCCTATCTGCTCGGCGGCACCGCGGCGATGACCAGCGTGGCCACGGTGATGATGTGGCGGCTGCTCTCGCCCAACGGCATCAGCGTGCTGGAAGCGTGCCTGCTGGTGCTGTTCGTGGGCCTGTTCGCCTGGATCGCCCTGTCCTTCGCCAGCGCCGTGGCCGGCTTTCTCACCGCGGTGTTCGACCGCGGCTACCGGCTGGGTATCGACCCGGACCTGCCGCTGCCGCAGGTGCACAGCCGCACCGCGCTGCTGATGCCCACCTACAACGAAGACCCGCGCCGCCTGCTGGCCGGCCTGCAGGCCATCTACGAATCCGTGGCCGAAACCGGGCAGCTGGAACGCTTCGATTTCTTCGTGCTCAGTGACACCCGCCGCGAGGACATCGGCCGCGCCGAGGAACAGGCGTTTGCCGAGCTGCGCGCCGCGGTGGTGGATCCCTCGCGCCTGTTCTACCGCCGCCGCGCCGACAACAGCGGCCGCAAGGCCGGCAACATCGCCGACTGGGTCAGCCGCTTCGGTGGCGGCTACCCGCAGATGCTGATCCTGGATGCCGACAGCCTGATGACCGGCGACAGCATCGTGCGCCTGGTGGCCGGCATGGAGCACAACGCCGATGTGGGCATCATCCAGACCCTGCCGATGGTGGTGGGCGGGCGCACGCTGTTCTCGCGCATGCAGCAGTTCGGCGGCCGCGTCTACGGCCCGGTGATCGCCCGCGGCGTGGCGTGGTGGCATGGCGCGGAAAGCAACTACTGGGGCCACAACGCGATCATCCGCACGGTGGCCTTCGCCGAGAACGCCGGCCTGCCGGCGCTGCCGGGGCGCAAGCCGTTCGGCGGCCATGTGCTCAGCCATGATTTCGTCGAAGCCGCACTGATGCGCCGCGGCGGCTGGGCCGCGCACATGGTGCCGTACCTGAAAGGCAGCTACGAGGAAGGCCCGCCGACCCTCACCGACATGATGGTGCGCGACCGCCGCTGGTGCCAGGGCAACCTGCAGCACGGCAAGATCGTCGGCAGCCGTGGCCTGCACTGGATCAGCCGCATGCACATGCTGATCGGCATCGGGCATTACTTCACCGCGCCGATGTGGGCCATGCTGATGCTGATCGGCATCGCCATTCCGCTGTTCCAGGAAGGCATCGACCTCAACGGCGTGCTGCACCTCTCGCCCAGCCTGTACTGGCGAAGCCAGGACGAGGTGCACGCGACCCGCCTGTTCGCGGTCACCATGGCGGTGCTGCTCACGCCCAAGGTGCTCGGCTACCTGGCCACCCTGATGGACGCCACCGACCGGCGGGGCTGCGGCGGCGGGCTGCGCGCGCTGCTGGCCATGCTGGTGGAAACCCTGCTGGCCGCGCTGATGGCGCCGGTGGTGATGTACGTGCAGTCGCGCGGCGTGGCCGAAGTGCTGGCCGGCAAGGATTCCGGCTGGGACGCGCAGCAGCGCGACGATGGCGGCGTCGACTGGTCCGCGCTGGTGCGCGGCTACGGCGGCCTGAGCGTGTTCGGTGCGTTCATGGGCCTGCTGGCCTGGGCGGTGTCGCCGTCCCTGGCGGCCTGGATGAGCCCGGTCATCGCCGGCATGGTGCTGTCCATCCCGGTGGTGGCGCTGACCTCCTCGCGGGGGCCGGGCACCTGGCTGCACCGCCTGGGCCTGCTGGACATCCCGGAAGAGCGTGACCCGCCCACCGTGCTCACCCGCGCCGCGCAGCTGCGCCGCGACGCCGCGGCAAAGCCGCCCCTGTACTGAGCCGCCGCCCGGCGCGGCATAATGCGGCCTGCATGTACTGGAGCCGCACGATGCTTGAATCCGTTGAGAAGACCACCGGCGAAGCGCCGCAGTGGTCGGTGATCTGGTTGCACGGCCTGGGCGCCGATGGCCACGATTTCGCTGCCATCGTGCCCGAGCTGGTGCGCCCGCACTGGCCGGCGCTGCGCTTCGTGTTCCCGCACGCCCCGGTGCGCCCGATCACCATCAACAACGGCGCCGCCATGCGTGGGTGGTACGACATCCTCGGCATGGATTTCCGCTCCCGCGCGGACATGCAGGGCGTGCACGCCTCCTGCGCCGCGCTGGATACCCTGATCGCCCGCGAGATCGAGCGCGGCATCGCCCCGGCGAACATCTTCCTGGCCGGTTTCTCGCAGGGTGGGGCAGTGGTGCTGACCGCACTGCTGGGCCGTACCGCGCCGCTGGCCGGCGTCATCGCGCTGTCCACCTACCTGCCGGAAGCGGAACACGCGCGCCGCGTGGACGGCGCGGCGCAGGTACCGGTCTTCATGGCCCACGGCAGCCACGATCCGGTGATCCCCCAGCCGGTGGCCGAGCACACCGCGCAGGCGCTGGTCGCACTGGGCGTGGACGTGCAGTGGCACAGCTACCCGATGGCCCACCAGGTCTGCGCGGAGGAGATCCAGGCGCTGGGTGACTGGATCGACGCGCGGCTGCGCGGCGCCTGACGATGCGCGCGCCCGGCCCCGTCGCCGTCCCGTGGATGCCCGAGCTGTGCCGGCTGCCACGGTTGGCGGCGATGCTCGGCCTGGCGCAGCTGGTGGTGGTGGTGCTGGCGCTGGCGCCCGACGGCCAGCGCCACTGGACCCTGGCCGAACTGCTGGCCGCCAGCGGATTCGCGTTGTGGCTGGCGCTGGCGGTCACGGTCAGCCTGTGTGTGTTGCGCCCGGGCTTGTCGCGCCTGCCGGCCCTGCTGGGCAGCGTGGCGGCCATCGCCCTGGCGGCGGCCATCGCCGTCGCCTGCGCCGGCGTGCTGCATGCGCTGTACGCCAGCCTGGGCGGCACCAGTTTCGCCAGCGGTATCAGCTTCTGGCGCTTCACCCTGGGCAGTGCGGCCACTACCGCGTTGATCAGCGCGCTGGCGCTGCGCTATTTCCACGTCAGCGACCGCTGGGCCGAGCAGATGCAGGCCAATGCCCGTGCCCGCGCCGATGCGCTGCAGGCGCGGATCCGGCCGCATTTCCTGTTCAACAGCATGAACCTGATCGCCAGTCTGGTGCGCCGCGATCCGCAGGTGGCCGAGCGCGCGGTGCTGGACCTGTCCGACCTGTTCCGCGCGGCGCTGGGGGCCGGCGAAGGCGATTCCACCCTGCGCGAGGAATGCGAGCTGGCCGAGCGCTACCTGTCGATCGAATCGCTGCGACTGGGTGAGCGCCTGCAGGTCGCCTGGCAGCGCGACGCCGCGCTGCCGTGGCAGCAGCCCTTGCCGCGCCTGCTGCTGCAGCCGCTGGTGGAAAACGCCGTGCTGCACGGCATCTCGCGCCTGGCCGAGGGCGGCACCATCACGCTGGCGCTGCACTGCCAGGCAGGGCTGCTGCACATCCACGTGCGCAACCCCGCACCGGACCCGAGTGCGCCGGCGCTGGCGCTGGCCCACGGCGCCGGCCACGCGCAGCAGAACATCAGCCACCGGCTGGCCTGGCGCTTTGGCCCGGCCGCGCGGATGACGGCCGGCTGGGACGGGGGCTACTATGAATGCCGGATCACCGTGCCAGTCAACGAAGGGGAGCAGGCATGCGGGTACTGATCGCCGACGACGAACCGCTGGCACGCGAACGGCTGCAGTCCCTGCTGGCTGAGCTGGACGGTGTGCAGGTGGTGGCCGAAGCGGCCAATGGCGAACAGGCCTTGCACGCATGTGCCGAGCTGCAGCCGGACCTGGTCCTGCTGGACATCGCCATGCCGGGCCTGGATGGGCTGGAGGCCGCGCGGCACCTGGCCACCTTCGAGCCACGCCCGGCGGTGGTGTTCTGCACGGCCTACGATGCGCACGCGCTGTCGGCGTTCGAAGCGGCCGCGATCGATTACCTGATGAAGCCGGTGCGGCCGGAACGGCTGGCCGCGGCGGTCGAACGTGCCCGGGTGTTCCTGGCCGGGCGCAGCGAGGCGGCCGCCGCCAGCGATGGCCGGGCCCGCACGGTGCTCTGCGCGCGCCTGCGGGGCAGCCTGCGGCTGATCGCGGTGGAGGACATCCACTACCTGCAGGCCGAAGAAAAGTACGTGGTGGTGCATCACGCGCGTGGCGAAGACCTCATCGAGGAATCGCTGAAGTCGCTGGAGGACGAGTTCGCCAGCCGCTTCGTGCGCATCCACCGCAACTGCCTGGTGGCCCGGCATGAGCTGGTGGAGTTGAAGCGCCATGCCAGTGGGCAGGTGCAGGCGGTGCTGCGGCACGGCAAGCAGCCGCTGGAGGTCAGCCGCCGGTGCGTGGCCACGCTGCGCCAGGAGCTGCGGCATCTGTAGGGGGGGATGATGGCGGGGGCTGCGCCCCCGCGCCCCTGCTTTCAATCAACTTCAACGGCAACGGCAACGGCAACGGCAACGGCAACGGCGCACGGCGGTGGTGCTGTGGGCCGGGTGGGGCGGGGCACGGGGCTGGGGGACGGCAAAAACCGCTCCTGCGTGCCTCGGCGAGCGCCGTCCTGGCGCTC
>ENA-UOXB01000883-UOXB01000883.1-bioreactor-metagenome-genome-assembly--contig:-NODE-883-length-16029-cov-8.126831_pt1 | contig 16029 bp, 9 predicted proteins | sample MGYA00238158_ERZ761615 | MGnify/ENA primary metagenome ERZ761615 (study PRJEB28904, sample SAMN06267902) | bioreactor metagenome | isolation source: Joint BioEnergy Institute, California, USA | place... | reverse complement strand
AGCAGGCCGGAGGCTGGACGCTGAACTGGCAGGGCACCGGCACCACCCGCAAGGATTTCCCGAATGCGGATACGATCTACGAGGGCATCGCGCAGCAGGCCAGGGCGGCCGGTGGTGAGGCAGTGCTGGCGGTGGACGGCCGGTATATGAAAAAGCCGGACGTCGCCGTCGTGGTGTTTGGCGAGGACCCCTACGCCGAGTTCCAGGGCGATCTGCCGACGCTGGCGTACAAGCCAGGCGATGACGCAGACCTGGCGTTGATCAAGCGACTGAAAGCCGAGGGCATCCCGGTCGTGGCCGTGTTCCTGAGCGGGCGCCCGCTCTGGGTGAACCGCGAGATCAACGCCGCCGACGCGTTCGTGGCGGGCTGGCTGCCGGGCTCGGAAGGCGCCGGCATTGCCGATGTCCTGCTGCGCCGTCCCGATGGCGGCATACAGCACGACTTCAAGGGCAGGCTGAGCTTCAGCTGGCCGCGCACGGCGATCCAGTACGCCAACAACGTGGGACAGAAGGACTACGACCCGCAGTTCGCCTTCGGTTACGGGCTGACCTACGCCGACGATGGAAACCTCGCCGTGCTGCCTGAGGTGTCCGGCGTGACCGGCAACGAAGGAGCACCCGGGATCTATTTCGCACGGGGCGATGCCGGTGCCGGAATGGCACTGCGGCTGGAGCGCAGCACGGGGCAGGGCGTGACCGTGAGCAAGGTGCCGGAAGCGCTGGCGGACGGCCTGCTGCGTGTCACCGGCGTGGACCACCTCGCCCAGGAAGACGGCCGTCGCCTGGCCTGGTCCGGGACAGCGGAGGCCACGGTCGCGCTGCAGTCGCACGTACCGCTGGATCTGCAGCGTGAGAGCAATGGCGACCTGATGCTGGTGACCACCCTGCGTGTCGACGCCGCACCCGGCGCACCGGCATGGTTGGTGGCAGGCTGTGGCACCGGGTGCTCGGGCCGCGTTGCGATCGGCCCCACGCTGGCGGCGCTGCCCATCGGCAAGTGGACGCGGGTCGGGGTCCCGTTGAAGTGCCTGGCCGGCGCGGGTGCGGACGTCGGCAAGCTGGATCGTCCGTGGTCACTGGTCACCGCGGGTGCGATGACAGTCTCGGTCTCGCGCGTCGCGCTGGCGGCGTTGAACGAGGCCGACGCCACGGTCGCATGTCCCAATGCGCAATGAGCTTGCCGCCGCTAGCGCCGGCTGGGCGGATCGGCGACCGAGTCGCGCTGCACCAGCCGGTGCGGCATCACGTGGTCGGTGAGCTCGGGCGCCTCGCTGGTCCTGCTGCGGATGATGCGCAGCAGGATGTCCAGGGCCGCGTCGGCCATCGAAGCGATCGGCTGATGCAGGGTCGTGAGCTCCGGCCAGACCGTGGTCGCAGCGGAGGTGTCATCGAAGCCGACCACGGACAGGTCGCGCGGCACCTCCAGGCCCCGTCGGTGTGCCACGGAGATGGCCGCCGCCGCCATGTCATCGTTGCTGGCGAAGATCGCGGTCGGCGGCCGGCGATGGGAGAGCAGTTTCTCGGCGGCGGCGAGCCCGGACCGGTAGGTGTAGTCGCCCTGCTCGACGAGCCCGGCGTCGACCTTCAATCCCGCCTCATGCAATGCGGTGGCGAAGCCATCGAAGCGGCGTGCGCTCGCGCTGAGGTCCTCGCGGCCACGGATGAAGCCGATGCGGCGGTGGCCGTGCCGGATGAGGTGTTCGGTCATTTCCCGGCCCGCCCGGAAGTCATCGATGCGCACGCAGGAGATGTCGTCGCGCAGGTGCCCCGACGCGATCGCGACCACCGGGATGCCGCCGCGCACGAGTTCGGTCACGGCCGCCTGCGACTCACACAGCGGAGGCGGCAGGATGACCCCGTCGACGCGGCCGGCCAGGGCACGTGCCGCCTTGCGCTCGGCTTCGGGGTCGAAGCTGTCCCAGTAGTGGACGACCAGCTGCACGGCCGCATTCGCTGCGACACGCAGCAGGCCGACCAGCAGTTCCCTGAGGTAGGCGCCGCTGGGATTGGTGTAGATCAGCGCAACCCGGGTGTGCTGTGCGGCGGCCAGCGAGCTGGCGGCAAGGTTGGGCGTATAGCCGAGTTCGCGCACCGCGCGCATCACGCGCTCGCGCGTGGAGTCACGCACCTTGCCCTGGTTGATCGCCCGCGACACGGTCATCGGCGAGACCCCGGCCAGGGCGGCCACCTCGTCGATCGTCACGCCACTGGTTCTTCGGCGGACCGACTTCTTCGGCTTGTCCACACGGCACTCCCGTTCGTCCTGCTGACGCTGCTGGCGCCAAGGCGCGTCCCGAGCTTACAAGGTTTGAAGGCCGCGCTGCGGTCCAGCGACAATGGCGAGCGGTGTCATCGAATGATCGCCGCCGTCGTCCTGCTGATGGCCTGCATGGGCAGTGCGCGTGCCGAGGATGGGCATGCACTCTGGCTGCGTTACATGCCACTGGACGCTGGCCGTGCGGCGGCATACGGCACGGTGCTGTCACACGTGGACGCCCCGGACCGGACACCCGCGCAGCGCGCTGCCCGCGACGAGCTGGTGCGCGGGCTCACCGGCCTGCTTGGCAGCGCGCCGAGGCAGGACGGTGCGACAGCGGCGGGCCCTGCACTGGTTGTCGGCACACCGCGATCCTCGCGGTTGATCGCCGCCCACGCCGGACAGATCGACGCGCTGGGCGAAGAGGGCTACCTGATCAAGCGCACCCGGGGCACCGGACGCGATGTCCTGCTGGTCGCTGCGCGCGGGGATGTCGGCGTGCTGTACGGCGTGTTCCATCTGCTGCGCGTGCTGCAGACCGGCGTGGATCTGGAAACAATCGATGTTCGCGAATCGCCGCGACTGCGGCTGCGCGTGCTTGACCACTGGGACGATCTGGACGGACATGTCGAGCGCGGCTATGCAGGCCGCTCGCTGTGGGACTGGCAGACGTTGCCCGAATGGAAGGATCCGCGCTACACCGACTATGCGCGCGCCAATGCGTCGCTCGGCATCAACGGCACCGTGCTCAACAACGTGAATGCCAACGCGCAGAGTCTTGCCCCTCACTACATCGAGAAGGCGGCGGCGCTGGCGGACGTGTTCCGCCCCTACGGCATCCGCGTCTACCTGAGCGCGCGCTTCAGTGCCCCGATCGAGCTGGGCGGGCTGGCAACAGCCGATCCGCTCGACCCCGCCGTGCAGCGGTGGTGGCGCGAAAAGGCGGACGGGATCTACGCACGCATACCGGATTTTGGCGGCTTTCTGGTCAAGGCCAACTCGGAAGGGCAGCCCGGCCCGCAGGATTACGGCCGTTCGCATGCCCAGGGCGCCAATCTGCTGGCCGACGCACTGGCACCGCACGGCGGGGTCGTGATGTGGCGTGCGTTCGTCTACGCACACGAGGTGCCGGCGGATCGTGCGACGCAGGCCTATACCGAGTTCGCGGGACTGGACGGTGCCTTCCGTCAGAACGTCGTGCTGCAGGTCAAGAACGGGCCCATCGATTTCCAGCCGCGCGAGCCGTTCCACCCGTTGTTCGGCGCCATGCCGCGCACGCCGCTGGCGATGGAGGTGCAGATCACCAAGGAATATCTCGGCTTCGCCACCCATCTGGTCTACCTGGGCCCGCTGTACGAAGAGGTCCTGCGGTCGGACACCGGACTGCCCGGTGACCAACAGACCGTCGCCCAGACACTGGTCGGCATGGCGGGCGTGGCCAACATCGGCACTGATCGCACGTGGGCCGGATCGCATTTCGACCCGGCCAACTGGTACGCCTACGGGCGCCTGGCGTGGAATCCAGCCCAATCCTCGCGCGGGATCGCCGCGGAGTGGGTCGCGATGACCTTCTCCCCGGAGCCGGAGATCGTGCAACCGATCGTGCAGATGATGATGGGCTCGCGCGAGGCCGCCGTGAACTACATGACCCCGCTGGGCCTGCACCACCTGATGGCGCGCGGCCACCATTACGGTCCTGGGCCATGGGTCGACGGTGGCCCGCGCGCGGACTGGAACCCGGTGTACTACCACCGCGCCGACCGCAACGGCATCGGCTTCGATCGCACCGCACGCGGCAGCAATGCGGTCGCCCAGTACGCCCCCCGCGTGGCTGAGCGCTATGGGGATGTGACGCAGGTTCCCGAGTCACTGCTGCTGTGGTTCCACCATGTGCCGTGGGAGCACCGCATGGCCTCGGGGCAGACTCTCTGGGACGCGCTGGTCGGGCGCTACTCGCTGGGCGTGCGCCAGGTGCGTGCGCTGCAGGCGAGCTGGGCGAAACTTGCGCCCACGGAAGGCGTCGATACGCCGCAGCGCGGCACGGTCGATGCAGAACGGCACGCGCATGTCGCCGCCTTCCTGCGCATCCAGCTGCGCGAAGCGCAGTGGTGGCGGGATGCCAGCGTGGCCTATTTCCAATCAGTCAGCGGCCGTCCCTTGCCGGCTGGGGAAGCCGCGCCGCCGCACCCGCTGGCCTGGTACCAGGCGTTGCAGTATCCCTCCGCTCCGGGGGATGGCCGATGAAACCGACGGCGTGGGCGCTCGCGGTATGCGCGATGGTTTTCGCCGGGTGTTCGCTTGCGTCGAATGCGCAGGAGCCTGCCGCGCCCGTGTTGCATGCACTCTTCCAGGACCACGCGGTGCTGCAGCGCGACCACCCCCTTCCGGTATGGGGTGCCGCCGCCCCGGGTGTCACGGTGCACGTGCAGCTGGCCGGGCAGGCGGCCAGCACGCGCGCCGATGACGCCGGTCACTGGCAGGTCACGCTGAAGCCCATTGCCGCGGGCGGCCCCTACACCCTTTCAGTGCGGGCCGGCGACCTCTCCCGCAGCGTGCACGACGTGCTGGTGGGCGATGTCTGGCTGTGTGCCGGGCAGTCGAACATGGAGCTGCCCGTGTGGCGCACATTGGACGCGCCCAACGAAATCGCCTCCGCCACGCAGCCGACGATCCGGCTGTTCACCGTGCCCAAGGCAGCGGCCGTGTCCGCCCAGCGTGACCTGCCGGCCTCCGCTGCATGGCGCGTCACGTCGCCGGAGAGCGTGCGCGATTTTTCCGCCGCCTGTTTCTACTTCGCGCGCGAGCTGCAGAAGAGCGAAGACGTGCCCATGGGGCTGGTGCAGGCCGCGTGGGGCGGCTCGCGGATCGAGGCCTGGACCAGCGCGGAGGCGCTGCACAGGCAAGGGGGTCTGGAGCCTGCACTGCAGGTGCTCGCGCTGCACGCCCACGATCCCGCGGCCGCGACGGCACAGTGGGGCCTTCACTGGCAGCAGTGGTGGTCACAACGCGCGGCTCGTCCGGCTGCCGATACGCCGTGGCGGGCCGCCGTCGATGAAAACGGATGGCATCTCGCCCCGAAGGCGCTGGGCGCATGGGAGCACTGGGGCGTGCCATCGCTGCACGGTTACAACGGCATGGTCTGGTACCGCACCCAGGTAACGCTTACCGCTGCGCAGGCGGGGCAGGGGGCAACGCTTGAGCTCGGTCCGGTGGATGAGACCGACATGACCTGGGTCAATGGCGTGGCCGTGGGCAGCGAATACGGCGCTGGCGAACCACGTCGCTATGCGCTGCCCGCCGGCCTGCTGAAAGCGGGCGCCAATGCAGTGGTGATCAACGTTCTGGACACCTACGCTGACGGCGGCCTGTCAGGACCGGCGGCGGCCCATGCGGTCCGGCTGGACGATGGCACGCGGATCGCGCTGGATGCCGGCTGGCAGTACCGCGTCGCGCGCGGGGAAGAGGCCCCGCCGATGGCTCCATGGCACGCCGCTACCGGCCTGTCGACACTGTACAACGGCATGATCGCGCCGCTGGGTTCCTATGCCCTGCGCGGCACACTCTGGTATCAGGGCGAGTCCAACACCGGAGACGCCGCCACCTACGCCGGTCGTCTGCGCAGCCTGCGCGATGACTGGCGCGCCCGGTTCGGCGCCCGGATGCCGCTGCTGCTGGTGCAGCTGGCCGGGTACGGCGCGCCACCGCAGGCGCCGGTGGAGAGTGGGTGGGCACAGGTGCGTGAGGCGCAACGCCGGGTGGCCGCGGAAGACCGGCACACGGGCCTCGCCGTTGCCATCGACCTGGGCGATGTCTACGACATCCATCCACCCAACAAGCAGGAGCTGGGACGGCGACTGGCCCGCGTCGCGCGGCAGGTCGTGCTGGGCGAGCGCAACCTGGCGGCATCCGGTCCGGCTCCGCGCAAAGCATCGGCCACGCAGGGCGGCGTGCGCATCGGCTTCGACGGTGTCGCCGGTGCGCTGGTCACCACCGGTGCGAACGGACCCATCGGTTTCGAGGTGTGCGACGCCGACGCGCGCCACTGTCAGTACGCCGACGCGGTAGTGGACGGACACGACGTCGTCCTGCGCCGGCCGTTGGCTGGCGTGGGCGATCGCGTGCGCTACTGCTGGGCCGACGGTCCGGTGTGCACCCTGCGCGACCGCAGAGGCGCACCCGCCGGACCCTTCGAGCTTTCCATCCCCCCTGCGGAGGTCCCCTGATGCGCCTGCTGCTCGCCTGCATGCTTGTGGTAGTGATGTGGGGTGCGCCCGCGCGGGCCGCGGCACCCGCGCCTCCTGTGTACTTCGACTGGTTCGAATACCGCGGGCGCGATGCAGCGTTCGAGGCTCCGTTGCCCGAAGGCTACTATCGCAATCCGATCCTGGCCGGATTCCACGCCGACCCCAGCATCGTCGCCGCGAATGGGCGCTTCTACCTGGTCAATTCCAGCTTCACCTATTTCCCGGGCATCCCGGTCTTTGAAAGCAGCGACCTGGTGCACTGGAAGCAGATCGGCAATGTGATCGACCGGCCGTCGCAGCTGGACTTCGACGGACTGGGGGTGTCACGCGGGATCTTCGCACCGGCGATCAGTTACCACGACGGCGTGTTCTACGTGGTCACCACGGCCGTGGACAGCGGCGGCAACTTCATCGCGACCGCACGGGATCCTGCCGGTCCCTGGTCCGACCCGCACTGGCTGCCTGGCATCGATGGCATCGATCCGTCATTGTTCTTCGACACCGATGGCGCCGTGTACCTGCTCAACAACGATGTGCCGCCCGGCCGGCCCCGCTACGAGGGCCACCGTGCCATCTGGATGCAGCAGATCGATCTGGCGACCTTCACCCCGGTGGGTCCGCGCAAGGTGTTGATCGACGGCGGCGTGGAGCCGGCGAAGAATCCGATCTGGATCGAAGGGCCCCATATCTACCAGCGCAATGGCTGGTATTACCTGTCCGACGCGGAAGGGGGTACCGGACCGCAGCATTCGCAGGTGGTCCTGCGCAGCCGCACTGTGTGGGGGCCCTATCTGCCCTACGCGGGCAACCCGATCCTCACCCAGCGTGACCTTCCGGCCGACCGGCCGCTGCCGATCACCAATGCCGGCCATGCGGACCTGGTGGAGGGGCCGGACGGATCGTGGTGGGCGGTGTTCCTGGCCAGCCGCAACTACGACATCCGCCACTACAACACCGGGCGCGAGACGTTCCTGCTGCCGGTGGAATGGCGTGACGGATGGCCGGTCATCCTGCCCGCGGGCAGCGCCATCCCGTATGCACTGAAAGCACCGTCGTGGATGCAGGGCGCGGCGGCGCAGGCACCGTTCAGCGGCAATTTCCGTGAGCGCGACGACTTCGATGGTGCGACGCTGGGGAGGGGATGGCTGCGCGTGCGCATGCCCAGTCAACCGTGGGCGGACCTGCGCTCAAAGCCGGGGGCGCTGGCCGTGCACCCGCTTGCGGAAAACCTGGACACGCTGCGCAATCCCGCGTTCCTCGGTCGACGCCAGCAGCACCTGCGGTTCGAGGCCCTGACCGCCGTGACGCGACCGGCGACCGGCGTGGCGGCCGGGTTGGCTGCGTTCCAGAGCGAGACGCACTGGTATTTCCTTGGCGTGCGCAGCATCGGCGACGACCGCGTGGCGGTGTTCGTGGAGGTGCGCGACGGAAGCGGTGCCGCGCGGATCATCGCAACGCGGGATGCGCCCGCTTCCTCGTCGCTGCAGCTGAAGATCACCGGCGACGAGGGCCACTACGCGTTTGCGTTCGACACCGGCGAGGGCTGGCAGACCCTGGCCGATGAGGTGGACGGAACGGTGTTGAGTACGGATCGTGCGGGCGGCTTCGTCGGCGCCCTGCTGGGACCATTCGCGCGCGACGAGCGTGCATCGAGGAGCAGATGATGAAGCGCACTCCGATCTTCCGCGTGCTGGCCGTGTGCGCGGCCATTGCACTGACATGCCCGGGGCATGCGGCCGAGCCCCAACCGTGGCTGGATGCCTCCGCGTCTTTCGAGACCCGCGCCGCCGCCCTGGTTGCACGGATGACCCTGGAGGAAAAGGCCGCGCAGATGCAGAACGCGGCGCCTGCCATCGAGCGGCTTGGCGTACCGGCCTACGACTGGTGGAACGAGGGCCTGCACGGGGTGGCGCGGGCAGGGCAGGCCACCGTGTTTCCACAGGCCATCGGCCTGGCTGCTACCTTCGACGTGCCGCTGATGGGGCAGGTCGCCAGCACCATCAGCGACGAGGCCCGTGCCAAGCATCACCAGTTCGTCCGCGAAGGATCGCACGGCCGTTACCAGGGGCTGACCTACTGGTCGCCGAACATCAACATCTTCCGTGATCCGCGCTGGGGACGAGGCCAGGAAACCTACGGCGAGGATCCTTACCTGACCGCGCGCATGGGCGTGGCCTTCGTGCAGGGCCTTCAGGGCGACGACCCGGTGTACCGCAAGCTGGACGCGACCGCCAAACACCTCGCCGTGCACAGCGGCCCCGAGGCCGACCGCCACCACTTCGATGCCCGGCCCAGCCGACGCGATCTGTATGACACCTACCTGCCGGCCTTCGAAGCGCTGGTGAAGGAGGGCGAGGTCGACGCGGTGATGGGCGCCTACAACCGCGTGTACGGCGAATCGGCCAGTGCCAGCCGGTTCCTTCTGCAGGACATCCTTCGGCGCGACTGGGGCTTCAAGGGCTACGTAGTGTCAGACTGCTGGGCGATCGTCGACATCTGGAAACACCACCGGATCGTGTCCAGCCGTGAAGCAGCCGCTGCGCTGGCGGTCAGGAACGGCACCGAACTGGAGTGCGGGCAGGAATATGCGACGTTGCCGGCCGCCGTGCGGCAGGGCCTCATCAGCGAAGCGGAGATCGACGACGCGGTGACACGCCTGTTTGCCGCGCGCATGCGGCTGGGCATGTTCGACCCCCCCGAACGCGTGCGCTGGGCGCGCATTCCCGCGTCGGTCAACCAGGCCCCCGCACACGATGCACTGGCGTTGAAGGCCGCGCAGGAATCGCTGGTGCTGCTGAAGAACGATGGCCTGCTGCCACTGTCGCGCGACCTGAAGCGCATCGCCGTGGTCGGGCCGACCGCCGATGACACCATGGCCCTGCTCGGCAACTATTTCGGCACCCCGGCAGCGCCGGTGACCATCCTGCAGGGAATCCGTGACGCGGCGAAGGGCGTCGAGGTGCGCTATGCGCGCGGCGTGGACCTGGTCGAGGGCCGCGACGATCCCAGCGCAACCCCGCTGATCGAATCGGCCTTCCTGCGTCCTTCCGCCGACTCGCCGGAACGCGGCCTGCGCGGTGAGTACTTCCGCAGCGCGGATCTTTCAGGCACGCCGGCGCTGGTGAGGACCGACGCGCAGATCGGCTTCCGCTGGGACCGCGGCTCGCCCACCGACAACCTGCTGGCCCGTGGGGAAGCAGCGCCCGGGCAGGGAATCCCCAGCGATGGCTTCAGCATCCGCTGGAGTGGCCAGCTGCTACCGCCGGCAACCGGACGCTACCGGATCGAGGCGGCGGCCGACGATGGCTTCCGACTGTACCTGGATGGCAAGCGCGTGCTCGATCACTGGACCACGCATGACCGCTTGCATGGCGATGGCGTGGACCTCGACCTGCAGGCCGGACGCGCCTACGACCTGCGGCTGGAGTATTTCGATGCCGAGCGCGACGCAGGCGTGCGCCTGGGCTGGCGCATGCCGGGTGCCAGGCCGCCCTTCGAGGAGGCCGTGGATGCCGCCCGCAACGCCGATGTCGTGGTGTTCGTCGGTGGCCTGACCGGCGACGTGGAAGGCGAGGAAATGACAGTCAATTATCCAGGCTTCGCCGGCGGGGATCGCACTGATATGCGCCTGCCCGCACCCCAGCGTGCGCTGCTGGACGCCCTGCATGCGACCGGCAAGCCGGTGGTGATGGTGCTGACCGGCGGCTCTGCGCTGGCGGTGGATTGGGCCCAGGCCACGTTGCCGGCCATCCTGATGAGCTGGTACCCGGGCCAGCGCGGCGGTACGGCCGTGGGCCAGGCGCTGTTCGGCGACGTCAACCCCGGTGGCCGCCTGCCGGTGACCTTCTACAAGGCGGACGAAACGATGCCGGCCTTCGATGACTACAGCATGCAGGGGCGCACCTACCGTTATTTCCGTGGCACGCCGCTGTATCCGTTCGGGCACGGGCTGTCCTACACGCAGTTCCACTACGGCAGGCTGCACCTGGACGCGGCCCGCATCCGCAGCGACGGAACGCTCACCCTGCGGGTGGAAATAACCAATACGGGCAGCACTGCAGGCGACGAGGTCGTGCAGGCCTACGTGCGGCGACGCGGTGCCGGGCCGGACGATGCGCAGCAGTCACTGCGCGGTTTCCAGCGCATCAGCCTGGCCCCGGCGGAAAAGCGCACCGTGACATTCACCCTGGACGCAGCGCAGGCCCTCCGCCAGTACGACGATGCTCGCGGGACCTACGTCGTGGCGCCGGGAGCCTATGAGGTCCGGGTGGGCAGTTCCAGTGCCGACATCCGCGCCGAGGCCGGCTTCACCGTGGAGACCCGACGTGACTGATCTGCGCCTCACCGAACGCACCGACCACAGGCTGTCGATCAGGGAGAAGCTTGGCTACAGCCTGGGCGACCTGGCGGCCAACCTGATCTTCCAGACGCTGATCACCTACCTGGCCTTTTTCTATACCGATGTGTACCGGCTGCCGCCGGCAACCGCAGCCACCCTCATCTTCGTGATCGGGCTGCTGGGGGCGTTCGTGTTCACCCCCCTGATCGGCATCGCCGCCGACCGTACCGTCAGCCGCTGGGGCCGGTTCCGCCCGTGGATCCTGTGGACGGCGGTGCCGTTCGGCGTCCTCTCGCTGTTGGCCTTCAGCACGCCGGACCTGGGTGAGCGCGGCAAGATCGTCTACGCCGTGACCACCTACGGCCTGCTGATGGCCGTCTACGCGGCCAACAACCTGCCGTATTCCGCGCTCAGTGGCGTGCTCACCGGCAGCATGGCCCAGCGTAACAGCCTGTCGGCGTACCGCTTCGTCGCGGTGATGATCGCGCAGTTCATCATCCAGGTGCTGTTGATGCCGCTCGTGCTGATCCTCGGTGACGGGGACCGGGTACTGGGCTTCGAACGGGTGATGACCGCGTTCGCGATCGTGGGGACGGTGTTCTTCCTGATCACCTTCGCCACCACCCGCGAGCGGATCGTGCCCACCCGGCAGCAGTCCGGGGGCGTGATGCAGGATCTCTCGGACCTGCTGCGCAACCGCCCCTGGCAGGTGATGCTGGCGCTGACGGTGCTGGTCTTCGTCAACCTGGCACTGAAGGGCGGTACCTACATCTATTATTTCCAGTACTACATGAGCGAAGCCGCGCTTGCTGGCTTCCTCGACACCTCGGGCTTCAACGGCTTCATCGCCGCGCTGAATGCCGCCCTGGGACGTGCAGGGCTGGCCGGCTTCAGCTGGCCCCGCGATGCCGCGACGTCCGCCTTCAGCCTGTTCAACGCCTGCGGCATCATCTGCATGATCCTGGGCATCGGCGTATCGCGCCGGCTGGCCGACCGCTTCGGCAAGCGGGACGTCTTCGGTGGCGCGCTGTTCGTTTCAACCCTGTTCCTGCTCGCCTTCTACCTGTTCCCGCCGACGGCGGTCGCCGTGGCGTTCGCCTCCTTCATGCTGCATGGGTTCTGCTACGGCATCACCATACCGCTGCTGTGGGCGATGATCGCCGACGTCGCCGACTATTCGGAGTGGAAGAACAACCGCCGCGCTACCGCGATCATCTTCTCGGCCATGCTGTGCGGGCTGAAGATCGGCCTCAGCGTGGGCGGCGCCCTGGTGGCGGCCATCCTCGCGCACTACGGCTACCAGGCCGGCCTGGCCGAACAGCCCGACGCCGTCGTCGAAGGCATCCGCATGACGGTGAGCATCTACTGCTCCATTCCCTTCCTGGTCGCCGTGGCGCTGCTGTGCGTCTACGAGATCGACAAGCGTGCGGAAACCCGCATCGAGCAGGAGCTCCAGCTTCGTCGCCGCAGCGCCGGCGCATCCGCATGAACCCAGGACACTGACCATGAACGACCCCTCATCCGGTGACGTGGGCCGCATTGACGGCGCCCGATCCGCAACGCCTGTCCTGCCCCAGCCGCTGGTGACCCACATCTACACCGCCGATCCATCGGCGCACGTGTTCGAAGGGCGCCTGTACATCTATCCCTCGCACGACATCGATGCGGGTGCGCCGTTCGACGACGAGGGTGGCCATTTCCGCATGGAGGACTACCACGTGCTGCGGATGGACAGCCCGGACGGCGAGGTCACCGACTGCGGCGTAGCACTGCATGTGCGCGACGTGCCGTGGGCCGAACAGCAGATGTGGGCACCGGACGCTGCCTGCCGGGATGGCCGCTACTATCTGTATTTCCCGGCCAAGGATGCACAGGGCATGTTCCGGATCGGTGTCGCGGTGGGTGAGCGGCCGGAAGGTCCATTCGTCCCCGAAGCCGAGCCCATCGCCGGCACCTACTCCATCGATCCTGCCGTGTTCGAGGACGATGACGGCAGCCATTACCTGTACTTCGGCGGCATATGGGGCGGCCAGCTGCAGGCGTACCGGGACAACCGGCATGATCCGGCTCACGTCGAGCCGGTCGGCGACGCACCGGCGCTCGGTCCGCGCGTCGCCAGGCTGGAGCCCGGCATGACACGTCTTGCCGAACCGACCCGGGAAGTCGTCATTCTCGACCCCGACGGCCAACCGCTGCGTGCCGACGACCACGCGCGGCGCTTCTTCGAAGGTCCCTGGCTGCACAAGCACGCGGGGCGCTACTACCTGTCGTACTCCACCGGCAACACGCATCTGCTGTGCTACGCCGTCGGTGACAGCCCCTATGGGCCCTTCACCTATGCCGGCGTGATCCTGTCGCCGGTAGTGGGCTGGACCACGCATCACTCGATCTGCGCATTCGACGGGCAGTGGTATCTGTTCTATCACGACGCCGTATTGTCGGGTGGCGTCACCCACCTGCGATCGGTGAAGTGCACGCCCCTGCACGTGGAGGCCGATGGCCGCATCCGGACGGTTCATCCGTATGCGGGCTGAGGTGGCCTCGCCAATCGACAACGCAGAGGCGGCGCTGCCTGCGGGACCGCTGCATTGGCTGCGGGCCGGGGCGCTGGAGGTCGCGGTAGCCCCCGCAGCCGGTGGACGCATCGCCCAGCTCCGCCATGACGGCGTGGAGTGGCTGGTCGGCGAGGGGGAGGGGGAGGGCGGGCAGGCCGCCATTGCATGGGGGTGCTACCCGATGGTGCCCTGGGCGGGTCGCATCCGCCGCGGGCGCTTCGAGTTCGATGGCGTGGCCCGGTCGTTACCGATCAACTTCGAGCGGCACGCCATCCATGGGCTCGGGTTCTCGCGACCGTGGCATGTGGACGACGTGGCGGGCAACGCCATGACGCTTTCATTGGCACTTCCCGAAGACGCGTACTGGCCGTTCGGTGGCACGGTGGTCCAGACCCTTCGCGTGCAGCCACACCGACTGCAACTGCATCTGGTGGTGCAGGCCGGTGACAATGCCATGCCGGCAGCGCTGGGTTGGCACCCCTGGTTCCGCAAGCCTGACCGACTGCTGTTCTCGCCGGAGTCCATGTACCCCCGCGACGGGGAGGGCATTGCAACGTTGCCGCGCGTGCCCCCTGTGCCCGGTCCTTGGGACGACTGCTTCGTCGCAGGGGGTGAGATCGCCTTGTTAAGGGCTGGCCAGCGCCTGCGATTGCGCTCGGATTGCGACCACTGGGTGGTCTACGACCGTGCCGGGCATGCGACCTGCGTGGAGCCGCAGACCGGGCCACCTGATGGCTTCACCCTGGCGCCACACCGCCTGGAGCCTGGCCAGGCGCTGGCGACGGCATTCGAGCTGGAGTGGGAGCAAGCGCGGGGATCTGGTCCAGGGTGAGGGCAGGGCGCACCCGGCGCGGACGCGTCAGGAGCGCGTCAAGCGGCGGGCGCCGGACGCTCACCCGCCGCCCACACGCATTGCACGCCGCGCGGCGCAGAGGGGGCGCATGGTGGCGTTACCGCCGGGGGAAGCCTTCGGCGTGACAGGAAATACGCGACCCTGCATGACACGCGGCCCTCGGGCAGGGCGCTGTCCTGCAAGTCCAGCGCGTACAGCCCACGTCCGCCGACGCTGGGCGGTTTCCTGGATGGCCAAACCACCCGAAGAGGAATGATCATGTCGAAGAACGCAAACCCCGCCCTTGTTGCGCTGCTGATGGGCAGCGCCTTGGCCTGCACGTCCGCATACGCGCAGGACATCCGCACGCCTTCCACGTCTGCGCCAGCGACCGCCGACCCCACGCGGCAATCGACGACGATGGACCAGGCGCAGGCCCTCGGCCTGCTGTCGGTCATCAACCGTGCCGAGATCAGCGCGGGCAACCTTGCCAGCACCAAAGGGCAGTCCGCCGACGTCAAGCGTTATGGCCAGGCCATGGTGAAGGCACACACCGAGAATGATGCCAAACTCGCGCCGTGGCGGCCGGTGCCGGCCAGTCCGCAGGCGCAGCAGATGGCCGAGCACGCGAAGAGTGAAGCGTCCAGGCTCTCGGCGCTGCAAGGTGCCGCGTTCGATACTGCCTACATCAACGCCATGGTCATGGACCACGGCAAAGCACTTGAGGCGCTGGACAGCATGATCATTCCCGCGGCAAAAGACGCGGATGTAGTGGCGTTCCTGAAGGAAACGCGCACACATGTGGCGGATCATTTGAAACAGGCGCAGGCGCTGCAGGGAGCGATGGGCAAGGGCGCTGCGCCGGGCGCAAAGACCCGATGAGCTGCTGAAGATGCGGCAGTTTCGAGGGACGCAGCGGGGCCCGTGGCCCCGCTTTTTTTTCGTGTGCGGTGCGCGGCCAGGGGAGGGGAGCGAGACGGTTCGCGGCTATTGTCAGCCGGTGATCGCGCTTGATCGCGCGGCCGCTGGGCTGCAGTGGTCAGTGCGTAGCGGTTACGCCCAACTGGTCGCGCAGCAGTTCCAACAGCGCATCCTTCAGTGCGGCTGGCTCTGGCTGCCCGCTCGCATCCGTCGGGATCTCCAGCGCCTCACGTTAGTTCGTTCGAAGGTCGACTCTGCGGATGATAGGGCACGTGGTGACGGGTCATGGAGAGCCATGGCCACAGTTCGTATCATCTCGGACCTGCAGACCCTTTGCCAGAATGTGAGCTTTCCGGTGCTGCGCTCTCTGTGGGGTGGAGAGCAGGGCACCACCGTGAGGCGACACGTTCAGGACTCCGCTCTGCGTTCGGCTCGGCTACGATGCAGTTGTTGGCATATGGGCCGGTGGGCGAGGGATGCAATGGACATGCACGATGAGCGTAGCTGTGTGCCGCCGGCGGAGGCTGGCGGGCAGTCATTAAACTTCCACTGGCTCTACCAGCGCGTGCAGGGGCTTATCGACGTCAGCATCTACCCCAAGGCGGGCAGGGTGGAGAAATGCGCGTTCCGGATTGGCTGGGCTGCCGCAGTGATCGGCATACTCATCGGTCAACTTGCCGGAGAGTGGCTTACGGCAACTGTTGCACTCATAGCCGCTGTCGCTTGTCTGGCGGTAGAGTTGATTGGCTTCATCGTCGGTGGTCTTCTTGCCGCCGGACGGTGCATTCGCCAGTTCAGCCAACCGCGGCTATCGCACGCCCAGGAGATGGACTGCGAGTATGCACACTGGGAGGCCGTAATCAGGGAGCTGCGTAGCTTCC
>ENA-UOXB01000881-UOXB01000881.1-bioreactor-metagenome-genome-assembly--contig:-NODE-881-length-16041-cov-8.772113_pt1 | contig 16041 bp, 15 predicted proteins | sample MGYA00238158_ERZ761615 | MGnify/ENA primary metagenome ERZ761615 (study PRJEB28904, sample SAMN06267902) | bioreactor metagenome | isolation source: Joint BioEnergy Institute, California, USA | place... | reverse complement strand
GTACGCAGGCACAGGCGGCCTTCCCAGTTCTTGTCGGCCAGCGCTTCGTAGGTGGACAGCTCTTCCGGCTTGACGCGCTCGGTCGAGTAGAAAATGGTCCGCGCACGCAGCGACAGGCCGGTCCAGCTGTCGGTGCTGGAGCGATACTGGGCAGGGATGTTGGCATCGATCACGTCGGACTTGGTCGGCTGCAGCACGCCTTCCTGCTCGGCCTGCCAGAGGTTGCCGGCATCGACGGTGATCAGCATGTCGGCTGGGGTGTTCGCGCCTTCGGCCTTGAGGCGCGCGATCAGCGGAGCTTCCTTGTCGGTGATGAACTTGACCTTCACGCCGGTCTTGGCGGTGTAGGCATCGAACACCGGCTTGATCAGCTCGTCGATTCGCGAGGAATAGACCACTACTTCATCGGCGGCCTGGACGGCAGTCGCCAGGGTGCTGAGGGTGAATGCAGCGAGCAGAGCGTTACGAGCCTTCATTGAACCAGCCTCATTGAGTTGAAATCTAAAGTGGCTGAATAGTAGTGAATGCTATTTGCCTTCTCAATGTAAAAGCTGACGCGAAGGACGCCAGTTATTACAAGGTATTTTCGGGTTCACGGGCCGCCATCAGATCCGCCGGCAACAACAGTGTGTCGATCACTGCATCGACTGGCAGCGACACCACCACCATAAGCGGACAGACGATGCTAATCAGGCAGATGACCGCCCCGGCATTGCCGCTACCGCTGGGGCCAGGGCGCAATCCCAACAGGTGAAGATCGCCATTGACGCTCTTATAGGTCTCCACTGGCATCGGCTCTGCGGCGCCGCCGCGGCCGGCCATGGTGCCGCAGCCCGCAGAAAATGAAATTGCCGCCACAAGCAGGTATTGCACTAGGTGCTTCATTGCACACTCCTCATTCATCCATGACAGGTAAAGCGGTGGTCAGGCCTTCGCCAGCTCCGGCAGGTCGCCAGACAGCCCAAGCGCCTGGCGCACGAACAGCGCCTTGGCTTCGGCCTGGCCATCCACCAGATCGAGCCCGACGTTGCGCAGCAGACGCAACGGCAGCGGATCAGCCTGGAACAAGCGCTGAAAGCCTTCCATCGCGGCCATCATCGCCAGATTGTGCGGCATGCGCCGACGCTCGAAGCGGCTCAGCACACGCTCCTCGCTCAAACTCTCGCCGCGCTCGGCGGCGTGCAGCAACACCTCGGCGAGCACCGCGGCATCGAGGAAGCCCAGATTGACACCCTGCCCCGCGAGCGGGTGGATGGTGTGCGCGGCATCGCCGATCAACGCCAACCCCGGTTCGACATAACGCTTGGCATGACGCTGGCGAAGTGGGATGCACAGCCTGCGGTCGGCATGCAGCACCTTACCGAGGCGCTGCTCGAAGGCCTTGCCCAGTTCGGCACAGAAGCCCTCATCGTCCAGCGCCATCAGACGCTCGGCCTCGACAGGGATGGTGGACCAGACGATCGAGCACCAGTGCTCACCAGCCGGCCCTGCAAGTGGCAGGAAAGCCAGCGGACCGTCATCGGTGAAGCGCTGCCAGGCGGTGGCCTGGTGCGAGCGCTCGCAGCGGACGCTGGTGACGATGGCGTGATGCAGATAATCCCACTCTCGGGTGGCACAACCGGCCAGACGGCGCACTGCGGAATTGGCCCCATCGGCCGCTACCAGCAACGGTGTGCGCAGTTGACGGCCATCGGTGAGAGTCAGCAGCCAGTCGTCACCGCTACGGCGCAACTGCTCCAGGCGTGCGCCCGGTAGCAGGCCGATCTGGCTGTCGTGCAGGCGTTCGAGCAGGGCGTCCTGCACCACACGGTTCTCGACGATATGGCCCAGCGTATCGGCATGTACGCTGGCGGCCGCGAAGTGGATGCTGCCGGTACCGGTACCGTCCCACACGCGCATTTCGCCATAGGGGCAGGCGCGCCGCGCTGCGATGCCTTGCCAGGCGCCCAGGCGCTCGAGGATGCGCTGGCTGGCCATCGACAAGGCACTGACACGCGGCTCGAATGGCGCTTGCGCATCGAACGGCGATACGCTGAGCGGGCTGCCGTCGACGATCAGGATATCCAGGCCGCTGCGCTCCAGCGCCAGGGCCAGCGTGCTGCCGACCATTCCGGCGCCGACGATGATCAGATCCGCGCGCATATCACTCCTTAATCCGTAGGGTGTCGCGGGGCCGCCCAGGCTGTGCGCAACATGGCTTCCGATTGGCGCGCTCGAGGCACTCTACGGAGCTTTTCATAGATTACGGGTCCCCATACCCATTGCCTGGCGGGCAAACCAGCGCTTGGCCGGTGGCAACAGGTCGAGGCCGAGCAAACCCAGGTTGCGCCCCGCTGCCAGCAGTGGCTGGGCGTTACTGAACAGACGCGTCACCTGGTCTGAGAAGCCGACGGTCATTTGCTGATCGAGCTGCTGCCGCTGGCGGTAGCGCTGCAGCGTGGCGAAATCGCCCAATGGCGCTTCGCTGGCGATCAACACCTCAGCCAGCGCCAGGGTGTCGCGCAGCGACAGGTTGTAACCCTGACCTGCGATGGGGTGCAGGCTGTGCGCGGCGTTGCCCAGTACCACCAGATGCGCCCGCACCTGCTCCTGCGCCTCGACAAGACTCAGGGGATAGAGGTGCCGGGCGCCGACCTGCTGCAAGGCGCCCAGACGATAGCCGAAGGCCTGCTGCAATTCGGCGAGAAATTGTGCCTCGCTGACACGCAACAAGCGCTCGGCATCAGCGTTGGTACGCGTCCAGACCAATGCACAACGGTTGCCTTCCAACGGCAGCATGGCCATCGGGCCGTCATCGGTGAAGCGCTCGAAGGCCTGGCCGCGATGCGCCTCCAGCGGGCTGACGTTGGCGATCAGCGCGCTCTGCCCATAAGGCTTGTTGCTGACGTTGATGCCGAGCTGCTCACGCAGAGCGGAGCGCCCGCCATCGGCGAGTACGGCCAGGTCACAGTCGAGGCAGGTTTCATCGTTCAGGGTCAGGCGATAGCCGTCGCCCTGGCGCTGCATGCCGACCACCTCGGCCGGACAGCGCCATTCGATCACGTCCTGATCCAACGCCTGCCACAGGCAGTGGCCGATCCAGGCGTTTTCCACCACGTAGCCGAGCGCCGGCACGCCTTCCTCGATGGCCTGCAGACGCGCGGCGCCGAAACGGCCGCGGTCGGACACATGAATCTGCAAAATCGGCTCGGCCCGCTGGGCGATGCCTTGCCACAGACCAAGGCGTTCGTAGATCAGCCGGCTGCCGTAGGACAGCGCGGTGGAGCGGGCGTCGTAGCTGGGCTGGTATTCGCTGCCCGGGGCGAAGGGTTCGATCAGGGCGATGCGCCAGCCACGCTGGCGCGCAGTGTCCTGCAGGGCCAGCGCCAGGCTGGCCCCCACCAACCCACCACCGATGATCGCCAGGTTCACACGGGACATGGGCTCAGGCCGCCTCGGTGCGTGCAGCGGCCATCAACGCCTCGATCTCGGCGACGGTCTTGGGCACGCCGCCGGTGAGAATCTCGCAGCCCTTCTTGGTCACCACCACGTCATCCTCGATGCGCACGCCGATGCCGCGCCATTTCTTGGCGACCTTGTCGTTGTCGGGGGCGATGTAGATGCCCGGCTCGACGGTCATCGCCATGCCCGGCTCCAGCACGCGCCACTCGCCGCCGACCTTGTAATCGCCGACATCGTGCACGTCCATGCCCAGCCAGTGGCCGGCGCGATGCATATAGAAAGGTTTGTAGGCTTCGCTGGCGATCAGTTCGTCGACGTCACCACTGAGCAGCCCAAGCTCCACCAGACCGGCAGTGATCACCCGTACGGTGGCCTCATGCGCTTCGTTCCAGTGCTTGCCTGGGGCGATCTCCTTGAAGGCTGCCTCCTGCGACGCCAGCACCAGCTCGTAGATGGCCTTCTGCTCGGGAGAGAACCTGCCGCTGACCGGGAAGGTGCGGGTGATGTCGCTGGCGTAGCAATCGATCTCGCAGCCTGCGTCGATCAGCACCAGATCACCGTCCTTGAGCGCTGCATCGTTCTCGCGGTAGTGCAGGATGCAGGCGTTCCTACCGGCGGCGACGATGCTGCCGTAAGCCGGCATCTTCGCCCCGCCCTTGCGGAACTCGTAATCCAGCTCGGCTTCCAGGTGGTATTCGTACAGACCGGCACGGCTGGCCTGCATCGCGCGTACATGGGCGCGCGCACTGATCTCGGCGGCCTCCTTCATCACCTTCACTTCCGCGGCCGACTTGTACAGGCGCATGTCATGCAGCAGGTGATTGAGGGCAACGAATTCGTTCGGCGGCGTGGCGCCCTGACGAGCCTTGGCGCGGATGTGGTTGACCCACTCCATCAGCCGATGATCGAACTCCTGGTTGCAGCCGATGGCGTAGTAGACGCGCTCGCGGCCTTCGATCAGCCCGGGCAGGATGTCGTCGATATCGCCAATGGGGAACGCGTCGTCGGCGCCGAACTTGCTGATCGCACCGTCCTGGCCGGCGCGCAGGCCATCCCAAAGCTCGCGCTCGGGATCACGCTCACGGCAGAACAACACGTATTCGCCATGCTCACGCCCCGGAATCAGCGCCATCACAGCCTCTGGCTCGGGAAAGCCGGTGAGGTACTGGAAGTCGCTGTCCTGGCGATAGACGTGCTCGACGTCACGGTTGCGGATATACACCGGCGCCGCCGGCAGGATAGCGATGCTGTTGGGTTCCATCTGCGCCATCAGCGCCTTGCGCCGACGGGCATATTCGGACTTGGGGATGCTGATCAAGGCAGGCTCCGGCGGGCAATCAGTGCAGGGAGGGTTTGGCAGCGGGCACAGCGGGCTTGGCACACTCGGTAAACAGCAGCAGCGGTGCCACGCGCAGGTACTCCATGACCTCCATGTAGTCGCTCTCACCATCTTCGGATTCTTCCAGGGCACTCTGCACCTGGGCGATGGCGGAGAGATCCTGCAACACTTCCATGGCCTCGGCACTCAGCGCGCCGTCCCGGGCAGTCAGGCCGAAGCCGCCGAGAAAGCCCTGGCACCATTGGCCCAGAGCGGCAGCACGCTGCGCCAGCGGGGTTTCGTCATCGGGCAACAGCAGCACTACGGTGATGTCCTCGCTGCACAGCTCACCCTTGACCATTTCCTGCAGCCCGATCAGCGCCTGGCGCACGTTGTCCTGCGGCTCGCCGCCGAGCAGGTCGGCAGCGTCGAGCAGCCAGGCGTCGGCATCGAAGCCGGCACCCGCGCAGCTACGGCCGAGCAGCAGACCGTGCAGTTCGGCAGGAGAAACGGAATGCCCGGCACTGTTCAACAGAGCGGCGAAGGCGGCGTAGGGAGAACTTGGAATCGACATAGATAGCTAGGCGCCAGGCGGCGCAATCTCTAGAATGGAGGCCTCGTATCCTAGCACCGGCAAGCGCGCCAAGACCATCCGAGGCCGCCGGTGTGATGTCGTCATCTGCATCACATCACTGCCAACCGTGGTTTGACCCGTAACCGGGACAGGCCTATATAGTCCAGCCATTCCCTCCCATAGCGAGAGCCCATGGAAGACGCCGAACTGCACGCATTGACCGCCAAGCTGGAGCTGCTGATCCAGCGTGTCGAGCAGCTAAAGGCTCACAACCGACTCCTGCTGGCGAATGAACAGGCCTGGCGCGAGGAACGCGCTCATCTGATCGAAAAGAACGAATTGGCCCGGCATAAGGTCGAATCGATGATTTCGCGCCTCAAAGCCCTGGAGCAGGACTCATGACCCAGTCGAACACCGTGACCGTCCACATTCTGGACAAAGAATATTGCATCGCCTGCCCGCAGGATGAACGCGCCAACCTGGAAAGCGCTGCCCGCTACCTGGATGGCAAGATGCGCGAGATCCGCACCAGCGGCAAAGTGATCGGCGCTGATCGCGTTGCCGTCATGGCCGCGCTGAACATCACCCACGACCTGCTGCACAAGCAGCAGCGTCTGGACCAGGACGCCAACTCCACCCGCCAGCAGGTGCGTGATCTGCTCGATCGCGTCGACCAGGCCCTGACCGACGACTCGGCATCCTGAGCACCGGCATGCCTGCCTGTTCGTCGCAGGCCGCCCCTCAAGTGCTCCATTGGGGTATACTGGGCGCAACTTCCTGGGGTGTGCGCCAGTCGGGGATGTCCCTGAGCCGATACGCACAACCACGGGGGTTGCATGTTGGGGCCGGTGTGCATGTCCGCCCGACGGAAAGCCTTAACGCCTCCTGCAACCTCCACCTTGAACTTTCGGGTTCAAGGGCTAAACCGACAGCGGCACGCTGGGAAGTCACCCTCTCCCCCGGTAGCTGTCACTACCTGTCCCGCTCCATTCTTTGCTCATGACTACTCCCCCCCCACTCAGTCGCCCGCAACTGCGTCGTGTGCTGCGCCAACGCCGCCGTGCGCTCAGCCGCAGCCAGCAACGCATTGCCGCACGCAACCTGTACCGGCAACTGGTGCAGAGCCCGGCGTTTCGCCGAGCCAGGCATATCGCGCTGTATCTGCCCAACGATGGCGAGATCGACCCGCGACCGCTGCTGGCCGCCGCGCAGAAACGCGGCAAACGCACCTACCTGCCAGTACTCAGCGCCTGGCCACGCACCAAGATGGTGTTTCAGCAGGTTACCCGGCACGAGAAACTGGCGGGCAATCGCTTTCGTATCCTCGAACCGCGCCCGCAGCCCAAACGTCAACGCAAGGTCTGGGCACTGGATCTGGTGCTGCTGCCGCTGGTGGGCTTCGATGATCGCGGCGGGCGACTGGGCATGGGGGGCGGCTTCTACGACCGCAGCCTGGCCTATCTGCACAGGCGCAAGAATTGGCACATGCCGACGCTGCTAGGCCTGGCGCATGAATGTCAGCGAGTGGACGAGCTGGCGATGGCCAGTTGGGACGTGCCCTTGCAGGCGACGGTGACGGACAGGGCGTGGTATTGAGTGGAGCGATGCGGCACCGCGTTCCCTGCGGCGCTTACGCTGGCTGCCCGCGAATCAGGGCTGCTGCGTTACATTGATCGGAGCGTCGCTCTGGCGCTCCCAAAGGCTCTGGGTGTAACCCGTGGTAACCACACCCAGGCTGAACAGTACGACGAGAACCCACAAAAGATCTGGCTTGCGTTTCATCTATTGCCTCCCCCTTCAAGGCAATGCGCGCGTTGGTCGCGCGTTATTGTTGTGTGCAACAAGACGGCGCCAAGCGTTTAGCCGGGCATTTTCCGCCAGTACAAGGCGCTGCGCAATTTCCGACGCCAACCGGCCGTCGGAGACTTCACCCAAACGAGCGTCCGCTTACGGACAGACCTGCAGGAGCAAAGTTCATGCCTTACTGGCTGATGAAGTCCGAACCCGATGAACTGTCCATTCTCGACCTGCAACGCCTGGGCAAAACCCGCTGGGATGGCGTGCGTAATTACCAGGCGCGCAACTTCATGCGGGCGATGAAACCGGGCGACCTGTTCTTCTTCTATCACTCCAGTTGCCCACAACCGGGCATTGCCGGCATCGCGCGCATTGCGGGCGAGGTCTACCCGGACCCTACTGCGCTCGACCCGCAAAGCCACTATCACGACCCCAAGGCCAGCGCCGAGAAAAACCCCTGGAGCGCCCTGGACGTGGAGTTCGTCGAGGCTTTCGGCGAAGTGCTGCCTCTGCAACACCTGAAAAACAACCCTCTGCTCGCCGACCTGGCATTGGTTCAGCGCGGCAGTCGCCTGTCAGTGATGCCGGTGACCGAGGCCGAGTGGACAGCGATTCTCGCCATGCGTTGAGCCGAACGCGGCACTGTGCTATCACCACACAGAGCCTCGGGAGTTATCCATGCCGGCATCCTCCGCCTGGCCAGCGCGCCTTGCGCTGGCCTTCCTGTTATTCGTCCTGAGCAGCGCCAGCGTACTGCTCTGGCGGCAAATCGAAGCCGTTCAGCAGCAACGCGTCGATGAGCGCGTCGGCTACCAGGCACGTAGCCTGGCACGCCAGCTGGAAAGTACCTTGCACCTGGAGGTCGCCAGCCTCGAACGCATTGCCCGCCTGTGGAACAACCTGGGCCGCCTGCCACGCGCCAGCTGGGATGAAGAAGTACGGCGCGTCCTGCAAGGCTTTCCCGCCTACCAGTCGATCCAGTGGGTCGGTGACGATCTGCACATGCGCTGGCTGCTCCCGGTGGAAGGCAACGAAGCGGCGCTGAATTTTCACCTGTACCCGGAACACCCCAACTACCCGCTGGCCATGGAGGCCCGCCAGACCGGCGAACAGCGCTTCTCCAACAGCTTCGACCTGGTCCAGGGCGGTCGCGGCTTCGTGCTCTACACCCCGCTTTACCGCAAGCAGGAGGGAACCAGGGTCTTCGACGGCTTTCTCCAGGGGGTGTTTCGCGTCGAACCGCTGATGCAGCAGTTGCTCACCCAGATCGACCGCGAAGACTTCAACCTGGAGTTGCTGGAGAACGGCCATAGCCTGTTCCGCCATGGCACGGCGGACAGCGATGATCGGAACAGCCTGCAACTGGGCCTGAACCTGCTCAACAACCAGGGTTTCAGCCTGCGCCTGAGCCCGACTGCGCAGTTGCTCGACCAACTGGAGACGCCACTACCCGGCGTCGCGCTCGGCGCCAGCCTGGCAATCAGCCTGTTATTGGTCGCGGCACTGGCACTGGCACTGGAAAACAGCCGCCGCGCTCATGCCCTGCAGCAGGCCAACCGGCGTTTCAAGCAGGAGGCCGAGCGCCGTGAAGAGACCGAGCAGCACCTGCGCGAGAACCGCGAGCGCCTGCAACTGGTGCTCGACCTGACCGACTCCAGCCACGATGGCCTGTTCATCTTCGACAGCGACAGCCGCGAGCTGCTGCACATGAACCAGGCCACCTACGCTACGCTCGGCTACCGTCCCGAACAGTTCGCCGAACTGCTGCGCGACGCCCCTGAAAAGCTCATGCCGGATTTTCATCGCTGGCTTGAGCAAGCACGTCAGGCGCAGCGCGACAACCTCTCGCGGATTTTCCAGCGCGAGCTGATTCGCCGCGACGGCAGCCGCCAACCAGCGGAGATCAACACTCAACTGGTGCAGTTGCATGATCACGAGTACCTGATCGCCGTGTCTCGCGATAACAGCGAGCGCCTGCAACTGGAGGCGCAACTGCAGCGCCTGTCGCAACTCGATGGCCTGACCGGGTTGTACAACCGTCGCTATTTCGACCAGCAACTGGCCGCCGAATGGCGTCGATTGCGCCGCATAGACGCGCCCCTGGCTCTACTGATGCTGGATATCGACCACTTCAAGGCCTACAACGATGCGCTAGGCCATCTGGCTGGCGACGACGCCCTGCGCAGGGTCAGCTCCGCATTGCGCGAAAGCCTGCAACGCGAAGGCGACACGGCTTGCCGCTATGGCGGAGAGGAATTCGCCATCATCCTGGCCAACACCGGCCTTGAGGGTGCCGAGCAGGTCGCCGCGCGTATCCATACAGCCCTTGCCAGCCTGGATATTCACCACCCGGCCAGCCCATTCGGCCGGCTGACCCTGAGCATCGGCATCATGGCGGCCGACCCGGTCAGCGACGAACAGCCAGGCGAGCTGGTCGCGCGCTGCGACCAGGCGCTCTATCAGGCCAAACACCTCGGCCGCAACCGCACCGCCTTTTGGCAGCAATCCCCGGTTGACCTGCATCAAACCACCTAGACTGGTGGCGACGGACAATGGAAACCTGTTCATGGCCTCTCTCCTGGGAGAGGCTCACGAAAGGATATGACCGATGAATACACAACGTCGCCTGCCTTTTCTGATCGCCGCCGGTGTCGCGGTACTCGCCGCCCTGGCCTGGTGGCAACTACGCCCACAGGGCCTGGGCGAGGGGTTCGCCAGCGGTAACGGGCGTATCGAAGCCACCGAAGTGGATGTGGCGACCAAGCTCGCCGGGCGCGTCGCCAGCATCGAGGTCGACGAAGGTGACTTCGTCGAGCCAGGCCAGGTTCTCGCACGCATGGACACGCAAGTGCTCGAAGCCCAGCTGGCCCAGGCCCGTGCCCAGTTGCGCCAGGCCGAGAATGGCCAGAACACGGCGGCCAGCCAGATCCGCCTGCGCGAAAGCGAGAAACTCACTGCCGAGGCCGTCGTGCGCCAGCGCCAGGCCGAGCTGGATGCCGCGCGTAAACGTCATGCGCGCAGCGCAACCCTGGTCAAGCGCAACGCCATGGCTCAGCAACAGCTGGATGACGACCTGGCCCGCCTGCAAAGCGCCGAGGCCGCGCTGGCAGCCGCGCGCGCGCAAGTCAGCTCGGCCGAGGCCGGTATAGCGGCAGCCCAGTCGCAGGCCATCGAGGCGCAGTCGGCGACCGACGCCGCACGCGCCAGCGTCGAGCGCCTGCAAGTGGATATCGACGACAGCCAGCTCAAGGCGCCACGCGCCGGGCGCGTACAGTATCGCGTCACCCAACCCGGCGAAGTGCTCGGTGCCGGCGGCAAGCTGCTCAATCTGGTGGACCTCACCGACGTCTACATGACCTTCTTCCTGCCCGAGCGCCAGGCCGGTCGCGTCGCCCTCGGCAGCGAAGTGCGCCTGGTGATCGACGCCGCACCGCAGTACGTGATCCCGGCCAAGGTCAGTTATGTCGCCAGCGTCGCCCAGTTCACCCCGAAGACCGTGGAGACCGCGAGCGAACGCGAGAAGCTGATGTTCCGAGTCAAGGCGCGCATCGATCCGGAGCTCTTGAGCAAGCACCTGCAGCAGGTCAAGACCGGTGTGCCCGGCATGGCCTACCTGCGCCTCGACCCAGAGGCCGAATGGCCCGCACACCTGGCGATCAAGGTCCCGCAATGAACGCGCCGGTCGCACGCCTGAGTGGCGTCGGCCTGCGCTACGGCCAGACCCGCGCCCTCGACGCCATCGATCTGCAATTGCCGGCCCGAAGCATGGTCGGCCTGATCGGCCCGGACGGCGTCGGCAAATCGAGCCTGCTGGCGCTGGTCGCTGGCGCGCGCAAGATTCAGGACGGCCAGGTCGAGGTGCTCGGTGGCGATATGGCCGATGCTCGTCACCGGCGCACTGTATGCCCTCACATTGCCTATATGCCGCAGGGCCTGGGCAAGAACCTCTATCCGACGCTGTCGGTGTTCGAGAACCTCGACTTCTTCGGCCGCCTGTTCGGCCAGGATACTGCCGAGCGCGAGCGGCGCATCGACGACCTGCTACGCAGCACCGGCATGGCAGCATTCCGTGAGCGCCCGGCCGGTAAGCTGTCCGGCGGCATGAAACAGAAACTCGGGCTGTGCTGTGCGCTGATCCATGACCCGGATCTGCTGATCCTCGACGAGCCGACCACCGGCGTCGATCCGTTGTCGCGCAACCAGTTCTGGGAGCTGATCGAGCGCATTCGCAAGCAGCGCCCGCAGATGAGCGTGATCGTGGCGACCGCCTACATGGAAGAGGCCGAACGCTTCGATCACCTGGTGGCGATGGATGCCGGCCGCGTGCTGGCCGAAGGCAGCCCGGCCGACCTGCGTGCACGCACCAGCAGCGCGAGCCTCGAGCAGGCCTTCATTGCCCTGCTGCCGGAGGAACGCCGACGCGGCCATCAGCAGGTGGTGATTCCGCCCCTGCATGGCAGCAACGAGATCGCCATCGAGGCCAAGGGCCTGACCATGCGCTTCGGTGATTTCGTCGCCGTCGATTCGGTGTCGTTCCGCATCCGCCGCGGCGAGATATTCGGCTTCCTGGGCTCCAACGGCTGCGGCAAGAGCACCACCATGAAGATGCTCACTGGCCTGCTGCCGGCCAGTGAGGGCGAGGCGCTGCTGTTCGGCCAGGCCGTCGACCCTCGCGACATGGCCACGCGCAAGCGGGTCGGCTACATGTCCCAGGCGTTCTCCCTGTATGGCGAACTGACCGTAAGGCAGAACCTGGTGCTGCATGCGCAGCTGTTCCATGTCCCGACCGAGGAGATCGAACCACGCGTGGCGCAGATGGCCGCACGCTTCGACCTCGGCGAGGTCATGGACATGCTTCCCGAGCGCCTGCCGCTGGGCATACGCCAGCGCCTGTCGCTGGCCGTGGCGGTGATCCACAAGCCGGAGATACTGATCCTCGACGAGCCCACCTCGGGCGTCGACCCGGTGGCCCGCGACGGCTTCTGGCAACTGATGCTCGACCTGTCGCGCCAGGACGGCGTGACCATCTTCATCTCCACCCACTTCATGAACGAGGCGCAGCGCTGCGACCGCATCTCGCTGATGCATGCCGGCAAGGTGCTCGACAGCGACACGCCGCAGGGTCTGATGGAAAAACGCGGGCTGGATAGCCTCGAAGCCACCTTCATCGCCTACCTGCAGGAGGCGGTTGGCGAACAGCCCGCCAGCGAGGCGCCGCCGCTTGAACAGGCACCACCACCGCAGCGCCAGCTGTTCAGTTTGCGCCGCCTGCTCAGCTACGCCCGGCGCGAGGCGCTGGAACTGCGCCGCGACCCGATTCGTGGCGGCATGGCACTGCTCGGCACGGTGCTGCTGCTGTTCATCATCGGCTACGGCATCAGCCTCGACGTGGAGGATCTGAGCTTCGCCGTACTGGATCGCGACCAGACCACCACCAGCCAGGAGTACCACCTGAACCTGTCCGGCTCGCGTTACTTCCTGGAGAAGGCGCCGCTCTCCGATTACGACGAGCTGGAGCATCGCCTGCGCAATGGCGACATCAGTCTTGCCGTGGAGATTCCGCCGAACTTCGGCCGTGACCTCAAGCACGGCGACAACCCGCAGATCGGCATGTGGATCGACGGCGCCATGCCGACCCGCGCCGAAACCATCAAGGGCTACGTCACCGGCCTGCATCAGCACTACCTGGCGGAACTGGCGCGCCGCTCACCCCAGCCACAAGCCGCCAGCGCCGCCGAACTGGAAGTGCGCTACCGCTACAACCCGGACGTGGAAAGCCTCAAGGCCATGGTGCCGGCGGTGATTCCGCTGCTGCTGATGCTCATCCCGGCGATGCTCACGGCGCTGGGCGTGGTGCGCGAGAAGGAGCTGGGCTCGATCATCAACCTCTACGTCACCCCGGTCACCCGCCTGGAGTTCCTGCTCGGCAAGCAGCTGCCCTACATCGCCCTGGGCCTGTTCAACTTCATCCTGCTGATGCTGTTGGCGGTCACCGTGTTCGACGTACCGCTCAAGGGCAACCCGCTGACCCTGCTGGCCGGCGCCCTGCTCTACCTGGCCTGCGCCACCGGCCTCGGCCTGCTGATGTCGACCTTCACCAAGAGCCAGATCGCCGCGGTGTTCGGCACCGCCATCGCCACCCTGCTGCCGGCCATCCAGTTCTCCGGGCTGATCTACCCGGTCGCCTCGCTGGAAGGATTCGGCGCCCTGGTTGGCCAGCTCTACCCTACCTCGCAGTTCCTGGTGATCAGCCGCGGGCTGTTCTCCAAGGCGCTCGAATTCCATGACCTGGTCGGCTACTTCCTCACCCTGGCGCTGACCATCCCGCTGCTGACTCTGCTCAGCGCCAGCCTGCTGCGCAAACAGGAGGTCTGATGGAACGCCTGGCCAACATCCTGCATCTCGGCATCAAGGAGCTGCGCAGCCTACAGCACGATCTGGCGCTGGTGCTGCTGATCCTCTGGGCGTTCAGCATGGGCATCTACTCGGCGGCCACCAGCATGCCGGAGAGCCTGCACAACGCCGCCATCGCCGTGGTCGACGAGGACCAGTCGCAACTTTCCGAACGTCTGATCCAGGCCTTCCAGGAGCCCTACTTCCGCACGCCGGAGCGCATCGACCTGAGCGAAATGGATCGCGGCATGGATTCCGGGCGCTACACCTTCACCCTGAACATTCCGCCGGACTTCCAGCGCGACGTACTCGCTGGCCGCAGCCCGGCGATCCAGCTCAATGTCGACGCCACCCAGGTGAGCATGGCCTTCACCGGTGCCGGCTATATCCAGAACATCGGCGCCAGCGAGGTGGCCGAGTTCGTCCGCCGCTACCGTGGCGAGCTGCAGCAGCCGGCCGAACTGGCGCTGCGCATACAGTTCAACCCGAACCTGACGCGCGCCTGGTTCGGCTCGGTGATGGAGGTGATCAACCAGATCACCATGCTGTCGATCATCCTCACCGGCGCGGCGCTGATCCGCGAGCGCGAGCACGGCACCGTGGAACACCTGCTGGTGATGCCGGTGACGCCGCTGGAAATCATGCTGGCCAAGGTCTGGTCGATGGGGCTGGTGGTGCTCACAGCTGCGGCGCTGTCGCTGCTGCTGGTGGTACAAGGCTGGCTGCAGGTGCCGATCGAGGGTTCCATCGCGCTGTTCCTGGCCGGCGCGGCGCTGCACCTGTTCGCCACCACCTCGATGGGCATCTTCTTCGGCACGGTGGCGCGCTCGATGCCGCAGCTGGGGCTATTGATCATCCTGGTGCTGCTGCCGCTGCAGATCCTCTCCGGCGGCACCACACCGCGCGAGAGCATGCCTGAGCTGGTACAGCAGATCATGCTGGCGGCGCCGACCACCCACTTCGTCGCGCTGGCCCAGGCCATTCTCTATCGCGGCGCGGGGTTCGCGATCGTCTGGCCCTACATGCTGGCCATCGCCGGCATCGGCGCGCTGTTCTTCATCGCGGCACTGAGCCGCTTTCGCAAGACCCTGGCACAGATGGCATGAACAACAGTTGGAGCGGCTTCAGCCGCGAATCGCTTTTACCCTCACCGCTAACACAGCGTCCGAACGCAAGGGGAATTCGCCGCTACTGAATGATCAGGTTGTTGAACAGCAGGTCTTCGACGATGGGCTTGCCCTCTTCGCCATTGATCGCGTCCTGCACCTTCTTCAACGCTTCCAGGCGCAGGTTCTCACGGCCATCGGGGGCATTGATGGTCTCGCTGGTCTGGGCCGAGAACAGCATCACCATCTGATGACGGATCAGCGGCTCATGCTGTTTGATCTTCTCCTCCGCCTCGGTACCGGTCACACGCAACGACACATCGGCCTTGAAGAATTTCAGGCGGTTGCCGGTATCGGCCAGGTTACCGATCAGGGCTGGCGTCAGGTTGTAGTAGAGCGTCGTCGGGGCTTCTTCCTTCTTCTCCGAAGACGCCAGGGCAGGCAGGCAGATCGACAGGCTCAGCAGCAGGGCGGTCAACAGTTTCACGTTCGGCACTCCATCGGGGATGTGCCTAGCATAGCCATCCCCACGCCAGCACCCAAGCCCGGCGCTTATGCCGACCTATCAGGCATGGGCATGCTCGTTGACCCACGGCAGGCGCTTTCTACACTGCATGGCACCCTGCAAGAGGAATGACCTTCATGAAAGCCCTGCTGTGCAAAGCCTTCGGCCCCGCCGAGACCCTGGTACTGGAAGACCTGCCAAGCCCCGAACCGAAAAAGAACGAGGTGCTGATCGAGGTGCAGGCCGCCGGGGTCAACTTCCCCGACACGCTGATCATCGAAGGCAAGTACCAGTTCAAACCACCCTTCCCCTTCGCCCCGGGCGGTGAAGTAGCCGGCGTGGTCAAGGCCGTTGGCGAGAAGGTCAGCCACCTGCGCGCCGGTGACCGGGTGATGGCGCTGACCGGCTGGGGCGGCTTCGCCGAAGAAGTCGCCGTGCCGGCCTACAACGTGCTGCCGGTGCCCAAGAGCATGGACCTGACCACCGCGGCCGCCTTCGGCATGACCTACGGCACCTCGATGCACGCCCTCAAGCAACGCGCCAACCTGCAGCCCGGCGAAACCCTGTTGGTGCTCGGCGCCTCGGGCGGCGTCGGCCTGGCCGCGGTGGAAATCGGCAAGGCCATGGGCGCCAAGGTGATCGCCGCGGCGAGCAGCGCCGAGAAGCTGGAAGTGGCGCGCAACGCCGGCGCCGACGAACTGATCAACTACAGCGAGCAGAGCCTCAAGGACGAGGTGAAGAAGCTCACCGGCGGTCAGGGCGTGGACGTGATCTACGACCCGGTAGGCGGCACGCTGTTCGAGGAAGCCTTCCGCAGCATCGGCTGGAACGGCCGTTTCCTGGTGGTGGGTTTCGCCGCCGGCGGTGGCATCCCGGCACTGCCGGCCAACCTGCCACTGCTCAAGGG
>ENA-UOXB01000880-UOXB01000880.1-bioreactor-metagenome-genome-assembly--contig:-NODE-880-length-16045-cov-31.020513_pt1 | contig 16045 bp, 14 predicted proteins | sample MGYA00238158_ERZ761615 | MGnify/ENA primary metagenome ERZ761615 (study PRJEB28904, sample SAMN06267902) | bioreactor metagenome | isolation source: Joint BioEnergy Institute, California, USA... | reverse complement strand
GGCAGCAGACGCGGCATCCGCGTGACGGGCGGGGCGGTCGGTGTCGACGCGGTGATGAGCATGGGGTCGCCTCCGGGCGCGGGCCGGCACGCCGCGGGGGACGGCCGTGCCTGTAGAATGAAGCAGTCGGCGAGCGCGATCCCCATCGCAGCCCGCACAACGATTCTAGGCGCGGTATCGCGTCGTCAGAGCGGCCAGCAGCGGCATCCCCCTCGTGCACTCCTCTCGCGGGAGGGAATGCCGGAACGGATGACACCGTTGCCGCCCGTGAGGAGGAAATTCATGTCGGATGTGCTCATCGACCGCCCCGAACTCGAAGGCCTGGGGGTGTACGAGTTCGGCTGGCACGACGCGGATGCCGCCGGTGCCATCGCCCAGCGAGGTATCAACGAGGACGTCGTCCGCGGGATCTCCGCTCTCAAGAGCGAACCCGAATGGATGCTGAAGACCCGCCTCAAGGGGTACCAGCTCTTCGGTCGCAAGCCCATGCCGACGTGGGGCGCCGACCTCTCGGGCATCGACTTCGACAACATCAAGTACTTCGTGCGCTCGACCGAGAAGCAGGCGCAGACGTGGGAGGACCTCCCCGAGGAGATCCGCAACACGTACGAGAAGCTCGGCATCCCCGAGGCGGAGCGTCAGCGCCTCGTCGCCGGCGTCGCCGCCCAGTACGAGTCCGAGGTCGTCTACCACCAGATCCGCGAGGACCTGGAGCAGCAGGGTGTCATCTTCATGGACACCGACACGGCTCTGCGCGAGCACCCCGAGTTCTTCGAGGAGTACTTCGGCACGGTCATCCCCGCGGGCGACAACAAGTTCGCGGCTCTGAACACGGCGGTGTGGTCCGGCGGGTCGTTCGTCTACGTCCCCAAGGGTGTGCACGTCGAGATCCCGTTGCAGGCCTACTTCCGGATCAACACCGAGAACATGGGGCAGTTCGAGCGGACGCTGATCATCGCCGATGAGGACAGCTACGTCCATTACATCGAGGGCTGCACAGCGCCGATCTACAAGAGCGACTCGCTGCACTCGGCCGTCGTCGAGATCATCGTGAAGAAGAACGCCCGCGTTCGGTACACGACGATCCAGAACTGGTCGAACAACGTCTACAACCTCGTCACCAAGCGCGCCGTCGCCCACGAGGGCGCGACGATGGAATGGGTCGACGGCAACATCGGCTCCAAGGTGACGATGAAGTACCCGTCGATCTACCTGATGGGCGAGCACGCCAAGGGCGAGACGCTGTCCGTCGCCTTCGCCGGTCCCGGCCAGCACCAGGACGCCGGCGCGAAGATGATCCACATGGCGCCGTACACGCAGTCGTCGATCGTCTCGAAGTCGATCGCCCGCGGCGGCGGCCGCGCCGGCTACCGCGGCGAGGTGCGAGTGGACGCGAACGCGCACCACTCCGCCAACACCGTGCGGTGCGACGCGCTGCTGGTCGATACCATCTCGCGGTCCGACACGTACCCGGCGATCGACATCCGCGTCGATGACGTCCAGCTCGGCCACGAGGCGACCGTCTCGAAGGTCAGCGAGGAGCAGTTGTTCTACCTCATGAGCCGCGGCATGCCCGAGGACGAGGCGATGGCGATGATCGTGCGCGGCTTCATCGAGCCGATCGCCCGCGAACTGCCCATGGAGTACGCCCTCGAGCTGAACAAGCTCATCGAGATGGGCATGGAAGGATCCGTCGGCTGATGACGACAGCGACTCAGGCCCCCGCATCCGATGCGAAGGGCCACATCGACCCTGCGGCGAAAGTGACCGATCAGGGCGTGCCCGTGCAGACCCGTTCGGAGCGCCCGTGGTCGTTCGATCCCGCCGACTTCGGCACGCCCACCGGGCGCGAGGTCAACTGGAAGCACACGCCGCTCGACCGCGTCGCGCCCCTGCTGGCTGACGAGGAGGCGCCGCACGACGTCATCGGCGTCGAGGTGAGCGGTCCTGATGCCGTGGAGCACCGTCGTCTGCAGAAGGACGAGGCGCCCCGCGGCGAGATCTTCCGTCCGGAGGACGTCGTCAGCGCGATCGCGTGGGCGCAGGAGCCCGAGGCGCCGCTCATCCGCATCCCGGCGAACGTCGAACTCGACGAGCCCGTGATCGTGACCCTCACGGGTCGCGGTGGCGTCGCGCATGCACACGTCGTGATCGAGGCGCAGGCGAACTCGCGCGGGACGGTCGTGCTCCGTCACGAGGGATCCGCCGCACAGGCGCAGAACGTCGAGATCATCGTCCGGGACGGTGCGGCGCTGACCGTCGTGTCCGTGCAGCGGTGGGACGACGATGCCGTCCACCTCGCGGCTCACCAGGCTCGCGTCGACCGCGATGCGACCCTCACCCACATCGTCGTCAGCCTCGGCGGCGGCGTGGTGCGGGTGAACCCGTCGGTCGAACTGGCAGGTTCCGGCGCGCAGGGTCGCCTGTACGGTCTCTCGTTCGCCGACGCGGGTCAGCACCTCGAGAGCCAGGTGTACCTGCATCACAAGGGCGACCACACCAATGGCGACGTGCTCTACAAGAGCGCGCTGCAGGGCGCGTCCGCGCGGACTGTCTGGATCGGCGATGTGCTGATCGGGCCGGATGCCGTCGGCACCGACTCCTACGAGGCGAACCGTAACCTCGTCCTCACCGACGGGGCGCGCGCGGACTCCATCCCGAACCTCGAGATCGAGACCGGCGACATCGTCGGCGCGGGGCACGCGAGTGCGACGGGCCGGTTCGACGACGAGCAGCTGTTCTACCTGCAGGCCCGCGGCATCGACGAGGAGCAGGCTCGACGACTCGTCGTCCTCGGCTTCCTTGCCGAGATCGTGCAGAAGATCGGCATCCCTTCCCTCGAGGACGAGTTCATCGCCGCCATCGAGGCCGAGCTCGTCGGGGAGGGTGCCGAGTGACCGCCCAGAAGGTGCTCCAGCTGAGTGAGCTCGAGCAGGACACCGCGGTGCGCGTCGAGGTCGGCGGCGTCGCCATCTCCGTGGTGCTCGACGGTCAGGGCGAGGTCCACGCGATCGGCGACACCTGCACGCACGGCGACATCTCGCTGGCCGACGGCTTCGTCGAGGGCGAGACGCTGGAGTGCTGGGCCCACGGGTCCGCGTTCTCGCTGCGCACCGGCCGCCCCCTGAACCTCCCGGCCTACGAGCCGGTGCCCGTCTACGAGGTCACGATCGACGGGGACGACATCCTCATCGACCCCGCCGTGACCAAAGCCGTGAACTGAAGAAAGAAGCTGACATGTCTGTCCTCGAGATCCGCGACCTCCATGTGACGGTCGAGACGGAAGCCGGCGAGACCCCGATCCTCAACGGCGTCACCCTCACCGTTCGCACGGGCGAGACCCACGCCATCATGGGCCCGAACGGCTCCGGCAAGTCCACGCTCGCGTACACGATCGCCGGGCACCCCAAGTACACCGTCACGGGCGGCACGATCACCCTCGACGGCGAGGACGTCCTCGCGATGTCGGTCGACGAGCGTGCGCGCGCCGGTCTGTTCCTGGCGATGCAGTACCCGGTCGAGATCCCCGGCGTCACGGTCACGAACTTCCTGCGTACCGCGAAGACGGCCATCGACGGCGAAGCGCCCTCGATCCGCTCGTGGACCAAGGACGTGAAGGGTGCCATGCAGAACCTGCGCATGGATCCGAAGTTCGCGGCGCGCAACGTCAACGAGGGCTTCTCCGGCGGTGAGAAGAAGCGTCACGAGATCCTCCAGCTCGAGCTCCTGAAGCCCAAGCTCGCGATCCTCGACGAGACCGACTCGGGCCTCGACGTCGACGCACTCAAGATCGTCTCCGAGGGTGTCAACCGCGCGAAGGAGCAGAGCGACATGGGCGTGCTGCTCATCACGCACTACACCCGCATCCTCCGCTACATCCAGCCCGACTTCGTCCACGTGCTCGTGAACGGTCGCGTCGCGGAAGAGGGCGGCCCCGAGCTCGCAGCACGGCTGGAGGACGAGGGTTACGACCGTTTCCTCGCCCCGGTCGGCGGCGAGCAGGCCTAGGATCTTCGCATGACCGACACGCTCGCACCCGAGAAGTACGACGAGGTCACCGAGGCCCTGAAGGATGTCATGGACCCCGAGCTGGGGGTCAACATCGTCGACCTCGGGCTGATCTACGACCTGGGTTGGGATGACGAGAACGACGCACTCGTCATCCACATGACGCTGACCTCCGCCGGCTGCCCGCTGACGGACGTCCTCGAAGAGCAGACCGGTCAGGCGCTCGACGGCGTCGTGGACCGCTTCCGGATCAATTGGGTCTGGATGCCGCCGTGGGGTCCCGAGAAGATCACCGACGACGGTCGCGACATGATGCGCGCGCTCGGATTCTCGATCTGATCCGACCCCGCGGCCATTCGGCCGACGAAGAAGCGGTGCGACGATGTCGCACCGCTTCTTCAGTTCTCGGACCGTCCGAGGCGCCAGTAGCCCATGAAGGCGACAGCGCGGCGGTCCACCCCGACCTCGCTGACGAGGTGGCGGCGCAACGCCTTGATCGCGGATGCCTCGCCTGCCAGCCACGCGTAGAGCCGGGCGCTCTTGAGAGCGGCGCCTCCCTTCGCCGTCCGGGGGACCTCCCACAGGATGTCGTGGTCGACGTCGATCTCCTCGACCTCGGCACCGATCCCCTCCGGGACGAGCCGCTCGGCGACCTGGGTGACAGCCGCTATCAGGTGGTCGTGACGATGATCCTCTCCGGCACGGGCCGCGGTGATGATCTCGAAGCCCGGATGCGCGGGGAGGTAGGCGACGTCCTCCGGGTGCGGCACTTCGAGGATGACGACGCCTCGAGCGTCAGCGGGGAGCTGTTCGAGGATCCGCGCGATCGCCGGCGCTGCGGTCTCGTCGCCGGCGAGGAGGATGTTCTCGGTCTTGGCGGGCGGGACGAAGTCGATCCCGTAGTTGACTCCGGTGTGAGCGGTCGTGGGTGCCAGGATGAGTACCTCGTCACCGGCCTTCGCGTCGGCGATCCACGCCGAGGCGGGTCCCATCACCTCATGGGCGACCATGTCGATGTCGACCTCGTTGTCGGCGTTGCGGACGGCCCGCGTCGTGTACGTCCGCATGACGGGCCGTGCCTCGTCGGGGAGGGCTCGCCACTGGTCGTACCAGTCCTCGCCGGTCGGCATCGATTCGATCGGTGCCGTCGGCGTGGGGAACAGGATCTTCACCCGCTGGTCGAATCCGGGGTCGCCGTAGGCGGAGAGGGCGGTGTCCTTGAAGGTGAACCGGCGGAAACTAGGGGTCACCTCGGCGATCGAGGCGACCGGTGCGCGGAAGAAGGCCATGGTGTTCGAAGACATCGGGTCGCTCCGTGGGTCAGCGGACGGCGCCGTCGAGCGGCGCGGGGACGTGGTGGCGGCCGATGGGGAGTACCAGCGGGCGCCCGGTGAGGGGGTCGGGGATGACGCGGCTCTCGAGGCCGAACACCTCGCGAACCGTGTCGGCCGTGAGGACCGTCCCCGGCTTCCCGGAGGCGAAGATCCGGCCCGCCGACATGGCGACCAGATGATCCGCGTACCGTGCCGCGAGGTTGAGGTCGTGGAGGACCATCACGATCGTCGTGCCACGGGACCGGTTCAGATCCGTGAGCAGGTCCAGGACGTCGATCTGGTGGCTGACGTCGAGGAACGTCGTCGGCTCGTCCAGCAGCAGGACGTCCGTCTGCTGAGCCAGAGCCATCGCGATCCAGACGCGTTGACGTTGGCCGCCCGACAGCTCGTCCACGGGCCGATCCGCGATCGCGACGATGTCGGTCGCTTCGAGGGCCTCGGCGACAGCCTGGTCATCCGCCGGGGTCCAGCGGGCGAGCGGCCCGTGGTGCGGCGTGCGGCCCCGGCTGACGAGGTCCGAGACGGCGATCCCCTCGGGAGCGATGGGCGATTGGGGCAGGAGCCCGAGGTCGCGGGCGATGTGCTTCGTCGGCATCCGATGGATGTCCTTGCCGTCGAGCACGACGCGACCCGACTTCGGTGACAGCAGGCGCGCCATCGCCTTGAGCAGCGTGGATTTCCCGCACGCGTTGGCGCCGACGATGGCGGTCACCTGCCCAGCCGGGACCGTGAAATCGAGTGCGTCGACAATCGTGCGGTCGCCGTAGGCGAGGGAGATGGACTCCGCGGAGAGGGTGCGGTGGGTGGTCATAGGGAGCCTCCCGAGCGGCTGCTGCGGATGAGAAGGATGATGAGGTACGGCGCACCGAGGACACCGGTGACGACGCCGACGGGCAGGCGGAGGCCGAGGAGGTACTGTCCGACGAAGTCCGCGACGAGGACGAGCAGGGCGCCGAACAGACCGGCGGCGAGCACAGGCGACCCCACGGGGCCCAGCATCCGCGCCGCGATGGGACCGGCGAGGAAGGCGACGAAGGAGATCGGTCCTGCTGCCGCGGTGGCGAAGGCCAGGAGTGCGACGGCGGCGATGATGAGCATGATCCGGCGCCGCTCGACCGGGACCCCGAGCGCTGCAGCGGTGTCGTCGCCGAGGCGCATGAGTTCGAGATCGCGCGTCAGCCACAGGATGACGGGGACGCCGATGGCAACGGCCACCGCGAGAGGCACGGCTTCGTTCCAGGATGCCCCGTTCAAGTTGCCGGTGATCCAGCGCATCGCCGCCTGGAGGTCCCACTCGGCAGCGCGTGAGAGCACGTACGAGACCACGCTGTTGAAGATCGCCGCGACGCCGATCCCGATCAGGATGAAACGTGCGCCGGCGCCGCCGTCCTTGAACGCGAGGAGATAGATCGTCAGAGCCGTGACCAGGGCCCCGACCGTTGCCAGGACCGCCACCGGAGTCTGGTCGAGCGAGAGGAATACGATGCCGACGACGGCCGCAGCGCTCGCCCCGGCATTGATCCCGATGATGTCGGGGCTGGCGAGCGGGTTGCGAAGCATGGTCTGGAAGACGGCGCCGCCGATCCCGAAGCAGGCTCCGGCGAGCAGGCCGACCGTCGAGCGCGGCAGGCGGAGCTCACCGACGGTGAACGATGCGCCGGGGACGAGCTGACCGGTCATGACCCCCCACACCTCGGCGGGGGAGTAGAAGGTCTGACCCACCATGAGCGACACGGCGTAGATCACCGCGACGGCGAGTGCGAGAACCGTCGTGACGACGAGACGCCGGCGTGCCCGGCGCGACCGTCCACGCGCGACGATGTCGACCGTGGGCCGGTGGATGGATGCCGCGGTCACAGTGCACGCATCTTCTGTCGTCGGACGATGGCGATGAAGAAGGGAGCGCCGATGAGGGCGGTGACGACGCCGACCTCGACCTCCTGGGGTGGAGCGATCACGCGGCCGACCACGTCGGCGACGGCCAGGAGCCCACCTCCGACGAGCGCGGATACGGGGAGGAGCCAGCGGTGGTCGGGGCCGACGAGGAGCCGGCACACGTGGGGGACGATCAGCCCGACGAACCCGATCGGTCCCGCCACCGCCGTGGCGGCGCCGCAGAGGATCACTGCGCCGAGTGCGGCGATCAGGCGCGCCCGCTGCACCCGCTCGCCCAGTCCCGCCGCGAGATCGTCGCCGAGTGCGAGCGAATTGAGCCCACGAGCAGATGCGAGACAGATCACGGCGCCGACGATGAGGAAGGGGAGGACCAGCAGGTTCTTATCGGCCGTTGCGCCGCCCACGCCGCCGATCTGCCAGAACCGGAACACGCTCATGACGTCGATGCGGGGAAGGAGGATCGCGCTGATGAGCGACGTGAACGCCACGGCGGTCGCCGCTCCGGCGAGCGCGAGCTTCAGTGGACTCGCGCCGCCCCGCCCGAGTGATCCGACCATGTACACGAACAGTGCTGCGACGGCCGCACCGAACATGGCGAGCCAGATGTACCCGAAGGCATCCGAGATGCCGAAGAACGCGAGGCCGATGACGACGGCGAGGGAGGCCCCGCCGTTGATGCCCAGGATCTGCGGGTCCGCGAGCGGATTACGGGTCACGCCTTGCATGACGGTGCCGGCGATGGCGAGCGCGGCGCCGACGAGGAGTGCCAGGATCGTGCGCGGGACGCGCTTGGCCACGGCTGCAGCGGAGGCGGTGTCGATGTCTCCCGATACGCCGCCGAGGATGTCGTGGAGGCTCACGGACCTCGCTCCGAACGTCACCGACAGGACGGCGGCCAGCGCGACGAGCGCAACGAGGACGACGAGCCAGGTCAGGCGGCGTCGCCGCGGCCGCCGCCCCGAGGGCGGGGCCGCGGCGACGATCGCGCGGGGTGCGAGAGAAGTGGACACGTCTACGGGGGGAAGCGCCTTACGAGGCCTTCTTCGCCGCCTCGGCGAGCATCTTGATGTACTCGCCGGTACGCGCGTCCGGGATCGACAGCGGGCTCGGGTTGGCTGCCGCAGCGAGAGGGCTGTTCACGGCGGGCAGGACCACGACGGCACCGTTCTTCACGGCAGGGATGCGGGACAGCAGCGGGTCCGCCTGCATGGCGGCGAGCGTCGAGTCATCCCCGTACGTCACGATCACCTGGACGTCGCTGAAGCGCTCGATGTCTTCGGTGCTGTTGGTGATCCAGAATTCCGTCGACGTCTTCGACTGCTCTTCGACCGTCTTGGGCGGGACCATGCCCAGGTCTTCCAGGAACTTCGCGCGCGGGTCCGCGAGCGAGTAGAAGCCGATCTGACTGAGGTTCGTCGCGTCGTAGGAGCTGAACATCACCTTCTTGCCGGCGATCTCGGGGTACTTCGCGACCTCGTCATCCAGGGTCTTGGTGAGCTTCGTGACGAGCTCTTCCGCCTGCGCCTTGAGTCCGAGCGCCGTACCGTTGGTCACCGTCAGCTCCTGCCAGGTGGTGCCCCATGCGACGGTGGGGTAAGCGACCACGGGAGCGATTTTGCTGAGCTTGTCGTAATCCGCCTTGTTCAAGCCGGAGTAGGCGGCGAGGATCACGTCGGGCGCGGTGTCGGCCACCCCCTCGAAGTCGATTCCCTGCGCCTCGTCGAACAGCACGGGCGTCTTCGCATCCATGGCCTTCAGCTTGTCCTCCACCCAGGGGAGGATGCCGTCGCCGTTGTCGTCGCCCCAGGTGACAGCGGGCATGCCCACCGGCACGACGCCGAGAGCGAGAGCTGCTTCCTGATTGCCCCAGGACACCGTCGCGACGCGCTCCGGCTTGCTCTTGATCGTCGTCTGCCCGAAGGCGTTCTTGATGGTGACGGGGAAGCCGCTCGCCTCCGTCGACGTCGAGGCGGCACCGCCCGCGTCCGGGGCGCTGCTGGTGGCGCAACCTGTCAGGACGAGAAGGGATGCGGCGGCGAGAGCGAGCGCGGTGCGGATGCGAGGCACGGAGGTCTCCTGAGAGAGGTGATTAGGGTCGCCTAACCTTACATCGACTCGGCCGGGGGCGGAAACCGGTCCTCACTGCGACGCTGGCATCCGCGACGGGCTCCGACGACCGAAGGCCTGCACCGCTTGCCTCGCGGTCAGGCCCGGGAGATAGGCGCGGGCGAGTGCGAGGCCGATCGCCGGCAGGGCGAAGGGATCGGCGTAGGCGAGGTGCAACCGGTGGAACTCGGGACGGAACTTGGTCTTGAACCGTAGGAGGGACCTGAATCCGTAGACGGGCTCGAGCGAGCGACTGAGTACGGCGAGTACGGCGCGGAGGGACGCCGACTGCCCTTCCGGATCGACGTCCACGGCCAGAGGTGCTCCCGAGAGACTCACGAAGTCGAGCTCCTGTTCCCCAGCTTGGAGGATGGTCCGACCGATGAGGAACTCCATGACGCCGTTCATGCTGTCCGGCGCACGCCGCATGAAGTCGAGGGTCCACCCGCGGATGCGGCCGTTCTGGTACGTCGGCAGCCAGCTGGTCACGGCGTGCACGCGGTCTTCGGCGTCGACGGCGATCATGAGCCTGACGTCGTCGTCCTGCAGTTCATCCATCCCACCCAGGGTGAACCCCATCTCGGGGAGGTCCTTCTCGGCGACCCAGAGCTCCGAGATGTCGCGCACCTGCGCCGCGTGCCGCGGCGGCAGATCACGGAACCGTACCCACGACGCGGTGAGGCCCTCCTTCTCGGCGCGGTTCACGGCTGTGCGTACGTCCTTCATCTTGCCGCCCTGGAGGGACCAGCCCATGGGGCGGACGACGGTCTCCTCCGCGACGGCGACCGAGCCGTAGCCGCGGTCGGCGAGGGAAGTGCGGAGTTCGTCCGTGATCGAGTAGAACGCGACGGTCCAGCCGTGATGGGCGCACCATCGCGCGAAGAGTTCCGCCGTTTCTGCGGCGCGGCCGGCTGGGCAGATCGGATCGCCGGTCGTGATGGCGACGTTGTTGATCACGCGGTATGCGACGGCGTCGCCGCCGGGGGCGAACCAGTAGCTGTTCCCCTCCCACGTGGTCATCCACGACAGCGTGCCGACCGAGCCGCCCCGGAGCATGCCCACGACGCGGTTTCGGGCGGCGCCGTGGCCGGTGTCGGTGGGGAACCGACTGTGCATCCCGCGCCAGGCGATCGCGATGATGAGGACCCAGAACAGTGGCCCGAAGGTCTGGGAAGCGAGGGTGGCGATCGGTCCCGTCGCCACCATGTCCACGGGCTCGAAAGCCAGGAACCCCACTGGGATGACGTGTTCGGGCAGGTCGAGGATGAGTGCCGAGACCGTCGCGGCGGGTGAGAACTGGTCTCGCGCGAACCAGCTGATCGCCAGGAAGACGGCGGCGGTTCCGACGAAGGTCAGCACGCTCAGGATGAGGAACCGCGCGGCGGGGTGGCCGGTGTTCGGAGGGGGGAAGAGCGGGCGGGCCAGGAGGAGGACGATCGCGAGTCCTGCCGGTACCAAGGTGGCGACGAGGTCGAAGGCGCCGTACTGCTCGGCCGCGGCGGACTGGAACCGCGTGTATTCAGAGGAGGCGATGAGAGGGAGGAAACCGTAGTACACCGCCGCCAGCACGGCGAACATCGCGTTCAAGGCGATCGCGAGGTACAAGCCGACTCGTCGGCCGCGATGGATGCCGCGGGCGGCCAGTAGCAGGGCGACGAGCGGGAGGATCGTCACGAGAACCGCGCCCGGTCCGTCGAGTCGGGTCAAGGCGAGTGCATCGAGGCACTGCCGTGTCAGATCCCCGGTCTCGCAGTGCGCGGTCACGAAGGCGGGATCGTGGAGGTCGTCACGGAACAAGGAGCCGAGTGGGTCCAGGACCCCGGTGCTGCGAGGGGCGAGTATCGACACCACCGGGCCGAGAGCAGTGACGACGACGACCGCTGCCAGCAGGGTCCGCGCCTCGCGACGGCTCGCGCGGAGGCGTCGGAGACCGAACGCCCGACGCGCGAGCAACACCCCTCCCAGGACACCGACGACCCCCGCGCCGAGGCGATACTGATCGGCCGGCGACCCGGCGTAGAGCACCAGGACCGCCAAGACGGCGAAGCCGACGATCCGCACCCGCCGACGAAGGAGGGGTCTCGCGTACGCGCTCGCCGCCATGATCGTCCCGGCGACGGCGATCGTCGGGTCGAAGACGTGGTGACTCCTGCCGGCCTGTGCTCCGTACAAGTTGGACACGAGCCCCAGCGCCTGAGCCGACAGGCCCAGGATGACGCCGAGGATTGTCACGGCGGCGAACACCCCGAGAGTTCGGACATGCCCCATGCGGCGCTCGCTCCAGGCGAGACCGATGATCACCGCGAGAAGGGTCGGAAGCAGGCCTCCGGGCTTCGGGACGAAGAAGACGGCGGTGAACACCGACACCCAGTCATGGTTGAGGAGTACCGTGTCGAAGCCCGTGGCGGTGATCGCGTCGAGAGTGCGCCGGGATTCCCCCGGGGGCCGAGTGAAGCGGTAGATGCTCGCGAGAGCGACGATGGCGGTGATCACCCAGGTCACGGGGACGGACCGCGCTGCGCCGACGCCGGCGGTGAGAACGGCCCTGCGGCGTGCCGCGCCGGATGCGGCGGCCGGGATCGTCATCATCGGTCGAGCCCCCAGTGCGCGGCGATCAACGGGAGGCCGTGGGCGAAGATCGCGCCCCAGGCGTGAGCATCGTGCGCTGTGTTCGGCGCCTCGACGTAGTGCGTCGACATTCCCGCGGCACGAGCGTCCTTTGCGAGGATCTTGATGCCCGGCATGAACCTGCTGTCCAGCGCTCCCACGCCGAAGACGGCGATCGTGTCCGCGTACGGGGCGTGCGCCGCCATGATCGTCGACGGTTGGGCGGCCTCGAATGCGCGGAGATCTCCGCCGAATCCGTCTGCGATCGTCTTCGCGTACGAGCCCAGCCCGGGGTACTGCTGTCCCGAGGCGTCGAGGATGGCGTTGAAGAGCTCTGGATGCCCCGCACCCAACTGGCTCGCGCACGTCCCGCCTTGTGAAGCCCCGCCCACGCCCCACGATCCTGGCGTGAGAGTCGCGTTGAGGTGCGTCCGGATCCAGTGAGGGACGTCGACGGTCAGATAGGTCGCGGAGTTGCCCGCGCGCGCCGAATCGAGGCACATCGGGTTGATGCCCGGCGAGCCGAGCTGATCAGGCGACACGACGATGGGTGCGAGACCTCGGTGCGCTGACGCGTACTCGTCCAGCCTCTCGCGCAGATGATCGGTGACGAGTGGGTCTTGGGGAGATCCCGGCTGCCCGGACATCATGATCAGCACGGGCAGCCGGGGCGGGTTGCGGGCGAGGGCGGCAGGCGGCAGGTACACGACGGCAGGACGGGTGTCGAAGTGCGACACCGGACCGGGGATGTGGACGGAGCTCAGCGTGCCGTGCGAAGGCATGTCCGCCGGAACGCGCCATGAGGCGATCGAGGGTGCGTCCTCGCCGGCCTTGACGATGTGGGGGAGTCCTTCCTCGATGGAGGAGATCCCGAGCGCGCTGCCGATCGTGGGGTACTGGCCGAAATCGATGTTCACTCCCATCGTCGCTGTACCCACGAAAAGCGCTGCCGCGAGAACGCTGCCGACGGCGCGCCGCCAGGTGGCCCGCCAGAGCGATACGAGGGACAGCGCGACGCCGGCGAAACCTGCCACGATCCATCCGCGGGAGACGGGAGTCAGGTCGGCGTCGAAGAGATCGAGGCGGTCGGAGAGAAGCCACGTCATCCCCAGACCCGTCGCGGCGCCCAGGAGTGTCGTCACCGCCGAGGTGATGAGCCAGCGCCGACGGCTCCAACGTCGCGACGGGCGACGGACGAGGAGGGCGAAGAGACTCATCGCCGCGACCAGGTCGGTGATGACGACGACGGGTCCGTCGGTGATCCCGACCCCCAGCAGAACGTTCATGAGGCTCCTTCCGATCCAGTCTTGTGGGACCTCGCGGCTCCCGCTGAACGCGACGGCTACATCGTGGGAACTTCATAGACGCGGCATAGGCAGCGCGACGGTGACCCACGAGCGATCACGTCACGCGAGCGCCGTATACTGGGGGTTTGGCCACTCGGCCGCTTTCCCCCGGAAGAACGGATGTCCGCTGTGCTCGCCGTGCACGATCTAGAGATCCGCGTCGGTGCACGCACGCTCATGTCGGACGTGTCGTTCCGCGTGTCGCCCGGCGACAAGATCGGTCTCGTCGGCCGCAACGGTGCGGGGAAGACGACGCTGACCAAGGTGCTCGCCGGTGATCTCATCCCGGCCGACGGCGGGGTGGACCGCACGGGTGAACTCGGATACCTTCCGCAGGATCCTCGCTCGGGCGATCCGGAAATGCTCGCACGCACCCGCATCCTCGACGCTCGCGGCCTCGGGTCGCTGGCGATCGGGATGAGGGAGACCGCTGAGCAGATGGCGTCGACGGATGCCGCGGTGGCCGACCGTGCGATGCGGAAGTACGGCTCGCTGACCGAGCGCTTCGAGGCCCTCGGCGGATACGCGGCGGAGGCCGAGGCGGCCTCGATCGCTCACAACCTGTCGCTCCCGGATCGCATTCTCGATCAGCCGCTCAAGACGCTGTCGGGCGGTCAGCGCCGCCGCATCGAACTCGCCCGCATCCTCTTCTCCGATGCGCAGACCATGATCCTCGACGAGCCGACGAACCACCTCGACGCCGACAGCGTCGTGTGGCTGCGGGAGTTCCTGAAGGGCTACAAGGGCGGGCTGATCGTGATCAGCCACGACATCGAGCTCGTCGGCGAGACCGTCAACCGCGTGTTCTACCTGGACGCGATGCGCCAGGTCATCGACGTCTACAACATGAACTGGAAGAATTACCTCCGCCAGCGCGCTGCCGACGAGGAGCGTCGCCGCAAGGAGCGGGCCAACGCCGAGAAGAAGGCGACGGCGCTCCAGCAGCAGGCTGCGCGGTTCGGTGCGAAGGCCAGCAAGGCAGCCGCTGCGCATCAGATGGTCGCGCGGGCGGAGAAGCTCCTCGCCGGTCTCGATGACGTCCGTCAGGACGACCGGGTCGCGAAGCTGCGCTTCCCGAAGCCGGCTCCCTGCGGCAAGACACCTCTCATGGCGAAGAACCTCTCGAAGTCGTACGGCTCGCTCGAGATCTTCGCCGGTGTCGACCTCGCGATCGACCGTGGTTCCCGCGTCGTGGTCCTCGGCCTCAATGGTGCCGGTAAGACGACTCTCCTGCGCATCCTCGCCGGAGTCGACAAGGCGGACACCGGGATCATCGAGCCTGGCCACGGCTTGAAGATCGGGTACTACGCGCAGGAGCACGAGAACCTCGACGTCACCCGTTCAGTCCTCGACAACATGATGTCGGCAGCACCCGACATCACGGCCACCGAAGCGCGCAAGGTGCTCGGCTCGTTCCTGTTCACCGGCGACGACGTGCTGAAACCGGCGGGCGTCCTGTCGGGTGGCGAGAAGACGCGCCTCTCGCTCGCGACGCTGGTCGTCTCGTCCGCGAACATGCTGCTGCTCGACGAGCCGACGAACAACCTCGACCCGGCATCCCGTGAGGAGATCCTCGGCGCGCTTGCACACTACGAGGGCGCTGTCGTCCTCGTCTCGCACGACGAGGGCGCCGTCGAGGCACTCAATCCCGAGCGCGTACTGATCCTCCCGGACGGCGTCGAGGACATCTGGGGTCGGGACTACATCGACCTCATCACGCTGGCCTGATCCCGCTCGCAGCTGCGCGATCTCAGCGGGCGTCGATCAGCTCGTCTTCGGCTTCCATGTCGCGGTCGCGGCGACGCGCGCTCCGCGGCGTCCGGGTCCTCGGACCGTTCTCCTCGTCCTCGCGGCGGTGTCGGATCTCGGTGCGGATCATGTACCAGATGAAGACGAATCCCATGACGGCGAACAGAATCCACTGGATCGCGTACGACAGGTATGGCCCGGGATCCGCGGACGGGTCCTCGAGGGCGTTCGGACGCTCGGCGGGTGCCGGAGTCTCCTCGGTCATCAGCACGTAGGCGGACTCGACGAGGCTCCCCGCCTGGCCCGTCTCCTGCCCGATCAGACGCAGGTCGATAGTCGGCACCTGACCGTCGGCGGCCGAGCGACCTTCGCGGGCGGCGGCCTCACCGGGCTGGAGGCGGCCGACGACCGTCACCTCGCCCGTCGGCGGCGCGGGGATGTTGTCCGGGGCGGGCTGGTCGTCGCCGGGCCGGACCCAGCCGCGGTCGATGAGGACGACGCGACCGTCGCCCGTGCGGAGGGGGACCAGCACCTCGAATGCGCTCGTGCCGCCGTGCGGTCGGTTCCGCACCAGAAGGCTCTCATCCGTCAGGTAGCGTCCGGTGAGCTCGACCGGCCGCCATTCGTCGGTGGGATCGAACGTGCCGTCGGGCAGCAGTTCGTCGAACGGCACGGGCGCCTGCGAGTAGTTGCTCTCCACGAGAGCGAGTTCTGCGTCCCGTTCCGCGTTGCGGGAGAACTGCCAGTTGGACAGCATCGCGCAGGCGATGGCGAAGACGATGGCCATCGCCACGTACCCGCTCCAGCGGAGCGTCGTCTCGCGGTTCATGGTGCGGACGCGGGCGCGAGGGCGAGGACCTCGACCGGGAAGTTGCGCGAAGCCAAGTAGTCGCGCAGGAACTCGACGTGATCGGTGCACGCGGCCCACACCTTGCGGCGATCCACGGCGTGGATGCGGGGATTGCGCCACACCACCTGCCATGCGGCGTCGGCGCGGCA
>ENA-UOXB01000879-UOXB01000879.1-bioreactor-metagenome-genome-assembly--contig:-NODE-879-length-16076-cov-9.850446_pt1 | contig 16076 bp, 14 predicted proteins | sample MGYA00238158_ERZ761615 | MGnify/ENA primary metagenome ERZ761615 (study PRJEB28904, sample SAMN06267902) | bioreactor metagenome | isolation source: Joint BioEnergy Institute, California, USA | place... | reverse complement strand
TGCAGGACTTCGGCCTGATCGTGCATCCGCCGATGCTGTACATGGGCTATGTCGGTTTCTCGGTGGCCTTCGCCTTCGCCATTGCCGCGCTGCTCGGCGGCAAGCTGGACGCCGCCTGGGCGCGCTGGTCGCGTCCATGGACCATCGTCGCCTGGGCCTTCCTCGGCATCGGTATCGCCCTCGGTTCCTGGTGGGCCTACTACGAACTGGGCTGGGGCGGCTGGTGGTTCTGGGACCCGGTGGAAAATGCCTCGTTCATGCCCTGGCTGGTGGGCACGGCGCTGATCCACTCATTGGCCGTGACGGAAAAACGCGGTGTGTTCAAGAGCTGGACGGTGCTGCTGGCCATCGCCGCGTTCTCCCTCAGCCTCTTGGGGACCTTCCTGGTGCGTTCCGGCGTGCTGACCTCGGTGCATGCCTTTGCCACCGATCCGGAGCGCGGCGTGTTCATCCTCGCCTTCCTGCTGGTGGTGGTCGGCGGTTCGCTGACGCTGTTCGCCGTGCGCGCACCGGTGGTCAGGAGCCAGGTCGGCTTTGGCCTGTGGTCGCGTGAAACCCTGCTGCTGGTCAATAACATCGTACTGGTTGTGTCGGCTGCGATGATCCTGCTCGGCACCCTCTACCCGCTGGTGCTCGATGCCCTGACCGGCGCCAAGCTGTCGGTCGGCCCTCCTTACTTCAATGCGTTGTTCCTGCCGCTGATGGCGCTGCTGATGGCGGTGATCAGCGTCGGCGTGCTGGTGCGCTGGAAGGATACGCCGCTGAAGTGGCTGGGCAGCATGCTGACGCCGGTGCTGGTCGCCAGCGTGGTGCTGGCGGTAGCCGCGACCTACTTGCATGGTGATTTCCATTGGGCTGTATTGGCCGTTTGCCTGCTGGCCTTCTGGGTGGTGCTTGGCGGTGTGCGCGACATTCTCGACAAGACACGACACAAGGGGCTGATCAAGGGCCTGCCGAGCCTGACTCGCAGCTACTGGGGCATGCAGATGGCGCACCTGGGGTTCGCCGTATGCGCCCTGGGCGTGGTCCTGACCAGCTTGGGCAGCTATGAGCGCGACCTGCGCATGGCACCGGGCGAGTCGGTGGAGCTGGCAGGCTATCGCTTCCAGTTCGACGGCGCCGTGCATCACGAAGGCCCCAACTTTATCTCCGACAAGGGCACGGTGCGTGTCTTCGATGGTGAGCGGCAGATCAAGGTGCTGCATCCGGAGAAGCGCCTGTATACCGTGCAGCAGTCGACCATGACCGAGGCGGGCATCGACGCCGGTTTCACTCGCGATCTGTTCGTTGCCCTGGGCGAGCCGCTGGAGCAGGGCGCCTGGGCCGTGCGTATTCACATCAAGCCCTTCGTGCGCTGGATCTGGCTCGGCGGTCTGCTGATGGCCTTCGGTGGCTTCCTCGCCGCGGCCGACAAGCGCTACCGGATCAAGGTCCGCACCCGCGTGCGCGACGCCCTGGGCTTGCAGGAGGCCAGCGCATGAGACGTCTTCTCCTGCTGTTGCCGCTGCTGGCATTCCTGGCGATTGCCGTATTTCTCTACCGTGGCTTGTTCCTCGACCCCTCCGAGCTGCCCTCGGCGCTGATTGGCAAGCCGTTCCCGGCTTTCAGCCTGCCGGCGCTGGACAACCCCGAGCGCACCCTGGGCGTTGACGATCTCAAGGGCAAGCCCGCGCTGGTCAACGTCTGGGCCACCTGGTGCCCGGCCTGCCGCCACGAGCACCCGGTGTTGAACAAGCTGGCCGAGGCCGGTGTGGTGATCCACGGCATCAACTACAAGGATCAGCGCGAGCCGGCGCAGAAGTGGCTGCGTGACCTGCACAATCCCTATCAGCTCAATATCGAGGATGCCAAGGGCAGCCTGGGCCTGGACCTGGGGGTATACGGCGCGCCGGAGACCTTCTTCATCGACGCCAAGGGCATCATTCGCCACAAGTACGTCGGTGCCATCGACGAGCGCATCTGGCGCGAAAAACTGGCGCCGATTTATCAGGAACTGGTCGACGAGGCCCAGCCATGAAGCGTTTGCTGATGTCCGCCGGTCTGGCGTTGGGCCTGTTGGCCAGCGCGCATGCTGCCATCGATACCTTCGAGTTCGCCAACGAGGCCGAGCGCCAGCGCTATCGCAACCTGATCGAAGAACTGCGCTGCCCGAAATGCCAGAACCAGAACATCGCCGACTCCGATGCGCCGATCGCCATGGACCTGCGTGGCGAAATCTATCGCATGCTCGAAGAGGGCAAGAGCAACGAGGAGATCATCGACTTCCTGGTTTCCCGTTATGGCGACTTCGTGCTCTACAAGCCACCGCTGACCAGCCGCACGCTGCTGCTCTGGTACGGCCCTGCCGGCCTGCTGCTGATTGGCTTCGGCGTGCTTGGGGTGATCGTCTTGCGCCGCCGTGGCCAGCAGAAGGATCGCTCCGCCGCTGGCCTCTCCCTTGATGAGCAGGCGCGCCTCGACGCGCTGCTCGCCCAAGCCTCTCAGGACAAGAAAGACCAATGATCGATTTCTGGTTGCCCGCCGGGCTGCTTTTGCTGACTGCCCTGGCGTTTCTGCTGATTCCGGTACTGCGCATTCGCAAGCTGCAGGCCGAAGAAGACCGTACCGCACTCAACGTCACCCTCTATCAGGAACGCCTGCAGGAGCTGGAAGCCCAGCGCCAGGCCGGTGTGCTCGATGATGCGCAGATGCAGGCCGGTCGTGCCGAAGCGGCGCGCGAGCTGCTCGACGATACCGAAGGCGTGCAGCGCCGCAGCGGTGTGCTCGGCGGCAAGATCCCGCTGGTCTCGGCGTTGCTGGTGCCGGTGCTCGGCGTGGCCCTGTACCTGCACTGGGGCGCGCTCGATCAGGTGGAGCAGACACGTCAGCTGGCGGCCATGCAGCCGCAGAGCATCGAGGAAATGACCGCGCGCCTGGAGCAGACCGTCAAGCAGCAGCCGGACTCCGCCGAAGGCTGGTACTTCCTTGGCCGTACCTATATGGCGCAGGAGCGTGCCGGCGACGCCGCCAAGGCCTTCGAGCGCGCCGTGGAGATCGCCGGGCGCGCCCCGGAACTGCTCGGTCAATGGGCGCAGGCGCTGTATTTCGCCGAAGGCAAACAGTGGAACGAGCAGTTGCAGGGGCTCACCGACGAGGCGTTGAAGGCCGATCCGGAAGAGGTCACCAGCTTGGGCCTGCTGGGTATCGCCGCCTATGAAAGTCAGCGCTATGCTGATGCAGTGCGCTACTGGGAGCGTCTGGTCGCCGTGCTGCCGGAGCAGGACCCGTCCCGCGCGGCCATCGCCGGCGGCATCGAGCGCGCCCGGCAGCAGATGGGCGAGGGCGAGCAGAGCAGTGCTGCCGCCGAGCCGAGCGCCAAGGTGCATGCCCTCGAAGTCAGCGTGTCGTTGTCGCCCGAGGTGCAGCAGAACGTTCAGCCGGACGATGCCGTGTTCGTCTTCGCCCGTGCACTCAGCGGCCCGCCGATGCCTCTGGCGGCCAAGCGCCTGAAGGTCTCCGACCTACCGGTGCAGATCAGTCTCTCGGATGTGGATGCGATGATGCCGGAACTGAAAATTTCGCAATTCGACCAGGTGCAATTGGTGGCGCGGGTCTCCCGCGCTGGCAATGCTACCCAGGGTGAGTGGACGGGCCAGACCGGCCCGGTGGCCAATACCGCCCGCGGCGTACAGACGCTGTTGATCGACAGCCGCGACGGGCAGGCACAGTGAAGCGCCTGGCGTTGGTTTGCGCACTCGGACTTGGCCTGAGTGGCTGTGTGCTGCAGCAGCCGAGTGCGCCAGGCGGCGATCTTCCGCCGGTGCAGCAGCCATCGCACCCGCGCTACGCGCCGCCGCCTGGCGTGAAAAGCCACTGGAACCCGGCGTTGGGCGTCTATGTGGTCGAAGGTACGAGGGATCTCTATTACCGTGAGCGCATCTTCTACCGTTGGGACGGTGGCTGGAGCTGGTCGCCACAAGCCGGAGGCCCATGGAAGGATACCGACAGCTCGGGCATCCCACCGGGGTTGTACCGGCACTATCAATCTCGGTGAGGCATCTGCCTTGTCCTTCAACGGCGCCTTGGGCGCCGTTTTCCATTAATCCGTCAGCCTCTTCGGGATGCATCTCGGTTCACATGGCCGCATACTCCCTTGCCGCAATGATTGACTGCGCACTTCAGCATCTTGAAAGAGCAAGAACACTTCACCTGCATAACTAAGGGACAAGACATGAGTGATGGAGCACTTTTAACGGCTTTGGCACAAGCCATTCCGGGGTTCTCGAAGGAATCCATAACGGTGCCAGGAGTTGATGAACGGCAAGGCGATTACAAGCACATCTATTGGCTGGACGCGTTGTTGGGTGAACGTTATCTCTGTTATGTCGAATGGAAGGAATTTGATCCCTGGGGTGTTGATGGATTGAATGCCTTAGTGCCGGTTCAGCAGGCCGGCATTACCCTGTCCACCGACAGTCTTTATGACGAGCAGGGTTTTCCGGTTCAGGCAATCAGTCGTGAAGAGTTTATGTACGATGCCGGTAGCTTTTACCTACCGGTGTTACAGCCGCAATTGCAGCAGGCCGGGTTGCAACTGCTGGAAGTCGGCATGCTGCAGCGTGATGGCAATGTCTATCTGCATGAAAACCCGCGTTTCATTTGTGTCACCACTGGCCAGCCTGAAATCGAGCAACTGAACCTGCAATTACAACAGCGAGGGTTGGTACTGTGCTGAGACCTTCGTATTTAATTCCCGCTACGGCTGGCCGGTTAGCGATCTTTCTGATCGTTTTGTTGATTGCCAGCGGCTGTACGTCTCGTTCGGTGCGCTGGATGCACCCGACGCCCTCGAAAGAGCTGTTGTTGCAAGCCATGACCGATCTGCAGGGTCTTCATGTTTACACCGGCCTTGATCACAGAGATAACAGCCTGCTAAGTCGTGAAGAGGCGTCGAGAATGCTGGCGGATAACAGCCTGATTACCAGTGAGACGCCAAATTTCATGTTGGTCAGCTTTAGCGGTAATGAAATCAGTATTGTCGGGTATAACCAGTATTACCGGCCAAAAACGCAGGATTATCGCAGTCCGATGATTTATCGCTATCGCGGGCAGCTAAAGCGTGCTGTTTATAGCCTGCCGCATATGGCACCAGAGATTGGTGATTTAAAAGTGACCTCGAAGCCGATTGAAAATGTGCAGCTGTGGTTGCTGAATGAAAAAAAGACGGTCTACCCGGATTTTAATGGCACGCTGACGTTCAAGTCCTGGAGCGGCGAATATATAGCGATCAGCGCATTTACCACTCGGAGTTGGGACAGTATTTTTTAAGGTGCTTCGAATAGTTTGGGAAGCGTCCGGTATCAATCGTATCTTTCCCTCGACAAAAGTGAAGAATCATAAAAAACGGCGCCCGAAGGCGCCGTTCTTGTTCGTGCGATCCAGGCTCAATGCGCCCAGATCATGCCTACCAGCAGGTAGCAGATCAGCGTCACCAGCACTACGCCGAACAGGTTGAGGGCGAAGCCCGCCTTGATCATCGACTGTATCTTCATGTGCCCGGTGCCGAACACGATGGCGTTGGGTGGCGTCGCCACCGGCATCATGAAGGCGCAACTGGCAGCGATGGCCGCAGGAATCGCCAGTAGTTCGGCCGGCATACCCTGCGACACTGCCAGGGCGCCAAGCAGGGGCAGGAAGGCAGCGGCAGTGGCGGTGTTGGAGGTAACCTCGGTGAGGAAGATAATCACCAGTACCACCACGCCGATCATCGCGATCACCGGCAATGCGCCGAGCGCGCCGAGGCTCTGGGCGATCCATTCGGCAAGGCCGGTGCTGCGGATCACGCCAGCCAGCGACAGGCCGCCACCGAACAGCAGCAGCACGCCCCAGGGCAGTTTGCTGGCGCTTTCCCAGTCCATCAGGAACACGCGCTGCTTGGTGTCCACCGGGATGATGAACAGTGCCAGCGCCGCGGCGATGGCGATGCTGGTGTCGTTGACGCCCGATACCCATTCGCCGATCAGCGGCTGGAACACCCAGGCCAGTGCGGTAACCACGAATACCAGGGCGACCAGCTTCTCGCCGCGACTCAGCGGGCCCAGTTCGGCCAGTTCGCTGCGGATCAGCTGCGTGCTGTCATGTCCGGCGAGGTTGAAGCCGCCGCGGGTCAGCCACCACCAGATGAATGCCAGCATGAGTACGGCCACTGGCACGCCGAGCAGCATCCACTGGCCGAAACCGATCTGCACGTCGTAGTTGTCGGCGAGGAAGGCAGCGAGCAATGCGTTCGGTGGTGTGCCGATCAGCGTGGCGATGCCGCCGACGCTGGCTGCATAGGCAATCGCCAGCAGCAGGGCGGTGGCGAAGCGTTCACGGTCGGCGTCGCTCGCACTCTTCTCGCCGGTGAGCATGCCAATCACCGACAGGCCGATAGGCAGCATCATGATGGTGGTGGCGGTGTTGCTCACCCACATGCTGAGAAAGGCCGTGGCCATCATGAACCCGGCGATCTGCCTGCTCGGCTTGCTGCCCATGGCCAGCAGCGTCATCAGGGCGATGCGCTTGTGCAGGTTCCAGCGTTCCATCGCCAGGCCCAGGACGAAACCACCGAGGAACAGGTAGATGGTCGGGTTGGCATAGGGCGCGGTTGCGGCGTTGAGGCTGTCGATGTCCAGCGCCGGGATCAGCAGGATTGGCAGCAGCGAGGTGGCCGGAATCGGAATGGCTTCGGTCGACCACCAGGTGGCCATCAGCAGGGTCAGACCGATGGTGGCCCAGGCGGCGCTGGACAGCCCGGCTGGCGGCTCGGTGAGCAGACACACGAGCAATAACAATGGGCCCAGGATCAGACCAATCCAGGCTGCCTTGGCGGGTGCCGTGGATTCATTGGTGGTAACGGCCATGGCGCGCTTCCTTCAGCTAAAAAGTCGGGCTTTATAGCCCACAGGGCGACTTTATGACCACGCGATGGCCAATCGGTTTTGCTTCAGTCTGTTTCAGGCGCGCTTCGCGCTGGCGATGAGGGCTCGGCCTGTCTGCTGAACAGCGGCCCACCACAGCGGCTACAGAACGCCGCGCTGTACTCGTGGCGGTTCTTTCTGCAGTGCGGGCAATCGTGTTCCATCAGCCCGTCCTGGCGCATGGCGTTGGCCAGTTCAGCTGTGAAGATGCCGGTCGGCACTGCGATGATCGAGTAGCCGGTGATCATCACCATGGTGGCGAGCATCTGGCCGATGGGTGTCTGCGGGGTGATGTCGCCGAAGCCTACGGTGGTCAGCGTCACCACTGCCCAGTAGATGCTGGTGGGGATGCTGGTGAAACCGTTGGCCGGCCCCTCGATGACGTACATCAGTGCGCCATACACCGTGACCAGGGTCGAGACGCTGACCAGAAACACCACGATCTTCTGCTTGCTGCCGCGCAGTGCCACCAGCAGGAAGTTGGCCTGGGTCAGGTAAGGGCGCAGCTTGAGTACGCGGAAGATGCGAATCATGCGGATGACGCGGACGATCATCAGGTACTGCGCATCGGCGAACAGCAACGCCAGGATGGCCGGCAGCACTGCCAGCAGATCCACCAGCCCGAAGAAGCTGAAGGCATAGCGCATCGGCTTTGGCGAGCTGTACAGACGCAAGCCGTATTCGATGGCGAAGAGGGCGGTGAAGCCCCACTCCAGCACGCTGAACAGCCCGGCGTACTGATTGTGGATGCGTTCGATGCTGTCGAGCATCACCACTACCAGGCTGGCGAGGATGGTCACCAGCAACCAGTTGTCGAAGCGCTGCGCAGCCGGTGTGCTGGTTTCGAAGATGATGATGTACAGGCGCTGGCGCCAGCTTTGCCGGTTTTCCATGGCAAGGTCCAAGTCAAGCGAAAGGGCACAGCCTAGGCAGGAAGGCGCAGCGAGGGCAAGGCGTGCTTGCCGCTCTTACTCGTCTTCCAGCGACGACTCCTGCCTGGGATCACCGAGCACGAAGGTTTCACCGGTGACTGCCGTCAGCCAGCCGGTACCCATGTTGCGCAGCAACCAGTGCCATTGGCCGTAGCGGCTGGTCAGCGTGCCGGTGGCGTAGCAGGGGCCGTAGAGATACCAGTCGTGTTCCTGGCGGTGGGTGATGACGATGGCGTGGCGGAGGAACTCGGCGACTTCCTCCGCGCTCACGCTGTAGTCCTTGCAGTTGTCCAGGGCCGTGTTGGGGCCCTGGCCGATCTCGATAACTTCGATCCGTTCAACCGGCCCGATCACCGTCATCAGTTCGTCAGCCAGCAGCGGTGTGGCCAGTAGTTGCAGGCTCAGACCCAGAATCCATCCTTTCATGTGTACATCGTTCCTTGCTGGCAGCTTTCAAGTGGTAGTCGCGACTATAGAGGGCGCGGGCTGCTTTCGGTATGAACAGCGTCAAGGATGCGTGGTTTGTTCAAGCCTGAGAGGGGTGCCTGGCAGCAGGCTATGGGCTCCGACCTCAAGGAGAACACCATGCTCGATGCACTGCTGCGTTATCTCTATGCCCCCTGTTTCGGCTTCGGCCTGATCGCGCTGGCGATCGTTCTGGTGGGCGACTGGCACCTGGGATTGTGGTGCCTCGCGTTTCTGCTGTTGCTGGCCATCGGCTTGTCCGCGCTGGTCGAAGCGCAAGTGCCTTATCAGCCCGAATGGAACCAGCCGCGCCGCGATGCATGGCGCGACCGCATACATGCCGTGATCAACGAAACACTGAACAGCCTTGGCGTGCTGAGTATTCCTCTGCTGGCGACACTGCTGCCTGTCCATGACCTCTGGCCGCATGCCTGGCCGTTCTGGTTGCAGGTGCTGATGGCGATCATCGTCGCCGACCTTGGCATCACCCTGATGCACTGGCTCAGTCACCGCAGTGCCTGGCTATGGCGTCTGCATGCCGTGCATCACTCGGTGCGGCGTATGTACGGCCTTAACGGCCTGATGAAGCATCCGCTGCACCTGGGGCTGGAAGCGCTGGCGGGCACCTTGCCGCTGATAGTGCTGGGCATGCCGGTGGATATTGCAGGCGTTCTGGCCTTTGCCATCGGCGTGCAACTGCTGCTGCAGCACAGCAATGTCGATATGCGTATCGGCCCATTGCGTTACCTGTTTGCCTGGGCGCCGGTGCATCGCTTTCACCACTTGCGTTATGGCCGAGCGGGGGACGTGAACTTCGCGCTGTTCTTCAGCGTCTGGGATCGTCTGCTGGGCACGGCGTTTCACGCCGATTACCAGGTGGCCAGTGATGATCTGGGGATCGGCAGTCAGCCGGACTACCCTGACGATTATCTGGCGCAGTTGGCCGAACCCTTCGTTGCTCGCGCGGAGCATGTGGCCGCACCCGTTCTGCCGCTCGGTTTGCGCCGCTCAGTCGACTAGTTGCGGTTGCAGGTTGTGCAATGCTCGCGCCTGGATACCGAACATGCTGCGCACCGTGCGGGAGAAGTGTGCCGAGTCGGCGAAATTCGCTGCGTGGGCGGCATCGGTGAGGTTGTTGCCGCGCAGCACCATGGCCAGCGCCAGGCGTAGGCGCCGCCAGAGCACCAAGCGGCGGATGGAGAGACCGACCTGATCGCCGAACAGGCGCTCCAGCTGGCTCAGTGACAAGCGAACCCGGCTCGCCAGCTCGAGGGCGTCGATCTTTTCCAGCAACAGCGCGTCGATGTCGAGCAGCGCCTGCTCCACGCGCCGATCCAGAACCGGTCGCGGCCAGTGGCGCAGGCGTTCGACGAGTGCCTGTGGGGCTGTCGGGGCTTCGTCTTGCAGGGCGTGTAGGTGCTCTAGGCGGAATGAAAGGGGTTCGGCATACAGCGCCAGCATCGGCTGGCCCGATTCGATAAAGGCATGTGGCTGCATCGAGGGGACCAGCAGGCGACGGCCCTGCACCCGCTCGCCATCGACCATCAGGCGCAGCTCGCCGTCATGGGCCAGCATCAACTGGTGTGCGTAATGAGCATGCGCGTGGGTATCGCCAGCGTATCCGTCAAGCAGGCAATAGTCCCTGGCCAGCCACAGTCGTCCTTGCCAGCCGGTATTCATGGACGGTGTGGTGTGCGGTTGGCGAGATCAGCGAGCGCTATGTTCATCGGGTCTTTTCTGGAGTGGTTCGGTCCCGATCATACCTGCTGAAGCGGCGCGTAGGGTCTTTCAACCAGCCCCGCATCAGTCGCCGATCACGCCGCCGTGGGTTCAGTCGACAGCCAGGTAATGCTTGGTGAAGCAGTCGCTCACGACCTCCCAGAGGGTGGCGGTGCCGCTGGCGACGAAGAAGGCGTCACCAGCTTTGTAGTGCGCGGTTTCGCCAGTGGCCTCGTTGGTGATCTTCACCTCGCCGAGGGTTACCACTGCCTGTTCGTGGAAGGTGTAGGGCAGGCGGAAACGGCTGCGGCGCACGCCAAAGTAGCCGGCGCTGACCGACTCGTCCTCGGTGGCAAAGGTGGTCAGGGCGAACATGGCGTTGTCGCCGTCGAGCATCTCGACACCGATGTCCTCCAGGGTGCCGGACAGTTCCAGTTCGTCCAGGGTGATGCCTTGCTTGATGCTGTGCAGCATGTCGTTCTCGCTCGATAAGGGGCTGAAGAGGCCATGCACGCTAGCAGGGTCGAATAAGTGGGCCAGTCGTGGCTGCGACATCGGTTGCCAGGGAAACGTCCTACCTGCAGTTGTGCGGTCTTTTCCTAAGCGCGGCTTCGGCTGCAAGGCGGGCCTGGCATTGGGGGAGCGTGCGGTCTCAAGCGGGTGGCAGTTTCTCCAGAAAGCGCATCAACAGGCTTTCTTCCGCGCGCAGGCCCTTGCGCGGCGTTGCCATGCGAATGCCGGCCAACTCGCCGGCCTGGAAGGCATCGAGCAAGGCGGGATGGATGTAGCACTTGCGGCAGACGGCCGGCGTATTGCGCAATTGCTCAGCCACTTGTTTGACCATGGCCACCACATGTTTCTTGGCCGCGCTTTCCGGCTGCCACTCGAGCTCGCGCAGCAGCGTCAGGGCCAGCGCGCTGCCGGCCCAGGTGCGGTAGTGCTTGGCGGTGAAGTCGGCGCCGGTCAGTTCACGCAGGTAGTCGTTGATGTCGGTGGAGGTCACGGCGCGACGTTCGCCATCCTCGTCCAGGTACTGGAACAGGTGTTGCCCGGGCAATTCCAGGCAACGCTGGATGATGCGGGCCAGGCGGCGGTCACTGACCTGCACCTCGTGTTCGATACCGCTCTTGCCACGGAAGTGAAAGCGAATCGTGCTGCCTTGCACCTCGACGTGACGGTTGCGCAGGGTGGTCAGGCCATAGGAACGATTCTCCCGCGCGTAACGGGCGTTGCCGACCCGGATCAGGGTGTTATCCAGCAGCATGATCACGGTGGCCAGCACTTTCTCACGGCGGTGTTCGCGCAGGCTCAGGTGCTGCCGCAGGGCTTCACGTAGTGCTGGCAGTGCCTTGCCGAATGCCAGCAGGCTGGCGTACTTGTCCGCATCCCTGATTTCGCGCCAGCGCGCGTGGTAGCGGTATTGCTTGCGCCCACGGGCATCGCGGCCTGTTGCCTGCAGGTGGCCGTTGGGAAATGGGCAGATCCACACATCGGTATAGGCGGGTGGCACAGCCAGTGCATCGATGCGAGCCACCTCCTGTTTGTCGCGGATACGCTGGCCCTGGCTGTCGAAATAGCAGAACTTGCCACGTAGCTTGCGGCGGCTGATGCCCGGCATGCTGTCGTCGACATAGCGCAGGTCGGGCGGTAGATCGATATCGCCAGGCACTGGGCTCATTGACGCATCTCCCGATGGTGCGCAAAGACGAAAGGCGAAAGGGCGTTAGCAAGGCAGAGGACAACGTCGGACATTGGCGTCGCTCGTCGTGGCAGATATGAATTAGCCCACCTAACGGGGTAGGAGTTCACTCTTTACCAGCGGAAAACCGGAGCTTGATCTTTGTGTCTCTCCAGTCGCTCGAGCCTGGGGATCGAAACGCACAGAGTCGGCAGTCGCCGCATGGCCTTTGAAGCTCTCAGCTTTTCAAACCGTCGAACGCTACTGCTCTTTCTTGCGTGTCCAGTAAACCTCGCCGTCGACGATGACATCCTCTGGTTTGGCCTTGTCTGAATCCTCCAATACTGCAAAGAAACGGCGCTCTTCTCCTTGCGCAGTCGAGAGCACGAGGGCGTAGTCCTCGAAGCGATAGGTCGAGGTGACACTATCGTCGCGATTGTTGGTGGCGATGATGTAGCTGGTGCCAAAATTCCCGGCGAAGAAACCGCCTCGCTTGTGCGTGACGGTGCCATCCGGGCGGAATATGAAAGACCGGTCCCGTCGAGAGCCGCCCACACCAACATTGAGGAAGTAATAACTGTGATCAAGACGTGTATCAGGCGATAGCGATGCAAGCTCCTGGGCATTGGAAAGATCGACCTCGCCGCCATCACGCGATAGCGTGATCTTGCCTGCCCAGCCTTTCGACCAGGTCAGCCAGTGCTCCGGTTCACGTGTCTTCGAGGCGGTTACATCGAGGTCGGTGAAGGGGAAATTCCAGGTGTGGTGATAGGCCGTCCCGTCCGAAAGCAGGACGTAGATATCTTCTTCTCGGCTGGTGTAGCCGTTGCCAAAGCCGTCCATACGATTCTGAAAATCCGCCACGTAGAGCACGCGATCAACCTTGTTCATGGCGATACCTTTGCCCGGCCCGGCGTAGACCTCGGCGGCTTCTGGAGGCCTGTGCACGAGGCCGGCTTCGTCATTTGCCCGGGCAAGGGGCTCCTTCGCCTGGTCCAGCGTGAGGAGCTGGCAATCGCGAAGCGATATCTCGGCATTCTTGCCATCGATGACGTTGCGAGGCTGGCCGACAACGACCATGTTCTGGCCGAGGGCATTCTTCATTTGCGTCTCCTGCGCTTTGTCCTGGAAGCTCCGGCAGGACAGTGAGAAGCGTGATTGCTGCGCCCCGCGCCACTCGCGCAAGCGATTGTCGGAAACAACGCGGCCGTAGCCTGCGACCAGCCCCTGGTTCTTCAGGTACGTTTGCAGGCGGTCCTCGCGGGCATTGCGCAGATTGCGATCCTTGAGTGCTCCTTCGTAGGAACCTACGTTGGCCATTTCCGCGTCGGCCAGAACCGTCAGGTGAGCCAGGCCCACGGGCTTCACTTTTGTGGGTGATGTGCTCGATGGTTTCTCTGCTATATCCAACCCGAAATTACCTACCAGGCGGCGCAGCTTTCGTATTACGGGTTTGATTGCGTACTTTTCATCGGCCAGGAAGGTCGCCAGGTCCGTGCAGTGTGTGGAGTCCTCTGCGAGTGCCTGTGCTATCTGCGAGCGCGCGCGGGTGAGATTGCTCTCCATCTCTTTGCGAAACGCATCACTATTGCGCGAGAGCGCGTTTATGACCTTATCGTATTCGGCAATATCGTTGCGGTGGCTCCAACTCGCCAGCGCATCGCGTCGCATGCTTTCGCTGTCAGGACTGCGCTCGTCGCAAAGTGCTTTGATCGTTCGCGCCGTCATCACCCGACTGGCCGCTTCGGAAAGCGTGGCGTTTAACTCGGCTCCCGTAGCGGCTGAAATTGGCGACAGCCAGCACGCCAATACGGTAATAGCCAAAGCGGGTAACCGTATTGAAGTGTCTTGTGCGCTCACTGGGCAACTCTCCGTGTCGACGTTGGTTGTTGTGAAACACGTGCTGGCCCTGGCTATTTGTTTCGCCGGCTCAGCCATGGTCCTTAACCGGCAAACAGGGTGCTTGCAGACTCTGAGTCGCACTCGAAGACACGAGTTCCTGATGTCTCCCAACGCTCTCGGGAGCAGACCGCGTTTTGAACATAAACCAATCCAGCGTTCGCCGGTCTGGGCAGCGTTCCCAATTCTGGCTACCTACATGCGAGTCGGGCTCCTTGCGCTCGCTGATGTGTTCGCAGGGCGATATTAGCCTGTGGGCGTGCTGTCCTTTACTGCGCGATGCCAGCTTTGTGCGCCGGCTCTGATCAGCCAGCAGGCGAGTATGAAGGGCATGGTCAGGGCGGGCAGGCCCAGTGCGCTGAAACCTGGTTGCAGGATCAGGGCAAGCAGGATTCCCACTGCGGGGATCAATGGGCAGCGATAGACCTGGGCCAGGGCGATGGCGGCGAGTGTGGCGTTGTAGCCGTAGAGACCGGCCAGGGCGCCATCGCTGGGCCAGCCGCTTAACAGCGTCAGGGCAAGTCCTGCGCTGGAGCCGAGCAGTGCCCAGAGCGCTGTGCGGCCGTCGGCCAGGCGCAAACCGAACAGCAGGCACAGGCCGGCCAATGGCGAGTCGAGGAAGATGACCTGGCCCAGGCCGCGCAGCACCGCGAGCATCAACTGCAGGACGCTCAGCTGCGGCTGTTCGGGGGCATGGCTGGGCTGCGCAACTGGCAGCTCGAGCTGGACGATCAGTGCCAGCAACAGCCAACCGAGCAGCACGAAGGGAAAGGTGAAGGCGGGCAGCCAGCCATGCTGGCGCATGCGCCGCATCCAAGGCGCGAGCAGCAGGCTGGAAAGAGCAGCGCTGGCGCTGATCAGCACGGGCAACAGCGGTGTCCATGGCAGTTTCAGGCAGAGTAGCAGGCCGATCAGGATGCCGTTGTAGCCGTACAGGCCGATGGCGATGTCCGCTTGCGGGTAGTTACGGCGTTGCGCGACCAGCATCGAGGTCAGGCCGCCGAGCAGGGCGCCGGGCAGCAGATGAGGGGCGCCGATGAGGATCGCCAGCAGCACCAGCACGCCGCAGCCTGGGTGCTGTTGCAGGAAAATCTGGGCGAAGCCGCAGAGCAGGGCGCGCAGGCTTTGCAGGGCAGGGTGTGAGGTTGGTAGTGGAGGCATGATGTCTGTGCCAAGAGCCCTCTCCCCCAAGCGGGAGAGGGGCGCCGTCCGTGTCGCTTGGAGGAGTCCTGTGGGGTGCGCCGTGCGCACCGCTAACTGGTCGCAAGGTGCGCAAGGCCTAGGCGGCCCCGCGACACCCTACGGCTCAATGCAGCGTTTCGATCCTCAGGCTGTTGGTGCTGCCAGGTTGACCGAAGGGTTCGCCGGCGGTGATCACCACGGTTTCGCCGCGCTTGGCCATGCCCTGGGCCTGGGCAATCTCCAGCGCGGTGCTGGTGACCTCCTCGACCCTGCGCAGGCGCTCGTTGACCACCGAGTAGATGCCCCAGGCCACGGTCAGGCGGCGGGCGGTGGTCAGGCTCGGCGTCAGGCTCAAGATCGGCGCCTTGGGCCGCTCGCGCGAGGCGCGCAGGCTGCTGGCACCGGACTCGCTGTAGTTGACCAATGCGGCGACCGGCAGGATCGAGATGATGCGGCGGATGGCACAGCTGATGGCGTCGCTTGCGGTGGCCTCGGCCTGTGGGCGACCGACGTCGAGTTGAGTCTGGTAGTCCGGACCGTTCTCCACCTGGCGGATGATCTTGCTCATCATCTGCACGGTTTCCAGCGGGTAGTCGCCGGAGGCGGTCTCGGCCGACAGCATCACTGCATCGGCGCCTTCGGCCACGGCGTTGGCTACGTCGGTGACCTCGGCGCGGGTCGGCGCCGGAGAGAAGCGCATGGATTCGAGCATCTGCGTGGCCACCACCACCGGACGACCGAGCTGGCGGCAGGTTCGCACGATGTCCTTCTGGATGCGCGGCACATTTTCGGCCGGTACTTCCACGCCCAGATCACCGCGCGCCACCATGATGGCGTCGCACAGCTTGGCGATTTCTTCCAGGTGGGTCACCGCCGACGGCTTCTCGATCTTGGCCATGAGGAAGGCCTTGCCTTGAATCAGCTCTCGGGCTTCGACGATATCTTCCGGGCGCTGCACGAAGGAAAGCGCCACCCAGTCCACACCCAGCTGCAGGCCGAAGGTCAGGTCGCGGCGGTCTTTCTCGGTCAGCGGCGATAGCTGCAGCACGGCCTCAGGTACGTTGACGCCCTTGCGGTCGGACAGTTCGCCACCGGCGATCACTTCGGTAATCACGGCATCATTCTGCTTGGCAGTCACTTTCAGGCGCAGGCGGCCGTCGTCCAGCAGCAGGCTCATGCCCGGCTGCAGGGCTTCGATGATTTCCGGGTGGGGCAGGTTGACCCGGCTGGCGTCGCCAGGCGTGGTGTCCAGATCCAGGCGCA
>ENA-UOXB01000878-UOXB01000878.1-bioreactor-metagenome-genome-assembly--contig:-NODE-878-length-16081-cov-10.937601_pt1 | contig 16081 bp, 8 predicted proteins | sample MGYA00238158_ERZ761615 | MGnify/ENA primary metagenome ERZ761615 (study PRJEB28904, sample SAMN06267902) | bioreactor metagenome | isolation source: Joint BioEnergy Institute, California, USA | place... | reverse complement strand
CAGGAGGCCAAGGGATACACCTACAGCTATGACATGCTGGGCGAGGCGGCGATGACCGCCCGCGACGCCGACCGCTATGCCGACGAATACCGCAAGGCCATCGCGGCCATCGCCGGCGCCTGCACGCATGGTTCCGTCGCCCGGAACCCCGGCATCTCGATCAAGCTGTCGGCGCTGCACCCCCGCTATGAGGTCGCGCAGGAGGATCGGGTGATGGCCGAACTGGTCCCCGTGGTCCGCGATCTGGCCCGCCGGGCGCGCGCGGCGAACATGGGCCTGAACATCGACGCCGAGGAGCAGGACCGCCTGGCCCTGTCGCTGCAGGTGATCGAGGCCGTCCTGCCGGACCCCGATCTGGCCGGATGGGACGGGTTCGGCGTGGTCGTGCAGGCCTATGGCAAGCGGGCGGGGCCGATGATCGATGCGCTGCACGCGCTGGCGGTCCGCCACGACCGCCGCATCATGCTGCGCCTGGTCAAGGGCGCCTATTGGGACACCGAGATGAAGCGCGCCCAGGTCGAAGGGCATCCGGATTTCCCGCTGTTCACCTCCAAGACCGCGACGGATGTCAGCTATGTCGCGCTGGCGAAGAGGCTGTTGGGCATGACCGACCGCATCTATCCGCAATTCGCCACGCACAACGCGCACAGCGTCGCGGCCATCCTGGAACTGGCGGGCGATGCGCCCTTCGAATTCCAGCGCCTGCACGGGATGGGAGAGCGGCTGCACGACATCGTCCTGCGCGATCATCGCACCGCCTGCCGCATCTATGCCCCGGTCGGCGCGCATCAGGACCTGCTGGCCTATCTGGTGCGCCGCCTGCTGGAGAACGGCGCGAACAGCAGCTTCGTGAACCAGATCGTCGATCTGGACGTGACGCCCGAACAGATCGCCCGCGATCCCTTCGACGCGCTGGCGACGGCCCAGGCCCCCGCGACCCTGCTGGCGCCCCATGCGATCTATGGCGCGGGCCGCGTGAACGCGCAGGGCTTTGACCTGGCCGCCCGCGACCAGCTGGACCGGATCTTTGCCGCCCGTGACGGGTCCATCGCCGATGCCGGCCCCTTGACCGCGCAGGCGGCGACCGGACAGGCCAGCCCGGTGCTGAACCCCGCCACCGGCGACATCCTGGCGAGCGTCACCGAGGCGGACGAGGCCACCGTGACCCGCGCCATCGATGCGGCCCGCCCCTGGGCGGCCCCTGCCTCGGAACGGGCCGCGACCCTGCGCCGCGCCGCTGACCTGTTCGAGGCTGATTTCGGCCCGATCTTCGGCATCCTGGCCCGCGAGGCGGGCAAGACCCTGAACGACGCCGTGGCCGAACTGCGCGAGGCGGTGGATTTCCTGCGCTATTACGCCCAGCAGGGCGAGGCGCGCACGGATGCCCCCCGCGGCATCATCGCGGCGATCAGCCCGTGGAACTTTCCGCTGGCGATCTTCACCGGACAGGTCGCGGCGGCGCTGATGGCGGGGAACGCGGTGCTGGCCAAGCCGGCCGAACAGACCCCGCTGATCGCCGCCCTTGCCGTGCGCCTGATGCACCGCGCGGGCGTTCCGGCCGACGCGCTGCAGCTGCTGCCGGGCGACGGCGCGACGGTCGGTGCGGCGCTGACCCGCGATCCGCGCATCAACGGCGTCGTCTTTACCGGCGGCACCGATACGGCGCGGCTGATCGCCGCCAGCATGGCGGACCACATGGCCCCCGGCACGCCGCTGATCGCGGAGACGGGTGGTCTGAACGCGATGATCGTGGACAGCACGGCCCTGCCCGAACAGGCGGTGCGCGACATCATCGCCTCCAGCTTCCGGTCGGCGGGCCAGCGCTGTTCGGCGCTGCGCTGCCTCTACGTGCAGGAGGACGTGGCCCCGCACCTGATCGCGATGATCCAGGGGGCGATGGACCAGCTGCGCGTGGGCGACCCGTGGGATCTGTCCACCGATGTCGGCCCGGTCATCGACGCCGAGGCGCAGGCCGGGATCCAGGCGTATCTGGACCAGAACCGCGACCGGATCCTGCACCAGGTCGCGGCGCCCGCCACGGGGCATTTCGTACCGCCCACGCTGATCCGCATCGACGGCATCCAGGCGCTGGAGCGCGAGATCTTCGGCCCCGTCCTGCATGTCGCGACCTTCAAGGCGCGTGACCTGGACCGGGTCGTGGCGGCGATCAACGCGACGGGGTACGGGCTGACCTTCGGGCTGCATTCGCGCATCGACAGCCGGGTGCAGGAGGTCACGCAGGCGGTCCATGCGGGCAACCTGTACGTCAACCGCAACCAGGTCGGCGCCACCGTCGGCAGCCAGCCCTTTGGCGGAGAGGGCCTGTCGGGCACGGGACCCAAGGCCGGCGGCCCGCAGTACCTGACGCGGCTGTTCGCGCCCGCAGCCCCCGCCGCCGCGGCGACGGACTGGACCGGGGCCGACAGCACCGACCGCCTGGCTGCGGCGCTGACCCGTCCCGCCCCCGGCGCCGCGCCCACCGACCAGCTGATGCCCGGCCCGACCGGAGAGCTGAACCGCCTGACCACCCTGCCCCGCGGCCCCGTCCTGTGCCTGGGCCCCGGCGCCCCTGCCGCGGCGGCACAGGCACGTGCCGTGACCGATGCCGGCGGTCAGGCGGTTGTCGCAGAGGGCGATGTCGATCCGCATGCGCTGCGCGACCTGCCCGATGTGGCTGCGGTGCTGTGGTGGGGTGACGTGGCGACGGGGCGGGCGATGGCCCGGGCCCTGGCCGCGCGGCCAGGTCCGCTGGTGCCGCTGATCACGGCGGTGCCGGACCGCGCCCACGTCACGCATGAACGCCACCTGTGCGTCGACACCACCGCCGCGGGGGGGAACGCCGCGCTGCTGGCGGGCTGAGGGCGCACCCTGCGTTGACATCGCCGGCGGATCGGGCCGACATGGCGCGCATGAACGACAGCCGTCCGCGCGTGATCCTGCATCCCGGTCCGCCCAAGACCGGGACGTCCACCCTGCAGGCGTGGTGCCATCTGAACCGCGGGGTGCTGGCGGCGCAGGGCATCGTCTATGCCTCGGTCGACACGCCCCGCGACCCCAAGCATCAATGGCTGGTCCAGGGGTTGAAACGCGGCGACCTGTCGCGGCTTGCGGCCGAGACCGGCCCCCTGCGTGATGGGCGCGCCCACACGCTGATCCTGTCCTGCGAGGGGGTGATGACCAATCGGGCGCTGATCCCCGACAGCGCCTGGCAGCAGGTCCGAGAGGTGCTGACGGGTTTCGACACGACCCTGTTCCTGGTCGGGCGCGATCTGGACGGGTGGCTGCGGTCGTTGTGGAAACAGGCGCTGATCAACCCGGTGCCACCGGGCAGGCCGCTGAGCCTGCCCGATTTTGCGGTCTTCTGCCGCATGCCCGCCATCCGCGCGATGATGGACCTTGGCCCCATGGCCGATCTGATCGCGGACAGGACCGGGGCCTCGGCGCGTTTGCTGACCCGGCTGGACGCGGACTTCATCGGCGTGTTCGCAGGGCTGCTTGGCCTGTCCCCCGACGCGCCCCTGCAGGACGCCCCGCGGATCAACGAATCCCTGCCCCCGGATTTCATCGCCGTCTATGTCCGCCTGGCGCGTCACGTCGATCAGGTCTGGCCCCTGCGGCTGGCGACCCTTGCGGCGTTCCACGCGATGCGCCCGACGGGCAACCTGATGGTCGCGACCGTGGCGCGACAATTCGCCCGCGTGTCCGCGCAGGACCGCGACCGGGCGGTGGCAAGCCTGTGTCAGGCCGTCAATGCCGTGACGTTCGACGACCCGGACCACCGCGACCTGGCATCGCAGCTTGCGTCCCGGGCCGCCATGTTGCGAAACATTCTATTGCAGGACCCGCCACCAGCCCCTAGGTGACAGGGACGAAGGACCGCGGAAGGGCATCAGACCCGGTGGTTTGGCCGGACTTCAAATCCGGTTGGGGCAGCGAGCCTGTCCCGGGTGGGTTCGACTCCCATTCCCTTCCGCCAGCCTTCCCCGCCCCTACCGCGCCGCGATGGCCAGCCCGTCGGCCACGGCCGTGAACACGTCCTGTGCCGAATGATCTGCATCGGGAAAGGCCGCGCGCATCGTGTCGCCCACAACCGTCATCAGGCTTGACCCCCCGACATAGATCACCCGGTCGACCTGCGCCGGGGTCAGCTGTGCGCGGTGCAGCGTCTCGACGGCGCCCTCGTGCAGCTGGCTGGCGTGGCGCGACAGGCTGTCGGCCAACGCCTGCCCGGCCAGCGGCGCGGACAGGCCGCGTTCGACCTCGTCCAGCAGGATGGCCGCGTCGTCGGCACCGTCATTGGCGGCGATCTTGCCGCGTTCGACGGCAAAGGCCAGATCGTGGCCCAGATCGTCCTCCAGCACGCGCGACAGGCGGGCCATGGCGTCGGGCTGTTCGGCCAGCCGGACCATTTCGGCGACCATGCGGCGGTTCTGGGGGGTATTCACGAAGGGGATCTTCTCCCACGTGGCAAGGTCGTTGTAGATGGCGTTCGGTACGGGCGACGTCCCCGGCCCCATCGCCTTGCGAAGGACCGATCCCCTGCCCAGCAGCGGCATCACGTGATCCAGGCTGACCGCGCGGTCGAAATCGGTGCCGCCGATCCGCACGCCGTGACTGGCCAGGATCCGCACCCCCGCCCCCTGCCCCTGGAACAGCGAGAAATCCGACGTGCCGCCGCCCACGTCCACGATCAGGCCCGTGGCGCCGGGCCGCGCGGCACCGGCGGCGATGGCCGCGGCCTCGGGCTCGGGCATGAAGTCCACGTCGCGAAAGCCCGCGGCCAGGTAGCATTGACGCAGATCGTCCTCGGCCTGCGCCTCGCGCGGGTCGCCATCGCCATGAAAGACGACGGGCCGGCCCGACAGCGCGCGGTCGAAGGTCTGCCCGGTCTCGGCCTCGGCCCGCGTCTTGATGCGGTTCAGAAAGCGCGCGATCAGGTCGACGAAGGTCACCCTCTCGTTCAGGATCATCCGCTTTTCATGCATCAGCGATGTGCCCAGGACGCGCTTCAGCGCCCGCATGAAGCGGCCCTCGTGCCCGTCCAGCAGGGCGCGGTTCGCGGGCTGGCCCATCAGGGTGGTGCGGCTGTCTGCGTCCAGGAAAAAGGTCGTGGGCATGGTCGTCTGCCCCGGTTCCAGCCGGATCAGGCGCGGCGTCCCGTCCGGCGCATGTCCTGCTGCCGAGTTCGAGGTGCCGAAGTCGATGCCCAGGCCGTTGCCGCGCGGTGCCATGTCGGATGCCCTGCCCTGTGTCTGCGAAGGGCGCGTGCCTAGGCGGGGGGCCGGGCCAAGTCAAGCGGGGGCACGCTAACCGGGCATTAGCATTTGTGCGCTAGCGTCGGCTCCTGGTCCCTGTCCCGGAGATTTCGATGTCCTTCGTCCCGCGCCTGTCCCTGCGCCAAAAGATCACCCTGACCAGCCTTGGCCTGATGACGGCCCTGGCGCTTGTGCTGGTCACCGTGCTCAGCATGGCGCAACGCCAAAGCCTTCTGGAAAACGCCCAAAGCGCGCAACGGGTGACGCTGCGCGTCCTGTCCTATGATCTTGCCGTGGACCACGACGGCTTCTCTGCGACGACCAGGCCGGACGGCACCCTGGGCGACGTCGTCTGGCCGCAGATCCCCGATTTCGACGATCACACCATGATCGACGATGTCGGCGGCCAGACCGGAGAGACGGCGACCATCTTCCGGCTTGACCCCGAACTGGGCCAGTTCATGCGCGTGACGACCAACGTCAAGCGCCCGGACGGCACCCGCGCGGTGGGCACGCCGCTGGACCCGACGGGCCCGGTTCATGCCGCCATGCTGGAGGGGCGGACCTATTCCGGCACGACCACGATCCTGGATCATCCCTATCTGACGCTGTATGTCCCGGTCCGCGATCAACAGGGTCAGGTGAACGGCGTCCTTTATGCCGGCGTGGCGATGGACGGGATCGAGGCGGTACTGTGGCGCAACCTGATCACCGCCGTGGCCCTGACGGCCGCCGCGCTGCTGCTGGCCTTTGCGCTGAACCAGGTGATGACGCGTCGTGCCCTGCGGCCCTTGGCGGCCGTCGACGCCGCGATGCAGGATGTCGCCCGCCAGAACTACGACCGGCCGATCCCCGGCACGGCGATGCGCGACGAGATCGGCTCGATCGCCCGCAATCTGGAACAGTTCCGCGACGGCCTGGCCCAGGCACAGGAGGCCCGCCACGCCGCCGCCGCCCTGCGCGAGGCCGGCGCCGCCGAGGCGCAGGCGCAGTCCCGCAAGCAGGCGCGCATCGTGACCGACATCTCGACCGGGTTGGAGCGGCTGGCGGCGGGCGACCTGACCGCGCAGATCGCCAGCCCCGCGCATGATCCCTTCCCCCATGAATACGAGGCGCTGCGCGCCAGCTTCAACAAGGTCGTGTCCGATCTGGGCAGCACGATGGGCCGCATCGTCGAGGTCGCCCGCCAGGTGCGCACGGGCTCGGACGAGATCACCTCTGCCGCCCAGGATCTGGCAGGTCGCGCAGAGACGCAGGCCGCCACGCTGGAGGAATCGGCGGCGGCGCTGACCGAACTGACCGCCAGCGTGCACTCCACCGCCGATCTGGCCCGCACGGCCGAGAGCGTGTCGCGCACCAACCGCTCGATCGCGGAGGAGGGCCGCTGCATCGTCGGAGAGGCGATCCAGGCCATGGAAAAGATCGAGGCATCCTCGGACCAGATCAACCGCATCATCACCGTCATCGACGATATCGCGTTCCAGACGAACCTGCTGGCGCTGAACGCCGGGGTCGAGGCCGCCCGCGCCGGAGAGGCGGGTCGCGGTTTCGCCGTGGTCGCATCCGAGGTGCGCGGGCTGGCGCAGCGTGCGTCGGAATCCGCGCGTGAGATCAAGGGGCTCATCTCGGATTCCTCGCAGCACGTTCGGTCAGGATCCTCGCTGGTCAGCCGCACCGGGGGCAGCCTCGAGCAGATCCTGTCCAAGGCCCGCGAGGTGTCGGATCAGGTCGCAGCCATCGCCCTGGCCGCCAGCGACCAGTCCACCGCATTGTCCGAGATCAACTCGGGCGTGAACCATCTGGACCAAGTGACCCAGCAGAACGCCGCCGTGGCCGAGGAAACGAATGCCGCCGCAGCATCGCTGCAGCATCAGGCAGGCGTCCTGGCAACGGCCCTGACCAGCTTCACCTTCCAGCCGGCCTCGACATGGGGCACACGGGATGATCCGTTTCACACCAGCGACGATCCGTTCGTCCAGGTCGCCGCGCCGCCCCATAGGGCCGCATCGCCCAAGACAGTGAATGCACGCATGATGGAATTCTGAGTGCACCACAGCGGGGTGGCCTCTGGAGCGCAGACAAAAATAAGCCGCTGCCGATTGTTCGGCAGCGGCTTTCGCGTAACTCTCAATAAAGTGACCATGATGCCGTGAGGACAGCCACAAGGCTGTAATCACAGGTTACGGCACCCGTGAAAGATGCACGACATGTTAGCGATGCACCGACAAACGGCACCGTCCGACTGATCTTGCAGCGCAGGCGTCAGCAGGCCGGCTGGTCTTCGGCAGTTCCAGCAAGATCCAGACCTCGCGCCGTCGGGGGCTGCCAGGTCGGGGACGATTCGACGGCGCCCTGAATGTTGGTCCCCAACTGTGACCCGCCCGTTCCACCGCTCCAGCCAGTGGTTCCGGTGTTTTCCGCGGCTGTGCTGTCCTCGGATGCGTCAGGCTGGGTTGCCGGTTCGGCAACACCGGCATCGGCCGCGCATTCCGGTGCCTCGGACACGCGCTCGGTCGGTGCGGCCTGCGCCCACGCCGCACTCCCTGACAGACCGCCGATGGGGACTGCCAACGCGAGAACGGCTGCAGTCAGCGTCAGTCGTGCGAACGGGATGATCATCGGGTGGCCTCGCCTGGATTGTTCACCGCAAAACGCGGCCGGCGTGCGCCGGTTCCGCGCATCATCACCACTGCCGTCGATCCGGTGACGAAACCGTGTCCGATCCGGTCCCCAACCCTTTGTCAGCCATGATGCGGCAATGGGACGTCACGGGGCCCATAGGCGGCGGCGACCTTTCTGTGCTATCGCCGCCTGAAATGAACTGAGGGGGCGCAGAGTCGCTGATTATGGGTACACCGAACGCAAGCACGCCGCGCCAGGCCAAGGAATGGGTGCAGGTCCTCGCCAAGTATCGCGAGCCGTCGACCCGCCGCAGCGTGTGGGAGTTGATGGCCACGATCGTTCCGTTCCTGGCGCTCTGGGCGCTGGCCTGGGCGGCGCTGTCGGTCAGCTATTGGCTGGCCGTGCCGATCGCGCTGGTGAACGGGCTGTTCCTGGTCCGCATCTTCTGCATCCAGCATGACTGCGGCCACGCGTCGTTCTTTCGCAATCGCAAGGTCCAGGACTGGATCGGGCGGGGTCTGGGCGTGCTGACCCTGACGCCCTATGACGTCTGGCGCCGGACCCATTCGCTGCACCACGCCCAGCACGGGAACCTGGACGAACGCGGCATCGGCGACGTGATGACCCTGACGGTGGGCGAGTATCGCAGCCGGGGCCGGTTCGGACGGCTGATGTACCGGCTGTATCGCCACCCCCTGGTGCTGTTCGTGCTGGGGCCAAGCTATCTGTTCCTGCTGCAGAACCGTCTGCCGCTTGGGCTGATGCGGGCGGGATGGCGGTTCTGGGCATCGGCCCTGGGTACCAATCTGGCGCTGGCGCTGATCCTGGGCACGATGATCTGGTTTGCGGGGCCGATGCCCGTCCTGCTGATCTTCCTGCCCACGACCATCGTCGCGGGGACCGTCGGCGTGTGGCTGTTCTATGTCCAGCATCAGTTCGAGGAAACGCACTGGGCCAATGGGGACGAATGGCAATTGCACGATGCGGCGCTGGCCGGATCGTCGCATTACATCCTGCCCCAGCCCCTGCGCTGGCTGTCCGCCAATATCGGGGTGCATCATGTCCACCACCTGTACAGCCGCATCCCGTTCTATCGCCTGCCGGAAATCCTGCGCGACCATGACGAACTGGCATCGGCACAGCGGCTGACCTTGCGCGAAAGCCTGCGGTCGGTGAACCTGCACCTGTGGGACGAAAATCGTCGTCGCCTGGTGTCCTTCCGCGAGGCGCGCAGCCTTTACGGCGCGCCGACGGCCGGCTGAGGCCGGCAGCGTTCAGCTGACCAGCGCGGCCTGTCCGATGGTGTGCAGCTGAACAAGCTGGCGCAGCCGGGGGCCGCGCACGAAGGTGCGGGCCTCGGCCGGGTGGGCCTGATCCGCAAACAATTCGGGAAAGATCTGCTGCAGTTCGGACAGGGCCGCAGACCCCATCGCGCGCAGGGCCTGGGGGCCGGGATACAAAGATTCCGTCTGTGCGCCGTTGGAATCGACGACCTGGTGGGCGTCGAACATCAGATGGCAATAGGTCACCTGCGACACGGACATGTCCACCGCGATGCCCGGAACATCGGTCAGCTGGCAAGCCGGTGCCAGGATCTCCTCGGTCCCGAACAGGGTCCGCGCGACCGATGACCGGATCATGATGCGGTGCTGGCGCGACACGGACAGGGGCGCCGACGGCTGGTTTAGGCCAAGCGCCCCGGCCGCAATGCGGATCGGACGAAGCTTGGGGTTCGCCGCCAGATCCACGGCATCGAAACGGCGCCTGCCGATCCAGCGCAGGGGCTGATATCCGTGATCGCGCGTCCAGATCAGGTCACCCGGCTGCAGGCTGTCGACCGGGCGCGGCCCGTCCGCGGTCAGGATCAGCGTGTCCGCGGCAAAGCACATGATCTCCATGTCGTGGATGTCAGGCGCGAACGAGATCTTGGCGACATAGACCTCCTTGGGCAGGGGGTCGGCCTCGATGATCTCGACCGAATGCAGCGACTTGACGTCGGACCATGCCGCGACGCTGTCCTTGGCGGGGCGGAAGAACATGTCCCCGTTGCGCATCTGGATCAGCACGCCGTCCTGGGTGCTGGTGGTGTTGTCCGGAAAGGTCAGCTTGTACTGAACCTTGAGGAAGCCGGTGATCTGGCTGGTACTTTGCCCCCCATCGGTGGGCGAACCATAGGCGAACTTGCTGGCACCGTCAGGATGCTGGCTGTAGCTTGTCGCATAAGCCTCGGCCGGGCCCTGGGCGGTATTGATCGCGCGCAGCTGTCCGTTAAGCTCAACTGGCTTGATCTGATTCTGGCCGACAACCTTGTAGCCCTTCATCCCGTCCGCCTCGGTCCCGGTCGCGGGCGTTCCTGGCGTGGTGTTGATCTGCTGGTGGTTGCCAATCCACATCCAGGTCACGGCGTTCGTCATCTGAGCCTCCATCATGGAGCCTCAGCAATAGCCGCACCAATTCATCGCGCCAGTTTATCTTGCGTACAAGTTTAATCGCAGTCCGCGCCGCCGACGGGCGCCGCATCGTTCAGGTTGGATCGCCCCGGACAATTGCGGTATCGAAGGGAACGGCTGACAAGAAGGGACAATGCGAACACGCTGAGCATGCCGCAACCGACGTAGCCCCACAGGATCGACGACAGCCATCCGAACCCCAGCACGAGGAACAGGATGGTTGAGACGATGCCAATGACTGCAGAGGTTGCGATAATACCGACCAGCAAAATGCCCCGACCCTTTCAAAATGATCCTGACAACTATAGCACCGATCGGTTCATTTGCGAAACAAGATCGACAGAATGGCGTCTTTCGGGCACCATTCATGCGAGTGTAAGACGCAAGTAATTAAACTTTAAGGCGAATAATATGAACGGTGACGACATGGACCCGACGCTGCCCCCCGACCGGATCGGCTATGTCATCAACACCTATCCCCGTCCGTCCCAGACCTTCATCCGCAGGGAGATTCGGGCCCTCGAGGCGGCCGGTCTGACCGTCGCGCGGTTCGCCATGCGGCGCGACGATCAACCCGTGCTGTCTGCCGAGGATCAGGCCGAGGCCGACCGGACCGAATACGTGCTGGACCGGGGTGCGTTGACCCTGGGCATGGCGCTGATCCGTGCGGTGATCCGCCATCCGCGCAGCCTGCTTCGGGCACTGTCGGCAGGGCGGCGGGGCGGGCCCGGGCGCGGCCCGCTGCGCCAGGTGATCTATCTGGCAGAGGCCGCCATCCTGGCCGATCGCAGCCGGCAGCTGGGCCTGACGCATCTGCATGCCCATTTCGGAACAAACTCGGCCGATGTGGTCCGCTATGTGCGGATGCTGGGCGGGCCGGGCTACAGCGTGACCTTTCACGGCCCCGAGGAGTTCGATGGCCCGCACACGCTGCTGCTGCGTGACAAGGTGGCCGAAGCGCGTTTCGCGGTGGCAGTCAGCGCCTTCGGACGCAGCCAGCTGGCGCGATGGGCGCCCTTCGATGCCTGGGACCGCATCAAGGTGGTGCATTGCGGCATCGACCCCGCCCTGTTCGCGGCGCCGGTTCCCCTGCCGCCGGGACCGGACGCGCACGATCCGCTGCGCGTGGTCTGCATCGGCCGCTTCGCCGAGCAGAAGGGCCAGGTCCTGCTGATCGAGGCGATGGCGCGCTGCACCGCGCCGGTGCACCTGACGCTGGTGGGTGACGGCCCGCTGCGGGCCGAGATCCAGCGGGCGATCAGGGCGCACGGGCTGGACACGCGCGTCACGCTGGCCGGCTGGCTGGACGAGGCCGGCGTGCGCGACGCGCTGTCTGCGGCGCATGTCATGGCCATGCCCAGCTTTGCCGAAGGCCTGCCCGTGGCCCTGATGGAGGCGATGGCGGCGGGCCGCCCCTGCATCGCCACCCTGATCGCTGGCATCCCCGAACTGATGGTCGACGGCCAGACCGGCTGGCTTATCCCGGCCGGGTCCGAAGACGACCTGGCCAAGGCGCTGGACACCGCCGCCCGGACCCCACGAGACCAACTGGAACGGATGGGCGCCGCCGCCCGCACGCGCGCGCTGACGCGCCATGACATCGCAACAGAGGCCGGCAAGCTGGCCGCACTGTTCGCGGACAGCCGGAACCGGTAAGGTCGCGTGCAGGTTCATCTATGTAAAATCGCGATCAATCGGCTATGCGGCAACTCTTTCTTTGCGATAGCGTGATTGGACGGGTATCGCTGGTTTCATCTTATTTGGTCGGAACGGATTAGGAATATGCTGCACGGACCGTCTGTCAGCACGGATGATCGAAAGATCGTCCGCGATCTGCCCGCCGCCACCGACAGCCAGGCGGCCTTTCTGGCGGGCAGCGATCAGGCAGATCCGAACCGCGCCCATATCGAACAGATCGTTCTGGACGCTCCGTCCGACATTCTGGCGCCCGGCCCCCTGCTGGCCGCATGGCAGCAGTTGGCAGACCGTCACGAGACGCTGCGGACCGTCCTGGTCACCGACGATACCGGCATCCTGCGGCTGGACGTGCTGGACCATGCGCCGGTGCATATCGACAGTGCCGATTTGTCGGACGGGATGGTGGACCGTTTTCTGGCCGATGACCGCGCGGCCGGCGTGGACCCCACCGAACGGCCCGGATGGCGGGTCACAATGGCCGATCTGGGTGGGGGGCAGGCCCGGATGGTCTGGACCATCCACCACGGCCTGATCGACGGGACCAGCATCGCGTTGATTCTGACCGAACTGTGGCGGATCCTGTCCGGCGATCCGCTGATGGCACCCGGCATCGGCTTCGTCCAGGCGATCCGGGAGCGCCACCTGGACGAGCCGCAGGCCCGCGCCGCCTTTGCCGCCACGTTGTCCGATGAAACCGTCGCGTCGGCCTTTCCCGCGGCCCCGGCCAAGACGCATGGCCCGATGCACCAGACCGACCTGACCCTGTCGATGGACGCGTGCGACGCCATCCGCCGTCTGGCGCATGCGGCGCAGGTGACCACGCTGACGGTGGTGCAGGCGGCTTGGTCGATGCTGCTGATGCGCTGGACCGGGCGGTCCGGCGCGGCCTTCGGTCTGGTGGAATCGGGTCGTGGTCGCAATGATCGGGTCGCGGGCTGTCTGGTCACGACGGTGCCGTTCCAGGTGCGGATGGACGACATCGGAACCTTCGGCGACCTGCTGGCGCGCCTGCGGGCGCAGACGCTGCAGTTGCGGCCGCATTCCCATGCGCGACAGACGCTGATCCGGCAGTGGTCCGGTCGGCAGGGCCGTGCGGCGCTTTACGATACCGTCCTGATGTATCAGCGCGGCACGCTTGCCGCGCGGCTTGCGGCGGACGGCTGCGGCTGGACCGGCGTCCGCCTGATCGAGGAGGGCACGGCGCTGATGTCGCTGTCGGTCCATGACGAAGGTGCGTTGTGGCTGTCGCTGGAACATGACGCCGCCCGGTTGCCGGACGAGGTGGCGACCCGCATCCTGCACCAGATGGCCAACCTGCTGCAGGCGATGGGTCGGGCCGACACCGACACGCCGCTGTCCGATCTGACGATGCTGGACGCAGAGGAGCAGCGACACCTGCACGCCCTGGGGCGCCCCGACCGGCCCGTCCCGGATGTGCTGCCCGACCTGGCATCGGCCTTCGAGGCGACGGTCGCCCGTCATGGCGACCGGACCGCCGTGACCGAGGCGCAGACGGGTCATTCCGTCGATTTCCGCACCTTGGACCAGCAGGCCAATGCCCTTGCGGCGCGGCTTGTCGAATGCGGCATCGGTCCGCAGGATGTCGTGGCCATCGCCCTGCCCCGATCCGTGCGCCAGATCGCCGCGATGCTGGCCACGCTCAAGGCCGGCGCCGGCTTTCTGCTGCTGGATCTGGATCAGTCCCACGACTATCTGTCCGGCCTGATCCGCCAAGCCCGTGCCAAGGCCATCGTGGTCCAGCAGGACATGCCACTGTCGACCGCCGCACCGAACGTGGTGATGGCCGACGATGCCTGCCAAGCCCACGCCCCGCCGCGACCACCGCTGGATGCGGACAGCTTGGCCTATGTCACCTTCACCTCCGGCTCCACCGGAACGCCCAAGGCGGTTCGGGGGCTGAACGCGGCACTCAGCGCGCATGCCCATGCGATGGTCGACGCCTATGCGCTGACCGAACGGGATGCGGTCCTGCAATTCGCGACGCCCAGTTTCGACGTCGCACTGGAGGAGGTCTGGCCGACGCTGCTGTCCGGCGCGCATGTCGTGTTGCGCGACGCCACACCGCTCGGCTCGATCCAGGGGCTGCTGGATCTGGTCCGGCGGCATGGGCTGACGGTTCTGAACCTGCCCGCCAGCTATTGGCAGCAGATGGTCGCGGACCTGCGCGATCATCCCCGGCCCATACCAGACAGCCTGCGCCTGTTGGTGACGGGCAGCGAACGCGTGCCGCCCGCAGCCTTCCGCGAATGGCAGCGCCTGGCCCCTGGCGTCCGGTTCGTCAACGCCTATGGCCCGGCCGAAGCCACGGTGACCAGTACCCTGTGGCAGGGATCGTCCCTGTCCGCCGGGTCCGAGGTTCCGATCGGTCGTCCCGCTGGCCATGCCCGCGTCGTGCTGCGCGCGCCGGACGGTACGCCCACGCCTGTGGGTGGCGAGGGAGAGATCGTGATCGGCGGTCAGGCCGTCAGCGGCGGCTATCTGGACGATCCTGATTCGACCGCACGGGCGTTCACGGCAGACGCCGAAGGCCGGCTGTATCGCAGCGGCGATCTGGGCCGCTGGTCGGCGGACGGGCAGCTGATGTTCCTGGGGCGCGAGGATCGGCAGGTCAAGCTGCGCGGCCAGCGGATCGAACTGGGCCAGATCGAAAGCGCCCTGGCGGCACGCCCCGGCGTCCTGCAGCTGTTCGTGGACCTGGACAAGGGACCGCCGGCACGCCTGCTGGGCTGGATCGTCATCGAGGATGGCACCGACATCGACCAGGTCGCGCGCGATCTGCGCGACCAGCTGCCTGCCTATATGGTGCCACGGCTGATGGCGGTCGATGATCTGCCGGTCACCGCGAACGGCAAGATCGCGCGGGACCTGCTGCCCCGTCCCGCCGCCGCCGGGCCCGTGGCCGGACCCGGCCATGCCGAACCGCAGGTCCTGGCCGTGGCCGCCTGCATGGCCAATGTGCTGGACCTGGCCCATGTCGGACCGGATGACGACTTCTACGACCTTGGCGGCGATTCCCTTCTGGCGTTGCGCCTGATCAGCCTTGTGCGAAGCCGCACCGGACTGCGCCTGCACACGGCCGATGTCATGCAGGCCCCCACGCCCGAAGGGCTGGTCCGCCTGCACCGCACGACCCCGGATCGGCCCCGCTATCTGATCCCGACCCAGCCCCTGGGACATAACGTTCCGATCATCGGCGTCCATGTTCTGGGCCGCAAGCAGGCACTGTTCCGGCCCCTGTCGGACGCGCTTGGTCCCGACTATCCGGTGCTGGGCCTGACGGTCGGCGTTCCCGAAGGCGGACTGGATATCAGGGTCGAAGCCGTCGCCCGCACCTATCTGGAGGAGCTGGATCGGCACCTGCCGGGGCAGCCGGTCTGCCTGGTCGCGGTGTCGATGGCGTCGTATTTCGCGCTGGAACTTGCGCAGCAGTTGCGCCGCGCGGGGCGCGAGGTGCCGCTGCTGGTGGTGCTGGACGCCGCGGGCCCCGGCGGACGGCCCTCGGTCCGAGGCTGGGCCAAGCTGCGGGCGCATCTGGGCCAGCTGCGCCGCCACGGCCTGCGCCATATCGTCGAAACGCTGGACAACCGCCGACCCCACGAACAGCCCGAGGTGCGCGACCTGCTGCCGACCGACGGCGAAGGTCCGACCGTCGACATGGCCCAGCTGATCGAGGCGAACGTGCAGGCCGTGATCCATTACAACCCCCAGCCCTATGATCGGCCCATCGCGATCTTCCGCGCCGATGCCAGCTTCTGGGATTCCCCGGAGGGCAAACGTCAGGGGTTGGGCTGGGCGCAGATTGCGGCGGGCGGGTGGACCCTTCACGACCTGCCGGGAACGCATCTGTCGATCCTTGAGCCGGGCAATGTCGAGGTGCTTGCCGACCATCTGCGCAGACTTCTGCCGCCGATGCCGACCGCCACCCCCGTGAAGGAGCCATGATGCAATTCGCAATCGGCGACGACCGCGTCGCCCTGACCGTGCCGGACCGCCAAGCGCTGCTGTCGATCGTCGAAACCCGGCTGGCGGCCCGTC
>ENA-UOXB01000875-UOXB01000875.1-bioreactor-metagenome-genome-assembly--contig:-NODE-875-length-16164-cov-8.448693_pt1 | contig 16164 bp, 5 predicted proteins | sample MGYA00238158_ERZ761615 | MGnify/ENA primary metagenome ERZ761615 (study PRJEB28904, sample SAMN06267902) | bioreactor metagenome | isolation source: Joint BioEnergy Institute, California, USA | place... | reverse complement strand
CGATCATCGTGGTGCGACGCTGAGCGCGGACCAGCTGGACATCGAGGTGGACGAGCTGGACAACCGCGGCGGCACCGTGCTGGCCACCGGTACCGATGCCACGCTGATCACCGTGACGAACACGCTGGACAACAGCGACGACGGCACGCTGGCCAGCAACGGGGATCTGCAGCTGCGCGCTGCGACCCTGAACAACATCGATGGCACTGTGCAGCAGGCCGGGGCCGGGCGCCTGGCCATCGACGCGATGACCTTGAACGGCAAGGGCGGCACGCTGGTCAGCAATGGCGCGCTGGAACTGCGTGGCGCGCTTGCCGATCTGCGCGATGCTACGACCTCGGCGCAGCGCATCAGCATCCACGCCGATGCGTTGACCACCGCGGGTGGCCAACTGGTGGCCAGCGGCCACGACGTGCTGGATCTGCAGGTACAGGGCCGACTGGACAACACCGGCGGCACCGTGGCCACCAATGGCACGGTAAACCTGAGCGCGCATGCGCTGATAAACAGCCAGGGGACGCTGCAGGCGGCCGGCAACGGCAACAACCTGCTGCAGGTGACCCAGACGCTGGAGAACCGGGCTGGCCGCCTGCTGGCCAGCGGCAACACGCGTATCGACGCCGGCCATCTGGTCAACCAGGCCGGCACCCTGCAGGCCGGTGGCACCCTCACCCTGGACGTGGAGGGAGTGCTGGACAACAGCGCGCAGGGTGCCATCGCCAGCGGTGGCGACGCGCAGATCACGGCGACGGTGCTCGACAACCAGTCCGGCAGCATCGAACACGCAGGCGAGGGCACGCTGGCCATCGCGGTGAACGAACTGGACGGCGCCAAGGGCCGCATCGTCGGCAATGGCGCGCTCACGCTGGAAGGCGACCGCCTGGACCTGTCCGGCGGCACCACCGGCGCGCGGACCGTCAGCGTCAGCGCCGGCAGTCTGGACAACAGCACGGGCATGCTGAGCGCTACCGGCACCGGGCCGATGGTGCTGCAGGTGCAGGGCACGCTGCGCAATGACGGCGGCACCATCGCCGCCAACGGCGCCCAGCAGGTCACGGCCGGCACGCTGTCCAACATCGACGGCACGCTCAGTTCAGCGGGTACCGGCGTCACCCGCATCGATGTCGACGGTCGCTTCGACAACACCGACGGCGTGGTAGCCAGCAATGGCAGCAGTCTGCACATCAACGCGCGCGAGCTGGTCAACCAGGACGGCACGCTCAGCCACGGCGGCGACGGGCTGCTGGCTCTGCAGGTGGACACGCTGGACGGCGCCGGCGGCACCATCGCCAGTGCCGGCCAGCTGACGCTTGAGGCGGGCAGCGTGGACCATCGCGGTGCGACGCTCAATGCAGAGCAGTTCACCGTCACTGCCGCCAGCTTCAACAACCAGGGCGGCACGGTACTGGCGACGGGCGGACAGCCCAGCAGCCTGCGGGTGACCGGTGTGCTGGACAACGGGGTGGGCGGCACGCTGGCCAGCAATGCAGACCTGACGGTACGGGCCGATGTACTCGGCAATGCCGGCGGCACCGTGCAGCAGGCCGGTACCGGCACGCTGGATATCACCGCCCGGATGCTCGATGGGCAGGGCGGCAAGCTGCTCAGCAACGGCAGCCTGCAGTTGAGCGGTGAGCAGACCGACCTGCGCGATGCCACCACTGCCGCGCGCGAGGTCCGCATTGACACCGGCAACCTGACTACTGCAGGCGGCATGCTCAGCGCCAGTGGAACCGGGGTGCTGTCGCTGCAGGTGCGCGAGGTGCTGGACAATACCGCAGGCACGCTGGCCGGCAACGGCACGCTGGACGTGCGTGCCGCGCAGCTGATCAACAACCAGGGCACCGTGCAGGCCGCTGGCACCGGCAGCAACCTGCTGCAGGCAGCGGCGGCGCTGGAGAACCGGGGCGGACGCATCCTGACCACCGGCGATGCCACTCTGAAGGCCGGCAGCCTGGACAACCGCGGTGGCGTGGTCCATGCCGATGGCAGTGCCACGCTCACCGTGGATGTGGACGGACTGTTGGACAACAGCGCGCAGGGCACGCTGTCCTCTGGTGGCGCAGCCGATATCAGCGCGCAGGCGCTGAACAACGAGAGCGGCACGCTGGCGGCGGGCAGCGCGTTGCAGCTGGATACCCAGGGGCAGCTGCGCAATGTGGCAGGTCTGATCCAGGCAGGCGGGCTTCTCCAGCTGAGCAGCGCGGGCGTGGACAACCAGGCCGGGCGGATCATCGCGGGCATGCTGGCCCTGGACACGCGCGCTGCCACGCTGGACAACCGCGCCGGCACCATCGCCAGCCTGGTCGGCGCAGCGGACCTGCGTACCGGCCAGCTCGACAACAGTGGCGGTCTGCTGCAGTCGGCGGGCAATCTGCGCATCGACACGGCAGGGCAGGCCCTGCGCAATACCTATTCCAACGGCAACGGCATCAACAGCGCAGGCACGCTGGACATCATCACCGGCGCGCTCGACAACCGCGGCGGCAGCGTCTTCGGCCAAGGCAACGTCACGCTCCAGGCGGTCACCGTGGACAACGGCGCCGGTGGCAGCCTGAGCGGTGCCAGCAACCTGCTGCTGCGCGCGCAGCAGGTCGGCAACGTCGGCGGCGCGATCGCCGTCGGCGGCAATGCGGACATCGTATTGCCCGGTTCGCTGGACAACCGCGGCGGGCTGGTGGCTGCCGGTGGCACGCTGGCCGTACAGGCCGACAGCATCGACAACCGTGACACCCGCACCGCCGCCGGTGGCCCGGCGCGCGGCCTGCAGGGCCAGCACGTGCAGCTGGGCAGCAACCACCTCTACAACCAGAACGGGCAGGTGCTCGGCGATACGGTGAACCTGCAGATCAACGGTCACCTGGACAACAGCGGCGGCCAGGTCTCGGCATCGAAGACCTCCGATGTGCGTGCTGACAGCATCGCCAATGCCGGTGGCGTGCTGGTGGCCGGGACGCACCAGATCGTGCGCACGCGCGAGATCACCGGCGGCGGCCAACTGCTGTCGCAGGGCGACCTGACCCTCGAGCTGGGCCAGAGCCACACCAACACCGGCGAGCTGGCGGCCAATGGCACGCTGACCCTGGCCATCCAGGGCAACCTGGACAACCTGGGCAAGCTGCAGGGCGGCGGGGTGAACATCAGCGCAGGCAACATCAACAACGCGGCCGGCGCCGAGATCAGCAGCGTCGGCCTGACCCGGGTGGTGGCTGCCGGCGAGCTGAACAACCGTGGCCTGCTCGATGGCCAGGTCACCCATGTGGACGCGGGCACGCTGAACAACATCGGCACCGGCCGCATCTACGGCGACCACGTGGCGATCAATGCCGGCGCCCTCAACAACGTTGCCGAGACGGTCGGTGGCGTGCAGCGTTCGGCCACCATCGCTGCACGCCAGCGCCTGGACCTGGGCGCAGGTACGCTGACCAACAGTGGCAGGAGCCTGATCTTCAGCGACGGCGACGCACGCATCGGCGGTGCCCTCAGTGGGCTGACCGCCGTGGGCAATGCACAGCGCATCGACAACCTCGGCTCGACCATCGAGATTGCGGGCAACCTGGACATGGCCGCTCTGGCGGTCAACAACCTGCGCGTCAACTACGACCTGCGCGAGAACGTGGTGACCGTACATGCGCCGGTGACGATGAACCAGCCGGCATGGTTCCAGAACCAGAACAACACCGGTGACCTGCGGACCACCTCCAACTACCAGCCTTACGAGATCTACTATCTCGACCCCAGTGCGATCATCGAGGATGGCGACTACATCACCCCGGACGGGCAGAAGATCCGCCGCGCGGTGGTCAAGCTCACCGCCAACACCAGTGCCTACTACTTCGGCCATGGCGGCCTGCACGGCGCGCGCGGTGAACGCGCGCGGCTGAACGTGGCCGAGGGCACGTTCACCATCTACTACGTTGGCCGCGCCGACAACCGCAACAACCCCGATCAGCTCGGCGCAGCGTCGGAAGATCCGTTCCGCGACCTGACCAGGCTGGCGCCGGGTGCACCGGCCTTCCGCTACGAGACCGACAACCTCACCTACAACAGTGCCTACGGCACCTGCACCACCAACTGCGTGCAGCTGATCACCTACCTGGACTACCACGATCCGGACACCACGCTGACCCACATGCACCGCGATGCCAACAACACCGCGGACAACGAGAAGTACCGCATCGCCAGGCGTACCACGGTGGAGGACGTGCTGGTCTCTGCCGGCGATAACGCGGTGATCAACAGCGGTGGCAACATGCGCATCACCACCGACGCATTGACCAACCACCTGGCCAGCATCGGCTCGGGCGGCAACCTGGACATCGTCGGTCTGAACGTGGCCACTGCCACGCTGACCAACACCGCGCGTACCCTTGTGCGCAAGGACACGTACAGCAGCGCTGCCTACAGCTACCGTGGCCGCTACATCGACACCACCACCCGCGAGATCGTGCAGGAAGTGGGTGTCATCGGTTCGGGCATCAATGCCGCCGGCAGGCTGACCATCGACGTCGGCGAACTGCGCAACGAAAACGTGGGTGCGGGCAGCCCGAACGTGAGTGGCGGCGCGCTGGCCGGCAACGTCAACACCAACGGCCCCGGCGCAGGATCGGTCGGGCCGGGTGCAGGGCCAGTGCAGGGGCCCGGACAGACCAGCGGCCAGGGCGCTGATGCGGTGAACGCACAGGGCCCGGGCAGTGTCGGCGCGGCCCAGGGCCCGCAGGGGCAGGCCGTGCAGGGACCCGGCAGCCTGGCTGGCCAGGCGGCAACCGCTGCGCAGATGCAGGCGCCCGAGGTGGCCGGTGCCGCACAGGGCGGCAGCGGCAGCGGCGTGCAGGCACCCGGACAGACGTCAGGCCAGCAGGCCGGCGCAGTACAGACGCAGGGGCCGGTGCAGGCCGGTGCAGCCGGGCAGGGTCCCGGCCCGGCGCAGGCGGTCAACGCAGGCCAGGCCGGTCAGGCCACGGCCAACGGCCCGTCCACGGTGCAGGCCGGCAGTGCGGCTGGCAGTGACGGCAACGCGGTGCTTGGCCGCCAGCAGGCCGTGGCCGCGTCCGGTGACGACCCGCATCTGGTGGTGACCACCGCGCCCAACATCACCCCGCCCAGTGCCAGCCTGTTCACTGTTGACGCCAACCGCGGCAGCTACCTGGTCGAGACCGATCCGCGCTTTGCCAGCTACCGTGACTGGCTCAGCTCGGATTACCTGCTGCAGCGTGCCGGGTATGAGCCGTCGCAGACGCAGAAGCGTCTGGGTGATGGCTTCTACGAACAGAAGCTGGTGCGCGAGCAGATCGGCCAGCTGACCGGCCGCCGCTTCCTCACCGGCCATGCCAGCGATGAAGACCAGTACCGCGCGCTGCTTGAAGCCGGTGCCACCGTGGCCAGCGAATGGGGCCTGACCCCGGGCGTGGCGCTGAGCGCCGAGCAGATGGCACGGCTGACCAGCGACATCGTGTGGCTGGTGGAGCAGGACGTCACCCTGGCCGATGGCTCGGTCTCGCGCGCGCTGGTGCCGCAGGTCTATCTGCGGGTGATGCCGGGTGACCTCGACAACAATGGCGCGCTGTTGTCCGGCGCCGACGTGGACATCTCGGTACGTGGCAACCTGGTCAACAGCGGCTCGATCGCGGGCCGCCAGCTGGTCAGCATCGACGCGGGCAACATCCGCAACCTTGCCGGTGCGCAGATCAGCGGCCAGCAGGTCGGGCTGCAGGCGCGCCAGGATATCGAGATCATCGGCAGCACGATCACCGCCACCGATGCGATCGGACTGAAGGCCGGCGGCAACATCACGGTGGCCTCGACCACGCATGAGAGCAGCAACGGCGGCCAGCGGGTGGTGCAGCAGACCACCACGCTGGACCGCGTGGCCGGCCTGTACGTGACCAACAAAAATGGCGCCGGTGTCCTCAGCGTCAACGCGGGCGGCGATGTGGAACTGCGCGCCGCGCAGCTGAGCAATGCCGGCGCGGAGGGGCTGACGGCGATCGTGGCCGGAGGCACCCTCAACCTCAGCGCGATTGCCGAAAAGAGCAGCACCGCGGTTGACTACGCCAGCGGCGGCACGCTGCGCCAGAGCCAGCTGACCCACATCGGCACCACCATCAGCGGGGCAGGCGATGTGGTGCTCAAAGCAGGCAATGACATCAACCTTGCCGCCGCAACGGTCTCGGCCGCCAACGCGCTGGTCGCGCAGGCCGGGCGCGATATCAACAGCATTGCCGTGGTGGACACCAGTAGCTACGACAGCAGCACGCGCAGCCGCAACAATGCGCGCACGGTCAGCGCGAGCGAGGGCTGGGTGCTGGGCAACCAGCTCAGCGGTGGCGAAGGTGTGGCCCTGCAGGCCGGTCGAGACCTGACGCTGCAGGCCTCCACGGTGGACAGCAGTGCCGGCGGCGTGCTGCTGTCGGCAGGGCGCGACGTGGCGCTCACCACCGCGCAGCAGACCCACAACCTGATGGTGGACGAGTCCACCCGCAAGAAGAGCACGCTTTCCAGCACGCGCACCACCACCCATGATGAAAGTGCGGCGAGCTATGCCGTAGGCACCATCGTTGGCGGCAGGACAGTGGACATCATCGCTGCCAACAACGTCGGTATAAGCGGCTCCACCGTGCTGGCGGAAAAGGACCTGCGCATCGCGGCGGCCAACAACATCACCATCGAGTCGGCACAGGACACCTACAGCGAGGCCAGCAGCTTCAGCCAGAAGAAGTCCGGCATCACCGGCGGCTTTGCCAACGGCGTGGCCTCGGTGGGTTACAGCAGCTCGCGCAGCAACAGCCAGAACGCCAGCCAGTCCACCACCCAGGCAGCCTCAGCGGTGGGCTCGCTGGAAGGCAGCGTGCTGATCAACGCGGGCAACCAGCTGACCATTGCCGCCTCGGACGTGGCGGCAGGGCAGAACCTGACGCTGGCCGGCAAGGACATCAACCTGATTGCCCGCCAGGACACCCAGGACGCGCAGAGCAGCGCGTCGAGCAGATCCAGTGGCTTTTCGGTGGGTGTGACCTACGACCCGACCAAGGCCTACCGCAGCGCCCGCGACAACACCACCGGCGGCATGGCCGACAGCGGCTCGACCATGGGCGAGATCACCCGCACGGCCGAAGGCATGGCCTCGGGTCTGCGGGCGGCGACTACCTCCACGGTGATCACCGCCGGCAGCCAACGTGCCAACAGCAGCCAGAGCTCCGCCACCAGCGATGCACGGGTGGCCCAGCTGAGCGCCGGCGGCGACCTGGCTCTGGTGGCCAATGGCGGCTCCATCTACAGCCAGGGCGCACAGATGGCCGCCGAGGGCGATGCCCTGCTGCTGGCCACCAAGGACATCGTCTTCGATGTGGCCCACAACACCCAGAGCAGCGACAGCAGCAGCCGTGCGAAGGGCTGGGGCATGGCCAACAACACCAGCGGCCTGCCGTTTGGTACCAACAACGCGCGCAGCGAAGGCAGCGGCAGCAGCGATACCATCACCGGTACCCAGCTTTCGGTGGGCGGTGGGGTGCGCATGGCCACCAGCGAAGGCGACATCGCGCTGACCGCGGCCAACATCGTGGCCGAGAAGGATGTGAACATCCATGCGGCCGGTGACCTGACCATCCGCAGCGGCCAGGACACGGTGAGCAATACCAATACCTCGCGCAGCAAGGCGATTGGCACGGTACAGATCTCCGATACCGAGAAGTTCTCGGGCTGGCACCGCCAGGAGCACGACGATGACAGTGCGCAGGTCTCGCAGGTGGCCAGCAACGTCGGCAGCCTGGGCGGCAACGTCAACCTGAGCGCGGGGGGCACCTACAGCCAGATCGCCAGCAACGTGGTGGCGGCCAATGACATCAACATCACCGCCGCGCAGATCGAGCTGCTGACCGCCGACGAGGTCGGGCACTCCTCGCAGCGCGATGACGACTTGAAGATCGGCGTGTTCGCACGGGTGAAGTCGCCCTTCATCGACCTGATCAACAACGTCGACGCGGCGCGCCAGTCTGATGGCCGCCTGCAGCAGATGCAGGGGATGGCTGCAGCTGCCAACGCATACCAGTCGGCCAGTGCGGTCGCCAACGCGATGGGTGCCGGTGGCAGCGGTGCACTGTTCAGCGCCGAGGCCGGGATCGGCTTCAAGACTGCCGACAGCAGCGCCGACAGCCGCAGTGTTGTGTCGCAGGGCTCAACGCTGCAGGCAGGCGGCAACCTCAACCTGACCAGCACCAAGGGTGACATCCACGTGGTGCAGGGCAATCTGAGCGCGGGTAACACCCTCAGCCTGGACTCGGCCGGCGACATTCTGCTGGAAGCGGGCAGGGCAGAGCTGGCCGACCGCAGCAGGAGCAGCAACGCCGGCGCCGAGGTGGGCGTGGGCGTTTCCGTGGGCGCGCAGACCGGCGTCTATGTGTATGCCGAAGCGAGTGTTGGCAGCAGCAGGTCCAATGCCGAAAGCACCACCTGGCAGAACACCACGCTCAGTGGCCAGAACATCTCACTGCGCGCCGAGGGAGATACCACCCTGCGCGGCGCCACGGCCACCGCTGACCGTATCGACGTGAAGACCGGCGGAACGCTGACCATCGAGTCGCTGCAGGATGTAGCCGAGAGCATGGCCAGCAACAGCCAGGTAGGCGGCCGCGTGCAGGTCTCGTTCGGCACCGCATGGAACGCCGATGGATACGCAAGCGCCGGCAAGAGCAACGGAAGCTACCAGGGCGTAGGCCAGCAGAGCGGGCTGTTCGCCGGTGACGGTGGGTACCACGTGGACGCGGGGCACGTGAATCTGGTCGGCGGTGCGATTGCCAGCACCAAGGCCAGCAACAGCGAACTGAGCGCGCAGACGCTGACCTTCAGCGACCTGCAGAACCAGATGCAGCACAGCACCAGTTCGGGCAGCATCAGCGGCGGCTACGGCGGCAGCGCCAGCAGCTGGGCACCAACCACCGAGGGCGCCACGCCCAACTTCGGTGGCGGCGTGCCGATGAACCAGAAGGGCGGGGACAGCAGCACGACCTATGCCACGCTGACCGAGGGCAACATCGTCATCGGCGGCAAGCAGGTGAGCGCCGCCGAGCTGGGCCTGAATACCGACGCTGCCGCCGCGCATCGCGCGCTTGATGCGATGCCCAACGCAGAGCAGCAGCTTGCCAACCAGCAGGCCATGGCTAATGCCATGGGCACGGTGATGGCCACCAGCAAGCAGATTGCCGGTGATATCGGCAACCAGGCCATGCGGGATCTGGAGAACGGCTACCTGGCCAAACTGAGCGAAGGAGAGCGGGAGCGGTTCATGGCAATGGATGCCCAGGACCGGGATCTGGAACTGAGGGCGCAGCTCCCCAACGGCTATCGCTTTGCTGTTGAGCAGCAGGAGAACTGGGGCATTGGTAGCAACAATGGCCGCGCGTTGGAAGCAGTGACGACGCTGTTGGTGGGGGTGGTGGCCGGTCAGGGAGGGACCCAGGTCGCGGCCAACACGTTGGCGCCCTACGCGGCCAACCTGATTGGTGACAAGTTCGACACCAGGCACGGAAGTGATCCCAATGTGGCGGCCCAGCTGCTTTCGCACGCACTGCTGGGCGCCCTGCTTGCCGAGATCAACGGCGGCAATGCGGCGGGCGGAGCGGCCGCGGCCGCAGGCGGTGAACTCGCAGCGCAGATGCTGACCCAGGCGCTGTATCCCGATCACGAAGGCGAGCTGAGCGGCACGCAAAAGCAGACGATTCTCGCGCTTTCACAGGTGGTGGGTGCCATTGCAGCGGGCGTTGGAAAAGGTGTGGCAGACGCAGCACTGGGCTCGGATATTGGCGGAAACGCAGTGGAGAACAACTGGCTGTCGAAGCAGGAAGTTGCCGCGGCCGATGAGGCGATGAAGGCATGTGATGCCAAAGGTGATGCCGCAGCCGCTTGCCGAAAGCAGATCGTGGACGCGATGAACGAGCTCGATCGTACGCGTGATCGCGCTCTGTTCGATGGCGAACGGCGCATCAACCAGGAACGCCTGGAGAAGCTCCGCGACATCAGCGCGCTGTGCGGCATGGACGCGGCATGTCACCAGCTCGAGAATGCCTTCCTCGACAACTGGTACCGCGACCAGCGCGCCGTGCTCGCCGCGGATCTTCGCAACGTCCCCCGCGATCAGCTCGTAGTGGGAGGCTATTATCCCGATGGCAAGGCGGCCGCCTTCCTGGACGGATTCATGGAAAGAGCGAAGGGTACGCCGGATCGCGCGGTAGCCGCCTACGACTACCTGGCCGAGAGGAAGCTTGGAATCTTCGGTGATCTCTATGATGGAACGGTCAACGCGATCAAGGGCGCGGGTGAGTGGTTCACCCGTGATATTCCCGCCCAGGCAATCGAACAGAAAATCGATTATCTGGCGACCTCGGGCGTCGAGAATCTAGGTGGGATGACCTTCGACGGCGCGCTGGGTACCCTTACGGGGTATCTCGGCGGCCAAGCCGTTCAGCTGGTTGCCGGAAAGTGGCTACCCCTGACCGGTAAGGCCTTGGATGACTTCATTGACAGGACTGCGACCGACAGTTTGCTGCGTAGCGGTGGGCTACATCGGCCTGACGGAACACCGATCCTGGATCTGAGATCACTGAGCACCGACCAGAAACGCATTGTCGGCGAGATGTTTGGCGAGAGGGGCGTCAAGGCAATCATTCCGGAGGGCCAGAAGCTGGCACGCGTGCAGGGGGCCGGCACCAATGGAATCGACGATCTATATCGAGTGAGTAGGCCGGATGTTGACTACGTCATCATCGAGTACAAGTACGGCTCGTCGAAGTTGGGCGATACGCTCGACGGCCGCCAGATGAGCGATTCGTGGCTTACGGGCCAAAGAACCGGCTTTGATAGGATACAGGACGCTGTGGGTGACCCGCGGGCAGCTGCTGACATCCAGCGTGCGCTCGCGAGCAACAGAGTTGAACGCTGGGTGGTCCACACCGATCCTCAAGGTGGCGTTTCCGTCGGGCTGCTCAACGCGTCCGGCCGGTTCATTCCCCGCCCTGACATGGCCTCGAAAATCCTTGGTAAGTAAGCGCGTCAGTGGCAGGAACCGGAACATGAAAACTGATCCCATCGGTGAAGCGGCATCCATGCTGGCATCGGAGACAAGTAATGGTTGATCTGAAGCGCGATCCGAAAGGCTCGATGGCGTACTGGAACACGTGGACCGAGTTCTCGGAGTCCACGATAGAGGCCATGTGGCGTCAGGTGCGCGATGGCATCGAGAACGAGGCGTACAAGCCCCAGTTCCTGTTCGACATTGCCCGGCGTCATGCCGATCTGATGCTGTACCGCTACTCACGCGGGGATGCCGTGCACTCCCTCACCAGCAGCTTTGAGGGCCTTCTGGATGCATGGGAGGCTTCGGATCAGCTCGGCGCAACGGTGTGGGACGAGGAGACGTTTGCGCTCCGTCGCTCCTGGTCAAAGAACATCGACTTCTACAACCTCTGCTTCCGGTTGATCGGCCTGGCCACGCTGCTCGACATTCCCGAGGTACAGTGGAAGCGGCTGCTGGCGTTGATTGCCAACGAGGGCGAGGATGTCATTCTCGACACGGTGATAGCCCACCGTAGCCCGGAGCGCGGCATCGGCTCACGCGTCTGCTTCCCCAAGGCATACGGCTCGCTTCATAAGGTGCTGCGGGCCGAGCCGGCGGAGCGGCCAATGCTGCTTCAGAAATTCCTGGAAGTCTGGTTCAACGGGCTTGAGCTGGCGGGCCCGGCTGAGATGGATCGTGCTTACAGGACGCCGTACTGGTGGAAGTCATGCGCCGACGAAGCGCATGGCATGAAAGGCGGGTACTTTGGTTGCTGGTGTGTAGAGGCTGCGGTCGTGGCCAAAGTACTGGCGATTGATGACCTCGCCTGTTTGCCGCACCCCCACTATCCCGGTGACTTGCTGATCGACGGACGCAGCCCACGGTATGAAGATGCAGCGTCACCCCTGGAGACAGTTGAAGCTTCTCCCGGTCGTGCTGAGACAAGGAGTTGGTTCGGTCGTTTGCTAGGCAAAGCATCCTCAAAGCGGCGGTAGCGTGAGCGCATCCGCATGCAGGTCGTGAGATCCCCCCTTTTCGTCGGCCTCGCAGCGTGCACTGTCTACAGGCTCAGCAGGGCGCTGAGGTGAAGTGCTCTGGGGCGGCGAGGCTGATGCGTTTCGGCAGCGTGGCAGCGTAAGCAGGTTCTTCCAGCCGCCGCAGTTCTCGCGAGAGCGTGGACGGGCTGCGGTACAGCCGCGCGGCAACGCAGCGAATGCTTGCGCCATTGCTTGGCTTGAGCTGGAGCAGGACGCGCCCCTCCAAGCTCAGATGACTGTACTGTATTCCCATGCGAGCACCCTACGTGATAGCGGGGTGTTGCACTTGGCAGTTGAGTCCAAGAAGCCTCACTGGTTTTATTGGGCGTAAAGCCTTAAAGCTGGTCGCGGGCAAATGGATAGCGTTGACGGGTAGGGCGCTCGATGAGTGGAAGCGTTCATGAAAAGCGTCGGAGATATCAGGATGTTGAGACGAGACCCGGGATTCCCTCTGTCTTACTGGAATGATCGATGTGCCTACCTGGAAGGACGAATTGCAACCCAGTGGAATATCGCCAAGGGCGACGATGTTGATCGCGGGTACCTGCCCCAGTATGTCTTCGACATCGCGGTAAAGCATCTGTCTTTGATGCTGTTGAAGTACTCGCGCGGCGATGAAAAGGAGCAGATCCTCCCGTTGCTGGCCGGTCTTATCGATGCTTGGGAGCAGGCAAACCTGCTTGGTGAGACGGTCTGGACCGACGAGGAAAGGCGCCTTCGCAACGCGTGGCGGGAGAGTCTGGACGCCTACAACAATGCCTTCAATATCGTCGGCTTTGCGTTGCTTCTTGGGGCGACGGATGACCAATGGCGCCGGCTGCTACGGCTGGTTGGCAATGAAGGCGAAGATGCTCTGTTGGACAGAGTAATCGCCTCACGCCAGCCTGGAAGGAGAATTGGTGGGCAGCTATGCCACCCGCAAGCGTACATGTCTTTGCTGGCGGTCACCATGGCAGAGGAATCGGCCCGATCTGAAGGCCTCGCATCGTACGTAGATGGCTGGTTTGCCAGCCTTGAGAATGCCGGACCTTCCACACTGCCTCGCAGCTTCCGTACGCCGTGGTGGTGGACAGCATGCAAAGACCCGACGTTGGCGGCCAAGGGAGCCTATCTCGGCTGCTGGTGCGTGGAAGCTGCTGCGGTGGCCAAGGTGTTCGCCATCGACGATCGCGCAGTGCTGGCGCATCCGCACTATCCGGGTGACCTCATCGAGGGCGGGCGCAGTCCCCGCTATCCAGACGTAGAAGTGCCTGCCGTTTCCGGGCAGCGTCCAGGTCGCCTGGGATGGCTGAGGAGGTGGGCAGGTCGGCTATGAGCGAAGCGCGGGAACGCGTCAGTGGCAGGAGCCGAAAACATGAAGCTCATCCCATCGGTGACGAAGCATCCAAGTTGGCGCTGGAGACCGGTGATGGTTGATCTGAAGCGCGATCCGAAAGGCTCGATGGCATACTTGGAACACGTGGACCGAGTTCTCGCAGTCCACGCTGGAGGCCATGTGGCGTCAGGTGCGCGATGGCATCGAGAACGAGGCGTACAAGCCCCAGTTCCTGTTCGACATTGCCCGGCGTCATGCCGATCTGATGCTGTACCGCTACTCACGCGGGAATGTCGTGCACGCCCTCACCAGCAGCATTCAAGTTCTTCTGGATGCGTGGGAGGCTTCCAGCTGAGATGACCGAGAGGTGCCTGATGAGTGTTTCAAATTTGAGTTTCAGCTTCCTTGATGTGGATTCCGGCGAGGCATCTGATCTGCCCCGAATCGAGGGTTCTTTCATTGCCTACACACCTGAACAGTGGCGTGAGGGGAGCGGAGATGGAATATTCACCTGCACCGATGACGAGAAGGGTGTGGCTGATCTCTACCTCATTGATGATGGCAAGGGAAAGGTATCGGTACGCTACAACCATCGGAAAAATGGTGAGCGCAGTAGTGTGGAGTTTTACTCTGTAGGTGATCGGAGCAGAATTGACACCATTTTGGACGTTGGTGAGGACCAGTTTGTTCCATCAGGCTCGTTGATCGATCCACGCTTGGCTTGGAAGGTACTCAATGAGTTTGTGTCCTCGCCACACGAGATTCCGCAGAGTGTCGAATGGATTTCTTCCCAGGATGTGAACTGGCCTCAAGACTGGTGATGGATGCCTCCAGCGGGCGTCAATCATCCTGCAGATCCCATGGGTGAAGCGGCATCCGTGCTGGCGCTGGACACAGGTAATGGTTGATCTGAAGCGCGATCCGAAAGGCTGGATGGCGTACTGGTACACGTGAACCGAGTTCTCGCAGCCCACGTTGGAGGCCATGTGGCGTCAGGTGCCCGATGGCATCGAGAACGAGGCCAACAAACCCCGGTTACTGTGCGACATTGCCCGGCGTCATGCTGATTCGATGCTGTACCGCTACTCGCGGGGGATGCCGTGCATTCCCTCGCCGGTCAGCGCAGCGGTGCGGAAGCCTGTCCCTGGCAGAGGCCGTGGTGTGCTGGAGACGACCTACGGTAGTGCCTGCTCGCGCCTGCAACGCCGCTCTGCTTAGAATCAGGCCATGACCCGATTCCGCCTGATTCCGCCTGCGCTGCTGGTGTGCGCCCTGGCCGCCTGCAGCAGCACACCGCCCGCGCCACGCAATCCGCTGGCGACATGGGTGCCTTCGCCCAACCACAATGCGCGCACGCCGGTGGTCATCGTGCTGCACCACACCGACCAGACCTCGGTGCGGCAGAGCCTGGCCACGCTGCGGGGTTCCAACAGCGGTGGCAAGGTCAGTGCGCATTACCTCATCGGTGCCGACGGCCACCGTTACCAGCTGGTGTCGGACGAGCGGCGCGCCTGGCATGCCGGGGCAGGGCGCTGGGGCACCATCAGTGACCTCAACTCGGCCTCGATCGGCATCGAGCTGGACAACGATGGCCGCAGCCCGTTCACCGAGGCCCAGATCGCATCGCTGATCGTGCTGCTGCGTGACCTGAGCGAGCGCCTGCGCATTCCGCCGCAGCAGGTCATCGCCCATGCCGATCTCGCGCCGGGCCGAAAGCAGGATCCCAGCCGCTTCTTCCCATGGCAGCGGCTGGCCGAGGCCGGATTCGGCGTCTGGCCGCGTGCGGCCGATGGCCTGCCGCCGCCGGGTTTTGATGCCTGGCAGGCATTGGCGCGGTTCGGCTACCCATTGGAAAACCGTGCCGCTGCGGCAGGCGCGTTCCATCGCCGCTTCCGCGGCCGCGACGATCTGCCACCCGAGCTGGATGCGGAAGATGCGCGCATCCTGCACTCGCTGCTGCTGCAGATGCCGCAGTGAGCCAGGCAATGTGCGCAGGCAGCCACGCTATGATGCAGCGATGACCCAGTCGACGCGCTCCTTGAACCGCAGGCGCTGCAGCCTGCTTGCCCTGGTCCTGCTTGCCGGCTGCACCACCACGCCCGGCGCGAAGCAGGAGGCTGTCGCACCGTCGGCGGGCGCCACCTACGTCGAGGCGGGCTGGTCGGCGCTGCCGCCGGTCAGCGATGCGGACCTGCAGGCCGGCTTTGCGGCCTGGCGCGCGGGCTGCGAGCGGCTGAAGAACGATGCCGCCTGGGCCGCGCCCTGCGCTGCGGCGACGACTGTGGGCACCACGCCGGCGCAGATCCGGCACTTTCTGCAGAACACGTTCGATGTGGTTGCACTGCGCTCGGCAGGCAACCGCGCGGAGGGACTGATCACCGGGTACTACGAACCGATCTACCCGGGCAGCCTGACCCGCACCGCGCGGGCCACCGTGCCGGTGTACGGCGTGCCCGATGATCTGGTGGTGGTGCAGCTGGACAGCGTGTATCCCGAGTTGAAGGGCAAGCGTCTGCGCGGGCGCCTGGATGGCAAGGTACTCAAGCCTTATGACGATGCCGGCAGCATCGCCCGCAATGGTGCCCGCGCGCCGGTGCTGGCCTGGCTGACCGACCCGATGGACCTGCAGTTGCTGCAGATCCAGGGCTCGGGCCGCATCCGCCTGGACGACGGCACGCAGGTGCGCATGGCCTATGCCGAGCAGAACGGTCACCCGTACAAGGCGATCGGGCGCTGGCTGGTCGCGCAGGGCGAGCTGAAGCAGG
>ENA-UOXB01000873-UOXB01000873.1-bioreactor-metagenome-genome-assembly--contig:-NODE-873-length-16187-cov-23.914208_pt1 | contig 16187 bp, 14 predicted proteins | sample MGYA00238158_ERZ761615 | MGnify/ENA primary metagenome ERZ761615 (study PRJEB28904, sample SAMN06267902) | bioreactor metagenome | isolation source: Joint BioEnergy Institute, California, USA... | reverse complement strand
ACGAGCGCCGGCTGTACGAGCTGATCTGGAAGCGTGCGGTGGCCTGCCAGATGATTCCGGCCACGCTCAACACGGTCAGCGTGGACCTGTCCGCCGGCAGCGAACATGTGTTCCGCGCCAGCGGTACCACCGTGGTGGTGGCCGGCTTCCTGGCGGTGTACGAGGAAGGCAAGGACAGCAAGAACGCCGATGATGAAGACGAAGGCCGCAAGCTGCCGGCGATGAAGCCGGGTGACCGCGTGCCGCTGGAACGCATCCTCGCCGACCAGCATTTCACCCAGCCGCCGCCGCGCTTCACCGAAGCGGCGCTGGTGAAGGCACTGGAGGAATACGGCATCGGCCGGCCGTCCACCTACGCCTCGATCATCCAGACCCTGCTGTTCCGCAAGTACGTGGAAATGGAAGGCCGCAGCTTCCGCCCGTCCGATGTGGGCCGCGCGGTGTCCAAGTTCCTGTCCAGCCATTTCACCCGCTACGTGGATTACGACTTCACCGCCAAGCTGGAAGACGAGCTGGATGCGGTCTCGCGCGGCGAGGAAGACTGGATTCCGCTGATGTCGCGCTTCTGGGAGCCCTTCAAGGAGCTGGTGGAAGACAAGAAGGAATCGGTGGACCGTGCCGAGGCCAGCGGCGCCCGCGAACTGGGCACCGACCCGAAGACCGGCAAGCCGGTCAGCGTGCGCCTGGGCCGGTTCGGACCGTATGCGGCCATCGGCAGCACGGCCGAAGACGCCGAGGAAAAGCCGAAGTTCGCTTCGCTGCGTCCCGGCCAGTCGATGCACACCATTTCCCTGGAAGACGCGCTGGAACTGTTCCTGATGCCGCGCGCGCTGGGCCAGGACAACGGTGAGGATGTCAGCGTGGGCATCGGCCGCTTCGGGCCGTTCGCCAAGCGCGGCAGCACCTATGCCTCGCTGAAGAAGGAAGACGACCCGTACACCATCGACCTGGCCCGCGCCGTGTTCCTGATCGAAGAGAAGGAAGAGATCGCGCGCAACCGGATCATCAAGGAGTTCGAGGGCAGCGACATCCAGGTGCTGAACGGCCGCTTCGGCCCGTACATCAGCGACGGCAAGATGAACGGCAAGATCCCCAAGGATCGCGAGCCGGCATCGCTGACGCTGGCCGAGGTGCAGCAGCTGATGGAAGAAACCGGCAAGCCGGTGCGCAAGGGCTTCGGCAAGAAGGCGGCGGCCAAGAAGGCGCCGGCGGTGAAGAAGGCACCGGCAGCGAAGAAGATCGCCACCAAGAAGGTCGCGGCGAAGAAAGCCACCGCCAAGAAAGCACCGGCAAAAAAGGCAACCAAAAAGGTCGCCAAGAAAGCCGTGAAGAAAGCCGCCACGAAGACGGTGGCGAAGAAGACCGCAGCCGCCAACGCCTGACGGAGCCCTGCCATGACCGATCTCAGCCTGGAGACCGCCGTGCAGGCGCTGCGCGCCGGCGGCCTCATCGCCTACCCCACCGAAGCGGTCTGGGGCCTGGGCTGCGATCCCAGCCACCAGCGCGCGGTGGAAGCGCTGCTGCGGCTGAAGCAGCGGCCGATGGCCAAGGGCATGATCCTGGTGGCGGCCGACCTGCAGCAACTGCAGGGTTGGATACGCCTGCAGGCACTGCCCGATGACCGCCAACAGGCGGTGCTGGAGAGCTGGCCGGGTGCCAACACCTGGATCCTGCCGGCCGGGCCGCTGGCCCCGGGCTGGATCACCGGCGACCACACCGGGCTGGCCGTGCGCATCAGCGCCCACCCGCTGGTGGCGGCCCTGTGCCGGGCCTGGGGCGGCCCCCTGGTGTCCACCAGTGCCAACCTGGCCGGCGAGCCGCCCGCACGCACCCGCCAGGAACTGGACCCGCGCCTGCTGGGCCTGTTGAACGGCGTGCTGGATGGCCCGACCGGGGGCCTGGCCCAGCCCACCCCGATCCGTGACGCGCTGAGCGGCCAGGTGTTGCGCCCCTGAGCGCGGACAGGGTGTACACCCGCCGCTGAACGGCGGGTCCGCCACACGCGGCCGTGCATTGCGGCCTCACACCGATGCGCGCACGCTGCGCCCATGAACGCTTCCCGCACCCCGCTCTGCCTTGCCCTGTGCCTGGTCGCCGGTGGTCTGGCCGCCCAGGACGACAACGTACGCGTGTACCGCTGCGTGGGCAGCAATGGCGCCGTGGCCCTGCAGGATTCCCCGTGCCGCAGCGGTCAGCAGCAGGTGCGCGAACTTCAGCGCCCACGCGATCCGCCGCCGCGTGCCGCATCGTCTGCCGGCCCTGCGGCGGCGCCTGCCGCTGCCGCCCCCCCGCGCGAAGTGCGCTATGTGCAGGTCCAGCCGCCGCAACCGATGTACGAATGCGTCAACGCCGACGGGGGCCGCTATGTCAGCGACAGCAACGAAGGCAATCCGCGCTGGGTCTCGGTGTGGGCCGGCGGCGGCTGGCCGGTCCGTGGCGGCGGCTGGCACGGCGGCGGGCCGCGACCGCCGCGGCCGCCGTCCGGACCCCGGCCGGGTGACGGCGATGGCTTCCGCCCGCCCCCGGACCGCGGTGGGCCCGGCGGCCCGCGCCCGCCCCGCGGGCCGCAGTACTACTACGGCGGGGTGCCCGCCGGCAGCGTGCTGGTGCGCGACACCTGTACCGCCTTGCCCCCGCAGGAGGTCTGTGCGCGCGTGCGTGACCGCCGCTGGGAACTGGACCGGCGCTACAACAGCGCGCTGCAGAGCGAACGCGAGGCGATCGTGCGCGAGCAGCGGGGCCTGGATGCACGGCTGGCGCAGGACTGCGATGGCCGGTGAGCGCGCGCCGCCCGCCGGGCGGCAGCGACTACACTAGCGGCATGAAACCAGGGTTGCTGTTCCTGCTGGCGGCGTTGGCCAGCCCGGTGATGGCGCAGGACGCCATCGAATTCCGCTGCACCGACGAGGCCGGCCAGGTGACTGTGCAGGATCGCCCGTGCCCGTCCGGGGCGGCGCAGATCATCCAGCGCAAGGGCGCCTCGGCCGCCGCGACGGTGACCACCGCGGTGGCCGCCGAACCGCGCGTGCTCGACAGCGATGCGCTTCCCGAAGGCGGCTTCGACGTGGACGGACCCGGCCTGCTGGACAGCGATGTGCTGCGCCTGCGGCGCGAGGAGGCGACGCAGCAGGACGCCGCGGACGGGCCGCCGAAGCCGCCGCTGCCGGAGATCTACCAGTGCGTGGGCGCCGATGGCAGCCAGTACCTGCACGAGTATGACGCCGCCCCGCCGCGCTGCGTGGCGCTGACCGTGAGCGGCCTGGGCGGCGGCGTGGTGCCTGCCAATGCCGCCAGCTGCGAAGTGGTGCGCGACACGTGCGAAGCGTTGCCCGAGGCGCAGCGGTGTGGCGCCTGGCAGCAGCGCTTCCGCACCGCACGGGGCCGCGAGCGGTTCGCCACCGAGGGCAACCTGGAAGCGGCCCGCAGTGAGCGCGCACGCCTGCAGGCGGTACTGGACGCCAGCGGCTGTGCCGTGCCGCAGTAAGCGGCCGGCGCGGGGCTAGAAGCCGTTGCGCAGGAAGCCGCCGTCCACCGCGATGCACTCGCCGGTGATGTAGCTGGCGGCCGGCAGGCACAGGAAGGCCACCGCGGCGGCGACTTCTTCCGGCTCACCGATGCGACGCATCGGCGTGCGCTCGATCACCTGATCGTAGTAGTCCGGGTCGGACAACGGACCGGAGGTACGGCGGGTGCGGATGTACCACGGCGCCACCGCATTGACCCGGATGCCGTCCTCGGCCCATTCGGCGGCCAGGTTGCGGGTCATCTGGTGCATGCCGGCCTTGCTCATGCCGTACACCACCCCGCTGCGCACATGGGTCAGGCCGGACACGCTGCCGACGTTGACGATGGACGAGGCGGCATGGCGGGCCAGCAGCGGGTGGGCCAGCCGGCAGAGCTCGAAGGCGGAAAACAGGTTCGTCTCGAAGATGCTCCGCCACTCGTCCTCGCGGTAGGCCAGCGCCGGGCGGCTGACATTGCCGCCGGCGTTGTTCACCAGGATATGCAGGCCATCGGCATGGTCCTGCACCCAGTCCAGCATCTGCTGGCGGTCGTCCTCGTCGGACACATCCGCCGACAGCGCGTGCACCTGCTGCCCGGGAGCGCTGTCGAGCAGCTCATCGCGCGCCACTTCCAGCGCATCGATGTCACGGCCGACGATCAACAGGTCCGCGCCCAGCCCGGCCAGCTCGCGGGCGATCGCCAGCCCGATGCCCGCACTGGCCCCGGTGACCAGTGCGGTCTGTCCCTGCAACCGCCAACGCGCTGCGTTCATGGCCGCGACACCGTCATGCGCAGGATCGTCCGCACCGGCTCAGAAACCACAGAAGCAATACGCCAGCGCCTTCACCGGTGTGCCGGTGCCCTGCTCGCGTGCCGCGTTTTCCACGAAGCGCAGCTGGGTGTCCACTTCCGGCAGGGTGCGTGCCAGGATCAGGCGTGCGACCCCGGACTCACCCAGCATCCAGCTGCCGGCGCGGCTGCCGGCGAAGCCGCCGAGGAACTGCGCGAACGGCGTGGCGGCCTTTTCGATGTAGCGCACGCGGTACGCATCGGCCTTGCCGAGCTTGGCACGGCCGGCCGCATCGGCCACCGCGTCCTTCAGCCCACCGAAGTCGTCCACCAGCCCACGTTCCTTGGCCTGCGCGCCCGACCACACCCGGCCCTGCGCCACCTCGTCCACCGCCTCGATCGGCTTGGAGCGGGCCTGCGCCACGCGGCCGGTGAAATCGGCGTAGCCCTTGTTGATCACCGACTGGATCACCTGGCCCACGGCCGGGTCCATCGGCTTGGTCATGTCGAACGCACCGGCGAACCGGGTGGTGCCCACGCCATCGGTATGCACCCCGATCTTGTCCAGCGCGCGCGCCACGTTCGGCACCATGCCGAAGATGCCGATGGAACCGGTGATGGTGGACGGGTCGGCATAGATGCGGTCGGCATTCATGCTGATCCAGTAGCCGCCCGAGGCGGCCAGGTCACCCATGGAGACCACCACCGGCTTGCCGGCAGACTGCAGGGCCACCACTTCGCGGCGGATCTGTTCGGAGGCGAACACTTCACCACCCGGCGAATCCACGCGCAGCACCACGGCCTTCACGTCCTCATCGTCGCGGGCCTCGCGCAGCAGCGCCGAGGTCGACTCGCCGCCGATGCGACCGGCCGGCAGGTCGCCGCCGCTGATCTCACCGGAGGCCACCACCACGGCCACCTGCGGACGCGCGTCCACCGGGTTGCGGCGCGCATCCAGCAGCGCCAGGTAATCGCCCATGCCGATGTTGCGGAAGCCGCCGTCGGCTTCGTCGTCGGCCTCGCCCCGCTCCACCAGCAGGTCCTCGACCTCCTCGCGGGTCTTCAGCGCGGTCACCAGCTTCTGCTGCAGCGCGAAGCGGGCCAGATCGCCACCGGCGGCGGCCACGCCCTCGGGCAGGGTGTCGATGCCCGCGGCCAGCTGCGCCGGGTCCAGCCGGCGCGCCTTGGCGATATCGCCCAGGTAGCGCTGCCAGACATCATTCATCCAGTACAGATCGGCTTCCTTGGCCTGCGGCGAGGCGGCATCAAGCACGTACGGCTCGGCCGCCGACTTGTACTGGCCCACCTTGAACAGGTGCACGTCCACGCCGAGCTTGTCCTGCAGGCCGGTGCGGAAGTACTGGCGGTAGCGCCCCAGGCCCTCGAGCAGAACCGCGCCCATCGGGTCCAGATAGACCTCGTCGGCCTGCGCGGCCAGCAGATACTGCGACTGCCCCATGCTTTCGCTGAACGCCACGATCTGCTTGCCCGAGGCGCGCAGATCCTGCAGCGCGGCGGCCACTTCGCGCAGCGAGGCGAAACCGGACGGCTCCAGCTTGTCCAGTTCCAGCACCACGCGCTCGATCTTCCTGTCATCACGCGCCGCTTCGATCACGCGGATCAGGTCGCGCAGCTGGACTTCATTGGCACGGCTGTCGCCCATGGCCTTGGCCAGGCTGCGGCTCACCGGATCGCTGCTGAACTGCTCCACCAGCCGCCCTTCCGGGGCGATCACCAGCGTGGTGCGGTCCTGCACGGTCCGGCTGGCACCGGCGCCCATGCCCGCGGCGACGATCAGGCCCGCCAGCAGCAGGAACAACAGCCCGAAGAACAGCAGGTTGAGGATCAACCGCCGGGTGAAGTTCATCACATCCCACAGCCCGATGAAGAAGGCCGCCACCGGATTGCGGCGCGGCGGGGGCAGGGGGGGCACGGTTTGGTTCATGGAGCACTCCGGTTGGCGTCACGCCGTGGCAATTGCAGGTTGAGCATAGCGGCTGCGCGGGGGCAGGACATCGGACACAAGTAAGGGATAGGACGCGGACACGCCATCATGCCGGCATGGCCGTAGCGGCGGCGCGACTGCTGCGCTGCAGGCGCCAGCCCATCAGCACCGCCGCTGCGCTCAGCCCCACGATCAGCCCGATCCACATGCCCTGGGGGCCCATGCCCAGGCCCAGGCCGAGCCCGGCCCCCAGCGGCATGCCCAGGCCCCAGTAGGCGAAGATGGCGATGAACATCGGCACCCGCGTGTCCTTCAGGCCGCGCAGGGAGCCGGCCGCCACCACCTGGATGCCGTCGGGGAACTGGAACGCGGCCGCGTACAGCAGCAGCACCGAGGCCAGCGACGCGACCGCCAGGTCATCGGTGTACACGCCCACGATGGCATCGTGGCCCAGCAGCAGCACCAGCGCGGACAGGGTCTGCGTGCCCAGGATGATGGTATAGCCAGCCCAGACGGCACGGCGCACGCCCGCCCCGTCGTTGCGGCCCACCGCATGCCCCACCCGCACGGTGGTCGCTTCGGCCAGGCCCATCGGCACCATGAAGCACAGCTGCGCCACGTTGATGGCGATCTGGTGCGCGGCCGCTTCGTTGGCGCCGAGACGGCCGATCAACAACGCGGTGACGATGAACAACCCGCCTTCCATCAGCACCGTGATGCCGATCGGCAGGCCGGTACGAAGCAGGTCGCGGATGGCGGCCCAGCGCGGCGGCTCGAAATGGGCGAACAGCTGCAGATGGGCAAAGCGCTTGGTGCGCCACAGATACGCGGCGAAGGTGAGCGCCTGCACCCACATGGTCACGGCCGAGGCGATGCCCAGCCCTTCGGCACCCAGCTCCGGGAAGCCGAGCGCGCCGTTGGCCAGCACGTAGCCGAGCGGCGCCAGCACCAGCAGCCCGCCGAAGCCGATCAGCATGGTCGGCAGGGTCCAGTGCATGCCTTCGCTGAGGTAGCGCATGCAGAAGTACAGCGTGAGCGCCGGCCCGCCCCAGCGCACCGCATGCAGGAACGCGGTGGCCCCCGGCACGATCTCCGGGGCGATGCCGAAGGCCGGCAGCAGCGGTGGCACCACGCTGAGGAAGGTGAACATGACCAGACCCAGGGCCAGCGCCAGCCACAGCGCCTGGCGGAACAGCGGGCCGATCTCGCGTTCGCGCCCGGCGCCATGCAGCTGCGAGACCGAGGCGGTCAGCGAGATCAGCGTGCCGATGGGGATCAGCAGCGGCAGCCACAGCAGCGCGGTGCCGATGGTGACCGCAGCCAGCGTGTGCGTGCCGTGGTGGCCGGCAATGACGTTGTCAACGAAGGAGATCAGGCCGGTGGAGACGTGGCCCAGGACCAGTGGCAGCGCCAGCAGGCCGGTCGCCCCGACTTCCTTGGCGAAGCGGGGTGTGGAGGGAGAGATGGACATGTGGAAACCGCGGAACGACAACTACGGTTGCGCGCGAAGGGCACAGGCACCGGGTTGCGGGCCGCCATCTTAGTCCGCAGCCCGCGCCCGCGCCATGCCGGATGCGGCGGTTGCGCGCCCCGTGGGGCGCAGCGTTCAGCGCCCCGCCTGCTCCTGCAGCCAGCGGTCGCGCTGGCCCGGGGCGACGGCCAGAAACGCGCTGCGCACCGCATCGCGCTGCTGGGGCGGCGTGCGCTGCGACACCAGGGCCAGCTGCGCCACCTGCGCGCGGCTGAGCTGGCGCAGCACCGCCAGCGCCGGCTCGCGCTGCTCGGCCGGCAGGAAACCGAACAGCCCCTGCAGCCGGCCGAAGTACTCGCCCAGCAACGGCCCCAGCCGCCAGCCATCGCGGAAGGCCTGGTCCTGCGCGTTGAACTGGTCACGCAGGGTCTGCTGCTGGGCGGCGGGCAACGCGGCGAAGCGGCCGGCGGCGTCGCGCACCTGCTGCCGTTCGGCTTCGCTCAGGCTGCGCCACGCCGCGTAGTGGGCACGCCGTTCGCGCTGCTGGTCGTCACTGAGCTGCTGCCAGCCCGGCGCGGCCGCCGGCGTGGTGGGCACCGGGCCCGGCCCGGCGCTGCCAGGCAACGGCAATGCGGTACGGTCCGGCGCAGCCGCCGCCAGCAGCGGAAGCAACAGCAGGGCAGGCAGGAGGCAGACGGACCTACTCATCGGCAGCGGTGGTTTCCAGCCCGGCAGCGGCCGGTTCGGGGCGGCTCGGCCGCGCCTGTGATTCATCCACCGGCAGCGGTCCGCCGGCGGCGAACCAGGCGTGCAGATCGGCATCGGCCACCTGGGCGAAATCAGGATCGGCGAGCATGGCGGCATCGTCGCTGGCCATCGGGTCGATACCGGCCGGCGCCACCTTCGGCGCTTCGCGCTCCAGCGGTTCCACGGTGACGGCCGCATCGCTTCCCGGCGCGGCCGCGTCGGCCGCGGGCGCCGACCAGTGGCGCCAGCCGAGTGCGGCGGCCAGCACCACCACGGCACTGGCCACCAGGATCAGCGGACCGCGCCAGCGTGGCCGGGAGGGCCGGCGCCGGCGCACCGCGGGGCGTTCGTCCTTGTGCTGGACCGCGCGCCAGGAGGCCGGTGCGGCACTGCCGGTAGCGGCGCTGGCCGAGGGCTGGTGCAGCTCCTGCAGGCGCTGCGGCGGCAGATCGCGGATGCGCTGCTGGACCTGTTCGGCCAGCGCGCGCCAGCCCGCCGCATCGGGCCTGCCGGCGGCGTCGCGCGGGCAGGCCTCGGCCAGTGCGTGCTGGTAATCGTCCACGCTGGCATCGAGGATGCGTGCGGCGGTGTCTTCATCCAGGCCTGCGCCGATGCGCAGCAGCAGCGCCAGCCGCACCATCGGGCTCAGCCCGGCCAGGTGCTGCAGGGCGGGCTCCCACTGGGCGTCGGGGGTCTCGCGCAGCGCCTGGCGGGCTGCCAGCAGCGCCCAGAAGCGCGGCGGCCACTGTGCCATCGGCAGGTCGCTGGCGACTGCGGCGAAGGCCCGCATCACCGCGACCAGGGCCTGCTCGGCGCGTGCGGCATTGCCGGCCTGCAGCTCGGCAACGACCAGTGCGCGGCGCTCGACGCCGCGAAGGAATGCAGACAGGGCGCCGGCTGCGGTGGGGGAACGTGAGGCGGACGCAGCCGTCATCGGGTACTCCTGGAATTCACGGCAGATGATAACGGGTGACCCTCGCAAACGCGGAGGCCTTGCGCGGGAAGCACGTTCGTGCTGCAGGTTGTGCACAGCACCAGACCCGTAGGCCCCGGGCGGGCGCTGAACCGGGAATTCATCGTGCTGCAACAGTGTTTCACGCGCATCCTGTTGTTTTATATGCGGTTTTTCTTATGGCTATTTTTTGTCCAGCGCAAGCTTTGGCGTGGCGCTATCGGCACTTGGCGGATTCTGCCTGTGCTAACACACAGAGTTATCCACAAAAATTGTGGATAACCCTGAATCTCCAACGGCCACGGATATTTAGCCGGTATTCAAGCTTCACCGCTGCGCGTGCACATCCCTGAACACGTACGCGGCGGCGCGCGGGGCGGCCGCTACACTGTGCCCATGCCCGACCCTGTCACCCCCCTGCGCGTTGCCCTGCCGGTGCCGCTGCCGCAGCTGTTCGACTACCTGCCACCGGCCGATGAGACCGTGCTGGCCGACCCGGAGGCCAGCGTGGGGCGCCGCCTGCAGGTGCCGTTCGGGCCCCGCCAGCTGGTCGGTGTGGTGGCCGGGGTGGGCAGTACCGAGCCGGGCACCGCGCTGCGCGCGGCAACCGCCTGGCTGGACCCGGAACCGCTGCTGCAGGGCGAACTGTGGCAGAGCCTGCGCTGGCTGGCGCGTTACACCCATGCGCCGTTGGGCGAGGTGCTGGCCACGGCCCTGCCCGGCCCGCTGCGGCGTGGCGAGCCCCTGCCCGACACCCACCGCCTGGGCTGGCAGCTCACTGCCGCCGGCCAGGCCCAGCGCGAAGCGCTGCGCGCCGGGAGCCGCCCGCGCCAGCTGGCCGAATGGCTGGCACACCAGGTGGTGGACGAAGACGTGCTGCAGGCACGCATGGACGGCTGGCGGGCCGCCGCACGCAGCCTGGCCAAGCGCGGCCTGGCCGAACAGGTCGCGCTGCGCGTGGCGCTGCCGCAGGCGCAGCCCCTGCCAGGCCCCACGCTCAATCCCGAGCAGGCGCAGGCGGTCGCGGCGATCACCGCCGCCGACGGCTTCCAGCCCTTCCTGCTGGACGGGGTGACCGGCAGCGGCAAGACCGAGGTGTACCTGCAGGCGATCATCCACTGCCTGGCGCAGGGCCGCCAGGCGCTGGTGCTGGTCCCGGAGATCGGCCTGACCCCGCAGACCCTGGCGCGCTTCCGCAGCCGCCTGGGCATCGCCGTGCACGCACTGCATTCGGGGTTGAACGACAACGAGCGCGCGCGCGTGTGGGCAGCAGCGTGGCGCGGCGAGGCACGGGTGATCGTCGGCACGCGCTCGGCCATCTTCACCCCGCTGCCGCAGGCCGGGCTGCTGATCGTGGATGAAGAGCACGACACCAGTTACAAGCAGCAGGACGGCATGCGCTACCACGCGCGTGATTTCGCCCTGGTGCGGGGCAAGGCGCTGGGCATCCCGGTGCTGCTGGGCAGCGCCACGCCGGCGCTGGAAACGCTGCACAACGCCCACGCCGGGCGCTTTGCCCACCTGCGGCTGAAGCAGCGTGCCGGCGACGCGCGGCCACCGCGCGTGCGGATCCTGGATGTGCGCAAGCGACCGCTGCGCGATGGGCTCTCGCCGGAGGTGCTGGAAGGTATCACCCGGCACCTGGCCGCCGGTCAGCAGGTGCTGGTGTTCAAGAACCGCCGCGGTTATGCGCCGGTGCTGCTGTGCCATGACTGCGGCTGGACCGCGCCGTGCCAGCGCTGCGATGCACCGATGACCGTGCATGGCGCCGGGCGCCGCCTGCAGTGCCACCACTGCGGCGCGCGGCAGCCGGCACCGCTGGCCTGCCCGGCCTGCGGCAGCCTGGCGCTGCAGCCGCAGGGCATCGGCACCGAACGGCTGGAGGAACACCTGGTGCAGGCGTTTCCGCAGGTGCCGGTGCTGCGCATCGACCGCGGCACCACCGCGCGCCGCGATGCGCTGGAACAGCAGCTGGCAACGCTGGGCGACCAGCCCGGCATCCTGGTCGGCACGCAGATCCTGGCCAAGGGCCACGACCTGCCCAAGCTGACCCTGGTGGTGGTGGTGGGCATCGACGAAGGCCTGTTCTCGGCGGATTTCCGTGCCGGCGAAAAGCTGGCCCAGCAGCTGATCCAGGTGGCCGGGCGGGCCGGCCGCGCGCGCGATCCCGGTGAGGTCTGGCTGCAGACCCACCACCCCGGCCACCCGCTGCTGGAAACCCTGGTCCACGGTGGCTACCACCCCTTCGCCCAGGCCGAGCTCAACCAGCGCCAGGCCGCGGGCTTTCCCCCGTTTGCGCATCTGGCCCTGCTGCGTGCCGAGTCCCAGCAGGTGGAGCAGGCCAACGCCTTCCTGCGCGCCGCGCGTGACCTGCTGGGCGATGTGCCCGCGCTGGAGGCGTATGGCCCGATGCCCGCGCCGATGCCGCGCCGGGCCGGCTACCAGCGCACCCAGCTGCTGCTGTCGTGTGCCCAGCGCCCGCCGCTGCATGCGGTGCTGGACCGGGTGGTCCCGCAGTTGTACGGCCTGCCGGAGGCACGCAAGGTGCGCTGGTCGCTGGATGTGGACCCGACCGACCTGTACTGAGGCCGGCCGGCGTCAGGTGAGCGCGGTCATCACCGCGCGCGCGTAGGCCGGCCGCTGCTGCAGGCGTTCGTACCAGCCGGCCAGGTGCGGCAGCGGCGGGCGCTGGATCGGCATTTCGTACCAGGCATAGACCAGCGCGCCCAGCGGGATATCGCCCATCGCGAAGGCATCGCCGGACAGCCACGGCTGCCCGGCCAGGGCCGCATCGGCAATGGCCAGGCACTCGCCGGCACGCACCACGGCGGCGTTGATGCGCGTTTCGTCGCGGTCCGCCGGCGCGGTGCGCAGCACCCCCCAGACCAGCTCGCTGTACAGCGGCATCACCCGCGAGGTGGTCCAGTCCATCCACTTCTCGGCCTGGGCGCGGGCCATCGCGTCTTCCGGGTACAGCGTGCCCAGCGCGTAGCGCGCGGCCAGGTAACGCACGATCGTGTTCGATTCCCACAGCGGCAGGCCCTGGTCCTCGATCGCCGGCACCAGCTGATTGGGGTTCATCGCCCGGTACTGCGGCGTCTGCGTGCCGCCGCACGGGCCGCCGACCTGGATCGATTCGTAGGCAATACCGATCTCCTCGGCACACCACAGCACCTTGCGCACATTGCCGGAATTGTGGCGGCCCCAGATCTTCAGCATGGCATCGTCCTGCACGGTAGCGAGCGGCCACGATACGCCTGCCGTGGCCCGCTGCGCACGCGCCTAGCGGCCTTTGCCCGGCGACTTCTTCGGCAGCACGCGCACCCAGGTGGACTTGCCGTCCTTCTTCAGCTCGAACAGCCCGATGGCCGCCAGCAGATCGCTGAGCTTGCCGTAGCCGTAGTTGCGCGGATCGAACGAGGCCTGGTTGCCGATCTGGCTGCCGACCGGCCCCAGGTGCGACCAGCCGTCCTCGCCTTCGGCCGATGCCACCGCACGGCGCAGCATCTTCACCAGGCGGCTGTCGCCACGCATCTCCGCCCCGCTCTTGCGCGGCGGCGCGTCGTCGCCACCGCCATGCCCGCCCTGCGGCTCCTGGCTGCCCCCCTGCTCTGCCGCGCTGGGTTCGGCCACCGTCTCGGGGCCGTTGGAATGGCTCTGCCCCAGCGCCTCCAGATAGGTGAACTGCGAACACGCGTTGACGAACGGCAGCGGCGTCTTCTTCTCGCCGAAGCCATACACCTTCACCCCGTCGGTGAGCAGCCGCATCACCATCGGGGTGAAGTCGGCATCGCTGGAGACGATCGCAAAACCGTCCAGGTTGCGTGCGTACAACAGGTCCATCGCATCGATGACCATGGCCATGTCCGAGGCGTTCTTGCCCTTGCTGTAGGCGAACTGCTGCACCGGCCGGATGGCGTATTCGTGCAGCACCGCTTCCCAGCCCTTCAGTCGTGGGCTCTTCCAGTTGCCGTAGGCGCGGCGGACATTGGCCACGCCGTGGCGCGCCACTTCGGCCAGCACTTCATCGATCTTCGAGGCCGGTGCGTTGTCCGCATCGATCAACAGGGCAATGCGCTTTTCCGTTTCGCTCATGGGCTCCTCGCGGGTGGCTGCCTGAATCCGAGTATCACCCACGGGCAGCGCAGCGGACGTGACAGCGCCCGGCCATGCGAAGATGACCCGCGCTTCCCCACGCCCCCACGGAGTGAGTTGATGAGTCGCGAACGCGTTCCCCACCTGGTCGTCATCGGCGGCGGTTTCGCCGGCCTGTGGGCCACCCGAGCCCTGGCACGTGAGCGCATCCGCATCACCCTGCTCGACCGCCGCAACCACCATCTGTTCCAGCCGTTGCTGTACCAGGTGGCGACCGCCGGCCTGTCCGCGCCGGACATCGCCGCGCCCCTGCGGCACATCCTGGGCCAGCAGCGCAATGTGGAGGTGCGCCTGGGCGAAGTGGTGCACATCGACAAGCAGGCGCGACAGGTCCGCCTGGCCGATGGCAGCACCGTGGGGTACGACACCCTGCTGCTGGCCAGCGGCGCCACCCATGCCTATTTCGGCCACGACGAATGGGCTGCCGATGCGCCCGGGCTGAAGACCCTGGACGATGCGCTGGCGCTGCGGCGCAAACTGCTGCTGGCATTCGAGCGCGCCGAGGCCGAACCGGACCCGGCCAGGAAGGCGGCATGGCTGAGCTTTGCCGTGGTGGGCGGTGGCCCGACCGGGGTGGAACTGGCCGGCACGCTGGCCGAGATCGCCCGCCACACGCTGCGCAACGAGTTCCGCCATATCGACCCGGCCAGCGCGCGCGTGCGCCTGGTCGAGGCCGGCCCGCGGGTGCTGTCCAGCTTCCCCGAGGTGCTCTCGCTGAAGGCGCGCCGGCAGCTGGAAAAGCTGGGCGTGGAGGTGCTGACCGGCACGCCGGTCAGCCACATCGACGGCCAGGGCTTTACCCTGGGCGAAACGTTCGTGCCGGCGCGCACGGTGGTGTGGGCCGCCGGTGTGGCGGCCTCACCGCTGGCGCGCACGCTGGAGGTGCCGCTGGACCGGGCCGGGCGCGTGCAGGTGCAGCCGGACCTGACCGTGCCCGGGCACCCGGAGGTGTTCGTGGCCGGTGACCTGGCCGCGCTCACCCAGCCCGATGGCCGGCCGGTCCCCGGCGTGGCGCCGGCGGCCAAACAGATGGGCCGGCACGTGGCTGACACGATACGCGCGCGCCTGCGCGGCAAGGACGGCGTGGGCGCGTTCCGCTACGCCGACTACGGCAACCTGGCCACCATCGGTCGCATGGCGGCCATCGTGCACCTGGGCCGGCTGCAGCTCTCCGGCGTACTGGCCTGGTGGTTCTGGCTGGCCGCGCACGTGTTCTTCCTGATCGGCTTCCGCAACCGCATCGTGGTGCTGCTGAACTGGGCCGTGGCGTACTGGAGTTACCAGCGCAGCGCGCGGATCATCCTGGGCGATGACCAGGAGGATCGCCCCACGACGGATTAGCCGACCGGCCCGGCCGCGTCGGCAGCGGGCTGCTGCAGCCAGGCGAGCTTGCGCTGGCGTGGCTGCCGCTTCAGTGCCCACTCCGCACGTGAGGCGGTGGCACGGTCGGGATACTGGCGCACGGCCAGCACCCGCAGCGGCGGGCGGGCGCGGGTGTAGCGCGCGCCCTTGCCGGCCACATGCGCGGCGAACCGGGCCGCCACATCGGTGCTGATGCCGGCGTAATAGCTGCCATCCCGGCACTCGAGCAGGTACAGGAACCACGGGACGGTCGGGCGGGCCATGGACCGATTATCGCCTGTTGCAGTGCAGCGGTTACACTGGCCCCGGATGCAGGAGAGAGGTACCCCGCCGGTACCCGCCGAAGGCGCAGGCTCCCATGATCGCTCAGGCCGGTGGGCTGGAATCCCACCAACCATGCATCCGCATCGCCGAGCTGGAGAGAGGTCGCCGGGCATGCCCGTGCCGGCCCGCCGAAGGGGCACGCGGCAGACGCCGCTGAACTCTCAGGCAAAAGGACAGCGGGAGCGGCACCGGTCACTGCACCTCCCTCGCGGCCACAGGCCGTGGCGGCGCGCGTGCGTGGCCGGCCTCCCCCTGCTCCGGAGCCTGTACATGCTGCTGTCCATCATCTATCTCATCGCCATTTCCGCCGAGGCCATGACCGGCGCGCTGGCGGCCGGCCGGCGCCGCATGGATCTCTTCGGCGTGGTGATGATCGCCTGCGTGACCGCCCTGGGCGGAGGCTCGCTGCGCGACATCCTGCTGGGCCATTACCCGCTGGGCTGGGTGAAGCACCCGGAGTACCTGGGCTTCACCATCTGCGCCGCGCTCATCGCCACCTGGGTGGCGCGCTGGATGCACCACTTCCGCCGCACCTTCCTGGTCCTGGATGGGCTGGGCCTGATCGCCTTCACCCTGATCGGCTGCGCCATCGCGCGCGGGGCCGGGCATGCGCTGCCCATCGTATTGATCGCCGGCATGCTCACCGGCGCCTTCGGCGGGGTGCTGCGTGACATCCTCTGCAACGAAGTGCCGCTGATCTTCCAGAAGGAGCTGTACGCGATCATCTCGCTGCTCACCGGCGCGATGTACCTGCTGCTGCTGCACTGGGGCGTGGCCGATGCCACGGCCATCCTGTGCTGCCTGGGCGGTGGGTTCGCGGTGCGCCTGCTGGCCATCCATTACCGCTGGGAAATGCCCAAGTTCGTCTACCACGACGAAGTGCACTGAGCGCCGCGCCAGCGCGCACGCTGCACCACCCCGGCGATGGACCTGGCGCC
>ENA-UOXB01000872-UOXB01000872.1-bioreactor-metagenome-genome-assembly--contig:-NODE-872-length-16201-cov-9.854391_pt1 | contig 16201 bp, 12 predicted proteins | sample MGYA00238158_ERZ761615 | MGnify/ENA primary metagenome ERZ761615 (study PRJEB28904, sample SAMN06267902) | bioreactor metagenome | isolation source: Joint BioEnergy Institute, California, USA | place... | reverse complement strand
AGAAGCTTTCCGGCAGTGGCTGTTGCGCGCCGGCCTGGCGCAGATCGTTGATCGCTGGCAACAGCAGCTCGGGCATTTCCTGGCGATGGGCGTCGACGTTTTCCAGGTAGCGACGCAGCACATGCAGCGCGTTGCTCAGCGCCGCGAGTTGTACATCGCGCTCCTCGCCGGCACCAGCGGGTATGTCGGTGGCCTGGTCGAGCACTTCCTGCGCCAGCAGTTCGGCGCCTGCCAACTCGATCAGATTGAGCGTACCGCGCACCTGGTGCAGGCTCTCCACCGCCTGCTGCAACAGGCTGCCGTTATGCCGCTCGGCGATGAAGTGCTCAAGGCTCTGCTCGGCTTCCTCCATGGTCACGAACAGCTCGTCGCGCACCAGGTTCAGCGATGTGGCTCCACTTACCATGCGATAGGCCTCGCAACGAACATCAGCGAATACGGCATCAGTCGGCGAACTCCGGCTTCTGCTTGGTCATGTGCGCTGACATGGCCAGGCGCAGGTCTTCGGATTGGAGCATCGCGGCGTTCCAGGTGGCGATATATTCCAGGCCGTCGTCGACGCGGTGATCGCGCATGTAGCGAATCATTTCCTTGGTACCGCGTACGGCAATCGGCGACTTGGCAGCGATCTGTGCGGCAATGTCCATTACCCCGGCCAGCAGGGCCTCCTGATCTTCATAGATGCGGTTGACCAGGCCGATGCGAGCCGCCTCGTGGCCGTCGATGCTGCGTCCGGTGTAGGCCAGCTCACGCATCATGCCGTCGCCGATGATGCGCGGCAGGCGTTGCAGGGTGCCGACATCGGCAGCCATGCCCATATCGATTTCCTTGATCGAGAACTGCGCATCGACAGTGGAATAGCGCATGTCGCAGGCGCTGATCAGATCGATGGCACCACCGATGCAATAACCCTGGATGGCCGCCAGCACCGGCTTGCGGCAGTTGTCGACAGCATTGAAGGAGGCTTGCAGTTCGAGAATCTTGCGACGCAGCGCGATGGCGTTGCGACCGACGTCCTTGCCCAGTTGGGCGCCGACCGACGCCAGCAGCATCAGGTCAATGCCTGACGAGAAGTGCTTGCCTGCCCCGGAGAGCACCACCACACGCACTGCATCGGTGTCGTCGACCCATTGGAAGATCTCGATGATCTCGCGCCAGAAGTCGGCATTCATGGCATTGATCTTGTCCGGACGGTTGATCTGCACGTGGGCGATCTTGTCCACCAGCTCGACGCGGAAGGCTTGATAGTCGGACATGGCAGGCATCCTCAGCCGCGGCTTGGCAGCACAGTAATTATTTTGTGATTAATAACCGAGCAACTATAACAAGCGCGCCATAAAAGTCGATGCTTGCCACTGTGACACAGGGCACGCCCCGGCACGTTAGCAACAGCTTTGAATGTCAGAGATAAGAGATTGATCTGTCGAGGATCTTACGCCTCGACAGATTCGCCCACTATTTATTCGACCAGGCAGTCCACGCAGTACTCGCCCGCTTCGGTTTGCAGGCCATGCACGTCGATGTCGAAACCCGGGAAGGCCTGATCGAAGGTTCTGGCGAATGCCAGGTAGTCGAGAATCGAGCGCGTCGCCGCCGTGAAGCGTTCGCCCGGCATGATCAGCGGAATGCCTGGCGGATAAGGCACCAGCATCACTGCAGCGATACGCCCCTGCAACTGATCGATAGGCACCGCCTCCACCTCACCGCGCACCAGCCGGTCATAGGCGTCGGCTGGTTTGATCGCCAGCTCAGGCAAAGCCGTGTACATGCTCTTCAGCGCCTTGGCCGTGGCGTTTTCGCGGTAGCAACCGTGCAACGCGTCACACAGGTCACGCAGGCCCATACCCTGATAACGCCCACCGCCCGCGTGGGCGATGGAGGGCAACACATCGATCAGCGGCAGGTTGGCATCGTAGCTGCGCTTGAACTCCAGCAACTCGGTCAGCAGCGTGCTCCACTTGCCCTTGGTGATGCCCATGGAGAACAGCACCAGGAAGGAATACAGACCGGTCTTCTCGACCACCAGGCCGCGCTCCCAGAGGAACTTGCTGACCACCGCGGCGGGAATGCCACGTTCGTCGAGTCGGCCGCCGGCGGTCAGGCCGGGCATCACCAGAGTCACCTTGATGGGGTCGAGCAGCACGTAGTCTTCGGCCACGTCACCGAAACCGTGCCAATCAGCCTCGGGCTGCAGCAGCCAGTCTGGCGTCGCCACATCGTCGGTGCCTTCGGTCTGCGGCGGCTGCCAGATGCTGAACCACCAGTCCTCGCTGCTCAGGCTCTGCCCCAGGTTGGCCAGGGCCCGGCGAAAGCTCAGGGCTTCGTCGAAGGTTTCCTGAATCAGCGAGCGCCCGGCCGGCCCTTCCATCATCGCCGAGGCCACATCCAGCGAGGCGATGATGCCGTACTGCGGCGAAGTGGAGATGTGCATCATGAAAGCTTCGTTGAAGCGGTCACGGTCCAGTTGGCGCTGGCCGCCATCCTGCACGTGAATCATCGACGCCTGACTGAACGCCGCCAGCAGCTTGTGCGTGGAATGGGTGGTGAACACCAGCGGCGACTGCTCGTCACATTGGGTGCCCATGCCATAACGGCCGGCGTAGAACTCATGGAACGCCGCATAGGCATACCAGGCCTCATCGAAATGCAGTACTTCGACCGAATCACCAAGGGCCTGCTTGACCATCTCGGCGTTGTAGCAGAGCCCGTCATAGGTGGAGTTGGTCACCACCGCCAGCTTGACCTTGGGTGCACGACCGCGAGCTAGCGGGCTGGCGTCGATCTTGGCCTGGATCGACTCCCTGCTGAACTCGGAAAGCGGAATCGGCCCGATGATGCCCAGCTCGTTACGCTCGGGGCACAGATACAGAGGAATCGCGCCGGTCATGATGATCGAATGCAGGATCGATTTGTGGCAGTTGCGATCCACCAGCACCAGATCATCGCGACCGACCATGGAATGCCAGACGATCTTGTTCGCCGTCGAGGTCCCGTTGATCACGAAGAAGGTATGGTCGGCGCCAAAGTTGCGCGCGGCACGAGCCTCAGCTTCGGCCAGCGGGCCAGTGTGGTCGAGCAGCGAACCCAGCTCCGGCACAGAGACCGACAGGTCGGAGCGCAGGGTGTTTTCGCCAAAGAACTGGTGGAAAGCCTGGCCGACCGGACTCTTGCGATAGGCCACGCCACCGCCATGACCCGGCGTATGCCAGGAATAGTTGGATTGCGCGGTATGTTGCACCAATGCCTTGAAGAAGGGCGGCAGCAGACCATCAAGGTAATTGTGCGCCGCCCGCGCAACCTGCCGGGCCAGAAAGGACACGGTGTCTTCGTAGAGATAGAGGATGCCGCGCAGGTGGTTGAGATCGGCCATGGCCTCGGCAGGCGCGTTCTCGATGGTGACCTGCTCGCCCAGGGCGAAGATCGGCAATTGTGGCGCCCTCACCCGGGCCACACGGATCAGTTCGACCATGTCCTGCAACAGGCGGCTGTTCTCCCCCGCTCCCTCGGCGGCCACCAGAATGCAGGCCAGACCGTGATGGGTGGAGGCGACGATGCGCCCCTCGGCGGCGCTCGCCGTGGGCAGGATGCTGAATCCGTCCTGAGTGAGCTCCTGCGCGATGGCGCGCACACGATCACCGGCCACGGTATCGGCCTTGATATCGCGGTGCACGATTAGGACGGGAAACTTGAGATCTTTATACATTGTGACGTCCTGAAGGCTGGCAGGCTTAGCCTGCCCATCACTTCAGGTTAGAGGCTCGCCCTGATCGGCGGAACCCCCTGTGCATCACGCTATAACAAAAGGTCGCAATTGCGCTGTTCGGTTATTCCGGCGACTTTTCCAGCTGAGCCCACAGCGATGGACCGCCAGCGGATTTCTCGATCACGGCCAGGCGCGCCATATGGGCCGCGAGCTCTTCCTCACTGGCACGAATTACGCGAGTACGCGGGCGCGCAGGGTCCAGGCGGCGAATCGGCGTAGCCTGCTGGCGCCCGCTGCCATCGCCGTCAGCACCATCACCCGCCAGGGAGAGATTGGTCTGCCCTCCCGTCATCGCCAGGTAGACGTCGGCAAGAATCTCCGAGTCGAGCAAGGCGCCGTGCAGTTCGCGGTTGGAGTTGTCGACGCCGTAACGCTTGCACAGCGCGTCGAGACTGTTGCGCTGCCCCGGATGGCGCTCACGCGCCATCATCAGGGTATCGAGCACCGAGCAATAGTCACTGACGTCAGCGCGTTCGCTCTGTCCCAGCAGGGCGAACTCGTTGTTGATGAAGCCAACGTCGAACGCCGCGTTGTGAATGATCAGTTGGGCGCCCTTGATGAACTCGTAGAATTCATCGGCGACCTCCCGGAAGCGCGGCTTGTCGGCCACGTATTCGTTGGTAATGCCGTGAACCGCGATGGCGCCTTCGTCGATCTCGCGATCAGGGTTGAGATAGACATGGAAATGACGCCCGGTCAGGCGACGCCCCAACAACTCGACACAACCGATCTCGATGATGCGGTGCCCGTCGGTGACCGGCATACCCGTGGTTTCGGTATCCAGCACCACATAGCGCTTGACGGTATTCTCGGTTGTCACGCCTTGCCTCTCCAATCTATTCGGGTTGTCGCACATTCAAGCGCGGCATATTAACTCATGTGACCTAACGCGCCGAACGCACCTCGTCGACCCCACGATTGGCCAACTGGTCCGCTCGTTCGTTGCCGGGGTGGCCGGTATGGCCACGCACCCACTGCCAGCTCACCTGATGACGATTTACTTCCTCGTCCAGCTTCTGCCAGAGGTCGGCATTTTTCACCGGTTCTTTCGAAGCCGTCTTCCAGCCGCGCTTCTTCCAGTTCGGCAGCCATTCCTGAATACCCTTCATCACGTACTGCGAGTCGGTCACCAGCTTGACCGAACAGGGCCGGGTCAATGCGATCAGGCCGGCGATCGCCGCCATCAGTTCCATGCGATTGTTGGTGGTATTCGGGTCACCGCCCCACAATTCCTTTTCTGCGCCTTTATAGACCAGCAGCGCACCCCAACCTCCGGGACCAGGATTGCCCTTGCAGGCGCCGTCGGTGTAGATCACCACTTCATCGGTTTCGGACATTCATAAGCTCTGTACAGATTTGACGGGCCCGGGCATGGCCTTTAGTTGTCGACGTCTCGCCGACTGATCTTGGCCACCGGCATCGGCAGCAACTTGCCCATTGGCTCACGGCGCGACTGCCGCAAGGGGCGCAAGCCGACCACCAGTTTGCGCGCCACCAACAGGTAGAAGCCGGCACCCGGCAACTGCCAGGCATCGCCCCAGCGCTCCATTCGTCGCAGGCGCATTTGCCAGGCCAGCGAAGCGAGCGGCGGACGATAGCACCCGAAGCGGCGTTTCTCCAACGCGAAGCCCAGCAGGCTCAGCCAGTCACCGACACGACTGGGTGCAATGCAGCGCGCCCTGGCCAGGCCATCCTGAGCGAACAGGCGGCGCACACCCCAGGTGCTCCAGGGATGGATACCCAGGACCAACAGATGTCCGCCAGGCCTGACGCTGCGGGCCGCCTCACGCAACAGACCATGCGGTGACAGACTGAAATCGAGGCCGTGCTGCAGCACCACCACATCGGCAGCGTGCTCGCCGAGGGGCCAGGATTGTTCTTCACAGACGATCTGCACCCCCGGCATCGGCGCGCCAAGGCGAACGTTGTGCTGGATCTGACCGGCCTTGGGCGGGCCCTCGGCGCCTGGGCCAAAGCTCACCAGATAACCGCCGAAGAAACGTGCCAACTCTTCCTCCAGCAAGCGTCGTTCTTCCTCGAGCAACAGTTGCCCAAGCGGCCCGGCTAGCCAGTTGCGCGCCTCGCCGACGAGCTTGAGCCACTCCGGGTCAGCCTGGGCGAATGCCTCATCAGTCATCGCTGCCTCCGCATGACAGGTTCTGCATGTCGTGTCTAAGATGCACCTTTATCAACAGCTTAGCGACCCGCAATGATTCAGATCGACGCGTTGCCCGCCTTCAATGACAACTATATCTGGCTGCTGCAGGATACCGACACCAGGCGCTGCGCCGTGGTCGACCCCGGTGATGCAGCGCCGGTGCAGGCCTGGCTGGAGGCTCACCCGCAGTGGCAGCTCAGCGATATCCTGATCACCCACCATCACTTCGATCATGTCGGCGGCGTCGAGAAGCTGAAGAGCGCCACTGGCGCACGTGTTGCCGGCCCGGCGGCAGAAAAGATTCCGGCTCGCGACCTCGACCTGAACGACAACGATGAGATCGTCGTGCTCGGTCTGCGTTTCCAGGTCATGGCCGTGCCGGGCCACACGCTCGGCCACATCGCCTACTATGATGGCGAACAAAACCTGCTGTTCTGCGGAGACACGCTGTTCGCTGGTGGTTGCGGTCGCCTGTTCGAGGGCACGCCGCAGCAGATGCACCAGTCACTGAGCCGCCTGGCAGCCTTGCCCGCCCGCACAAAGGTGTACTGCACCCATGAATACACCTTGAGCAACCTGCGCTTCGCCCACGCCGTCGAGCCAGACAATTTACGCCTGAGCGAACGCCTGGCCGAAGTGACTCGCTGGCGTGCGGAAGGCCGTATCAGCCTGCCATCGAACATCGAACTGGAGCTGGCGACCAATCCGTTCCTGCGCACCCGCGAGCCCTCGATCATCGCTGCGGCAAAAGGACGCGAAAACGGGCAATCGAGCGAACCGAGCGCGATATTCGCCAGCCTACGCACCTGGAAGGACAGTTTCTAAGCCCTGGAAAAGCCTGGTCCAAGGGTCGCTGGAGAACTGCTGAACAGCGCTTTCGACAGATTCTTCCCGACATGGATACAGGTCACAAAAGACTGGCGAAAACTTGACCACCCCCGCTTCGGTTTCTAGAATCGCCCGACCTTTTCGCCGGGACAACCACCGAACCCAATGCCTTTATCATCACGCAAGCCATTGAATATAAAGGCATTGGTGCGCAGCGTTCGAGCGCTCGCGGTGATGTGCAGCATTGCCCTGGCCGGCTGTCAGAGCCTACCCAGCGACACCCCGGACCGCTCGACAGACACCTCTCGCGCCGTGGGCCTTGAGCGTGAGCCAGAGTGGCTCAGCAGCCAGATCAAGCCACGTGAGTACAGCGATATCTGGGAGCGCATGCGCGACGGTTTCAAGCTGCAGGACGAAATCGGCATCAACCCGCGCATCGAACGCGTACGCCTGTGGTACGCCAGCAACCCGAAGCACGTCGACACTGTCAGCGAGCGCAGCGCTCCTTATATTCACTACATCGTCGAACGCCTGGCCGAACGTGACATGCCGATGGAGCTCGCGCTGCTGCCGGTGATCGAGAGTGCCTACGACCCGCTGGCCTACTCCTCGGCACACGCCGTTGGCCTGTGGCAGTTCATTCCCTCCACCGGCCGCCATTACAACCTGCGCCAGACCAACTGGTACGACGGCCGACGCGACGTTACAGCCTCGACCCAGGCCGCGCTCAACTACCTGAGCCGTCTGCACGAGATGTTCAACGGCGACTGGCTGCTCGCCCTGGCTGCCTACAATGCCGGCGAAGGCCGCATCAGCCGCGCCATCGAACGCAACGAGAAGCTCGGCCTGCCCAGCGACTACTGGAACCTGTCGCTGCCCAAGGAAACCGAAGACTACGTCCCCAAGCTGCTGGCACTGTCGCAAGTAATCCTGACGCCGGAAGCCTACGGTGTGAGCCTTTCACCCATTGCCAACGAGCCCTACTTCGAGCAGATCGCGATCAAGCAGCACATGGACCTGGCCCGCGTCGCCAAGTTGGCCGACCTGGATGAACAGGAACTGCTACAGCTCAACCCCGCCTACAAACGCGGCATCACCCTCGACGGCCCGCAGCATCTGCTGGTGCCAACCGAGAAAGCAGAACTGCTGAGCGCCAACCTGGCCCTGATGAAACCGCAGGAACTGGTCGACTGGCAAAGCTACACCGTACGCTCCGGCGACAGCTTGCATGCCATCGCCAACCGCCATCATCTGTCGGTGAACATGCTCAAGGACGTCAACCGCCTGAGCAGCAACAACCTGAGCATCGGCCAGGTGCTGACCATACCTGCCAAACCCGGCACGGCGCCAAACGAGCCGCTGTATCAACAGCGCAGCACCACGCAGAGCGTCGCCAGCCGCACCTACCGCGTGCAGAATGGCGACAACCTCTGGCAAATCGCCCGTAACAATCAGGTTGCCGTGCATGACCTGAAACGCTGGAACAAGCTGCAAGGCAATCAGTTAAAAGTCGGCCAGGTGCTCACACTGGCGGCCGCTGATAGCTCCCCTCAGGCTGCCGGCAATGCGCGCAGCACCACCAGCTCGCGGGACAAGGCCACCTACTATCGCGTGCAGCACGGCGACTCGCTGTACGTGATCGCCAAGCGCTTCAAGATCGACCTGAAACGCCTGCAAGCCTGGAATCCACGCAGTAACACGCTGCGTCCCGGGCAAATGCTGACACTCTATCTACCCTGATCAACGCTTGCTGATGGCCTCCAGGCAGCGCCCCGTGAGCTGGGTGAAGCGCTGAAAGGCGACGAACTGCTCATGCCGTAGCGCTCGCCCCGACAAACGACTGTCGGCATAAAGCACGCCGATCTCACGTGTACCCGCAATGATCGGCGCGATGAAGAACATGCCATTGCCCAGACTGCGACGGATCGGCTGGGTCACCAGCTCGGCGAGATTGTAGCTGGCAGGCACCCCCATCCAGATCGCTTCACGATGGCGCAGCGCATAGCTGAAGATGTGCGGCTGCTCCGCCTGCTCGGCCGGCAAGACAAAATCCTGCAGCCACTGCTCGCTCTTGTCGCCAATCACGCGCTTGGCGCGAAAGCGGCTTTGCCCGTCGGCCAGCACCGTGAGCATCACCCGTTCCAGTCCAGCGCCACGGTGCAGGCCCTTGAGCAAGGTATCGAGCACCAGACCGACATCGGCCCGGGCGCTGATCATCAGACCGAGATCCTGTAGCGCCTGCTGCATCACCAGCAGATCGGGCTGCAGCAGACGCGCCTTGCGCTCTTCCTGCTGCAGGCGAATCTGCTCGGGATCGGTATTGGGGATAAGCCGGCACAGCTTGCTGGCACCGAAGGTCGAGGCCACCTTCACCGCCTCATCGGCGCTGGCCAGCACCTGCTGCAGCGCGTCCTCGGGACTGAGATCGACGAATGCCGCCATCTTCGCCAGCACCGCCTCCATCTCCGGCGACTCCCAGCCCTGCAAGGCGGCCTCGCTGATGCGCACACCCAACTGCACGGCGTACGCCGCCGGGTCATGTTGATTGACGCCAGCATGGGCCAGACTGACGGTCTCACCGAGATTCCAGCTCTTTACCAGCCCCTGGGTCAGCTGACGGAAGCTGGTGCCGAGCACCTCGCGTACTGCCTCATCGACCTCTACTCCCGGTTGCGCCAGAGCTGCAGCCAGCTCGTCCGCCTGCTCGCCGCCACAGCCCCAGAACGCCAGCTCGCCCAGATGATGAAGCAAGGCGGCGATGAACACCTCCTCGGCATGCTTGGAGAGCACGTAACCGGCAATGTTGCGCGCCTGTACTGCAGCGTGGAAGGAGCGCGCGAGCAGCTCCTGCAATTGTTCGCGCGGTGCCCGGGTGAGCAACCCATCGATCAGGCTTACCGACAGGCCAATCAGGCGCACGTTGTCGAAGCCGATCAGCACGATGGCTCGCGAGATGGTCTTGATGGTTTCCTGGGACGGGTTGTAGTAGACGCTGTTTCCGACCCGCAGCACCTTGCTGGTCAGTGCCGCATCACGCAGCAACACATCAGCCAATTGCTGCACCGAAGCAGAATCCTGCTGTGCAAGGCGCTGCAGATCCTGCACCACGGCAGCCAGTGCGGGCAGTTCGGCTTGGTTAAGGCGATCGATCCATGACTGCAAACCATGGCTTCGTTCCGACAATTTCGTACCCTCATGGCGTGTCCATGAAGTGTATGCCAAAGTGCCGCTACTGCTCACTCGCCACAGCGCTCTTTTTCCTGCCCAGACAAGCTGTTACTGTACGGCTCCAGAAGCCCAAACGCCGCCAAGGATCGGATCTCACGCCCGATGCGTCCCCTCCTCCTGCTGTTCCTCAGCCTGGCCTTGAGCTTTCCCGCCTCTGCGACTATCAGCGAAAGCCACGGCTACGCCCAGTTCGGGACACTCAAGTACCCTGCCAGCTTCAGTCATTTCGACTGGGTCAACCCCGACGCGCCCAAAGGCGGGACGTTGCGCATCATGGCGTCCGGCACTTTCGATACGCTCAACCCTTACACACTCAAGGGCAGCAGCCCGATCTCGACCGCGCATTTTCTGCAGTACGGCGCCAATGAGCTGAACGAACCCCTGATGGTCGGTACCGGCGCCTACGACCCCTCGGGCGACGAACCCGCCTCCAGCTATGGCCTGATCGCCAAGAGCGTCGAGTACAGCGAGGACCGCAGCTGGGTAGTGTTCAATCTGCGCCCCGAAGCGCGCTTTCATGATGGCAAGCCGATCACCGCCTATGACGTAGCCTTCTCCTATCGCCTTCTGCGCAATGATGGCCATCCGCAGTACCGCACCAACCTCCAGGAAGTGAAGCGCGTCGACATCCTCGGTCGTCACCGCATCCGCTTCGTCTTCAAGCGCGCCGGCAATCCGCTGTTGATCCTGCGCCTGGGCGAGCTGCCGGTGCTGCCGCAGCATTACTGGAAGAATCGCGACTTCAAGAGCACCACCTTCGAGGCCCCGCTGGGCAGCGGCCCCTACCGTATCGTCCAGGTGGTGCCGGGCCGCCGCCTGGTGTTCGAGCGGGTGAAGGACTGGTGGGGCAAGGATCTGCCGGTCAACCGCGGCAAGTACAACTTCGACCGTGTCGAAGTGGAGTTCTACCGCGACAACCATGTCGCCTTCGAGGCCTTCAAGGCCGGCGAATTCGACTTCTACATCGAGAATCAGGCGAAGAACTGGAGCAACGGCTATCGCTTCCCGGCCGTTACCCGCGGCGATGTGGTCCGCGCAGAGATTCCACACCAGATCCCGACACAGACCCAGGCGTTGTTCATGAACACCCGCCGCCCCCTGTTCAGCGACCGCCGCGTGCGCGAGGCGTTGGGGCTGATGTTCGATTTCGAGTGGACCAACCGCACCCTGTTCAATAACGCCTATGTGCGGGCGGCCAGCTACTACCCCAACAGCGAGTTCTCGGCCACCGGCAAGCCCGAGGGCGCCGAATGGCTGCTTCTTTCGCGTCACCGAGACAAGCTGCCCGCTCGCCTGTTCACCGAGGCGCCGAAACAACCGGTAACCGATGGCCGCGGCATACCTCGGGAAACCTTGCGCCGCGCCCTCGGTCTATTGGCCGACGCCGGCTGGAAGACCTCCGGCCAGGAGCTGCGCAATGCGCGTGGTCAACGCCTGGAGTTCGAGATCATGCTGGTCAACCCCAGCCTCGAACGCATTCTCCAGCCCTACGTCGCCAATCTCGCCAGCCTCGGCATCAGCGCCAACCTGCGCACCGTCGACCGCGCTCAATACAAGCAACGCCTCGATCAGTTCGACTACGACATGATTCTGCTGACCCTGCCGCAAACCCTCAGCCCAGGCCTGGAACAGTCGCTGTACTTCCACTCCAGCCAGGTGAACATCAAGGGCGGCAAGAACTACGCGGGCGTCAACGACCCGGTTGTCGACGAGATGATCGACAAGCTGCTCTCGGCGCAGACCCGCGACGAACAGATCGCCGCCACTCGCGCTCTGGATCGGGTTCTGCTCTGGCAGCACTACAGCATTCCCAACTGGTACATCAATTATCACCGCCTGGCGTACCGCAACCGGTTCGCCTTCGTCACCACGCCGCCCTACACCCTGGGCCTGCGCACCTGGTGGCTGAAGCCCACGGAGAACGCTCGATGACCCACCCGCTGCGCAGTTTCCTGCTCCACGGTAGCAGCCTCATCCTGCTCGGCCTGGCCGGCCTCACCTTCGCGGCTCCCAAACATGCCGTCACCCTCTACGATGAGCCGCCCAAGTACCCCGCCGACTTCACTCACTTCGAATACACCAACCCCGACGCGCCCAAGGGCGGCACGTTCCGCGAAGCAGGGTTCGGCGGTTTCGACAGCCTGAATCCGTTCATCAGCAAGGGCGTTGCCGCCGACGAGATCGGCCTGATCTACGACACCCTGGCAGTGCAGAGCATGGACGAGCCATTCACCGCCTATGGCCTGGTCGCAGAGAAGATCGAAAAGGCGCCCGACAACGCCTGGGTACGCTTCCTGATACGCAAGGAAGCGCGCTTTCACGACGGCACGCCGATCACCGCCGAGGACGTCAAGTTCACCTTCGACACCCTGATGGAGAAAGGCGCGCCGATGTACCGCGGCTACTACGCCGACGTCGAGCAGGTGGAAGTGGAGTCACCACACAGCGTGCGCTTCGTGTTCAAGCACGCCGGCAATCGCGAGCTACCGCTGATCGTCGGCCAGCTGCCGGTACTGCCCAAACACTGGTGGGCCGAGCGCGACTTCGCCAAGGGCAATCTCGAGACGCCTCTGGGCAGCGGCCCATACAAGGTCGGCCGGGTCCAGGCCGGTCGCAGCATTCGCTACGAGCGCGTCAAGGACTGGTGGGCCAAGGACCTGCCGGTGAGCCGCGGTTTCTACAATTTCGACACCATCCAGATCGACTACTACCGCGACAACACCGTGGCTCTGGAAGCGCTGAAGGCCGGCCAATTCGACTACTGGCTGGAGACCAGCGCGAAGAACTGGGCCACCGCCTATAACACCCCGGCAGTCGCCAACGGCCAGTTGATCAAGGAAGAAATCCAGAACCGCAACCCGACCGGAATGCAGGGTTTCATCTTCAACACCCGCCGCCCGCAGTTCCAGGATCGCCGCGTACGCGAAGCCCTGGGCCTGCTGTACGACTTCGAATGGGCCAACAAACGCCTGTTCAACGGTGCCTACTTCCGCACCCGCAGCTACTTCGACAACTCCGAACTGGGATCGCGCGGACTGCCCGATGAAAGCGAGCTGGCGATTCTCGAACCACTGCGCGGCAAGATTCCGGCTGAAGTATTCAACGAAGAATTCCGCGTACCTGTCACCGACGGCAGCGGCATCATTCGCGAGCAGCAGCGCCGCGCCTATCAGTTGCTGCAACAGGCAGGCTGGCGCATCGAAGGTGATCGCATGCTCGACGCCAATGGCCAGCCGGTGAGCTTCGAGTTCCTCCTGGCACAGACCGAGTTCGAGCGCGTTCTTCTGCCTTTCAAGCGCAATCTGGCCGACCTCGGCATCGAGATGGTGATTCGCCGCGTCGACGTTTCGCAGTACATCAACCGCCTGCGCTCGCGTGATTTCGACATGATCGTCGGCGGCTTCGGCCAGTCCAACTCGCCAGGTAACGAGCAGCGCGAGTATTGGCACTCCTCCAGCGCCGACAACCCTGGCAGCCGCAACTACATAGGTCTCAAGGACCCGGCCATCGACCAGATCGTCGAAGAACTGATCAACGCCGACTCGCGACAGGACCTGATCGCCCATACCCGCGCGCTGGACCGCGTATTGCTGTGGGGCTATTACGTGATCCCCAACTGGCATATCAAGACCTGGCGCGTCGCCTACTGGAACCGTTTCGAACACCCCAAAGTGACGCCGCTCTACGATATCGGCCTGCACACCTGGTGGGTGCGCCCGGGCCTCGAAGAGCCAAGCGAAGCCCAGCAGCAAGCTACCGAAGAGGCGAAGCAATAATGCTGGCCTACATTCTTCGTCGCCTGCTGCTGATCATTCCGACCCTGTTCGGCATTCTGGTGATCAACTTCGTCATCATCCAGGCTGCACCCGGCGGCCCGGTGGAACAGATGATCGCCAAGCTGGAAGGATTCGACGGTGCCACCAGTCGCATCGCTGGCGGCGGCGCCGAGGTTTCGGTGGCCGGTTCCAACTATCGCGGTGCGCAGGGCCTCGACCCCAAGCTGATCGAAGAAATCGAAAAGATGTACGGCTTCGACAAGCCGGCACCGGAACGCTTCTGGATCATGCTGAAGAACTACGCCCAATTGGATTTCGGCTCCAGCTTCTTTCGTGATGCCAAAGTGATCGACCTGATCATAGAGAAAATGCCGGTATCGATCTCGCTCGGTCTCTGGAGCACCCTGATCATGTATCTGGTCTCCATCCCGTTGGGCATCGCCAAGGCCACCCGCCACGGCAGCGCCTTCGACGTCTGGACCAGCTCGGCGATCATCATCGGCTACGCCATCCCGGCCTTCCTGTTCGCCATCCTGCTGATCGTGCTGTTCGCCGGCGGCAGCTACTGGGACTGGTTCCCTCTGCGCGGGCTGACCTCGAACAACTTCGAGGAGCTCAGCCTCGGCGGCAAGATTCTCGACTACCTCTGGCACCTGGTGCTGCCGGTCACGGCTCTGGTCATCGGCAACTTCGCCACCCTGACCCTGCTGACCAAGAACAGCTTCCTCGACGAGATCAACAAGCAGTACGTGATCACCGCACGGGCCAAGGGCCTGACCAACCATCGCGTGCTCTATGGCCACGTCTTCCGCAACGCCATGCTGCTGATCATCGCCGGTTTCCCCGCTGCCTTTATCGGCATTTTCTTCACCGGCTCGCTGCTGATCGAGGTGATCTTCTCCCTCGACGGCCTGGGCCTGATGAGCTTCGAGGCAGCGATCAACCGCGACTATCCGGTGGTGTTCGGCACGCTCTTCATCTTCACCTTGCTGGGACTGGTCGTGAAATTGATCGGTGACATTACCTACACCCTGGTCGATCCGCGCATCGACTTCGAAAGCCGGGAGGGTTGAGCATGAAACTCTCCCCGCTCAATCGACGCCGCCTCGATCGCTTCAAGGCGCACAAACGCGGCTGGTGGTCGCTGTGGCTGTTTCTCATCCTGTTCGGCCTGAGCCTCGGCGCCGAACTGATCGCCAACGACAAGCCGCTGGCCGTACGCTATGACGGGCAGTGGTACTTTCCGGTGGTCAAGCGCTACCCGGAAACGGTGTTCGGCGGTGAATTCCCGCTGCAGGCCAACTACAAGAGTCCCTATATCCAGGACCTGATCGCGGCGAAGGACGGCTGGATGATCTGGCCACCGATTCCCTTCAGCTATTCGAGCATCAACTACGACCTGGAGGTGCCCGCTCCGGCGCCGCCCTCGGCGCAGAACTGGCTGGGCACCGACGATCAGGGCCGCGACGTGCTGGCACGGGTCATCTATGGCTTTCGCATCTCGGTGCTGTTCGCCCTGACCCTGACCCTGGCCAGCTCGGTAATCGGCGTGATCGCCGGCGCATTACAAGGCTTCTATGGTGGCTGGGTCGACCTGCTCGGCCAGCGCTTTCTGGAAATCTGGTCGGGCCTGCCAGTGCTCTACCTGCTGATCATCCTCGCCAGTTTCGTCCAGCCGAACTTCTGGTGGTTGCTGGGCATCATGCTGCTGTTCTCCTGGATGAGCCTGGTGGACGTGGTGCGGGCCGAATTCCTCCGCGGCCGCAACCTCGAATACGTGCGTGCGGCACGGGCGCTGGGCATGGGCAACGGCGCGATCATGTTCCGCCATATCCTGCCCAATGCCATGGTCTCGACCATGACCTTCATGCCCTTCATCCTCACCGGCGCCATCGGTACCCTGACTGCACTGGATTTCCTCGGTTTCGGCCTGCCGCCCGGCGCGCCCTCGCTCGGCGAACTGGTCGCCCAAGGCAAGAGCAACCTGCAGGCGCCCTGGCTGGGCATCAGCGCCTTCGCCGTGCTGGCGATCATGCTGAGTCTGCTGGTGTTCATCGGCGAAGCCGCCCGCGATGCCTTCGACCCGAGGAAATGACATGAGCCAGAACGAAACCCTGCTACAAGTTCGCGACCTGGCCGTCGAGTTCGTCACGGGCGACAATTGCCAGCGCGTAGTCGAGGGCGTCAGCTTCGATATCCGCAAAGGCGAGACACTGGCCCTGGTTGGCGAAAGCGGCTCCGGCAAATCGGTAACGGCGCATTCGATTCTGCGCCTGCTGCCCTACCCGCTCGCACGTCATCCACATGGCAGCATCGAGTACGCCGGGGAAGACCTGCTCAAGCTCGGTGAAGGCCGTCTGCGTGGCATCCGTGGCAACCGCATCGCCATGGTATTCCAGGAGCCGATGACCTCGCTCAACCCGCTGCACAGCATCGAAAAGCAGATCA